>Ga0065711_1034272_pt1 | contig 24054 bp, 17 predicted proteins | sample Hoacrofraction12_FD_59098 | JGI IMG/M metagenome (GOLD analysis project Ga0065711, IMG submission 59098) | Hoatzin crop microbial communities from Cojedes, Venezuela - Epithelial fraction 12 v2 (version 2) | ecosystem: Host-associated > Birds > Digestive system > Esophagus > Crop | place... | reverse complement strand
TTTTTTTTTTTTTTTTTTTTTTTTCTTCTTCTGGGGTTTGGTTTGACATAGCTTGAACCCCCTAGTGCACAATAAAATTCATTTGGCTTGCTTAGCAAGACCTGCACTCTGCAGGGGTATTTTTGTCACCACCTTTCTCCATCTCTTGGTGGAGGGATTAAATTACTTACCCTCTGGTCTTAGCTGCTGAGGACTATGAAAGTAAGCCAATTAGGTAAACTAATCTTTAGCTAAGGTTTCTTGGGGTTTTTGTAGGGGTACCATTAAACTTAGTTTGTGTGTGCTGCTGTGAGGAGAGCTTAGCTGCGTTGTTCATGAGGGACTTGGCAGAGCTTTGAAGATGGTCGTCAAATCCCACAAGGTGAATTTGGGTTGTGAGGGACAAGAGTGGCTGGAGGAGAGCGAGAGGCTGTGTAACAGCAGAAGGAGTTGTCGGAGGTGTCAGGAAAGGAGAATGGTGATGGATATAAAAAAGATGGAGCGGGGATAAAAAACTCAAGGCGTTTAAGGTGCAGAGGCTGAACAGGAGCAAGCGGCAAAACCCAGAGGGGAGAGCCAGCTGCATCTGTGTAACTAAGATATGAGGAACAGGTAATGGTCTGAAACATCTGAATATGATGATCAAGGAGAGGATGGAGGGGAATGGGAAAACGGGCTAAGATGCAAGTGAATAATTCAAACTGCTGTAAAGGGACTGATTTTTCTGTGGTTAGAAAGAGCATTTGACATAATAATGAGAGGAAAAGATGTGAGGTTTTTTTTTTATTCTTCAAGCATGCTGCAAAATGCAGTGAGCAACGGCAAAGCGAAGTTAGATTTCTTTTTAACTCTTAATACGAACAAAGTGAGGTAGTGACAGCTCACAAATGCCAGTGTACCAGAGGAGGTGGTAATGGATAGCATGTATTGGGTCTTTCGGTGTGTCTCCAACAGCTGGTGCACTCACTGGGTGATTCATAACCGTCAGTATTCCGATACTTTGCTCAGTATACTTTAATTGGTCTAAGTGATGGTTTTTCTCTGAAGTGGGAAGTGATTCTCTTTATTTTCATAGTAACAGATTTGTCACTGTTGCTGATGCATCTTTTTGAATAGTGCATATGATAAGTGGCAGAAATTCATGTATGCTTGGAACACGCAAAATGATGTCTCGGTTACGTGTGCGCCGATCTGCCTATTTAGTCTGATTGCTGAAAATAGTTGGATTTAATTCTTATTTAGCACTGATTTCAGTCATAACGTGGTAGTGAAGCCTGGGGTGGAGGCAGACGTCTCTGCAAAGTCAGGTATGAGATGTATCACCTTGGTTCATCCCTGCAGAAGGGCTCGGGGCAATGCTGCTTTCCCGGTCTCTCGAGTTCATAGCGTACAGGGGTGCAAAGCGTGATCTATTAGCATTGTCATGCTGCCATGCAGAGGGGTGTTGCCCTTAAGCCATGGCAGAGCTGATGTCTGCTCAGGGATGTGAGGGATAAGGGAAAGGTACATGAACTTTCATAAAGAAGGCCATCAGACAGCTAGAACATTGCCTGTGGAGCTGGGAAGAGAATATTTTTTTCCTACACTGAGCCAGAAACTTGGTCTGTATATTCTCAGGTTGTTCCTCATCTCTAAAGTTACCATCTTGGCTTTATTTTCTTCCTGCTTTGGTAGCTGATAGTCATGGACACTTTGATTGTTTTGACTTTTTCATGATTGGTCTGATAATCTCAACTGCCTTCTAAAGTTCTTAGCCTGCCGTTCTTGGGAAAGATTACCCTTCTCTTGACACACGTCAGGGAAGGTGGATTGAGTCAGAAGCCTCCATAATTCAAAAAGAACTGAAGAGGTGATGATTAAATGGATGTTCTGTGAACCTGAAAGATACTTGTGGTAGGCTGCGGGCCATTTTAAGTTGCTGAAGGCTGTGTGACAGTTTAGTGTGTTCAGATATCAGTGATGAGCGACCCTATCAAAAACGTAGGTAGAAGAACAGGCAAGTTTAGTTAAATCATGCAGCTGGGATTCTTTGCAGTGGAAATCCATCTCTAGCGCTGTCAAAACTCAAGTGACAGTGGGCAAGTCAGCTAATCTTCTCTGCTTTGAGTCACACTCGAAGAAATGGGGATACTACTACTCTACCACACAAGGCTGTTAGGAGGTTCAGTTAATAAATATGTATGTGCTGTTGGATATTACAGCAGTGTGTCATAGAAAGCATATAAAAATAGATATAAATATAAGCCTGCTGCAGGTTGGCATTTGTTTACTTCTAGGTACGCTGTGGTTGGAGACAGATTCCTCTTTTACGTGATCACGTGCTTGTTGCCGCATCCCAGCATGGAGCTACAGGCACTGCTGGTTTTGCGCTGGTAATCGGTGCAAGTTGTAGAGCTTTGGCTGACACTTGGTGGGAGACTAGTTGATGATGATCCTGTCTTACGACTTCCCCCGCTGCAGGTGTACCAGTACTCGACCAGGAGAGACCGGAATGGATGTAACTAGCCGTTGCACACTCGGAGATCCTAACAAACTGCCAGAAGGGGTGCCGCAGCCTGCTCGTATGCCCTACATCTCCGACAAGCACCCTCGACAAACTTTGGAAGTCATCAATCTTCTCCGGAAGCACCGGGAGTTGTGCGATGTGGTGCTGGTAGTCGGTGCTAAGAAGATCTATGCCCACAGGGTGATCCTGTCAGCCTGCAGCCCTTACTTCCGAGCCATGTTCACCGGGGAGCTGGCGGAGTCTCGGCAAACAGAGGTAGTGATCAGAGACATCGATGAAAGGGCCATGGAACTGCTGATTGACTTTGCGTACACCTCTCAGATCACTGTGGAAGAGGGAAATGTCCAGACCTTGTTGCCAGCTGCTTGCCTTCTCCAGCTGGCCGAGATCCAGGAGGCCTGCTGCGAGTTCCTTAAGAGACAGTTGGACCCTTCCAATTGCCTGGGCATCCGGGCTTTTGCTGACACTCACTCGTGCCGTGAACTGCTGAGGATTGCTGACAAGTTCACACAGCATAACTTCCAGGAGGTAAGAAGCTAGTGTACTGGAGTCATGGTGTAAAATGCGTGAACGTGTCCTGTGAGAGCTTTGAGCAATTCTCATTTTGTGCTTCTTTCCAAATCCTGCCTTCACATCTGCTGTGTGCCCTGATAGTAATGGGTGCTAGCCTTTAGGTGGGGAAGAAAGAAGGCAGAGGTACTTGTAGGACTGTGTTGTATTGGTGGTTTGTATATGATCCATAGCATTTCTTCTCTTAAAGGTGTGTGGTCAGTGCTACGTGGAAGGCAGGGTCTCAAGCATAGTTGGAGTTTCATATTATACATGACGTGGCTGCATGATGGCGTGACATTCCACTCCCCTTTCAGAAGTGTTCTAGATTCTAAAGGATTGGAGGAGAGATAGGTGGTAAAGTAAGGACAAACCATCACAGAACCAAAAAAAAAATATTGATGCTGAGTTTAGGGATTGGAAATACGGATGTATAGAGGAGCATACAGCTGCCTCAGTGGACTCTCTTGCTCTAGCAGAACTAGGGTTTTGCATCTATTATTCGACAGAAGTTGTTTGCAAGAAATTCAGATGTGTAATTTCATAGGTGACCTTTATAAACCCAAGTCTCTTTTCCTTTGTTAATTCTGTCTAGAAGATTTTTTGGGAAAAAAATTGCCAACAACTGGTTCAGGGAAGGATGAGCATAATTAAGGCTTCTGTGAGCAATAGTCTGAGTGGGTCTTTTCTTAACTATTACATCCAGATGCAGAAAGGAGCCCAGTGCTTTTCAGTGATGTCTTTCCTGAGCCCTGGTTGGAAGGGCAACAATTTGCGTATGTTTTGGAAGCAGCTACTCTCTAGGAGTGCGCTCAGCATGAAGGTCTGTTTCCCTGCTAGAGAGCTTCGTCTTTGCCTTTTCCAGAAACTGTCCTCTTCCACCCCTTGGAACAGGTAGCCTGCTGTGGAGAAATCTCCTCTTTCCACCTGCTTCACAGGTAGATCCTTTCCAAAGGGGGTAACTCCAGTATCAACTCCTGATGCTCATTTCATTTCCCCAGAGAAGTGCCAGCATGTTAGTGCTGTGATTGATTGCAGCTTGACAACTTTTTTTTTCCCCTACAGAAAACAGATTGGAATTGTATTAATTTCAGTCAGGTAGTACTTAAGAAAATTGAGCAGAAGCAAGCATAATTGAACTTGACTGTTAGACACACTGAAGATAATACTTGGTATCTAACTGTAGACACATGACATCAGTGTACTCTAAAGATGGCAATTAAATACATCTTTCCTAACCACAGAGACTAGAAAATAGAACTTGCTGTTTTAGATGAGAGCTTGTTTTTTTTTTTTTTGTAGAACTTGGTGATTTCCCAAAAGCCCTACATTTTAGCTGGCCATTTCATGTGCTCTGTGCTTGCTCTGCATTTCTTTTCTTCTGCATTTTTTTGGGGGAGCAGGATGGCAACCAGATGGTCGTTTATTTTCAGTGCTTGGTCTTTTTAATGGTTAGATCTGTGCTCTTCTCGTTACTGCATGAGTAGGGCATGCTTACAAGCCTCTAAATAACTTTTTAACATCATAACAATTTTGTTTTAAAATGTTTTAGCATTAATACATGCAACTGGCTGTTAAGAGCTGCCTGCTGTGGGGTTCTTTTTTTTTTGCAGTCCCTCAAAACACAGTTCCCAGTCTTCCTTATCCCTGTTAAAGCACACAAAGGCAAAAGTTTTGGACTCGAAGATGCTCTCCTCCTCAAAGATGATGCAAATTATAATTGATTTAACTGAATCGTGGTCTCTGGAAAACAATTGTTTAGATTAGAGCACTATTTCTTTGGCCTGGGCAGGTTTTGGTGTCCCTTTCAGTGCCCTGGGAGTTCTGCAACTCTTCATTCTTAACAATCACTTCTTTTGCTTCCGCTGTTTCTCTGCAGTCAGTCTTAATGGTGCTGCTTGTTGGGATTGTATTCTGTTCTGCTGTTGTTTTCCATCTGGAGGGTGGATTGGTAATCCCTGATGGAAGCCAGTGACTTGGCTACTTAATCATCCTCCACTGTGGAGGCTGAGAATGGTTAAAAAATGTGCCTTTCTCTGCAGAGGCTGTATGTTCACTGTTCCTTCAAGCTGGCAAAAAGAAACAAGATGGGAATTTCCTGAATGGCAATGCAAAATATTAAGCACTAGGCATCGGGCCAACCCATGCAGTTACTTTGAGTGCAGTCTGAATTGCTTCATGTCCTCTGCTGTGCTAACCTCTAGTTCTATTAATTTTTATGTGTATTGCTGTATTACATCATTAACTTCTTGGTAAAATGTTTTTCCAAGTTTTCCATTCCCCTCAATTTAATCTGTTGCCTGAACCCCCTAGTGCCTCTTGTGCATGTAATGTGAAATGGTTCTATTAATGACTCTGCTGTACAAGAACAGCCTTCAGATTTTTTTGTTTGGTCCCTGACATCTGTGTGAAGGGAAAAAATATACTTAATGATGCACAACTTGTACTGTGTATCAATACACAAAAATTGCGCTCCATATTGTATACTCTGACATTTGTTCTATCTGTTTGTAAATGCAGTAATGCACACGAATAGCATAGAGGAAATGTAGCCCATCCAATTCTTGTTTAGTAAGAAAATCAGTCAAACAGACCATTAATATTAGTCAGGTAATTATTAGTGTCCTGGTAATTATGCCAAAATAAGCCAAAGCATTTTAAATAATTACTTGGTTTACTAGGTAAACTAACAAGTGGCAGAGTAGTAATAACTCGGTTTGCAGAAGTGCTTCCAGTAGTTTGAGTTTTGTGAGGCCATCGATGCAACTGGGGTTTCTGAAGTGGGTGGAAGGGGGAGTCTGGATGACCACCCCTAACTCGTAGATTTCCAGAGCCTCTGTTTTCAGAGACTTAGGCTGCACTTACGCACTCTTGGGGTAAAGTTTAGACATAAGCTGGTCTATGTTAGAAGGGAGGAAGACTATGGAAAAATGCTGATAAAGATCTTTAACGATCAACCCAGTTCTTTTTCCAAGGCTGAAGAAGCGTGTGGGCTAACCTTGCTGTGGCTCTCACTGCCCCTAAAAGCCCCCGGGATCCTAGACCAAAGTCTGGTAACTGATCTCGCTGTCTGCTGTGTTCCTTTTAACTATATTTGCTTTTGTCAGTACTTGGCCTTTTTTGTGTATTCATTCAGTGCTCTTAATTAATTTCTTTAGCTAATTAAAAGGACTGCACAGCTGACTGCTGTTGAGATGATCATGTCAAAGAATGCACTTTTCTTTCATTTATGCTGCAAATCATAAGTCATGGAATTCTAATGTGGTCTCAAGTGATAAGGACAAGCCAATATTGAGTAGTTGTCTGTCACTGAACCTGTGGCAGGTTACAGGCTACAGACTGCGAATGCTTGTAGGGAGGCTGAGCTGGCAGTCATCAATCAGACCATTTCCATAGTTCGATTCTTGCATCTTTCCATCCTGCTCAGTGTCAGTGCAGAAGACGTGGCTGTGCGTGAGCTCGGTAACCTCCTGAGGCAGGCGCAGGCTGACTCAGGTGTGCTGTGGGGTGGGAGCAGTCCTCCAGGAGCTAAAGCCTCCCGAGAAACTCGGTCGCTAGCTTGGGTACTAGAGGAATTAATGTGTTTGCAGATTGTCAGTGGCTTGAATCTCACAAGAGATAGCTCCTTAGGGGGCTCTGATTCCCTTTTAAGTGTGTCTGGACTTATGCATGCTCTATGTATATATTTAGAGCAAATGGAAGAGGTAGGATCAGATGAGTGCATCTCCCTCTGCTGAAATATTTTCTGTTCTGCCACAAATTTGGATTCAGGAAGATTTTTCCATGTTCTCTGCAATGCCCTGGTAACTTGTTTCTGAGACTCTTATTTTTGTGTTCTGTTTTGGATTTCTTGTGAATAGAGCCTCTCTATTCTGATACCACTTTTCAGTCTCGCATTTATCACCTATCCAGCATTTTTATTTCTGCTTTATATATTAGACACTGCAAACAAGGAGACGGATTTTAAAGGGCTTTGTTTTTCCTAAGTTGTGAAACCTAATCAGTGTGTTCTGTGGTTTAACCCTTTAAAAGTGTCCTACAGAAAAACTTGGTGTAAAATTCCCTTTCACTTGTGTGCCTATCTGAAGGTGTTTGTGTTGTGTTGCTAGGGTCTGCGTTCTGCTCTGTGCAGCAAACCCTTCACCTGTGTTGATGTCAAATGAGTGACGGGTGTTTCGCACTTGACGGGATGAGTCCATTAAACTAATTCAAGTGGGCTGTATCCACTGTAGAGTTGCACTGATGAGCTGGAGTGGTGAATGGCTCTGGTGCTTTTGCCACTGTCCTTACCTTTTTTTCTTTTCCTTGCCTTTCTATTTAACCAGGTAATGGAGAGTGAGGAGTTCATGCTGCTCCCTGCCAATCAGCTCATAGACATTATATCCAGTGACGAGTTAAATGTTCGCAGTGAAGAGCAGGTGTTCAACGCCGTGATGGCCTGGGTGAAATACAGCATTCAGGAAAGAAGACCCCAGCTGCCACAGGTAATCTGGAGCGCAGTAATGTTCAAGACCTCTTTATCCAGGGGAAGAGTGATGAGGGCTGATACAGCAGTGCCACAGCAGTGTCACCATTCTGAATGCCTGCAAAGCCACAGTAATTCTCTGACTTCCACCCGCGTTAGGTGGCTTGCACTTTCCCTTCATCTAGTGTGGAAGGTGCAGTGGCTAGAGCCTTCAACGGGGGCCTTGTTGAATTGTTTCCAGGTAGGACTTGCCAAACTATATCATTCCAGTAGCCTGTCCAGACAAACCTGCCTGCATTGCTTTGAGTGTTGTATAAAAAAACATAGCAAATAAGAAAAAGCTAGTCTTCATTTGCGGTGTATCTTTAAGCTCTGCTGTTTGATTTATGCCTCAGCCCTCATGATTTTATACTGGAGCTTGACAGAATGGTTTTGTTGAAGTACGATGCTTCATCTAAGCCAAGCCAGTTCACAGAGAAGCACCCGTTCTGACAAAGCTGTCGGCTGGAAAGCCTCTGAAGTCTCAGGCTTTCTGATCAAAAGAAGTGAGAGGCTGTCTGCCTCAGTGTTTCTGCTTTGGATATAGACATTAAATGCAACTTTATGTAGTGAGAACCTTTTGAAAATTGTTTCAAAAAAACCCAACCTCTTGTTCTCAAGGTAGCTCTTAATGATCTTATAACTGTGTGCCTTTTTAGGCCTCTGTCTATACCTGTTTACTCCCCTAAATTCAAAGCTGTTGTGAAAGGCATGTTACTTGTTATTGTTCAGTCACTGCACAATACCAGTCACATTTAAGAGAGCTAAATGGTTGATAAAACATCGAACTAAACTAGTGTTTTGGGCAGATGTATTGGCACCTGTAATTTTATTTTCAATTGTGACCTTATTTTCAGCTGTTAATATATCCAATGGATTGCCCGTGGACAAAGACTAATTTTCTGCTGAGTATCTAAATTTATATACTGAAAAGGCAAAGATGCCGTAAGATGAGCTGCATTCAAGTAAAACACCAGAGTTTGGATGTGTAAATGACTGTGCATGCTTGCCAGAGGAATTAACTCTTTCTGAAAACTTGTTAGCCACTGTTGTTTTCTGTTTGGCTTCTTACATCTCTGGAGGTGTATGTGGTTTACCATGTATGTTCTGTTTTAGGTCCTGCAGCATGTCCGTCTACCGCTGCTAAGTCCCAAGTTTCTTGTGGGTACAGTGGGCTCTGATCCGCTTATTAAGAGCGATGAAGAATGCCGGTAAATCTCCTCACTGATTTGCAGAATTAGATTTTGTTGTATTTGGGTGCCTTATTTGCATATGTTCTCTAGAACTGTGCTGTCAGTGGTAAATGGATGATACCTCAGAATTTCCTCTTTTGCAAGTGAGGAAATGAGAAATGCAAGAAAATGTGTTTACTATTTGCATAATAGTCAATAGCATGCCCTAGAAGTGTGTTCTTCCAAGTTTTTAGTGAAATAGTAAACTTTGAGTGCAGTTTTACTGTTGGTAAAATACCCTTCGGTGTATTGTTTTCCATTTCACATCTTTTGTTTCTCTAGTCATGGTCTTTCATTACAGCTTACCACTTGTATGGCATTCATGATCTTACTAGGACTTAAAGTAGTTTTTCTATGTAAAAAGTCTGCACTTTGGTAACTGAATTGGACTCTGGTGTTAGAGCCTGCTATTTCTTGCAATGTTAGTGCAGGGAAACTGTCATTTCCTCCTCTTACAGGATGAGTCTCACCTTTCTAGTTCTGCAGAGTTCTGTATCATCTATAAACCACGCAATTTTTCTTGTGCATAATGTAAAAAAAGTTCAGGGGATAGGCTAAGCTATTCTCTTCCTAAATAAGCATTCATAGTGGGGGAATTTTTTTCTTTTTGTTTTATTCAAGGGTTTGGAATATTAGGATTAGCCCAGTTGGCAAGTCATGAGTGGACGGGCAGTGTGAGCTGGCCAGAGCTGATGGAGAAAATCTTCATCAGAAGGGTACTATCTCCATCTGTTGGTCATGTGTGCATATTATGTATTTGTGTGCTTTTCAGCTCCTGCTTTGTTCCTAGGCAAAACAATCGATTGTTACATTTTAGCTTGAGGCAGTCAGGGTTTTTCTTTTCTCCATAGTAAGTGTGAGAAATCTCTTACAGTTTTTTATCAGTTTTTATTGCAAGCAATATCTATTGCTAATTCTGGCCAAATATTGATACTGGTCTACTGCTGTCACTGTGTAAATGACTTGTAAGCAGCTGATGAGTACTTAGGTGACAGTGTGCACTTGAACTAGAGCTATTCATGCACTTACATGATTTGTGAATACCTGAAGTGCATGACTAGTGCTGGCTGCTCTTGCCACTGCGTTTGGTTCATACCTTGTCCTGAGACTGGTATCAGCTGAAGTTTGGGGATTAATATTTTCCTATTTTGCACAGGGATCTGGTGGATGAAGCTAAAAATTATCTGCTGTTGCCCCAAGAGCGGCCACTGATGCAAGGACCAAGAACTAGACCGCGCAAACCCATCCGCTGTGGAGAAGTGCTCTTTGCAGGTGTGCTGGCTTAGGTCGGGAGGCTCAAGTCTGGGTTTTCTGGTGATAGTGCTTCCGTAAGGCTAGTCTTTAAAACATATTTCTGAAGTGACCTGTGCGTTAATAATTTGGAGACTTAATTTGCACTTTCTTACTTGTGTGATTTCTTTGGTACTATGGATGCTGCAGTACTTCCAAACTTATGTTAATCCTCTTGAAAATCACATTCTGACTTCTAATTATGATTCTCAAAATGAGTAACTCGGAGATGGAGTTACTGGGTTAAGGCTGACAAAATCCAGAGGGATTATTTGTACCAGACACATAGACAGTGCATGAGCTCCGTGCGTTGTTATGATGCTGTTTCTTGGTTTTGGCTCCTACAGTGGGAGGCTGGTGTAGCGGGGACGCAATTTCCAGTGTCGAGCGCTACGACCCTCAAACCAATGAGTGGCGGATGGTGGCTTCCATGAGCAAAAGACGCTGTGGTGTTGGAGTCAGTGTTCTGGATGACCTCCTCTATGCTGTGGGAGGCCATGATGGTTCCTCTTATCTTAACAGTGTAGAAAGGTAGGTTTCCGTAAGGCCAGTGTGCAAAATGTTAACCTTGAATGTTTAAACCTGGGTGCAGCCTCTTAAAAATGAGTTCATTTTGCCAGCTGTGTTCTTGTTCTGCTGAAAATCTGGAGTTATCTACATTTCCTCCTCCCTTGCATACCCCTTCAGTGTTGTGTTGGTCCACTGCTGAACTGGGACTTCATGCATAAGAGCTTGTGTCATGTTATCCCCAGGTTAATGAGACAAGGTGTAGCCTTTGGGATAAGGAAGGTGATGGGTCTGGGTATAATTGATGGGAGAGGTGATGATCCTGGTTAATCGTCTTTGCAATTACTGGTTTGTTTTCAGCATTGTTGAGGAAGGTGAGGTTACAGTAAGCATTTCTTAGATGTTGAGGGAAAGATCCTGGAATTTTATTGCGCAGTGGTAACCAGAGAATTAAGAAACCTTGCAAACACACAGAAGAAGGAAAATAGATCAGATTTAGACCTGTGAAAGACATAAACAAGCTTTGTCAAGCTTTCTGTTTCTGGGAGCTGCATATGGCAAGCTCCATGCCTAAAAGCCACATGACTCTGGCACTCTTAGTACCCTAAATCTCAGCCCTGTAAGAAGTCCAATGAGCTACACAAACATCTCCTTCCTCCTCAAGCCTCAGCTTCTTCCCACATACCTCCTTGCATACTCCCAGCTTCCCAAATCACGAGCCTAGCCTTACATCTCATGTCCTGTAGTTTTCTCCTATGCCTCATCTTTCCTTGACTCTGGATTCCCAAGTCTGTGTGGTTCCTTTGTCTTTTATCTTGATGTGCAGGTCCCAGTGCTGGCTGACTTCCTGTGTGAATGGCAAAAAGAGTTACTGGGCTCTTTGCATAGATGCAAGTTACCACATGTCAGCCAGTCCCTGGTAACCTGCTGACTCATGAACTGAACCTTTGATCTTCAGTTTGAATCATCTCAAGCTGCAGTTTGAACATCCCTGGAATAACATGGATTAGATATGTTATATCTCTTCAGGGGTTTTATCCAACTCACAATAACTGTGTTGCAGCTTAAGCTCAAGATAGGCAAGTTTCACTGCCTTAGTAGTTCCCAAGCATGGGAGAGTCTGAAGCATACCTAGGCAAGCAATTTGTGCCGTTTGGTGTGTTTCTCTAGGTACGATCCGAAGACCAATCAGTGGAGCAGCGATGTGGCCCCCACCAGCACCTGCAGGACCAGTGTTGGAGTAGCAGTTCTTGGGGGCTACCTCTATGCTGTGGGTGGCCAGGATGGAGTCTCTTGTCTCAACATTGTGGAAAGGTACTTCTAAATTTAAAAAAAAAAAAAAGCGGGGCACAGGGAGCAGAGGGTCTCTAAGAAGGTGTGGTCGATGCAGATGAGCTGGAGAGGAGGTAAGTACTGTACAAATCTTACGGGGATTTTTGTTTGGAGAGAATAAGGTCGTTCTTCCTGCCCCTTCGTGAAGATGTCAATGCTTCACTAAGCTTCGGTGTTTGTTCTCTTGCCAGGTATGATCCCAAAGAAAACAAATGGACTCGAGTGGCTTCCATGAGCACCAGGCGTCTGGGAGTTGCAGTGGCTGTGCTAGGGGGCTTCCTCTATGCTGTGGGAGGCTCTGATGGGACTTCTCCTCTCAATACTGGTATGCCTTTTGCTATCCCTCGTTGCAGTCAGCACTTGTCATTGTCCTGCATGTCCTTAGTGTCCCCAGATGGCTGTTGAACAAATTAGTCATCAGTTTGCTGTGGTTTTTCTCCTTTTAAATGTGATTTTTACCATACAGTAACTCACTCTCTATGCTTATGAGCTGCTATTAGCTGGTTGGGTGTTATTTTTCTTTCTCGATGCTGCATTTGGCAGTGTCCCCTGAATAGAATACTTTGATCATTTGCATAACAGTTGCAAGTGCATCTTTTTTTCCTGCAGTAGCCCTTTTCTACTGTAGGAGGGAAGGTGCCAAAGGTAAAACTACTGCAAGATGGTAATGCAGGTCAGTTTGTAGCATTGCCAGTTCGCTCTTGAGTGAAGGTACTGTATGCGATTGTAGGACTGGAGAGAGAATAGCAAGCCTTTTATAGAGGAAAAGCGTTGGAGTGAGAGAGAACAAACTGGTTCATCATGTTTTTGGTGTGTGGAATTTTCAGTGTCTTTACAGATTGAGCAGTACTTTGGATGCAGGTTCAAAAGTGCTAACCCCCACTGCCTGTCAACCCTGTTGTCCAAAGATGTGTCCTTTCCCCTGCAGTGGAACGCTACAATCCCCAGGAGAACCGCTGGCACACAATTGCACCTATGGGGACGAGGAGGAAGCACCTGGGCTGTGCAGTATACCAAGACATGATATATGCTGTGGGTGGCAGAGATGATACGACAGAGCTCAGTAGTGCTGAGAGATACAACCCTCGAACCAACCAGTGGTCTCCTGTTGTGGCCATGACATCCCGCCGGAGTGGAGTGAGTTTGGCTTGGTTTGCTTCTCTGTGCTATGCATAATCATGTGATGAGAGCACTGGGGAGTGTTGTCTTGGGAGGTTTCTCTCTTGCTTCCTCTGTACCTTCACCTGTCATCTTCTGCGAGGGGAAAGGTTTGCAAAAAGTCAAAGCTCTTCAGCAACTAGAGAGTGAAGTGGTAGTCATGTCATGCCATAGACAGCTGTTTCACATGCTTGAGGATGGGGAAATGGAGTCGTCTGAGGGTCTTTTTTAAAAGTTTTGGACTCTTATACAGAGTCAACTACTTAAGCCTGAAACAGAGGAGTTTGTTGGTTTTTTACTTGGTAAATTAGCCATACTTGTCATGAGGTGCTACTGGAGAACAGTATCAACATTTATACCTGGGTCTCATCCTGCAGTGCACTTCAGATGAATTAGGAGGTGAACATACCTACTTGTCCAGAATAAAGAGCTGGGAATCTGGGCAAGCATGTGTTTAGATACGGACCTCAGTAAAGTCTTTTCATTACCTTGAGATGTGTGGGAACAGGGTTTCTGGTCTTTTACTTAGAATGTGGCCTCTCTTCATGGAATCCTCTCAGTACGGGGAGTGACAGCATGTTCTCGTCAACTGCTGAGCTTCCTGCTTTCTGTAGACATGTGAAGAAAAGATTAACATAGTGTTTTAAGTAGTCATTGTGTTTGGGCAGATGCAAATATTATGAATATTTATCATTGGGTACTGGATTATGTAGTAAAGAGTGGATTAATTCTGTCTGCATGTTAGTATGTCAGTGTCTGGTGAGGCAAGTATGAGTCATAATTTGAGCAAGTACTGATGTTGGAAGCAGAGAATACATATTTATTTCCATCCTCAAAGCATATAGTACACTGTCCAACACTTTCATCTCAGTTACTGATTAGGCGTTGACTTTTCAGGAGCTTCTTCTGTATTTGCTTTCTGCAGAAACTGCTAAACAGATGCATGTGTATCTGCAGCCCTCCTGAGTTATTTCTAACTTCCTCAAAACCAAAACAAGGACCATTTTCCGTTGTGCTCTTGTCATCTTTTCTCTGTTATGCCGTGAGATGTTTTCACTGGAAGTGATCTTTCTAAACCACAGAACTGTTTGAGATTTCAGTGATTTTGTGCTTCAACAGAAAGTCAAAATAGAAAGACTGGAGGCCAAGGTGCTTACAGATGATCCAAGCCTCAGCCCAAGAGGAGCGGGCCAGGGGCTTACATATGGTTCTCTTAGTATAAGCAAGCGTTGGATGCTGTAGGCTGCTAGATATTCTGGTGCATGCGTGTGATACTTTGTGAAGAATTTCAGTCCAGGTCATAATAAGTTTTGACTGATAAAGGCTCAGGTTTTCATGTATCTATTATCATGCAAGCAGTTCTAGTTCTTGTAGCTGGTGATAAGGAGAACCTTCTGCTTTTTCTTTCAGAAATTTTCTATTTTGAGATATGTATTTAACTTTTCATGTCTTGTTATTTTTTAGGCTATTTTTATTTGTCCTTTTTCCCAAAAAAACCACAAACCTCTACTGCAGGCTGCTTTTCACCAAACATGGTTATTTAATCCTTTTATTAGTATTTTAATTTTAACTCTTCAGGACATCCCTGCTAAATAGCTGCTATCTGTGATGGTTATTTTGCAGGTTGGCCTTGCAGTGGTGAATGGACAGCTAATGGCAGTGGGTGGTTTTGATGGCACAACATACTTGAAGACCATTGAGGTGTTTGATCCAGATGCTAACACCTGGAGGTAACTTCACTATTTGACTGTTTCAAACTGAGCTCCGGCTGTAGCTGCTGTCACCTAGCTGGAGCTGTCCCAGCCAAATTAGGCATGTGACGTACACCATAGCGAAGAACTTGGTTGTGGTAGCCAGCATAGTGTTCACATTGTGGCTTGTTGGCTTGTGTGAAAGTGTAAGAAAGAGAATCACATTGAAGAATATACCAATATGCTATTTACCTACAGCATCCCTATGACTATGGCAGTTGAGAAACATTTTCTTGCAGATTTCTGCTTGAATTCCAGCCACTGACTCCATTTTAAATAAAATGAGAGTGAGTTTTCTGTAGTGTTCCTATCCGAGTATCCCAACAGATTTAACCAACCCTTAATGAAGAAAATTACGTTGCATCTTGCAGGTAGAAAAATGGTGTGTAGATAGGTTATTGAGACCCAGAGAAAATAAATGATTTTGCAGGCTTGTTGAGTGGCAAGGAAAAGGTCATACAAAACCTAGTTTGGTAATTTTGGTGCTGCTTTTGAACATAACAAAAATGGACCACGCTGAGAGGGGTATGCCGCTTCTCTTTATTTTGGGCTGAGTCTGTTCTGCTTCCCGACAAAACTAAGCTTGCCCTTAGCAGAAGGAGCTCACAGTTATGATGTAGAGTTCGGCCTACTCATTTTTTTGCTCTCAAGCTGAGGCTCTGATTTCCAGATCCTTTTGGAGGAGCTGAAACAGAACATTCAAGCATTCTTACCCTTTAAATCTGCAAGACAGCAATTAGAGGAATTTAATCTGATTTACAAACTGAGAGAAATAATATGAAATTGCCAATCAAAAATACGTGCTGAACAGAATGGCTATTTTTCCTGTTTCTTTGCTAGTCATAACTACACTTGAAAGTAATTGCCAGTGTATTTATTCCCAAATCTAATTAGTATAATATTTCAAGCTCCAGTCTGTATTCTTGCTGCTTTAGTAATCTGGCAAGCGTGGGGAATAGGAAGAAATTAATGTTCTTATTTCTTCCAGCCTAGTAATACTGGTAGATTAACCTTTTCCTGCTGAGATAAGCTGCCGTAAGAAGCAGTGGAGGAACTTCCCTTTGAGCTATGGACAACGCCTTTTTAACTGCTGAGAAAACCAGTTGAGTAGGGACTAATATGTACTTCATATTCCTTAGCTGAATGGTTTCAGCTGCTTCAAGTGACAGTAGCAATAATAAGATGTCTGGAGTTAGGAGTTACTGCCTGGGCTGGCATTCACAGAAGTTTAGGAGGCTGTTCAAGGTATTAATTAGCTTGTGGGTTTCTTCTCGCACTGAATTGAGTATAGCTGATCAACATCTGTGGTCTTCTCTTTCTTTTATTTGCTGACCTTTTTGCTCTGAGGGATATTTTTTATTTGTGTAGCCTGGCCGAGAAATGCTTCTGACGCAATTCAGGTTTAATAAATTGCATTGGTATGAGTTGTTTGAAGAACTTGCTGCTCCTGTGTCTGCCAGCAGACTTCAGTGGCACAGAGGGGAATATGCAGCTGAAGTGAGTAGGATGCTGGAGTCTACAGGGATTGGATTTCCATATGAAATGCAGGCACAATTTCAGTAACATATTTGGGAGAAACAGATGGTGCTTGGGCTGTGTTGTATCTTGGTTGGATCAGCTGAATTTAGAGTATTAGAAATACAAAAAATCAGTTGAATTGAGAGTAGCAAACCTAGCCTTGCTCCTGTGCTACCCAAAATGTAGCCCAAGGTCAGCTACAGCCCACAAAGTACTTCTGTCTTGTGCATTACGAGGCAGGGAGAAAGCAAGTGATTACTCAAGTAACAGAAATCTGAGGAGTCGAAATGAGAAGCAGTTTCTCTTTTGAGAGAGAAAGGCATGAGCAAATGCAGCTGTTTATCTTGGAAATATGAAGGTGATTGCTACCCAACTTCATGTCATGGTCCACTTTAACCAGAGGTTACTAATGGTGTCATTGTGCTCACAACGGCTGGTTCAGTCTTTCCCATGGTAGTTCCATGAAGGAGCTGACTGAACCGGTGTGACCACTGAAACCTTGTCTTTGCAGGTTGTATGGTGGGATGAACTATCGGCGGCTGGGAGGAGGAGTAGGTGTTATCAAAATGACACACTGTGAATCCCATATATGGTAAGCATCAAGAGGGAGGGAGACCCCTTGGTTCTCATTCCTAGAAAAACCTGAAGAGACTTGTTGACACTGGACCTCTTTGCAGCTCTAGTATGAACGGTCTAGATCCAACGTAACTCTTTGGCTGGTGACTCTTTCTATGGAATTTTAAAAATGACTTCTGTGAGAGTGTGCCCAATGGGAGACCACGTTGTCAGACTCCAGGGAACCACTGGACAAAAGTAGAAGTGTTGCTTTATGTCCATATTTTTTCTAAATAGTCTACATTTTTTAATAAACCAAACTGTAAAAGTTATTGTAGCATAACCAATGCTGATGTAGAGACCACGTGCTATACTGGGAGTCTGGCAAGGAGAGGAGGGTTTCTTGCTTTCCCTCCCTGCTGTGAGCAGTGGATGTGGCAGCTGTGTGGTGGGCGAAAGGGGAAAGTGATACAGAAAACATTGCTTTTGCCTTATTTACAGAGAGCTTCAATAAAAAGTACTTGACCTGCAAGGTGCCACCTTAGCACAGAAGCTTTTCTGTGCACAGAGTATATTTATTTTTTCATTTAATTTGTATCATGTATTTTCTTTGTATTGCTCACAGTGATAATTCCAGCTTTTTATATATATGTGTGCATATATATATGTATTTTATATATATATATGTGCATGTGCGATTTGAGTTTTGACAAAGCTGGTGGTCAGGGCAGGGCTATGTCCTGCTGGCTATTGTGGTTCCAACCCTTGTGGTATGTTTTAGGGTCTCTTAGAATACAGGAGAGCTATGAGGATGGGTGCCCTGAATATCTTTTCAGTCTTGCTGGAAGCAAGAAGTAGAACTGGAACTCTCATCTATTGACTGAATCAGTGAAGTGCCCAGAAAGGGTGAGAGTGAAAAGGAATTCAAATGATGCCTTTTTACTGTACAGTGTATGGTACAAAAGTTCACCTTTTGTCTCTCCCCTCCCCTGTATATGAACCTAGAAACAACTAGTTGTTGCTCACTTAGGAAAACCTTTTTCTCACGTTGCCTGCTAGATAGCAGTTCTTGTCTGAAGCTGGGATGCAGGTATCATCTGTTAATTCTGACTAGCCTAGATCAACACTCACTTCTCAGGTTCTTGCTAGAACAGCAGACCCACAGTCAGCTGCTGTTGGAAAAAGCTTAGACCAGCATCATCTTAGCTGCCCTCCTGCCTCTTGTCTGTGTGTCTAGAATTCCTGTTGTAAAACACCGACCATGATGAGATGGTACCCTCCCTTTCAGTGATTTTTATGCACTTTCCTGCTCTAAACACACACAGGCAAAGGTATGAGGCTCATTAAGGAGTCTGAAGGGGAGGGACTGTTTGCTGGCACTGTGAGTAACTGTTGTGTCTCAGTGACTGCAGAGGCACCCAGGGGTGGGGGGAGAGGAAGGAAGAACTACAGACTCAAAGGTTCTGATATGTTTGTCCTGTAATTTCTATCTAGTGTGAAAGAATGATCTTTTGCACTTGATACAACTTTGGACCTTAATAAATCTAATTTTAAAAGAGTAACAGGTGAAAAAAGCAGTGCTGGTATCTTAAGTTAACTTCATAGTTTGATTCATGTAACTCAGCATTTTAACGTGCTTGAATATAGTAAAAATTACACTACAGTAATAAATGGGTCATTAAAACTTTTTTAAAAGCCCCTTTTCCCCTAAAGGTCGGTATTCTTGTGTTTACATATGGAGATCATTTGCACCTTTACAAGGAAAACAAGTATTCTGTAAACAAATGTTTACATGTATCATTTATGCTTTTTTCTAGCATGAGTAACTTGTATAAATAGTGCTATCTTAATAAATTTCTTCTATGCTGTTTTTTGTTTGTTCCTTTGGGTGAAAGCAGTGGACTGTACTTTTATACAGTTTGTGTGAACATAGATGCTGGTTTTTTTTTTTCCAATACCAATCTGAGTAAAACCACCTTAAAACTCTGCTGATTAGTGTCACCCTCTGGTGTAGAAGCACATCATTCAGAACCAGCTTTTTCTGGAAGAAAATATCTGTGCAATCTGCCTCAGTCTAGCTCTGTTGACTTAGCTGCAGTTATCAATGAGGGCTACACCCCAGTTTGCAGATAAGCATGGAAAAAAAGGAGAAAGTAGCTTTTCATTTCAGCAGTACCTTACAGCTAGGCAGTAGTAGATACCACACAGCAGCAAAGTACTGCTCTCGAAAGCTGAGTATGGCTGTAGTTCATATACATATGCCATTACGCTATTAGTCTGTGTTCTTAAGGCAAGAAGAGGTTAAAAGAAGCTATACAGAATTTTGTTTTTTTGAGATTACTTATGCAAATTTGTTGGAAAGATCTGAGCATTAGAATTAAAACTAAGCTGTGGGTGTAACAGTCCTGTTTTCAAATCAAATACAGGTGCCAGTTATGTCAGACCTCCTACTCCTGCTTTACCCAGTGTTCCTCTGAATCGAGATAGCAAACTTTGTCTAAGATGTTTCATAAAAGGAAAACTAAAGCACCAGAAGTGATAGCTTAAATAGCTGCTGAGCTGTCAAGACCTTCAGAAGATTGTTTAGCTGCTTCTACCAGGGTAAGAGTTATCACTTTACAGATTGCAGCCTTTACAAGCAAAAATAATCTGTCTTCAACTAGTAAAAAGAAACTAAAAACAAGTGCATGTTTCTTTGGCTAATTCTAGAAATAGATTCTTAAAAGTAGATTAGGAACTAAGCATGCAATAATGTCATGTTAGGCAGTTACATATTTGCATGGCTGGTTCATGTACATGTTGCTGGGGAGAAGAATGAAGAATATTTTTACTGACAGCTGACAAAAATCCTAAAATTATGTGGTTGGCCAAAGAAGGAAAAACTTGCATCCCTGCTTAGGGGGAAGGTCACAGCACAAACTCATCAGACCTTAGATATGCTGCACAAGTGTGAAGCTATTACAAGTGAATTACATAGGAAACTAGACTAAATTTTGCTGCTCGCAGAATTATTTAATAGGTAATAATGAGTGGTTTAATCACATATGCTGTAGTTGGAAATAAGCACCAAACAAATATATCAGGAAAATATATCATCAGGCAGAAGTGGTCTTTATCGGTCATCTACTAGCAAAAGATGGCAACTACTTATTTCATACTGTAATACAAAGATCATAACACTTAGCATTTACTTATTCTACTTCCTTTCTGCTTATTTAAGCTATAACCAGGTGCAGTTCACAAGTGCTCTGAACTCCTACCTGCTGTAGAAGGAGAAATCTAATATACAATTGCAGCACCCACAGCTCCAGCCCCAAGAGCTCTCTGGTGTACAACACTGCAGTCCAGGGCAACAAAAATCAGGCAAAGCATAGTAAATACCTAGCTTATACAAAGACCTCAGTTTCTATGTGTGAACTCGTCTGAGAGGACCAACAGGCTGGATGCACAAAGCAGTGGTCAGACTCATGCTGTTCACCTTAGCCCAACTGGGATGTAGATGAATTCTTTACAACTGTTACCAGCTGGCCTTAGAAGCTAGCTGTGGGTTGTAGAGCATGCATCCTTTCTCAGGTGTGCTTGACTTTACTGTTGAACCAGTCTAAATGCAGTTACAGTTTAGGTAAGACCTGTGTAGCTTAGGCTGTCTAGGTAAGTGAAAACCAAACTGCTATTTGACACAACAGAAATAACCTGTCAGTAAGTTGCATCCAAGAATTTCCAAAGTTTAATCTCCTAGCCCCTACCTGATATCTACACATAAACAAACAGAGCAACTACGATAAAACAAAGGTGCTTAATAAGCTATTAGAAGTTTGTACTGTGGCTCTTCTTTAGGGCAAAATGTCTGCTTGTCTTTGCTGTGCATGACGTTGAGTTACAGCAGGTTACAGGAGTTAGAGTCCAACTTTGGACAGCCAGCATGAAAGGAAAGAAGATGCTGCACAAGTGAGTTTCCAAGCGGTTTCTCAGCATACATCTGACATTAGGTCTTCTTAGCATGAAGACTTGCTGAAATGACTCTCACTGTATCTGAGAGATTGCTAGTTCTGTCAGGAGCATCAGCACTCCAGTCAGGTATTGGCTTTGTAGAAACTGTAAGAAAGAAAAAAAGCATGTCAAAACAAAAATGGCAGTTGCCAGATTTCCATACTCTTAAATGCTTGGAAACCAACTACCATGTGTTCCATGTGATCAGTCAGCTGGTCTGTTGTTTGCAAGGTATCTTTGCTACTATTTTGACCCCAGATACGAAGAAAACACACATGCCTGCATGCTGCTCCTTTCAGAGCCCTCTGACTTCTGCTCCCATCCTGTGTGAATGCCCTGCTCGCACTCCAGCTTTGTGCAAGGTGAGAATCCTAGCACTTCTGCTCCTTGGGCTACCTCTGTAGGAAGGCCAGGAAAGAGTCTATGCCAGTTTCCTTGAATACCCATATTTTTCCATAGTGAATATGTCTGACATGAACTCATCCCCATTATGGAAGGGCCATAACTGAGTTCCAACACACATTCCAGAAGAGAACCCTTCTTCAGAAAGCCTACTCAATTGAGTAGCTCTTGTGTGTACTTCTGACATGAAAAGTATTCAGCCAGTTTTAAACTACTACAGCTAAAACTAAGCAGTGTAACACTAACATTTAGTGGTTTGCAGTTGCCCTACCGAAGGCCAAAATTATTAAGAGATGCTTCCCAGCAAAGCTTATTTTCTTTCATTTGATGAACTCATGCTCCAGGAAGGAGGTGAGTGGAGTCCCCGTTTAAGCCTCTAACATTCCCTCTCTACCCTGAACAATGGAGTCAGCACATCATAGATTAAATTTAAGCAATTGCATATTTACACAAACTGTTCTTTAATTCAGAAGACAGTGTTGTATTCCTTGAAGAAACTTCAGGAAGGATTCATCCTCCATGGTTTTAAAGCATATTAGAGACACCTCTACAAGAGAGACCAGCACCTTTATGAAAAGGGTTAGAAGGGAAGTAGTTTTAAGCAAGATGTTTTGACTCTTAAAATCATCCATCTCTTAGCTCACCCCCACACCAGTTATTTCTACATAGCAGATTAATTATAATTGTCTTTTGTCTGTGCCTTTGGAACTGCACTACTAGAAAGCTAATTAAGGTTTTTTATTAAGTTGGGGATCTTTTTAAGCCTCAGTTTTGGCCAATGGGCAAAGAAACTTTAGTGTTCGTACCCCAGCTAATATACCTATTTCTGGCCTGAGACTAAGGTTAGTAGCTTCTGCTGCAATACAGTAGTAAAATACTGTATTGATAGCTGCCCAACTCCAGAACTAAGTATGACTAATAAAAGCTGAGCGCTTAACAACTTGTAGGAAATCATGCATAAGAAACACGAAACCTTCATTTTTAAGAGTAAGGCATTTCTAGACAGGTAAAGCTATTTTATTTGTCCAGCATTAGTTAGGACAACATGCTACTTGAAACCTCACCTTTATAAACCCGTCGCAGTGTGCTGAGGCAATGGCTGTAGAAACCTTCACCAGTTTTGTGGCTGACAAGCGGATCTTAAAGTGTCTGTGGAAGTGAGAGTAAAGGCAGTCCATAAAGACATCCACCTCTTCTTGAGTGATCTCTCCTGGAGTTTTTTGGACGGTGTCCCACAGATCTTTTGCGTCCTCTGGATGAATGGCATACAAAATATCCAGAGGCTGGGGCAGAGAGGGCACAGAAAAAACAAGTTCCAGGGCAGACGCGGTTTTGTCCACTTTGCATCCAGTCCACATAGCTGCCATCCAGCTGAGGTTGAGAGGGCTGATGGCTAAACGGCGGAAGCAGCAGTCAAAAGTCTTCTGAAACCAGCTTCCAACAATGGACGTGTAACTCTCTGCCCCATTAGCAAGAAACAGAGGTAAACAAGTGAAGTCCTCTGGCACACGCTCGGAAAGATCATCTCCAGACACGCAGCAGAACCAGCCCGACCATAGCAGTTTCTCTTCGGAATTTTTTCGAGAGGCCGATGATCTCGAGGAAAGCTGGGATGGGGAAAAGAAGCATTTGACTTTAACCAAATTTTTTTTTGCTTTATCATTTCAAGGGTTTGGTAGATTTTTCTCAGGACCTCTTGTGCAACATTCTTTTCTGTCAAGCTCATACAGTTACTCAGTCTCCACTACAGGCCTAAAAGGTGCAGGCAATTCTGGTGAAAACAGTGGGAAAAGCACTTTTTACTTTATTAGGAACAGTCCTGAAATCCGACTGCATGCTGCTTAAAAAGAGCCAGTCCGTGGTACATCCTATGACCACTGCCATACTGAACTTGGCATTTCAGCAGCATCTTTCACCTGAGACAAAGATTTCAGAAATACAAATTAGACTTGAGCTGTGGCCAGGAGGTAGGATTATCCCAGCTTGATCCAGAAAGCTCGAGTTCTCACAGTAAATTGACTACTGAACTAAAAAAAAAAAATCAGACAAAAATTGCTCCTTAAAGTCTTACTCTGATCTTACCAAAAAGTTCAACTCAAAAACTGCAGTTAAACGTACCCATTGCTCATGAGATGTTCCAGTTAAAAACAGATGGGACTCATTTTCATTAGATTTCAATAGATACTATAGTAGATATTCCATACAGCTAGGCTTTAGCATTATGGGGTTTTTTTAAGAGACAGAGTATTTTCTGACAGCAAAAGCAACTTGTAAAACGCAAGCCTGAGTGAGAAGACTCCTCACCTGCACGAGAACCGCGGCCTGGTCTTGGTCGCTGCCTCTCAGGTCTGGGAGGCTGGAGACGGCCACCTTGATGTCCAGCTCCACCCCGACTTCCACCGCCAGCCCCTTCTGCTTCTCGGCGGCGATGAAGGCACCCAGCAGCCTCCCGTAATCCCTCAGCCGAGCCCCCGAGAACCGGTACAGCGGGGTCACGCTGTAGAGGGTCCACTGCTTGCGCAGGAGGAACGCTGTTTGCTGGGGATCGACGTTTTCCTAAAACGAAAAAAGGAAATAATGTTAAACTCCAACAATAAGGGCAGCGTCCCCCTTCAGGGGCGGGTTTCCCTCCTGGGAGCGGTGCGGGGAACGGAGGGGAGCGAGCTCGGCCGCGGGACGGGGGCCGGGGCCGAGGGGAGGCCCCAGGGCCCCGGCCCTACCTGGGAGCGCGGCGCCGGCGGGAGCAGGCGCCCGCTGGGGCTGAGCCCGAACCGCCCCTGC
>Ga0065711_1034271_pt1 | contig 24055 bp, 14 predicted proteins | sample Hoacrofraction12_FD_59098 | JGI IMG/M metagenome (GOLD analysis project Ga0065711, IMG submission 59098) | Hoatzin crop microbial communities from Cojedes, Venezuela - Epithelial fraction 12 v2 (version 2) | ecosystem: Host-associated > Birds > Digestive system > Esophagus > Crop | place... | reverse complement strand
CTCTTACCTCCGGGGCCTGGGATTCCTGAGGGCCTGCCTTGGCACTGAAGACTGAAGCAAAGAAGGCATTCAGTAGCTCTGCCTTCTCTGCATCCTCCATCACCAGGACACCCGTCTCATTCAGCAGTGGCCCCACATTGTCCCTAGCCTTCCTTTTGCTGCTGATGTAGTTGAAGAAGCCCTTCTTGTAGTTTTTGACATCCCTTGCCAGCTTCAATTCCAGGTGGGCTTTGGCCTTCCTCGTCTTGACAAGAAAACACCTGTATTCCAAAAGAAAAGTGGGATAAGAACTTACAGAACTATGTCCTGTCTTGACCAAGACCAACCCTGTGAAAAATTAGAATTATAGTAATCTTCCATTGAGAGAAACACTGTTAATGTTGAATATTGTTTCTGAATACCTGTATGCTGTAATGAGTACGAGAATCACGTAGTAGGTCATTTGAAGATCTTTCATTGATTTAGGTAGTTTTGGGAACAAGTCCCATACCCCACGTAAAACATACTCCCCAAAACCATGCCTACAAGTAATCCTTCCCTTTGTGGTCTAGTGGATGAAGTGGTGTGTCCTGTTGCAGTCCGGTAAGACAGATGGGCATGGCCGAGTCACGGCAAAGCTGCCTGGCTTGTTCAGTGTCTTGTTTCCAGCAGTTCTTCTAGTCTGTTTGTGAGGCTGTGGAATAAGGTAGGGCCCAGTATTGTAGCAGCTGAACTAACAGCATGTATGTGGGTCAGTATCGGTTTCTTGATACCTTTTCAGCCTCTCATTCATACTTGTCTCCTAGCCTTTCCTACAACTGTTCCCTGAACTGCATGCTTAGTATCAGCAAAAAAAGAAAGATATGGTGGTTTAAAGAGAGAAGGCTGAAAAATGTGCATTGATCTGCCGCTGGTGGAGTTGGCTCCTTAGAGGTGTGTGTTCTCTCTCTTGTCCTCCCTCTGCCTCATATGTCGGTCTTACAAATTCAGGCCCTTGAGAAAGAGGAAGTGAGATTTTGACAGTGCGCTGCTAGAGGCAGGAATTTTGGTCAAGAATCCGTACGCAGTACAACTAACATGTAACCCCCCTATTTGAAGAGATCCCAGGCATGTTTCAGGTATGTCCGCTATCACCTATAGCTAAATGGTTGCAACTGGATTCAGGGACTGAACACTCACTAAAATGCCTCAGGAGTAAATAACTTATAAATTGGCACAGTCTGCTGCTTCCTACCAGAAATTCATTGCAATGAGCTAGGATAAAATTTGTAGTTAGGTGTCTGTCTATATTGACAACAATATTACATTTTTAGCCCTGACTCAGGTTCCACACAGAATAATAATTTGGATTTTGACAATTTGTGTCCTTTCACCTGATTCACCAAGCACTGAGTTGTTTTACTGCTGAGTATAGCAGACCTACCTACTTCTTGTTTTTACGCTTTCTTAGAAGGTAGAATCATAGAATCATAGGTTTGGGATGGAAGGGACTTTTAGAGGCCATCTAGCCCAACCCCCTGCAGTGAGCAGGGACATCTTCAACCGGGTCAGGTTGCTCAGAGCCCCATCCAACCTGGCCTGGAATGTTCCCAGGGATGGGGCATCGACCACCTCTCTGGGCAACCTGTGCCAGGGTTTCACCACCCTCACGGTAAAAAATTTCTTCCTTAAATCTAGTCTAAATCTCCCCTCTTTTAGTTTAAAACCATCACCCCTCAGCCTGTTGCTCCATGCCCTGCTAAAAAGATTGTCCCCATCTTCCTTAGAAGCACTCTTTAAGCACTGGCAGCTGCTCTAAGGTCTCCCCGCAGCCTTCTCTTCCCCAGGCTGAACAGCCCCAGCTCTCCCAGCCTTTCCTCCCAGCAGAGGGGTTCCAGCCCTCAGCAGAATAGAAAGATGATACCAATTTAAAAATGAAGGGAGGAGGAAGAAATGCTGTAACGTAATGCATAATTAACGCAGGGTGTCAGTACAAATTTTCCCCCTAAATTGAAAAAATGCCGAACTAGTTTCAAAAGAAGATGCAGCTGTTGCATGGATAGTGCTAAAATCCACACTTATGTTGGATAGGGTAAAACACTTTGAAGGATATATCAACTCATAAGCTTTGGCACTTGACCCAACCTTTAATTCGTGGCAGGTTGTACTATCTGTTGCATTTTCCTCCAAATTGAGTAGACTTTGAATATTCAGTTCATCAGTGAGTGTTATGTTTCTCTGAGAAAATTCTGTGTTTTTGAATAAAGTTGGCTTCTGTTGTTTGTCATTTTAAACTTTCAAATGTTAGGCACTGAAAGATGAGATCTCCCTGTATTTGTCTGTAGTGTTGGTCACTCTTGTGCCTGAGAGTTTTTTGCCTATTGATTTTGGGTTTTTTTAATTGATGTCCTGTTCTTCTCAGGCCTCTCTCTCTCATTTTTCCTTTACTCTTCGCTGTATACTTTCTCTTCTCTTTGCTTTGCACTCAGAAGAGAGGACCACCACTAACTGCTATAGAAGAAAGTGTTTCACCTGCTAGACGTTGACAGGAAATGTAAGAGTAAGAACCCTCCACAGAGCGAGGAAGTCACAACTTCCTTCCTTTGGTTTTCCCTCCTCCAAAAAGACTGCCATCTAAAAGAGCCACCCACGTCTCTGAGGTTTTGAGGTCCTGAAACACTTTGGTAATTGCTGTGGTTAAAAGTTGAATTCCATTTAAAGCATAATTTAAGTAGTCGCATTGAAGTTTGAATATTTGCATTACTTTTTTGTGACTTCTTATGTATCAGAAGTTAACTTTTTTCATCAGTTTTCTTGTCTGTAACAAGCATGGACTGCTGCTTGTATCTTCAGTGCTTCTGTCTGAATCTGTTTAGTAACCAGCATTGGAGAATAACATAGGCATATCCATATTCAATCAAAAATACTTTTATATTATAATTTCAGTGTTTTAATGTAGTATATGTAATTTCTAATGTACTATAGAAAATTGCATTATTAAAGTGTGTAAATAAATTATTGAACAAAATAATTTCATATAACTAACAAAAACTTATGGAAAAAAAGCCAGCAACCTTTCCTCCCTGTCTGTATTTTGACTGAAATGCTGGTTGAGTAGGCTTATATTTTTACTTTATCATTTTGTTGCTTTTATTACTCAGGTCCGAGACAATATGATATTGCGTAGCTTGTGCACTGCAAGATCTTAATAGGTCAGTTAAAGGGAGAGCTAGACTACAGTATCAGCTTCATATTTGGAGTGCTTGTCATTTGATAGTTGAAGCCTATGCAGTCTAGGTGTTTATTACTGAATTTCTTTTTAGTTTTGAGCAAGGAGATGTTTCACAGAGGGCTAGGAATTGCTTTATTTTTGAGTTCTTAATAATTGAGACTGATACTGCCGAAAGAAAACTGTTTCATCTTAGGCTAAAATCTGGAGGGTAGGGGAGGAGGAAACAGAAGAAGTCTTCAGTCCCCAGTGCAAAGCTGTGGAAGACAGTGGAGGAGAATCCTAGCATCTTTCTTCCTGTCCCCTACTGTAAACCTTTAGTAGTCTGTCTTCTTTTCCTAGTTATAGGCATTGTTTTCCTTCTGCTTTCTTTGATATTGCTGATATTTTCTCCCTATAGTAATTTTCCCCTGAACCTGTGGTATGATTATTAAAGTTGAAAAATCCCCTAAACTATAAGTTGTGATGTTGAAAGTTGAATCAGGCATGTCACACACAAAGTTCTTGGACCAGAACTGTGGATGAAACTTCATGCTTGTGAGACAAATAAACAATATTCTCTTATTAAGTTATGAAATAAGTTGTCAGGTCAGTGAAATACAGTTTTGAAAAATCAAAATCTGAAGTTGATTGATTTTTGTAGTATAGCTTGTAGTATGAAATGAACGAAATTTCCACAGGATCAGAGTAGATGTGCTGATACTGTAGATACAGGTTTATCACTTTACTGGGTGTCTAAATATAATTACTACAGCTTTTCTCTTTATTTGTATGTTTTTATCAAAAATCTTAGAGCAAACGTGTATATGCATGTGTGGACATACGAATGCATGCCATTTAACTTTACAGTGAAGTGCAAAACAGGCCAGGAAGGTTAGAAGCAGAAGGTGACTTCTGTCTGCTGCTAAGCTGTGAAACTGAGAAGGAAGGTGGTTAAGTGAGCAAAGGAGAGCAGCTGCTTCTGTGCAGGGCAGCACAGTCATCATCTATGGCGAGACCTGTGGTGAGGGAAAAGTAAATCCTATTTTATTAGTATCACTCACTGTCTTCCAGTAATTCTTCTATGGCATATTTTAAGATGATCTGTTAAATAGGTCAGGATTAATTTCTGCATGTGTTGCACGTATATTTTGCATTTTCTCAGCCATGTATTTAGCCTGTTTAACGGTATTAAATCTTTAAAATTCTCTGACAGCTGTCTGGGTACACAGCAGGCAGTTTGCGTTTATGAATACAGACAAAAGATGTACCAAAGTTCAGCAAGGAAAGGTGAAGTTGAGAGGAGTGCCTTTTGAGGACATTGGATAACAAAAATAATTAAGAAGACTAAAAAGAATTATTTTGCACAATGTGTATATATATGAACACACACATATATAAAATTATCATTATATATAAGCGAAGCTTGAAGATGTGGGTTTACAGAAGAGAAGAGTACCTGTAGGTAGAGGACTGCCTGTCCTAAGTCTACACTTCTGTGGAAGTCTATACTGTAACACTCCATTGGAGTTACTAGTGGTCTTACTGTGTTGGTGATAAACAGTGGGCATCTGTCTATTTAGTATGGGACAAAAAAATTTTCACCTAACACAGATTTCAGTCTGGCATGGAAAGTAGGGGGGTTATTCTGTCATTTAGAATCTGATAGATGATTCTGTTCTTCTCCTGGTATGGATTCGGTCTTTGTTTCTTTTTTCAAATGAAAGGTATAGAATATTACATCAGAGTCCTTGTCTCTGGGGTAAAAAAAAAAAAAAATTATTTAAAATACTTTAGGTTGTCTTTTTTTTATTATTCTTAAGCCTATTTCTTCTCACTTCTTACTCTACTTTTCCTGTTTTAGAAGTCTGTCCTTTTATGATCAAAATTGTTATGGTTTTTTTTAAAGTCACTAGTAATTACACTGACAGAGCAAAATTTTAAAGTTTTTATTTTGTCTTCTGTAGCTGGAGAGGCTCTTTGTGCACATGGGAGCTAGCCATGTCCCTTCACTGTAGCACAGAGCCAGCTGTTCAGCTCTTGTCCTGACTCTATAGCTGAAGAAGGATACACATATTGGATAAAATACACCCATTGTTCCAGTCAGATTGAAGTGGGATTTGAGTGTTGCTTGGCCAATAAAGAGAAAGGATTTTATTCTTTCTGTGAGGATAGTGATTTTCTACAAAGGAGGACATAGTGTCTTGCCTTTTCTCCACTGTCATTGCCCCCACCTCATTCCCTGGTCTGCTAAGTCAAGGTCCATAAGTGTAAAGAGAGCGTTACCTTTCTTGGAGGCGTATAAATGGGTGGAGCAAGAGGGGAGCTCCTCACCAGGGACACTGACTGATACTGTGACAGCTCCAGGAGAGAACATCCCCTTTGGTAAACAAGGACCCCAAACGATGTGATTTGAAACTTGCAAATCCTTTGGGTGGCAAATGTCCCTGACTGGTGTCAAAGGATGGGGCCAAGATGTTCAGGAGACATGCTCCACACAACACTGCTCCTCTGCCTGTTTGTAAACTAATACTGTCATTTACTAATAATGAAGTGCTACTAGTTCAAGCAGTAGATGACCTTCTCCAAAAGGACACAAGTAACAGAAGAAAACGTACCATATGTCTTAGGTATTCTGATATGGGGTAGCAAGTTGGAAGAGAGCTAAAGAAGAAGGAACAACTTCATGTGCCTTGTGCAAACTTAAAAATGCAGAGGAGGGATCAACGTAAGGTCTGTGTGGAGGTGTGCACTGCAACAATATAGCTTAGTTGCTCTAAGTTGATAAATATGTGTTCTCCGTACACACACACCCCCACAGAGTTTGTGGTATGTTCATATCCATGCTCTGCCCTTGCCCTCATGTGAGGAAGGCCACTTGTGTAATTGCCCGAGTTGTACAGCTGGCTGGCTACGTTCTCTGTGTGTAACTCTCCTTTTTCATGTCCCAGTTAGCAAGACCAGTTTGTTCCTCTGGGCATTGGCCCTCCTGTGACTGTAGAGAGGATATCATTCTGTACAATATGAGAGAAAATCTCACCCAAGGATTCAAGGATTCAAGAAGTGGTCAGTTTGCTGTAAAGTCTCTTGAATACCCAAGAAGAGTTGCTTTGTATGCTGTGATGTTCTCACTGTTAAAAACAAAACACAAAACAAAAAAATACAGCCTCTGAGCTCAGCCTTCTGCTTTTACAGACTCAGCGATGATGCCATATGAGTCAGGAAGTTCATTTCTGTAAAAGAGCAGCACATTTGTGTTTCTGGTCTGTTCATTAGTGTGGAGAACATGACTACAGGTAGCAACATAATCTTTTTAATCTGCCAGCTTGTTACCTGAACCGTGAACCACAAGCTTTATTCCACAAGATTGACTCTGAGATTTACATCCGTAAAACTTCTTACAGTGCTGTTCCAAAGATACCACTATTAACACTGAATCATAGATGATGCCTGGTGCTTTATGAAAAGACATGGGAAGAAGTTCACTGCCTATAGACACCCAAAGTCTAAGCACTTAAGCATCCAGAGAAGGACTAGGGAAATACAGAATTAAATAAGCTTAAGCAGAAGTGAGCTAAAAGCAGAACTTTGAAAGGAAAGTTTCCATGAACCCATGAAGAGAAGCAGCATATTGCAGTGTGCTTCAGCCCTGTACTAGAGTATGCCGTTTCCTTCTAAACAGCGGAGTTTAGAAGCTAATACTACTTTCAGCAAGTTTTGGACTTCATTTTTTAGAGCTGTTTCAGAAATAGTGGCTTTCGTAGTTGGAGGAACAGACAACTTGTTCTTGAAGGCAGTGTGGGGTTGAAATCCAGATCTCTGTGCTTCGACTACACGGAACAGAGAACTAGGACAAGATAACTGGGAGCTTTCACTCAAAAATGCATGCCTCTTCAAGTTGGTTATCTGTAGCTGTTTCCCCTCCCTCAGCTGTTTTCTTGGCCTCTCCCTCTGATGGTCCTGCCTCTCCAGCAAGGATGCCATATCAACTGACAAGGCAGCCACTAAACTGCTGCAAATTACAGCTTTGCTTGCTAAAGTCTGCAACATTTTGCCTGAGTATGCTGGGCTGTTAATTTTATGTTTGTTTCTAAATTAAAAGTGAGAACCTTGCAAAATGAATAAATAAAGATCATAACTAAATGAGCAGCTGTGTAGGAATGAGACCATCCTCAGCTGTTAGAGAAAAGCAAGAAAATAAAATGTTAGAAGCAATTTTTTTTTTTTTTAAATCCATCAGTTAAAGTAGTTAAAAGCTATTTTTTAAAAGAAGTTGTACTGGTATCTGTGTCCTTCCCAAGCCAGCATTTACCCCAGCTCCCCTGAATTTTATCATGTAGTAGGCTGTTCATGGCAAAGGATTAAATGCGACTTGCTTGTCACTGAATGTGACACATCCCTTCCCTCCCTCTCCACCCTGCAGCAGAAATGATGGAGATTTAATGAGACCAAGTCAAAACCAGCTTCCAAAAAACAAATATGATTGAAAATTGTTTTCATAATCATGCAATGGTTTAAATTATATTTCTTAATTAATCTTTTTAATATAATGTGTAACACTGGAAAACATTTTAAACCTGATTTTGTTGGTCTTTTTGAAGGGCATTAGGACTTTTTAGTCTGATAGACAGTCTGTGGCCTCCACTAGTGCCTGTAAAAGTTCCTGGACAAAGTCAAGACTCTGAAATGGTAAGTCTTGTTGTTATGGAAATTAATTTTTTCACTCACAACTACTATTTTTGTTGGTAGTGTAATCATGTTTACTTTGGGAATCAGATTCTCTCCCTGTCTTTAGCTACTGACTTTTGGTGTACTGGTTCTGGCAAACTCCTAGATAACCTGAAGCCCTCTGGATCAGCAGCATCTTTCCAAAATGATGCAATTAGCCCCTTAATAATCCTTTAGAGCTAGAGTGGTAGGATGTCCACACAAATTATTCCTCTCCTCTCCTTGCAGGAGGAAAGAGATATTAGATAGCATGGGGTCAGCTGAGAAATCTATATACAAGGATATTAACTCATTCTTCTGAAGCATTTTCAGCCTTAGATTCAAAAGCACTTTTCTGAAGATTAACTTCAGTGAAGAGAAACTGACTACTGGAATCAGGTCTCTTTTAATAGTTAGGACGACTTTGGCTGATACTTGTCTCATGTGAAGACAGTCGAAGGATGAACACAAAAATAATCTACTAAAAAGTAACAAATATTTCTGTGATTTTAGGGGGTGGGGAGGTATTAAAATGGATTTGAAGTAGGTTAATATATATTTTCAGATCTAAAATGGCATCTTTAATTTTCCTTTCATTAGCTTTTGTATTTGAAAAGGAGTGCTGTCATATCAAGTGTAATTTTGGTAATACGAGATCATTTAAGAAGCTTCTGAGTAGCCAAGTTCTTGTGCTGTCCTGCTGTTCTTGTATAGGCTGTTCTTTGGGGAAGAATTTTGTGGTATTAAAAATTTGTGTTAGAGCCTAGGGGAGTCAATCAGAATGCAAGTTCTAGAAAAGAAGAAAAAGCTGGAAATAAACAAGTTTCAAAACCACGGGATGTTAAAGGTGGAGATTACTAGTTATTTCTGAAGCCTGAGAATCTTTTCTCTTCGATGTGGTTTGTTCTTTGCATTGTACAAGGGTATATGCTGAAGAACAAAAAGTTCAGACCTTGATTATATATAAAACCAGGACTGAAACTGAGTGAAATGGTTCTCTCCTTGACTCTCCTTTTCATCTAGACTTTTTGGAAGTCTCAGAGGAATGGTTTGTTTTGTGCGTTAAAGTACTGTGGACAACACAAGGAGAATATCCATGGATGGCACAAAGCTCTTTAAATGCTGTTTAGCGTTGTTATGATTCTCATTTGTTCTTCATTTTCTCTATTTTATTAGCCATCTGAAAATGGAGGAAATTTCCATAATCGTGCAATTTACACTTCTGTCACGGGTTTGAAATACTAATTCATTCTACAAAGGACCACGACTTGCATTCTACTGCTGCAGGTTTTTGGCTGAGTGGAGTTTTTTTCAGCTGAGATACATTTTTCTTAATACAAACACTATAGTTTTATGCACAGTTTCATGGAAACACTTTTACACATAGGTACATAAATAATATTGCCAGCACGCTGATAATGTTGTTGGGAAAAGATCTGTCAACTGATTTATTTTGAGACATATGTACATACAAATACCTTCTTTAGTACTGTCAGAGGCAAGCAGAATTTGGGTATCAACTTCTTTTGCTTTTTTTTCCTTATGCAGATTTTATTTGAACGGGTGGGCAGCTGTCTTTAATAGATTCATATTTCTTTTATTAAATGAAATGTTTTATTAATAACAAACATCGCTAGAAGAATATTGTACTATATCCGCAATAAAAATTGTTTTCTAGCATTGTCTTTTTTTCCCTGAGAAGCCTCTCTAGCTTGGGACCTCTTTAAGTGGTGACTGATAAAGTTGTTACGTCACGGTACTTTTTAAGGGGGAAAGAAAAATCTGGCATAACACAAAGAGAGCAGTTCTTGTAGCTGTTGCATTCCTGTTCTTCATTATCTCCTTCTGCTGTCCTGGATTTAATTTGGCAGCTTTAAAAGTTCGTCAGCTGTTTACTATCACAAAAATCCACCCACATGCAGAAGCCCCCAAATCTCAGAAAAGTTACGGATGTTTAAAAAAAAAAAAAAAAAAGCATAATCGGGCACTGCTACCACATAATAAAAAAACGCAAAAACAACAACAAGCACCTTGAACTAGTCACAGTGTTTGCCAAGTATGCCAGATCATGAGATGGTTTTGTGATGAGCATCAATGTCAGATTATGGAAAGAATGATACACACAAGCTGTTTTCACTTATAACTTGTGAATGTCAGTTTATTAACTCAACTTCTGCTTCAGAGAGTCATTGTTATTAACCGTATCCCTCTTTAAAATGTAAATTGTGTGGTTCATTTTGGCTATTATTATAAAACCCGACTGGCCAAATTAAAGTGCCTTTTTTAAGGTCAGATTTCTTTTCCTTACTTTTTAATAGATGACAACCGATCTTCCTCCTCCCAGCTTCTGTTATATTCTTACTGTTCAATCTGGTGAAATACATGTGGAAGTGGATGAGGAAGAACAGATTTCTAATTTGTACCAGCCACCAGCTGTTCATAGTCTAAAGGAAATTCTTCAGGTAATCTGCTTTACAAGTCAGATAACAAATACTTTGTACCACTGCCTTTCTGGTATGATGGTTGTCTCATTCCCTGTTTTTGTACTGTTTTCAGGTCGATGGTTGTAATGAGCGTTGTAGCTTTTGGGCGCAAGTGCTATATCTGAGGCTGCAGGTAATCTTTTCACTTAGCAATGAATTCAACATAAAATCAACATAATGTTTATGTAAAGAAGGCAGCATTTATCTTGTTTAGAGGAAACCCCAAAACCTTCCTGGATGATCTTCAAGAGCTGTATGAGCAGAATTATCACTGGGTCTAAAATGCTTGTAATGCTAAATGCTTTACCTGGTTTCATAGGTAAAATGAACTGCGTCTCCAGTTTCAAGACCATCCAGTCTAGAAAGTGAATTATTTCTGAACAAATTGCTATCTAAGCAGAGGTAGTATTTCATCCTGGTAAGGGAGCTTGCAGCAAGTTCGTTGAGACTGAGTTTATAGCTAAATGCTGTCCTTGGATACATAGCGAAAAGTTCCCAGTCAGTTGAGTGTCTGGGGACAGAATTTAACAGATGACTGTTATATAAAAATACAGTTTTGCTCTTTGCATGCAAGTGTGGACTGTTTTTGTTGACTTCAATAGAAGCCCCTCAGGCAAATTTGGCTTTTATGGTCCAGTTAGTAGAAAGGAGGAACTCTTAGGTAAATACATCTGCCATCCATACTGTGTCGGAAAGCTTATAGTTATATTTTATTTATTTGTTTCTGAATGACGCTACAATTTTCTTTCAAAATGTTGCTAACTCCCTCAGTAGTTAAAGGAATTTTTTGTCACTGATTTATTTATTTTTTCCTGGCGACTGGATCCTCAGTACAGCCAGCACTGAATTCTGGTGGAGAGTAATTTGCAATTGTCCATCAGCTCCACAAGAAACAAAGTGTGAATCAAAGCGTATGAACCAAAGACAAAGGAATTCCAGAACGGCCAGCAAAATAGCTGGAGATGCTTCCCACCAGTGTGAGACATAAATTTAATTTAGGTCTTGCCCTTTTGCTTCAAAAGCCAATGAGTTATGATTTGATTTTTGGGCAGGGAGTACTTTTAAATCCCGAGATGAGGGGTGTCTCTTGTGTTTTCTCCATGCTAAGTGAGAATTTAACAGGGCATTTGCAAATGTGAAATTAGGGCTAGCTTGATGGGGTCTTTAGGGTGCTAACAGAAAGATGGACACATACATGCGTAAACATCTATTTCCAAGAAACCTGTTCTGTTAAAAAATAAAATTACAGTCTAGTGGTATCATAGCCAAACATTTTTGTAGTCAGGAATGTCTACATCTGAGATGCTGTGGGTCATCAGTATTCTTGTGTAGAAGCACTTCATCACTAAATTAGAGAAAAGATAAAGCATGGAGGAACAGGTGTGATTTTGAAGAATGGAAGCTTGTCTAGCAGAAAAAAAACGTCTACGATTTCTTCTTGCTACTAGAAAGTTTATTAGCTGTCTTTTTAATGGCTATGCACTTGCTGAACTGTAAGCACTAGATTTTTGTAAATGAACAACATGAATGCTCATAAATTTTTTGAAAGTAATGTTGGAAAAGCAATAGAAGATACCCTTCTTCTGCATAACTTCTGGATAACTGCCCTGGGAATGTAAAGGTATTTACCTGCTGTTAGTGTTTTGCTTGCCTAATCCTCCCAGGAGGAGGTCACGAACAGCAGCTTGTTTACTGCAGTTGCCTTTGCCAAGAGGACATATCCTTCACGTGCAAAATCATCTAGTCGTAATAAGTGAGGAAGGGACTATAGTTTGGTTTCTTTTGCAGTTTGATCATTATTAGATAATCTGCTATGTGGTATAATTCAAATGTACTTTAAAATTTATTCTATGTAGCTACAGTATTCTGAGATACTTCATTTGTATGAAGGAGGAATGGAAATATGCTTTCATTATTACTACTCAGAATCTGTACTGCGGTACAGAAGGAATATGAGGAAATATATTCCATCTGTGGTTAAGGAGCTGTCCTTCCTTATAACTCAATCCTGCTGCTATTTGTCTGTTGTGTCCTCTCTGTTCAGAACAAACTGTCACACATAGCTAGATGATGATTTTATACTAACTTGTGATTTTTGCTGTTATTATTATTTACTTTTTGGATGATTCTTCTGAAAGCCAACTTTTAATGTGTTAGTAATTCTTACGGGACAGCTGTAAAAATTCTTTCTTTGAAGCTGTCCTAATGCTATCTACGCCGAGGAGGTACTCAAATGTATGCAGTTACTAGGCAGAGAAACATCGTCAACTCAATAGGCAGCATAGATTGTATTAAGGCATAACCATAACATCTGAGTTATGAATTTTCCCCATCGTTATTTACAATTACTGGATTTGTTCTAAGAGCTGCTAGTATGAACAAAAAGCTGATTTTAGTGTGGTTAATGGTTTCAAGGTTTGAATTCAACTGAAGACAAAAAGTTGGGATTCTCGTTGCATTAATTTATGCTAGAGACATGCACATTTGAGAATAAAATACTTACGTGATATGTCTCTCCAGTCATTGCACTATTTTAATTTTATGTAAATGTTTTAAGTGTGAATTTTTAATCGGCAGACTAATGAAAAATAGTAACAAAAAAATTCTAAATTAAGAAAGTAATTTAATTTCAGTTAAATATTCTGAAACATTAGAATCTTAAAAACTGCAAGTTGCTTGGGCTGCTAAATGTGAAATATGCTTTGTTCCTAAACTCATTTTTTCTAAAGCATGGGAAAATTTGCATACACAAACAGATATTATAAAAGTTGTGTTTAAAAACAAAAGAAGAAAAGCATGAATCGTCGAATTATAACACACCTGATTTTGCTAAGAGACCCTGGAATAAGCACTGATATGTATGTAATGTCTGTCTAGTCTGTCTTGTTCATCATCCCAGTGTGAAAAATTTTTAAAACTCTACTGATTTTGTGATGATTATTTTCAGATACGAAGCCTGAGATTAAATGTAGGTATTTTGTTTGTGACATCAGTAGTTGTGAAATACCTTAATTTAGGCACGCCAGAATATCTTTTTCTACCTTTCTTAGGCAGAAAACTTACATTGTCATTGCGGATTCCTACATGTCTTACTTATGAGTTGTCTGCTTTCCTATTTCTGTGCATCATTCAAAGAAGTAGAGATGTTTGTTCAACAGAAAGAAAAACCTCTGGCTTTGTAGCTTACAGTAACTATTAGCCAAGGACTGGGGCTCTTGGGAACCAGATAACAGTACATGGAAAAATTGCCCACAAATGAATAATATTAGTAGTAGTGTTAGCCTTTCTTTTTTTTAAGGGAAAAATTATATGAGTCTTTGTTCATAAAAACAGCCAATTAACTTTTTGTATATGTAAGTATATATATGATACAGTTTTTTAATATAAAATGTATTTTCAAATCCCTAGTACAGTCCAAAGGCACGATAGTTGATAGAGGTAAAGCCAAGATTCCAGCGGGTCAATCTCAGAAAGTTATTTTCAAGTAGAGAAGTTTGTATTTGCAGTAAGGAATAACGAAAAAATCCAATGAAGCTTTGATATATTGTCCTGTATGAGTCCTAAAAGTAATAATTTCTGACAGATTTATTAGTTCTTTAAATATGAGGATGTTATTTTGGTCCTTCCTTCTACAGAAAATTAACAACTGCATTCCAAATTTTTTGTTTTGTTTTGTTTTTTAATAACAGACAAAACACAGTGTTGCTATAAATCAAAAAGAGATTTGGCTGTTTGTGACTGACTCCACACTGCAAAACGCCGTTCACATGATTCCAAAAGTTGTTGCTGTGTCAGTCGCTGCACCGTGTGTTCTCAGTACAGAAGTCACAGAAGCCCTCTGTGTTGCCTCGCGACTCGTCTTCTTCAAGGATGCGCTGTGGGGAAATGGTAAGCTTGACACACGGTTTTGAAGCAGTTGGAATCAAACTGAAATAGCATCCTAATCTTTGACACTGCAGTACGTGACCTACAGAGAATTTCATTCTCAGATCAAGATGAGACATTGCAAGTTTGGGATGAGAAAGTTGAAAGGAGTTATAATTAGAGCTTTCCTGTAAGGTTTCTTTTTTACATTTTTGGCTTGATCTTGAAAGTAAATGAGAAATTCAGTGATCTTGCTGTATGTCCACAAGTATTTCTGTCAGTCTTCCCTGACGGCTGTTGAATCTAATGACCAGTGTCAGTCAAATTTGCTAGCTGACAGAAGACTCAAAAAATATTAAGAAACTTGGTTTCATTTGTTTTTGATATTCTGGCAAAAAGTTGTTTTATTGACCTTAACACCTCTGAAAGGAGCAAGAGGGTGAATTTAGAGACGTGTGTCCCTACATACAGAAATTTTACAAACTCTCCTATACCATTTTAGCTGCGAGCCTTTGCCACTGTACAGATCATGTAATGATGGTAGTTCACTTTACATTCACTTTTAGTCGCTCTTTGCTGAGGTTCAGGTATGATTCTGTACGGTGTGTGCATGTGTAGTTCACATCTCAACGCCTTCAGTCACCTCCAAAATGCCAGTGGACTGGAGGCACCAACATGAGTAAATGGCTGTGTGTCCCAAAGCAAAAATCTCTGCTTTGGAGAATAAAGCATTGCATGCATCTACTCTTTGTAATCTTTGAAACAAAGTAAGAGCACCTGAAGGGGTGCCGAAGCTTATTACCAGGGAAGAGACAGTAGCGTTATGTTTGCAGGGAGTGTAGAGCGATGCAGTCAGAGTGGAATCGGACTCTCTTCTGACATGTTCAGATTTTTAGAACATCTTGTTTCCCTGGGAGTCGCAAAGCGTGACGAGAGCATGATGCGTGTATCACTGAAAGTAAAATATTTTGTCATTGAGAGAACCTGATGGAGTCTGTCCATCTGTTTAGTAGCTGGCAGAGATTGTTGTCTTTATTGGCCATGACAATTAACACGGTCACCTTTTTCCTTGTTACTGTACTGAGTTGAAATGTCTTTGTTGGCAGGTAGGATTATTTGTGTTGAACGTACTGTTCTCTTATTACAAAAGCCTCTTTTGTCCTCGGCTGCTGGTGCTGACCTCAGTGAGCTGACTGGCCCTGTCAGACTCGATGAGCTGGATTCTACAACACAGGCCAACTCCATTTGTGCTGTAAGAGGTTTGTACGGCCTTTCCTGAAATGAATGCTGTTAATTATTTGTGCTCACTTTAATCTTTTAGGTCCTCGTATTGATTTCTTGCACAAACAGTGTGGAGGGATAAAAAAGCACGGTACTGCTGTGGGTCATCAGGGTATTTAAGTTTTTATACTTCTCTGTGGGCTCCGCTTGCCTTTTGCTGGCCAAGCTCTGCTCCCACTCACTCATACCCCAGAATAAATGTTTGATGCACAGTCTGTCTTAGTACATTCCTTCCTTCTCCGTCTTCTTTCAGGAGCCTTCTGTTCACACCAGCCTTGTTGATGTTGGCAACAGTAAGGTGTACCAATATTTTTCAGGCAGATGGCTGAGATACGTTAGCCAGATCCTGAGTGGTGGGAGTTGGTGTCTCATTTCCCTGGAGCATTGCCGCAATGGGCCAATTTAATGTTTCACTGTAGTCATCTACCATAACTTGGCCAATATTTGCTCAGCAGCCACTTTGGGTCATTGCTTTGTCTAATATTTCAGTCCTACCACTAACCATGCAGAATCATTTCTTACAATGTATTTTCTAAAATTTCCTAATCATGCAGAAACATTTCCTACTGTGTATTTTCTAATGCTTTGTCAAGTCAGCTTCTTAAACCTTGTAGAGTGCCTATAGGGAAAGGTCCTTAAAAGCCCAACAGATTTTGGCTTTTAAAGACAATTTCCTTTCTTAATTTGACTCTTAATAACTCCAGTAGCCCTTGTAGAAAATTGTCGATACTGTTTTACGTTTACACCTTCAAGTATTCACTGGAGCATTTTAAATGAGCTATATATTTGCTAAATAGTAGCAAATAATGGTTGCGAATGAATCCTTCCAGCTATAACGTGATGCACTGAAAAGACAGTTTGAAACCACGCAAACCTGTTACTAAAAATACCTTCTTTTATGGTACAGCCACAAGTTAGCAATACCTCCATGATTAGCAAATAAGCGCCTTGCAGTGACAAATCTTGAACTCTAACAATGCATAACGAAAAACAAGCACAACTAGAGGCACTTCACTCAAACCCTTGGGTGTTACGTACATCTCACATCGGTATTGTAAGTTACTTGGAAGGTATTTCTGTCACTGGGTGTGAAATACTTTCTGGCTTTTTTTTTTTTTAACCTCTCCAATAGTTACACTAAGAATTATCACTTCTCTACTCTTAATTTTATAGCAAAGTATGAGAAATGCCTGTCTTCTTTTGTCCCATTGACAGTGTGCATAGTAGGATAAAGCAAACATTTCTCTATCCTTTCTTTTTCCAGTAGAACAAAGAAAATACACCTTTGTGATCTATTGTGTAAACAAGCACTTACTTTACACGCATGGGAGGTGTCACGCTTTCCCTGTTCTGTATTGCAGATGGAAGAATGACAAAAGGAGAAATTAATCCTACAACTTTGTCTTGCTTCGTCTGAAATTTGTCCAGGGTAGCTGTTATCAGCACGTTCCCACACATTTGTACCAATGTAAAATATAAAGTGTCTTCTTTATGCCCATGCTAATGCTGTATATACCTGATAACTCTCACTTGTATGTGTTACTAAAATTATTTATTTTAGAATGTAAGATATATATCCAGTGTTTGGGATATATATTGTAGTTGTTGTATATATTTGTAGTTATTGCCTACATCTTTCTACTAAGGAAGTGAAACTAATATCACTAACCCTACTTTGCTGGTGGGAGCATATGTATTTGATGGAGGAAGGAACCCATGAAGGAAAATTTATCATCTCTAAAATTCACTCACTGTGTCTGTCTCTTAAGTCAGAGAGCTGTTAGTCTGGCTTTCAGTGAGAAACAGTATTACCTCATTCATTCTTTTTCTTCGTGCCCTCCTTTCACTTCCTGTACTTCTGGTCACCTACATGTGCGGTACGTGGGCCTCCTCTCACCCAACACTCCAAAAGCTGCAAAGGCTTTGCTCTACCCCTTCTTTAAGTGGTGCTCCTTCCTGCTCTTTGCAGTCATGGCTGCTCCTCGTGGCTCTCAGGGATTCAGCAGGCTCAACCTTCCCTGGAAAAACTTCTTTTTAACTGGTGAAACATGCAGGTGGTCAATAAGTCCCCATCCACAGATACAGCAGTTGGTCACAGGGCCAGAGCTTCCAGGAGAGCTGGGACTGGGGAGGGACACAGGCCATGCTGCCTGCTGCGTTTTAGGTAGATCAGTCGTTTTTTGGAAGGTGTATAAGTAAGATAATTTGAGTTGGAAGGAACCTCTGAAGTTCCTCCAGTCCTAACTCCTGCTCAAAGCTGGGCCCTGAATAACCTGGTACCACACTATAGCTGGCCCAGCTTTAAAAGGACAATGCTGCAATCCAGGCAGATCCACTAAGTTTGTCAGAAATCCTGCTTTCAGAAAGGTCCAGTCATACCAGCTCTGGAATGGAGTGTGTTGCTCTTCGACAGGTGGGTGAAAACCTGGGGTTCCTTTCTGCTGGAAAATTTGTTCTTCCTTTAAGGATGAGTCTGTGTTTCTCGCCTGTGAGCTTGGGGTTAGTAGATTTATTTCCTTATCACTATGCATTGCAAAGTAATTTCTAACCTCTTTTTTCTGTATAGTAGGAGTCAGGATGACTTAAATGTTGGCAATTCATACTACACAGAACTGTTTTTCCTCTTAACCATGCTTATGAGCAAATTTTCGTTAGTCCGTACCACGTATGTTATGTGGGAATATTACTTGATTAATTATATTTGTCTAGTACATGACTCACCACCAGTGATGAATTCTAACATTGGATATATTCACACCCAACACCCTTACTCAGGGGTGGGGTTTTTTTCAGTTTCCCTCTTAACAGTGTGGACAAAACAGGGTCAATCAGCTTACCTAGGTTTCTCTTTTTGATTGAACTTTTCCCCTTCCTGTCCATTAATCAGGGTAACTGAATGGAAAAAAAAAAACCACCTACCCACATTCATTTTTTGAGCGTTTCGACCAGAGAGTTACTTTTAATCCTCAGCCCTTCTTTGCGTTCCTCACCAGAGACCCGTTTTTCCAAGTGTTGTCCTATTATCAGTCTCCTCTTAACGATGTCAGCCACAACCCATAAAAATAGATGAGAGGTAAAAACCGAATTTTGGCTATGTGTGTTTCCATGTAAAAGAAGGATCTCAGGAAAATACCCCAAACGTTTGTGAATGTCAAGCAACATCTAGAGTCTTGACAAAGATGTGCAGCAGTTCAGCAGCTTAAATTTGGGAAATCACTTTGCACGCAGGACGCAAGACTCTCACTAGATTATTAGATCTGTTGCTGCCTTCAGTTGTGTTTTTGTTCTGACTTCAGTGGTCTCTGGTGGTTTTCTCAAGGGAACTCTGTGTTGTCATCAAAATAAATGTCTTCACTAGACATAATCTCATCAGTATGATCCTGATTAATTTTCTTCACATGTACTTGTATTACTTGTGCACTGGCATCCTGCAGCTGCAGTATGGCACACGACTGGGGGAAAGATAAAAGGCTTAGAGAGAAACAGATCTGTCAGAAAAGGGGATTTTGTTTTGTTTTTAAAATGATTTTTTAATGAGAAAGGAAACACATTCAGCAAACTAATCAGTGGCTTTTCTTTTCTGTGAGCAAGGGAAACATGCCCACGCTGTGGCAGAAATCATCCTACTTTGGAGTAGGAAGTGCTGGTGGAAACTCCCCGTTTATGATAAAAAAAATGAAAAATCAATATTATTCCTGTAACAGTCCAAGGGGTTAAAGGCACAGAATTGCTTATTCTGTCGGTGGAATCCATGTTGTTCATAGAAATTGGGCCATAAATCGGGTGTTTGAGAATTACCTTTCCTGATCTTCAGACTTGCTGTCCGTTGAATTCCCAGAGAAAAATACAGTTTTGTTGTTCAAGTGTAGCTCCCTCCTTCCTATCAGCCCTTGTCCCAGGAGAACCAGGAAAGCCAGGAATTAACGCCCTGTCTTACAGACCAGACAGTGTAAATGCTCCCCAGTCTCTGAGGGTTTCTGTTACTGAACGTGGTATAAAACTGTGAGATCCTTGCTCAATAGGAGCTGGAATTTTTAGTCCATATGGCCATTGTACCAGTGAGATTTTATTTTAATATAATTTCATTCTTACAGGTGACACACTTCGTATGCTTCAAAATACTTAGAAGTATTTTCTCCAAAAATAGTGCTCATAATTTCAGCGTGTCGTTAACCATAAAACATAATACACTCTTTATTGGCTTCTCATAAAACTGAATATATTTTTTCTTGCCAAAACTAGCAAGGCCCTTTATATTAGTCCAAAGTATCTTTGGCGTTCCCTGCTTAGGCACACACTTAAATCTGTGGGCCAGATCTAATCTCTGTTAAATCAGTATAAATGAAGAATAACTCCATTGTTAATGGAATTTAACCTGTATCGTTGTTTTTGAAAGGGATTGGGTCTGATCACTGGTTTGTGTTTCCTAAATATCGGTATCAAACTGTCCGACCTGATGATTTTTATAGCTGTTTATTGCCAAGCAGACATCAGAGGACCAGAAAGAAAACAAACAAACAAACAAAAACAAATCAGAAAAACATTAAAACCCAAGCCAGAAGAACTGAACCTGTTTGGAAAGTTAATTATCAGTTATCTCCCTTTTGGTGTTTTTAGAATGTAAGACACTCTGCCGTGCTGTCATCCCTTGCTGGAGGGACGAAGGAGAAAGGGAGTGAGACTGATGCAGGAGCTGGTGCTTTTTCCGACAAGTCTTATTCTTAAGATGAGAGTCAGAAAGGATCAGGTCTGCTGGGAAGCCAGGAGTGGCTGTGTTTGCTAGCTTACCATTAGCATTTCATAAGAATTTCATCTTCTGCAGGTACTGTTGTTGGAGTTAATGAGAGCACTGCTTTCTCCTGGCCCACATGCGACAGATGTGGCAATGGAAAGTTGGAACTGTGTCCCCAGGACAGGTGAGAGTCAGCATGCTCCGGAGCACTCCAGGTGTGGTGCAGATGTAGCCGTAAGAGCAGCAGGTGATGCAATGGTTCCTGCGGGCACAGGCTGCCCTTTGTTCCTTCCTAGAACTAAGACATAGTGTTTTTATTGCTGATGAACTGATAAAACCTGCGAGGTTAGATTAATTTATTAAGAAAGATACAAGTAGATATGAAATGGTTTGAATTTGAAGTTATCTGCTTTAAAAGTAGCTTCTTGTGTTTGTCTGCCCTACCTTGTTACCCTGTGCACCACCAGGTCACCTCATTTTTGCACTGAACTGTGATCTTTGCTGCAATTTACGTAAGTTGGGAGAGCTATGTTTCAGACCTGTTGGTTTTATAACCTTTCTAAAAAGGATGTTGAATAATTCTGGGAGTACGACTATCCCAAATGTGAAGACTGATCCTGCAAGACCTGTTGCCACCTGAACTGCTAAACCTGCGTCACGCTGGCATGCTCTTGGAAAGCCTCCCCTGCGGCTGCTTCGCCAGCTTGCTCTCGCGGAGTCTGAGATACCTCGTGGGGCAAACGCACGAGAGGAGAAGAGAGGAGTCAGAGCATAAAAAGAAGGAAAGGGGGGTTCTTTCTGCTGGAAAAGCTTACAAAAAACATGAGGAGAAGTTGGGTGGCTTTGATCCCATTGAAATAGAGAACATTTCCCTAAATCCGTGAAGGTTTACCGCTTATGCTTTGTTGTGTATAGCCTCCAGGGGAAAAAGGCTGAAAATGAAAAAAAAGTTGTCCTATGTTATACTGTCATGCAAAAAATAAGGATGTGTGTACGTTCACATAGTAGTGTAGTTCAATTTAAAAAGAAATCTCTGCTGTGAAGGACACTTTTGCTTAATTTGGAGAACAATGTAGCCTCAATATTTGTTTAAGATGCTATTCCAACATGCAGTTATAGCTGAGCTTAATTCTATGCATATGACTAAAGTGTGTGCTGAAAATGTTGAACGTTTGCTGAACGAGGGCCTAAAGCAATAAGTCACTTGGGCCAAATCTGTACTACGAATTTTCTTTTGAAATAACTTTCAGAAGGTTGTAAGATGAATATTTCCATAAGTGTGGTGACTATATATAGCAACCTCACACCATATTGCCAAAACTTATGAAAGGAAGATACTTTTGCTAGAAGAGTTGAGGTCCTCCAGGAGAGTTACTTAGCTCTACCAACAGAAGAACTCTGTTTGCTCTTACCAGCTGAATCTCTACCAGTGCTTGCCTACTCAAAGTCTGCCAGCAAAGTATTTTAGAGAAGCAGCTGGCTGGTTTTTTGTGTGTTTTGACTGTGACTGATAGCTTTTCAATTTCTCCATGTTTTCCCATCATTATTTTTGTGTTTCAGAGGATTGCTATATTGCAGCCAGTGCTCTGAAGTTGTCACTTCACCGGTTTTGAAAATGCAGCTGGAAGTCTTCTTGAGTTGTCCGTCCCGATCTCAAAGTACAGTAAAAGTAAAGGTATGGCACAAAATGAGCTTTTATAAATGGCTTTATCAGAAGAAAAATTAAAACATGTAAGAGCATCCCATAATTTAATCTGATACTAAACTTGGGCTTCGTTGGATGAAGAACTCAGTTCCCAGATCTTACTCAAATAATACAGTCATTGAGTTCACCCTGAGGTCTGCAAACTGCTGTATGGTCCAGCTGCAGTGCTTTGTTGGGTTGGGCCTTGGGAAACCTCAGTCTGCACAGCCTAAAAGGAACGTGTATTTTTGGACTCCTATTCTGAACATCTTTTGTGTCACTTCTCTGCTCTCTTGGCCAGAGAAACAAAAACATTCTGTATCTTGGTCCGATGCCACTGTTTTAACCTGCGAACGGAATGTCTTTGTGTGCATGAGATATTTGTCATGAAGAAAACCTGTGAATTTTCTCATTCCAGCTGTTACAAAGGACAATCTCTTCTCTCCTGATGTCCTCCACCAATGAGGATGGGGTAGGTATAATGAATGCTGATGAAAGAACGTTAAACTACGTAACTTTACTCCGTTTTCCGGCTGAGGATCCAAAGACAGCAAAGATACAGTCCAGGCATCCCCCTGTTTTCGGGATGGTTTTCTAAACCCTGTAAATGACGCCCACTGCCTAACAGCACAGCCATGAAGTTACTGGCAGGCGGGAACAGTAGAGAAATTTGCGGAACGCATGCCAGATAATACTTTATAATTGTGTGAATGAAACACACGTGAGCCACGGGGAATCCACGGGCTAAAGTACAGTTTATGTAACCACGAAGTAGCTATTCCCTTAATCTGAGCTATCAGAGGAACCCTGACGTTTGGCACAGTGACCCAGATTTATCGCCGGTGCGGGAGGCACCGGGGCGAGTGCCTGGGTGGCACTGGCTGCCGGCGGCCAGCAGTGAAGGAGCGGCACCTTCAGAGGGCGATTTCGTCCGGTCGGGATCCCGAGATCCCCCCCTCTCCATTGCATGTGGAGGGGAGCAAAGGTCAGCTCGCTGTCTCTTTTAATCACCCCAGTTCAGTGTCCAGTTAGGGGACATGGGTCGGGGACATTTTGCTTTCCCTGTCTTGTAAGGTCTTCTAGCATTTTGCTGTTAATTACGTGCTCCATGGTTTTAATGGAATCTGTGGATAACTTTTGAAGTAGAGCATTTCTCTGAAATTGTAAATTATTATGCTGGAGGGTGTGTATTTCGTTTAAGCAAAGAGATAGAAGAAATTTCCAAAATGTGTTTGCTCTTTCAATAGCGGTTAAATCTTGCTAAGTTTTACAAGATGTGTCTGGTTTGGTTACAGACTGACAAAACTTGGTTGTTTTTTGAGTTACGAGGATTCAACCAACCTCTTTTTCCTGCTTCAGTCTTTATAATGCTAGTATGTAGAAGTCGGGGAACTTAGAAACAGGGGTTTTTTCCCTAGCTGAAATGCAGGGATCATTTTTTCCCTTTCTTATGAGCATTTCCATCTCTGAACCGACGCATTTTAAAAAGCAGCACATCTCCGCAAAGATTAATCATGAGAAATGCCACTTGAGGTGGCATTTTTGTGCCAGTGCTGCTGAAGTTTCTAAGGGTGTCACTTTGTAATCACTTCTTTGGGCAGGGAGGCTGGCTTTAGCCATCGCTGCCCCTGGCCACTTGTTCCATACCTTGTGACAGCCCTGCAGGGACACCAGCGTGGCTGTTTGTGCAGCTGCACGGTGAATGGGGCTGCAGAACCGCTCTGGGGTAAAAACAATCTAGGAAAAAGAAAGACAAGGGTTGTTTTCACCTTGAACCAGGCGACAGACATCAGTGTCCCATGCCTGTGCGGATGCGCGGCCCGGATGCAAGCGGGGGCCATGGCCAGAGGCGGTGGGCGAGAGAAAGGGGTGCAAGGCTGCCGTCGGAGGTCGGCACCCTCTCCAGCGCGGCAGCAGCTGTCGGTGTTACCAGTTCTTCTGGCAGCGTGCTCTCTCCTCTGAGGGAAAGCACCCCAGCCTCGCGTCCCCCTCCTGCACGCAGAACGCGGTCTCTACAGACTTGCTCAGGCGCAGCTCCTGTGGGTAGGCTGCCCGCCGGGTCCGTAAGCAGAAGGGGCTGCGTAGGTGCTGGGGATCGCAGAGGATGCGTGATACAACACAGAGTTAAACGGGGGGGG
>Ga0065711_1034270_pt1 | contig 24056 bp, 12 predicted proteins | sample Hoacrofraction12_FD_59098 | JGI IMG/M metagenome (GOLD analysis project Ga0065711, IMG submission 59098) | Hoatzin crop microbial communities from Cojedes, Venezuela - Epithelial fraction 12 v2 (version 2) | ecosystem: Host-associated > Birds > Digestive system > Esophagus > Crop | place... | reverse complement strand
TGCCCAACTTTCCAGCCTATCCAGGTCACACTGAATGGCAGCACAGCCTTCTGGTGTATCTACCACACCTCCCAGTTTGGTGTCATCAGCAAACTTGCTGAGGGTACATTCTAACTCTTCATCCAGGTCACTGATGAAGTTAAACAAGGCTGGGCCCAGTACTGACCTCTGAGGGACACCACTAGTTACAGGCCTCCAATTAGACTCAGCACGGCTGACGACAACCCTCTGAGCTCTGCCATTCAGCCAGTTCTCAGTCCACTTCACTGACCACTCATCCAGTTCATACTTCCTGAGCTTCGCTAGGAGGATATTATGGGAGACTGTGTCGAAAGCCTTGCTGAAGTCTAGGTAGACAACAGCCACGGCTCTCCCCTCATCTACCCAGCCAGCCATGTCATCGTAGAAAGCTATCAGATTGGTCAGGCATGATTTCCCCTTGGTGAATCCATTAACATTAGTCAGATGGCAAAGATTTATGAAAGTGAATATTGACTTACTGACTTTGAAGGAACGAGAATTCTCCATGTTTCTGAATTTGTATAGGGTTTTGCCAAATAACCTCCCCTCATTTTTTGTTTAGAATGTTGTTCTGTTATAGCTAATATTTTTGAAAATCAGAGCAAGAAAAAATATAAAGGAAAATTATTTCATTATCTGTTATTTCAGATCTTGTACTTGAACCAAATTGTACATGCTGACCTAAATCGTGGATGGCACAACGCAAATGAAAATATGTCTGAGACTTAAATCCTCCAGATTATATCCATTATATCCAGACTTAAATGTTCTCTACTCTCTAACATATATGGTGGACTTTTTGATGAATTTTATGTAAAATATCATGTTAACAGAGAATATAGCACTCAGCAAACAGAGATTGCTGTCCTACAATAGTCGTCTTAATGTTGTATGTGTAAGAGATTCACATGGTGTTGTCAAGTTTTTTTACATCAGGAGCCACAGAGCTAGGACTCGTAGAACTATTTCCACTCCTGTTGTAGACTTTGACCTTGTGTGAGATATTTATGTCCTTCATGACTTTTTATGCATCTGTAAAATGGGTATATGAAAATAATACCCTACCTACTTCACAAGTGTTTTGAAGCTTTTGAATTCTCAAACGTACTTTGAGAACAACAGTTAAAAGATTCGATTAGAAATACTGTAGCCATTTGAAACATGAAGAGAGGTACTATGGGTTTCTCCTCTTGGCTGGAGTTATGTTCTTGTATTAGACAGAAATCAGGTAAAAAATAATTTGCTCATTTCTCCAATTATTTGTCAGATTCTAGCTTGCCTATAACATTTTATATTTAGAACGACAGGTTGAAAAAGACTTCTAAGATCTTTAATTCCGATGTTTATGATTTAGGTTCAGCACTCTTCTTGTGGAGCTGTTGTGAGGGCTATACAGAACTTTATCTGATGTTTTCTAAATCGAGTAGGGAGGAACCTGAGTGACAGCTCTCCCACTCCTCAGGTCATGGACATCAGTCAGGTCCTGTGACAGTGCATACTAGAATCAGCAAATTACTCATTCAATGTGGCAGTGAAGCTGCAGAGGAAACTGCAGTTTAATTGAATATTAAATAGGTCAAATCAGTTTACCAAACAGGAGTATTTTGATTGCATTTATACTAAAGAAATATTCCATTCAGAATTTCCAGAAGCTGTAGTTTCTGTTGAAAATATATTTTGACAGAAAATTTGTTGCTAAGTCTGTCTCAAATAGATGTAGTAATGCAGCACGGTGAGTTATGACTTCTGTAGTGTTCTTGAAGATAAAATTGAAGATACTCAAAATACTGATTTATGCCTGCAGCATCTGCCATGTGGTAATAATGTCCTAGACGTGACACAATTATTCTGAGAAACCTTACTTTTGTCAATTTGATGAGTCAACATGATCACTAGCAGATCAGACAGCAAAAGAATGCTCACCCATTATCTTTAGACTATTGTTGTCTATAACTGGATAGATTAACCATCAGATGCATTCAACATCCATTTTGGTGAATCTGGACTATGTTCCTTTTGAATAAACTACTGAAGGTTTAACAGCCGACTTCCTCAATCTGTGCTAATTCATTGGTGCATTTTGAATAAATAATGTCAGAATGTATCCCCAGTTCCCGGAATTCTGATTATACATAATTTCTGAATATTCAAGGTAAAGGCAATTAATTTATTTTCTAGCAAATATATAAAAGTTGTAAGTTCAACTCAGAAAATATGCAATTTGCTCCAGTCTCTGAATTGCACAAATATATTGCTTTGCTGTGGACAATCTTCACTTTATTTCATGTTTATGCTGAAATGCAAGGCCAGATGCATGCATTACAGGTACATGGCCTCTTATAGCTCCATGTGTTTGAAGGAAAAGCAGATTGAGAAAACCATATGTAACTGCCAGTGAAGGAAAATACAGTATAACTGAAAGAAAAACTGGGTATGTCAAGGCATTTGTACATTAGAAGTTACTAAGGAGTAATCAAAGCATTTCAGCTTAAGACATAAGGTTAACAATTAACAATGGCGATACAGTGTTTTCTTGCCCAGCTGGTAAGCGTCATGTTTGCGTGACTGTATATTTATAAAGTGTTCGCACCTTGAACTTGCAAAGGAGTTTGCTGGGATGCTTATGCCTTATGCTTTTCAGATTCCACCGAAGAATCATATTCAAGCACAGAGAAATATTTCCACTGTATTAATATAATCGTAAGTTATCATTTAAAGCAAAGTACTTAAACTCCACTGCAAAAAAACCAGCGAAAATGCAGGATGCAAGGGTGCGCATCTGGCATCGGGTGGAAAGACAGAAAACCTGCCTTTCTGACAGGCCGTATTACCCTGTGCAAAATGTCTCGCTTCTCTTGCTGTGATGACAAGAGTAAGTTTGCGTACTCTCATTACAGAAAGGAAGAATGTGAGTGTCTTGTCTACCAGAATAAATGATAACAATTACTTGTCCTATATGCTGTTTCTGAAGCCTGAGGCAGAAAATCTCCAGGATGTTGTGCTACGGGAAAACGCAGTTAGGGTCTAAATTTCAGGACTGTCTCATTCAATTTAGGACAACTGGTCAACCTAATATAAGCCACTGATCAACTGCAATTCTAGTGTTCTATAAATTTTCAACGTAGTTAGAAGTTAAACTTTTGTTACGAGGACTTTCTGGAACTCTTTGGTTGTATTTTTTCTATATTCAGAAACTTCTTTTTTGACAGTTATAGTCACTAAACCTATGTGTAAAGAAAAAAAAAAACCACCCCTTTACTGAATATTTCAGGTTCATAAAAATGCACAGTATTGTTGTGGGAAACCTCCAGAAGAAAGGAGTCATCTTTTAAAGGAATATCAAATTTGTAAGAGGCTTTTGCATTTTGGCAGTAATAAAGCAGTCCTGAATCACAACAGAAAAAGCACTTAAAAAAATGTTCCATATAGTTATGACAAATTCAATTCGTAAGCCTTCTGGACAGGGCTATAATCTGCAGCCCCCACTGGGTATGTATTTCAGAATGAAGAGTTGGATGAGATCAATAACCAAAGTAGAGTCCTCTTAGGAAAAGTACGCAAACAAATGTTCTCATGACTCTATCAGTGGTCTAAGCATTTTTAGTAGGTAAGCATCCAGTGGTGTTTATACCATGTTCACAACCTTGATGAACATACAACTGCATTGAAAATTTCCTGTGCTTTATATGAGTAAGATTAAGTTAATCTTGAAGCAAGGCTTGTAATTATCTGCTTTTACTGTTGTGCAGAGAGAGTGTGTGGAAATGGATGCAGTGATCCCTATGATCCATCTGAAATTCTTTTGTGATGTAAGGTGCTGTATAAATATTCAGACTTATAATACAGTTTTAAGCAATATTAAAGGGGACTAATGAGGCACAGAATACATAAGGTCTCCTCAAGCCCTTGAAGAACTACAGACCATAAATGAAGGCCGTAAGATACCAGATTGGTTAAGCTCAGTTGAAGGAAATATTACAAAAAGAGGTTTTGGGTTTTTTTTTTTGTTGTTGGCTTTTTAAAAAAGCTGAGACTTAGAGACAAAAAATTACCTCTGTTTTGCAAGCCTAGTCATATATAAGCTCCTACAGAGACAAGCCATTAAGAATAATGGAACTCTCTTAAAAATACAATTAGGACCAACAAATTAACACAGTTCCAGATAAAGAAAAGAGGCCATGGCTAGGGAGAAGAGATTATGTTTGTGCTCTGTGGTTTTAAGGGGGAGATGAAAAAGCAGCATCATTTTTGTCACAGCATGAGCCTTATTCCCTGCTGTGCCATCTCATAGTCTGAGATTACACTTTTATAACTTCAGAACTGCTATTGATGCTTTTTTCCTCCTTTCCAACCTAGTTGTAAATTCAGTAGCTTTTAAAATTACAGCTTTAACTGTTGCTCTAGAATTGTTCTTCACTGAAATTTACTTTTTCATGACATCCTGGCATGATGGAGGAGCCTAATATTTTCCTATAGAGTTTTTTTTAATTTTGCATGAATCAGCAATCTTTTCCTCCTTAGAATAACCTTCAGGAAGACTGAATTTTCAAAATTACAGTTGAAAAGGAAAGCTTTGCTTCTACTTCATAGACATATTTTTCCAAAGATAGGTAAAATCAGTTCATTATAAAAGTATTTGGTAGTTTTGCGTATGAGCATATATATGCCTGTACGTACATATATATGTATGTATGTGTGTGTATATACCTACATAGTGCAGAGAAACAGTTTGTCAAATTAAAGCTGGTAATCTCTTCTTGTAAGAGAGGATTTGTTTGGATTTCTTAACATCATTTTGCATTTTATGTCATAGTTTTTAAGACACACATTTTACTGGATATAGAATTAAATTATATGTCTCTTTCTAAATTATTTGAAAGTAAATAAAATAGTGTTTTTCATACCACTTAGGAAAACACAGTCCAGTGGGAAGATTTTTTTCTCCCCAGTTGTTTGTTGGATAAAAGTTGGCCTTTTCTGTGTGGATTTTCTCATACACCCCTTAGTAACAGTATGTTTTAGTAGACAGAAATGATTTAAAGACACGGATATAACAAGTTGGAAACCTACCTGGATTTATAATTAAGGAGTGACAATATGTTGTATACCAAATAATTCTCCTCTGTATATTATGTAACATGAGAATGATAATCCTTAAAAGTGCTTATAAATAAGACTTTAATGTTAAACATTACATTTTACTATTGATAGGATATATACAGCCTATATTATTTTACTATACTGCACTTTTAATCTGCTTCTAACCAGTAAATATGCCTAGGGAATCTCACTTTGCTTGTGTGTTTATGAAACAAACTGCCAAATACAAGTGTTTCAAATGGCTGAAAACTTACACTTACCTGCAAACTTGATGTGGAATTTGTTCTCAGGTTTCAGTATCTGGACATACAAAGGACAATTTGGAGCAAAGTCTTTAACTGCCCAGGCTCTTAAAATGGTTTGATGATCCTACAATAAAGTGTATGAGGTGGTGACAGTGCAATACAAATAACCATGTTACATTAGAAAAAGAACCCCTTATCAGACTGACTCCATAGAAGAACACTCATTTGAAGACTATATAACACCAGCTGGTGTGGATGTTTACACATATGTTACATAAGTAGTATTACATATTTTGTATATCACATATATTTAAATACATATATATATATACACACATAAATGGACTGTGCAGTAATTCTGCAGACATAGGCACAGCCGAGGTACCCTCAGTGTTCACCAACAAGGTCTCTCAGGCCTCTGCTTTGAGGCAGGCTTCAACCAGGAAGAGAATCACCAGCAGTGGATGACTTTAGACAGGGATTGCTCCAGGGAACTCAATCCATACGGACCCACACGATCAGCTGGGTGCAGAGCGAGCCAGCCAATGTCCTTGTACAGTTTCTTTCTTATGTTTGAAAGGTTGTGGAGACTCGGGGAGGACTCCAACAACAGCAGAAGAATTAATAGTTTGACCCATCTTCAGACAAAAGGATGATCTGGAGAGCTATACCTCTGGGCACTTGAATGCTGTGTCTCAGGCAGTATTCTCATTTCCATGTTCAGACATTACCGTCTGTATGAGTGGGAAACTACACGGGTAAAATGTTGGTTAGATGACTGGAGTCTTAGGGCAGTGGTAAACGGCAGGCGCTCTACTTGGAGACCTGGGGCAAGTGGACTGTCACAGGGATCTGCCCTGGAACCTGTTCTGTTGAAGGCACTTATCCATGACTTGGAGGAGGTGAAAGAGTGCACGCTCAGCAGGTTTGCAGCCAATACCTAACTGGAGGGAACGGTCAAAACACTTAAGGGCAGGACTGCTGTTCAGATGGACAAGGTAAGATGGAGGAATGGGCTGACAAGAACCTCACGAAATCCAGCAAAGGGCACAAGCAGAATCCTGGCTCTGGGACTGAATAACCACCTGCACTGGCACAGCCTGGGGACTGATGGGCTGGGCAGCAGCTCCGGCTCTGCTGGGAGAGACCCGGGGGTCCTGGCAGAGCGTGGGCTGGCAGCATGCCCTGGCAGCAGAGGAGGCTGACAGCATCCCGGGCTGTTTTAAGAAAAGCACAGTGAGTAGATAGAGGGCAATGATTATCCCCCTCTTCTCAGCACAAGTTAGACTGAATCTAGACATTGCATCCAGCCTGCAGGCCCTCAGTACAGCAAAGACATTTATAAGCTGGACTGAATTCAGGAGAGGGCTACCAAGATGGCCAGGGGCAGAAGCAGAGGCCCTGTGCAGAGGGGCTGAGGGGATCGAGCTTGTTCAGCCTGCAGAAGAGATGGCTTCAGGGGGACCTAACTGCAGCCCTCAGGATCTACAGGATGGTTATTGAACAGACAGAGCCAGGCTCTGCACAGTGATGCACACTTGGAAGGCAAGAGACAATGGATGCAAGTTGAAAAGAGAGTTGTTGTGTTGGGGATGGTATCATTTGGAAGGAGTGGCATTTGGATGTGGAAGAATTGTGTACAAACTTAGGTGGCAGTCAGGAGTCACGTCTAATTAATCAAGAATAATGTATAAGATGTGTCCTTCCAAAGAGACTCAGAATTTAAAGAACATTAAATGAGAACATCAGAAATTAAGAGTTTAAAATTCTGGATAATTCTAAAAAATATAAGCTCAATTAAAAACAGATCTACATTTTTGTGCAGCTAAAACATTTGCATAACTGATATCAGAATTTAGCCAGCTAATGACCAAAGGATTCCAATAGATTTCCCAGAATGTTAGTTTTTGTACTTGTTACCACATGTCAAGGGTGAGTTAACCACAGGATGAATACTGCTGTCCCATAAAAGTAAAGTATGTGATAATACATTCATATATTAAATTTCATGAAATATGGCTAATTTCAGTATAACAGCCATCATTTTTTATTTATTTCAGAAGTAAAAAGGAGTATTTGAGAGCTGCATGCAAGAAGCAATACTTGGGTTGAAATGGCTTGCCTAGTCATGAAATTGGTGGTATTAAAAGATAAAATGTAAAGATTGATGCATTACGTTTGCAGCATCAGCAATACGAAAAGCTTTCAGACTCATGAACACAAGGGAAAATCTCTGCCGGGAACAGAGCGTAATTGACATTTTCAAACCATAATATTTCAATGTCAATTGAGATGTTAGCAAGTGCTTTTCCTACTAGAATGGAGTCATAAGAGGAAGACCTTTTGAGGATGGTAAAATACATCATTTCACATTTTTTCTTATTAACAGTTTCATAGATGTAGGGCTGCTATGCCCTTTTAGGAGATTTCAGAACTTGGATGTACCTGCTGTAAGCTTTCCTTGTATGCAGTCACTTTTTCTTCAGCATATGGCAACTTACTCTCCTTAGGGTTTTTTTTTTATTTAAGTTTTTTTTGCTGTTTGGTCTTAAGGGAATGAAATGCCAACATACCTTAGGAGTAGGAAATGGCTGGGTAATGGGATAGGTGGTGGTCATACAGATACACTGCAGAAGGACTAAGACGTTTGGGAGTGGATTTCGGACAGATTTGAAAAACCTATGTTGTTGAAGATGTTACCTAATCTTTTCATGCAAAGCGTGTCAGGGAAACACATTCAGAGTCACTTGCAGTGATGGTGTGGCTTCACTGCACAGTGTTTGACGTTATCAGTTTCCTCCCTTCCTTTCCATAACAATTATTCACAGACCATACTGGCTTGTATAAGTGGTGAGAAAAGGCTGTTTCCTGTATGCCACATGCATAGAAATATAGCTTATATTCAATGAAATTTAGGTGAATTAATTTTTTCTTTCTTGACTATTACATACTTGAGCTAAGATTAAATCTACTGTGATAAACCAAAATTGTACCAGTAAATACAATTTTGGTTGTACATTTCAGACTAAGTTTACTCTCCCTCTTCTCAATGTTAGATATTTTCTTTGAACATTTTTTTTTTATTATTTTGTCTAAAAAGCCTGGTTTTGTCAGAAGGTGCAAGAATTGTTAAAAATAAGAATGAAGAATGCTTATTAAATGATTCAAATGACACCATTTTATTAAAAATTCAAACAAACCTAGACTCATAGAAGTGAGTGTTGTAAAACTAGAAGTACAAATCTCAATGTAAAATATTGTATAGATAATTGCGTAGGAAAGGGAAAGACTCTTTAAAATTAAAATCTCTTGATGATTTTTTGGTATAGTTGCAGTTTTAACACTGTGAAATATGTATTGCTTCCCATTTGCTAACTCTTTTTTGAAGAAGCAGTCTACAAATATGTAACATATATAAAATGGTTACTTAAATGCTCTATATAGCTTCCTAAGATCAACTCAGTGTGTATGTATGGTTAATGTAATAGCCTTGCTTGTTTCCTCTTTGTGCACAAAAGCTGCTTATTTGGCTTCCCATGGTTTTTTTTGCTCGGTTACTTTCCTAAATTCCACTCTGGAGAAGCACTCCAGGGGAGAAAAATGAAAATACAGGTAGGCACTTTAAGTGATTTGTAGATTGAATATCTTCACATAGTATTGGTGACTCTTGGTTTTACATATGTAGCAATTTCTATACTATATTGCAGTGACTTTAAAAAATGTTCATATTTCTTCCAAGTAAAAAGATGTATAAATGTACATACTATAAACCGAGATAACTGAAACAAAATTATGCTTCTAGTCACATTATAAAATACATGCTTCTTTGGGAGATGAGGGGAAAAAATGTATTCTCTTCTTCCATGCAATGAATTGCAGTCATTGATCAAAAATTACCACTGATACTGATGGTGATTAATATAGAGGTGATATTTAAGTTCATGTATCAAAAGCTGTAAGTTTTAAAGTGGGCATAACAGGAATTTAAATCATCAGAACTCAGAGCAAGACCTTGATTTAAAATACATTTTAAAATAATTCTGTTAATTTCATTTTTTTTGTGGCACACACAACTTGATAAATTAGTTCTGTCTTCCTACGCAATGCATCCATCCTGTGACCCTGTTAAGGCAGTGTAACTTAGATTATCAGTATAGCAGTGTCACGCAATTTGATTAATGGAAGGGGAAAAAAAAAAAGGTGCAAGTATGAACTCGGCCATCTCTGAATTTTCAGAAAGCATCAGAAGAAAGCTGTCAGCAGTAGAAGTGATCTTTTATATATTTATATAGCCTATTAATGAGTTATCTATAGGATCATTCGAAAGAGACATCTATTCTCACCCATCCTTGAGTTCAAACAGCAGCTGCACTGTTTTCAGGCACCTTAGTTTTGTGGAGCATTTTGATGTAGGCAGCCCATTGAAATCACTGGCTAACTTCGTGGTGTGGCACGGGCTACTCTTCTAGACCCACCACTCAAAAAAAAACCAAATTCATGCAGACTTAAGTACAATTTGAACTCCTTACAGAGTTACATCCTCCAGAAGCAAAACAGATGTCTGTCCTGCTTGCTGCAGCAGATGAGCAGCTTACATCTTGGTCTGAGATGTCAAAATAGCATTTGATAGAATAAAATTAGACAGAGCTTTGTCTTGCCAGAGGAGAGAAAGTTTCTGGCAGGAGACTTTGGAAGGCTGACAAATTCTTTGTCTGACTGTTGAAATTCCTACTCCTCCAAGTGAAAAGGAAGCAACCGACAATTTTTGTGAAGTAACTGCATGTCACCTGTTACTGTAGTTTTCTTCTGAGCTATAGTTGAGATCCATGGATCAGAAGCAATACAGACTTCAGCACTAAAACTTAAGTAATGAAATAGTGAGCAATGAACAGCCAGTGGTATCCATGGCAAATTATTAGATCCTCTGCTGAGGAGATAAAAACCCTCATGGACTTTGAAAAACTACACGAGTAACAACATCAGTTCTGGTTGGGAATCTCCTCAATGCATCTGTTAACTTTTGACACCCGTCAGATGTAGAAGAGGATCCAAGCCATTCCTAGCAGTTTATCAGCTTCTGAAGCAAAGCAGAGTGAAAAATCAGTTGTTATAAAGGTTGATACTGGGATGACAACTGAACTTCCTTCAGCCCAGTGACAGCCTGTTATCTTAGTTACTACACTACTGAAGTTCTTAGTTGTGACTAGAGCTGGAACAGTGTAGGAAATTAAATCTATTTCATTTCAAAGCTCTAGGGGGCCATAAAAAAAAACAAAATAAAAAAAAGAAAAAACAGTTGTCCTGTTTTCTACTTGCAGTATAAATAATTGCATTCCCTGTGAAAAGGAAATCTGAATTACAAGAGAAACAGAGAGAGAGAGAGAGGTGACATCTTGTTTAAAAACTTCTGATAACATTGACTCTCAGAGTATCACTGCTAAAGTTGAGACACTGCACCATTCTGACTGGCCAGCCAGTCACCCAACAGGACATTCTGTCCCAGAGGAAGGTAACACTATTGTGTCTTCAGCAAGATTTGCCTGTTTCTATGCTCCAGATTTATCTCCAGATGAATGAGATTTGATAGTCGTCTGTACTGGAAGTTGAAATGTGCCAGGTACCATTCTGGCACTTCCTGGAGCACACCATCCCTGAGGGCAGAAAGGCTGCCTGGAGAGAGCTGAGCTCCACATAGAGTCCACTGTCTGCCCTGTAGGAGAGTTCAGCAGAGTTGAAAGCTGTCCTTTCTTTGTGTAAATTCTGGAGAGGTTATAAGCAGAGATGGACAGCTTACCTCTAAGTGAATCCTGTGTTAGTGCAGCTGTCCTTAAAGCTGCGTAAACCTAACAAGTGCAATGTAAAGCACTTGCTCTGCTTGTACCGGATTTCTGATTTCTAACCATTTCACAACTGTCAAGTATATTTTGTGAAATGAGATGTTCTAGCTGATTTATTCTGAACTTCATGGCTAATTTAGGCAAGGCAGTTTTGTCTTTTTGATATTTTTCAGCCTCGCAGAAGTTACTGGTATTTTCCCAGGTATTTGCAAGAACTGTTGCTTTTTCTTATCCTTAAATACCCTAGGACCTCTGTCACTTCCAAACACTATGCTTGCCTCACCTTGACTACTTCAGGATTACTTGCTGCCAATTCAGTGGCTTTCGCTAGTATGTTTTCAGGTGTCTATTGCTGATTAATCAAATTCAAAGCTCTCAGTTCAGTAAGTTTGAGTATTATAGTAGAAGCACAGATTTATTTCTCAGAGAGTTCAGTGGCTTTCTGCAAGTGATGGGTCCAGCACAGGGTCTTTAGTTTTGAATAAAATATTTTTTTACAGAATGCTGATAGTCTACAAAAAATTAAGTTGATTTTGATAATATTTGCTTCCCAGGGCTCATTTGCCTAGCAAGGAAATACTCCATTATTCTTGCTAGCTGCAGTCGCTTTTTTGTTCTTCCTTCTCTGATAAGCCATATATGTAGGTATGGAAAAAACTAAGTTCTGATGGCAGATGAAGTAATTGTAGCAAATGATAGAGAATATATTAAGAAATACTACATATATAAGGCAAAGCTCTTGTTTCTCATGTTTTACTGTGTCTCTTTTTAACATTCAGAAAAGTAATTGCTATTTCTTATCATGTAGCAGCAAACCAGTATTTTCTAATTGAGCTAGCTTAAAATATAATCACCAAATTATAAACACTAGTTTGATCTTGTTAGGCAATTTGTAAGCATTTTGACTTAACTTTGTGAATATTCAGACTTATGTTGATCTTCCTTTGGAGTTTAAGATCGAACTGAATATAGGCAAGTGTGCAATAATTTAGCATGCAACTCATGGTGAAAAATTCAAAGTGGTGTTCATAAATCCTTCCTCAGTGGACTTTTTTCCCAGATATTTGTGATCTGTAGGTAATTTCATTAATTTGAAGAGTTCTAGTTCATATTAAACTAGTTTTATTCTTTTATCACAGATACACTGAATAAGAGGCTTGTACTAGCAGTTTTCCTTTGTGGACAGTAACTTACCTGACTGTAAATATCAAACAGCATGGGCAAAACCATAGTAACTTATTTAAAGAATCTTGCCATTTTTCACATTTTAAATTGGCCAATGTGAAAAATGATCAAATACTCCCGGATACATTGGTTATTTGGTACCAGTCACAAATTAATCTACAAAGCTGAATTCAATCTTTACTTTGTTAGTAGTAAACTTTAAAAACTTCAATATTCGGAATGGAATACCAGTCAGATGATATACATCTCTTTTTTGATTTAATAAATACAACTTTTTGAATTGGATATCTAGAGCAAACACTGATATTAGTCCAGGTAATTTGAATAAAACTTTTTTGACAGAGTACTGTGCTTTGGAGTGATCAATGACGAAGCATCAATATATTTATAAGCTACTATGATAGTGCTTATATGGCATTCTGCCACTGTTCCACAAAAAAGAGAGAACTCATAAAAATTTACTTTATTCAGCATGAAAATTGTTTTTTGAAAGTACTGTATTCTTAAAGTAGTGTGCTGATGCACCCTCTCCCCACACCTGGCAATCCCAGAACCAGTATTTTTGCTTGCACTGCAAGAATAGCCATATTGCATCACGTGGATTGTGACCAGGATGGAAAATTACTGATGTCTAAAGTCAATCACCTTGAGACCCTATAAACAGCAGTAACAAGGAAGGTCCTTTGAGCTCTTCTGGTCCGCAGTGGGCTGTGCCCAGTACCTGGGCTGATCTCAACCTTCACCCGTTGAGAAATCGTTTGATGTGAAGTATTTCACGGAACTCGAGGGGAATTTTTGCATGAGTGTGTGTGTGAATCAATTCAACACAATATTCTATTACTATGATTGTAATAGCAAATTCTCCTTAATCATTTAGTAAATGTTAACTAGTGATTAATAACTGCTAACTTCCTGTAACTCTTTCTCTCTCTCTAAACTGCGAACACACAAACATATGCCTTAGACACAAACCGTTGTGGTCTAAGGTCGGTTCTGGATCCAGCTGCACCTAAGTTCCTCACTGAGAAGGAGTTTAGAAAGCAAGGCGGTCTAGTCCGAACCTGGTGACTCAATGCGAGGGTCTCCCTTACCCCTCACACTTTTATTCTGTATAAATCATTTTCCACTCAAACCACTTTTGATTTTCTATTCCATTCATTTGATAAGTAACAGAGTGAACCTTGCCAACAAACTCTGTAAGATTCCATTTTCTAAATTTTCAGTAAAATCTTTTCTTGCAAAATCTGAGTGATCATTTAAGCAACCTAACCGCTCATTCGCAACACGGAGCTTTTAAATTTTTTTTAAGTCCTGTAAGAATGTATAAATTCTTACTTTTTTTTTTTTTAATTTCATTGTACAACTAAAACGTGCTGTAAAATTCTAACTTCTTTGGAACATAGGTCATGCAAGTTATTTTCTGAAAAAGCAGAAGTAGATATGTTATGTGAAAGGAGCCATTAGATCATATTTCATAAATTTGTGAAATCCTGGCCTTATTGAATCCAACAGAAACCTTTTCATTACCTTAACTGAGACAAAAACTTCATACCGCATGCAGAATCTCTATGTAAATCAGCTAATTTTAATCTTCAGCTGAGAGAAGAAGTCTCAGTCCCTGAGTTGGAATAAGGGCAGTAACAGTAGAAACAGCGTGTACATTCATTCTTGGTTATTTCAACACTTACAGCTGCTGTCCGGTCTACCTCACAGCGGCTACTCAGAATGAAACAAGCTTCAGCATCATCCATTCTAGAAGAAGGGAGATAAGCCTGTTACATACCAACAAAATACTTATGTGGACTTGTCTTTCACAGTTTATAGTCTTGTATGCTTATAGAAACAGACTACAGAGAAAGTTTAGTCTGTCTGTTCTCATGCATTATCTGAATGTCAGCAGCAGTCGCCTGCTGAGTGTACTAACTCATGGTATACTTGACTGTACTTGACTTCTCGAACAGGTTCTGGGAAACTTTCTTTCCCTGGTGCCAGTATAAGCTGTGCCAAAGTAATAAAAGCAGACTGGCCTTAAGCACACTTAACTTGCAAAATAAGTATTTACCTGCCGTGAGTATAAAGAGCGAACAAATAGCACCAGTCTGCATAGTGTGTAAGGGTATGATATGTACAAGTTATTATTGATACGAATGAGAGAGAGGGGACAGACAATATAGATTTGTCTTGCCTAGTGATAGCAGAAAGATGGGTAGATTTACTAGAATAATCTGTTTAGGGCAAATAACAAACATTTCTGTGTATGTATGCATTAAATGAATTAACTGTTTTCAGTTCATGGTCTCTTTGAGAACTTTTAATGTCTAATTGTTCTCTAGTGGGCACAACTGGTCATGTGATAAAAGGAGTGGTGGTGAAAGTGTGGAGAAAAACTGTCTGACTGAAGGTTTCAACCAAGTTTCCTTCTCCTCTCTTGCCTCAGATCTCGATATCCTTCTCCAGTGAATCCTACTTCACTTACTGGTACATGGAAGTAAAGAAATAGGGACTTGATCGACCTCCTTGGGAAGACAGGACTTTCTGGGCAGAGAAACAGGATGATTAGCTTGGGTTAACCGGGAAGGGGAAAAATGAGGCAGAAGCTGGCGAAAATGAACATGCAAGTCACTGCTCGTTACAGCAACTCCATTCTGGAGTCTGGAACAGGACCTGAGATTCCTAAATCTTTGGTTTCTCTGCTGCTAGTAAATGGAATTGGTGGGTTTTAGTAACAGCTTAGGCCATTGGGACCTTAGGCTTAGACTGAGAGCCCAGTCTTTTAGGTACTGTACCATCACAGAATAAAAAGACTGACCTTGCCATGTAAGCTCTGAGTCAAATGACAAAGGGCAACAGAAGTGTGTGCAAAGGGAAACAGGAAGAAAAAGTGTGACAATACCTGAATACAAAAATTATCATGGTAGAAATTGGTCTCGCTAGATATCAGAGCAGAGAACCGCCTGAAGAAAGGATGCAATGGAGAATACTGGGATTAATTTACAGGTGTTTCTGAGAAATTCATCCTAGATTGAAGGGACAGCATGAGTGAAATCACAATGGGAGTTGTATGCATGAAAGAGAATAGCATTACAGACTTACCAGAAGGTTACCTCTCAGTAAGAACTGGGAGTTACAGGCTAAGTGAGAATAAGGGGTCACTCCTTGATGCAATAAAAAAGGGTAATCCAGGCAAGGAATGTAATGAGGCAAAGTGTTGTACTACGTAAATAATATTTCCAGAGTGTTCTGAAATAAGGGTTAAGGGAGTTGAGATGATATATGTCAAGAACATAAATATAGTTTTAAGTGGGGCAAAAATGAAAGCTTGTGTGAGAAAACGATTGCAAGATGCAGGCTCAGTCTACATAGGATGCTCTATAATATGATTCCAAGATTACAATCCACAGTAGGATACTGGTTTCATTTTGGTAGCGAAAATTAAGATCTATTTACAACTGTCTGCAACTAAACTAAAGTTGATTAATAGCTATCCATAATGAGATGTCAGATAGCCTGGCCAGCCTTCTAGGTTTTGACTACAGAACAGCGATAAAATTTGTGTGTTTCATATGAATCATTCAGAGAAAGCAGAGAGAAAAAAGAAGGAGAAAGTCAGGTCATTGTAGATTCCCCATAAGCACCTAGCAGTAGGAAAACAGGGGAAGCCTCAAAAGATTAAAGTATTTGAAATGGAAAAATCTTTGTAACAAAGGGAAATTGATATATTCAAAATAGTAATGTCAATTGCAGTTGATGTGGAGAAGTGAGGACAGGAGGCCACTTCCGAGCACTGATTAGGAATAGATCATGGGACCTGTACAAGTAGTTTTAGCTAAGCATGAATTGCGAAGATAAGGTCTTTAACACAGTTTTAGGAAAGAAAATTCAGTGAAATTAGATGAGATTTTGATGAGACCTGATGAGGTAACTGAAATTGAAAGTGTATATATAGATGATTTTGTAAGGAAATGAAACCTCATGTGAACATAGTCATATTTTTCCCCAAGGTTTTTTGTAACTTCTTGAATCATTTCAGCCACAGATGACAAGGGTAATAACCTGATATTAACATCTATGAATGTCATGAGTTTAGAGAACAGAAACACTAATAGCATCTGTGTCAAAAACATTTATTAGAACCCAGGGTGTCGTTATGAAAAAAGTGTTATTAATGTCCTAACAACTGAAAAAGGTTGTCAATTATACCATTTTTATGTGCCAGAAAAATGAATCTGAGACAAAAGAAGCCCAGTAGTTCCACTGCTCGCAGATGGCAGAAATTATTGGGACTTTCTGTACTGAAGAGAAATTCGTGAAAGGAAAAGTATAAGGTGGCAGTGCTACTCACTTTCTAGTGCTAGTCGGCAGGAAGAAGGAGAGCTGTTTTGAGTAGTTACTGCGTTGTTTCAAATGCTGAAGTAGCTATAAAGTTTCCAGTCAAGCTGATGAACAATTTAAGTATCAGTTTGATACCTCATGACAGAAATAGTTCTGGTTTTTTGTTAAAGCTGGGCACATGAACACTGCTCAGAGAACACTAAAAATTTGCAAGGTGAAGCTCTCAGAGGTAGGGAGCAAGAACGAATATAATTTTTGTAAAGTCGAATTGCGTACTAGGGCATATAAAGAAAAATACAGTCTTTAGTTAACTGACTGTTTACTACTTATGGAGTCAGACAACTTTCGGTATTCCTTTACTTTTTGATGCGACCTGTATCATGTTATTTTGACACTACATTTCACATATAATGTATATATAAATTTTAATAACGAGACACTTCTTGATTATTTTGTTGCTAGTGGTGGTAACCATTACTTCATTTATTAGAAGAAGTTTACCATGTGCCTTGTTATCTTCTCAGTACATTATGCTCTCATTAAAAAGAAATACAGTAAACATCTTAGGTACTGGGTTATATTTCATATTAAATGTCCTATTACATTCCCACTATGCTTCTTCCCTCAGGAGAGGTTGAAAATTATTCTATGACAGGTACATTCAATTACATGTTCTGCAGGAAAAAGCACAGTTCCACAGTTGACTACCTCCAGGTTATTATAAGTGAAATTCAAGACTATCTTCAGGGAACAGCCTAATTTTTCTTCTCCTAATGTGCAGAACAAACGCCAGCTAAACCCCCACATGAATTCCTTCTTAAAATCAGCAAGAAAGTCAAAAAGGGAACATGTCTTTATAAGAAAATTCCTAATCCTGAAAAAAGATTTATTGTATTTTCACATTTCAAACAGGTACAGAAGTAGCTGTTTTTTCAGTGGCAGAAATCTGAGAAAATAATGCTGCTCACTATACTTCTCACAGATTAGATTCCTGGAAATCACTCCCCTGGGGCGAAGAAGGTTGAATGACACAAATACTCAGACAGGTATTCGCTTAATTTTAGATATCTATATTAATTGCTGAGTAAGTTCTTAAAAAGAGCAATGCATGTAAGTTAAATTAGTTATTTGCTAAAAATCACCTTTCTCTCTCTTTGAAGAGTTTAAAGACATGATCCTCCTACATGAATTCCACTGTGAATTCCTTCACACCTTCACATGATTGGGCAATGGGGGGGCGAGGTGATGAGGAACTGTGTTTGACTGATGTGTTTTGACTAATGTCGTTCACTATTAACTGGCAGAGAGGATTTTTTAGAAGTGGTGGAAGTATATGGTAAGAGGAACGCCCTGAAAGAAGGGTATATGGAGGTAGAGTAGTTGCTTATAGTACCAGGCTGAACTTAGGAAGAAAACAAAACTCTGCAATGTGTTCAAAGGGTAATAATTATTTTTGTTTACTTTCCCCCCCTTCAGTTGGTCAGAAGAACTACCATCATATTTACCATCATTGCTCAAGGAATAGAAACAAATTCTAGCATTACTGGCAGTTTTGGAATTTTCTGTGCTGCTTTTTCAAAAGAAATCACAGGCACTCTGTTTCAATATCTTTAAAAACTGAGACAGAAAAGATAGTGAAGAAAAATTTGGTCAAATGAAAGAGCTTACAAATATATGTTCATTGAAAAATTTCAGATATTATGAAAAACAAATTATATCAAAGAGCCTTGCTTTCTAAATATACATGCTTTCTTTCCAGCACAGCTCTTACTGTTTGTCAAACATATATCAAATAGTATGAGTGCAACAAAAGTAAAAAACAATATTGGTCAATATTTGCCTACTTCGCTCTCAACAGGTCTTGATCTTTTAGTGCCGAGCCTTGCAGATAGATAACTCTTTGGGACCACATTGGGATTTGCAACACCCTTCGGACCTGAGCATCCATCTCAGTAGGACACAAAATAACGACATAATAGTCCTGTCAAAAACATAAGTCATGTTATTATTTATGGCACCATTTATTGTTGCTAGAGAATGAGTCAACAGAGACTCAGGATGTCAAAAACGTGTCTGATAATCCTCAAATTTAATTGACAAAAGTTATTTAATACACGTGTTTAAAATATTGAATTCTTTAAAAAAAATGGCTGGACAGTTGTCAGTTGCTCACAAAAGACTCCAAAGTGGCAAGTAAAGTCCTTTTAGAAACATTTTTGTTTCCATATGAGCATACTTTTTTTAGAGACAATTTACATTTCTGTCTTTCCAGCTGGAAAATGTAGGAAGTTTTCAACAATTGAAATAGAATTGTCTTCCCCCAAATTTTTTCCTCTACATTAACAGGCAGATTTAAACTCTGTTTCCTGTGCTACAGACAATCCTTGTTAGGAAAAGTAAGGCTGCTCTGAAGTATACATGTGAGTACATACGAGAAGGAGAGATATGCAGAACATGAGAGGACAGACTGAGAGTTTAGGACAGTCTTGTCATAGAAGTCTTCCTTAGCACACATGCACTTTTGCAGAAAGCTTAGTGCATTGGATCCAGTGCACTATCTGTATCCTTCAGCTTCCCATTTCAACTGTGGCAGGAATATATAAAAACTCTTTTAGGCTACTTAAGTAGTATTATGACTTTTCTTCTTTGTCTCCAGTGTATCACATTCTGACTCATTCTTCAGGCTAGTTCACTAAATTTTGGATTTCAGTTTGTGTTTGTATCTGTAAGGGACTGGATTTCTTTGTGCATTTCCTTATGCCTCTTACTAGCTAATTATTTTGGGAATATTTTGAATTTGGGATTTGTCAAATTGCTGCTCAGCAATTTGAGGATTGTATTTTCATGATTTTTTGCACTAGTTAATGAAGCATGTTATCACAGGTAGCTTAGTAAAAGACAGAGAGAAGACTGAGTAAAAGAAATGGTCTGCAGCAAAGCTAATGATAATTAATCCAAATTGCTATCTCATATAAATAAGCTTTTATATGATCAAAAAAAGACATATGACATCTGTTTGCATTAGCTAGGGAATTTGTGTACAGTAAGAAAATCTCCTGTGTGTAACCTTTCAAGGTCTTTGTCCTTTAAAGTATTTATATCTTAATTCAACAATTCCAAAAGTATGTAATTTTCCCAACACTGGCAAAAAACAAAGCAAAATGCAAAAACCAAAAGATGCTTTGACTTGTGAGTTCTGGATCCAGTCCCAGAACAACAGGAGAAAATAATTTAATACTTTTCATTTATTTTCAATTTTAGGGTAGAATATAAGGAATTTGCATGGAAATATCTGTTTCTAAAAGGACTTGCATAATTCTACAAGACAGTAATTCTATCTATTTAGTCTATGTACCTCTATTTAAAATGAATGTCTCCATACTGTATCTCAGCTTCTTATTGCAGTTACAGATTCCCAATTCAGTCAGCTATTCCCAAATTCAGTGTTACAAATTAAAGACCATTTCAGAAGACTGTCTGCAAAAAACCAGTGTTTTGATTATTTTTTTTTGTTTTCACTGTAAGTACCTGCAGTCTGGGGTGAGCATAGAATTCATTTAAGAAATCCATAAGTAAGTCAATCTTCAGAGAGCTAACACACAGCACAACATGTTTTTCCGTCTGAGCTCTGTGTCGACTGTAGTTACCACCGGACTTTTGTCTCTCCATCCACAAGTAGGCCAGTTGTTCAAACTGCAAGAGATGCCAGTTGTCAAATATAGGCAAGCAGACATGCAGCACAACTGTATCATGACTTAACAATATTGCATTGTTCATATCACGCCTCTACGAAAAGATGCCCTTAGCCCACACTGTCTTTTTGTTTGCAAAAAGTTCTCTAGTAAATAAGTGAGATGGGTGACTGAAAAACATGGCAGTAGAGCCAGTCTCAATCACACACAAATAGCAGGGTAAATCCATTAAAATATCATGAGATTACAGTAAATCTCAAGATTTTAGAAAAGAATGAAGGCTGTACCTTATTTCCTTTATGTATTTTATACCTATGAGCTTTCTTTTTGCAGTGCCATGTGACATAAATGCTTCCCTCAAATGAAAGGTTAAATTTTCACACACTTAAGTGTATACTGTGAATATAGACACTCGGATAGAAACACCATTTTACTTGGTTTGGGCAATAACTCTTCTCAGAGATTTTCTAATGTTCTGAAGGCAACCTTCTGTATGCTCTCTTATCTGTCTTATAAATTTAGCTACAAGTTAAATACACAGCAGCTGTTAATACAGCAAATTTGCCTTTGCCAGCTGAACAATATATGCAGGCTAACACTAAATATTGCTTTATTAGCCTGAATCCCTTAGACTAACCAGAATATTGTAACAATCTGTAATAAAATATACAAACATGATTTCAAATCTTCTTGTAAGTAATATGCATTTAATGCTGAGCTCAATTTAACTATGTGTCTGTGTGACAGCTGCTTTTTCTCATTCACATTCAACTGATGGAGAGACTGAATCATGACGAATAATTAATATCATATCATTAGCGGCACAAAAGCTCAGGACAGAAAGCCTCCCATGTTCTGTGTATGGAAAACCATATGAAGCCCCGTTACCACTACAAAGATACAAAATTAAGTAGCTAATAATAGGTAAATTTATGTGAAAGGGCAGTAGATTCAAGGTTATTTACTGGCAATGCAGAGCTCTTATGCCTGAAGTGTATACCAGAACTACCTGCTTCCTAGGAAATTCCAAATTTCTTAAACAAAGCATATTTTAGTTTTCAATAGAATATGTGTTTTACTAAATTTCCACTGAGTGGGAATATAATTGTGTTAGTGTATATGTCTGTCTATGTAGACATTAAATATTTAGGTATAATTAAAATGTTCACATAATTTCAAGGAAAATAATGCTGAAAGCTTGAGCTTCCAGCCTCCTGTGGTTTCTGCGTTGTCTGCTCACAGTGAGCTTCAATTCACTGTCAAAGAAGCAGAGTCTGGAAACGATGGCTGTGTGAGAAATTCTGGAGCATCATGGTCTAGCAGGTCTACTGTAAGCGTTGACAAGCATGCACATCATCTCCCCACATCCCCTTTTTGTGGCACATGGTCTGAGTGATCACCAAGTGTGGAACAGTTGACATCTTGGCAGGGCTTCCCATGTAATCTCAGGGTTTCTGTCATCAAGCCTCACCTAATGAGCTGAGAAATGTTTGGTACAAATTTAATGAAACTGACTGAGTCCTTGAAATACTTGGATTTTCATAAATCAGCCTTTTCTTGCTGAAGCTCTCAGAAGTCCTAAACTTAAGTAGGCATCAAAAATTCCTAACTGTGCTGTTGGCTGTGTGTGTGTGTGTACCAACACACAGCTATGAACCCAATTTGCTTGACTTGCAGATTTAATGAGGTTTTTTTCAAGTTAGCACTGAACTGTATGAGTAAGAGAGGAAGTGGAGAGAACCAAGATTAGAAGGAGACACAGGCTGCAGAGGAAATGCAATACTCATAAAGAAAGTACTGGCTACTGGTTTGTTTTTTTTAAATTGCTCCATTAATAACAAACCAACATCTCAGGATGAAGCAAGGGCTCTCTGATACATGACAGGAACAGAAAGCTTTCACCAGCACTTGGAAACTGTTATTAGTGCTCTGGTTTTTAGAAAAAATCTAGACTATAGGAGAACAGACAAAGGAAAAAGGAAGAAAAGCAAAACAGAATAGGAGGTGTAGAAGATGATGGGTGTTTTCTGATATTGTATATGCAATAATAACAGTAACAATGAATTATTTCAGTTATTATTCTTTTGATTTTAAAACCGTTCTAAAGAGAAGAAAAATCCACATTTACCTGTATGGGCAACACCACAAGAGCAACACAGATCATAATGACAACAAGCAGCTTTGAAGGCCATATCTTGGGTGTAACATCCCCAAAGCCCACAGTGGAAAATGTCACTATGCAGAAATAAAGGGAGTCAAAGAGAGTCAACCTGTTTCCTGCTCGTTCCAGATGCTGAATTCCACAAATACTATGCAGAAAAGAATGAATAGAGACACGAAAAATAAAAACTGTACTTAGGGTCAATTCAAATTTGATGAGTATATGTGCAGAGAACTGTTTATTTTCAGAACTCATAAACTGCTTAGCAAAGACATTTTCTCATCCAAGGGTAAAAATTAGTATCAAACCAGAACTGTGTTATTAATATAATTTGCAAATGTCATTTGTAATAAACTCATTTTTTTATTATTTCAATATGATAGTCACAACTTTGTTGCCAGGTTTTGCTTAGTGGCCGTTGTGAGGGAGAGGTGGTATATAGAACATCCTGGATTGATGCAATTCCCTTCTAAACCAGAACAAAAGAGATGGTATATGGTTGCCACCATTCAGAATTTTTTATAAACATCTTTTAACTTTCTTAGGGAGAGTGTGCTGGCTACCGCTTTGTTTAAATCTGTCTCTCTTTATGCTGGTCTCTATCTCTTTCTGTGGCAAGAGTTACTAGCATGAACTAGTTCTGAGAGTACATGTTGCATACGAGAAAGATAATGTTGATACAAATGGGTACTGACTACCTAGAATAAATTGAACGTGAGAATTGCAGGCTATCAGATTGTCAGAGGAGTAAGTGTCCAGGGTCAGCCTTCAGGTAGAAAGTGGAAGAATGCAACTGGTATGAAGATTCTGCTTGCTAAAAGTACAGAATAGAAATATAAAGCTTGATTGTCTTTGATGGCAGAAAAAATGAAGTTCATTCCTTTCAGTCACACATTCCTGTGAAACAGTAAATGGTAGCAGAATCACAGAATCACAGAATGTTCAGGGTTGGAAGGGACCTCTGTGGGTCATCTAGACCAACCCCCTTGCCAAAGCAGGGTCACCTAAAGCAGGCTGCACAGGACCTTGTCCAGGTGGGTCTTGAATATCTCCAGAGGAGACTCCACAACCTTCATGGACAACATGTTCCAGGGCTCCGTCACCCTCAGAGGGAAGAATTTCTTCCTCATGTTCACCTGGAACTTCCTCTGCTTCAGTTTGTGCCCATTGCCCCTTGTCCTGTCACTGGGCACCACTGAAAAGAGCTTGGCCCAATCCTCCTGACACCCACCCTTCAGATATTTATAAGCATTTACTATGTCCCCTTGCAGCCTTCTCTTCTTGAGGCTAAACAAGCCCAGCTCCCTCAGCCTTTCCTCATAGGAGAGATGCTCCAGTCCCCTCATCATCCTCGTAGCCCTCCGCTGGACTCCCTCCAGTAGCTCCTCATCTCTCTTGAAGTGGGGAGCCCAGAACTGGACACAGTACTCCAGATGGGGCCTCACTAGGGCAGTGTAGAGGGGAAGGAGAACCTCCCTCGACC
>Ga0065711_1034269_pt1 | contig 24060 bp, 16 predicted proteins | sample Hoacrofraction12_FD_59098 | JGI IMG/M metagenome (GOLD analysis project Ga0065711, IMG submission 59098) | Hoatzin crop microbial communities from Cojedes, Venezuela - Epithelial fraction 12 v2 (version 2) | ecosystem: Host-associated > Birds > Digestive system > Esophagus > Crop | place... | reverse complement strand
GAAGAGGAGGCTGAGGGGGGACCTTATTGCTCTCTACAACTACCTGAAAGGAGGTTGTAGTGAGGCAGGTGTTGGTCTCTTCTCCCAGGTAACTAGCGATAGGACGAGAGGAAATAGTCTCCAGTTGCATCAGGGGAGGTTTAGATTAGATATTAGGAAACATTTCTTTACTGAAAGAAAAGGCTGCCCAGGGAGGTGGTGGAGTCACCATACCTGGAGGTGTTTAAAAAACGTGTAGATGTGGCACTTCGGGACATGGTTTAGTACGCATGGTGTTGTTTGGCGGACAGTTGGACTTGATGATCTTAGAAGTCTTTTACAACCTATGATTCTATGATTCTGTAAGATCTACTGCATATTTAAAGAGCTACAATGTCCAGATAACTCCTGCAAGAGGTATGTCCTGCAGGTGAACTGAGGAGCATGTAGGAACTTTAAAACAAGAGTGCTCACAGTGGAAGTTGCTTGCATTTGATGTTATTTTACTATATCTGTGATTCATGAGGGAAACCTTTTTCATTCTTGCGTAATATGAGCCTGTTATGCTCATGTGAGGAATTTCATAGAAACTCCTCAAGTAAAGATTTGTTTCACATCTCTTTTGTGAATTACTTCTACTGAAGATTGGGTATTTAAATCACTCTTAGTAACTTTTAAAATATTTTAATGGATCATTTGAATCACAGTCTTCTAGGAGTTAAAAGGTACTTTTGTTATGATCTTATAAGTGATACTATATTATATTGTCATCTTTGGAACGATCCCAAACATATCTATACAGCTGCTTCACAATGGCAACTACTCTTATTTATAATATGAATAGACTATTAAGACATAATTCCAGCATGCAGCAACTGTGGAAGGCATTAATTCTTTAGCAAAGGCTTATGCATATGAAGTAAATCAGCCACACACCTATTTTTCACACTTCTTCCAAGGGAACATCATCTTACATGTATGCATTTTATGACTGGCTAAGGATAATGGCAAAAAACACCAAGCTGTGTACAGATCGTCCTTTACTTTAACAGACTGCCACTTACCCCAGTCACTGTAGTTCGACCATATCTTTAGTTATTAACAGAGTTCTTTACAGTATTAAGTTTTTAAAGCTTTTTCAACATTTTTCTATCAGTCTAAAATTAGTATGATTTAGTATTACTAATATTTCATCTTAGTATTTACAATGATACCAACTATAGAGGACAGCATGAGACCAATTGTTAAGGAATTCAATAAGTGGAATTGCCAGTCAGAAAGAGATTACTTAAACATCAAATATTTCAAATAATATGCAAATACACTTTAGCACTTCCTTTTGATGTAGTTTTGACTCTCCAAGGCTCAAATCATTATTTCACCCTCTTCTCTAAGCATTTCTTGTAGAGCAAGCCAGACTGCTGTCAGAATTTTCCCACCTCAGTGTTGAATTTGAATTGTCTTTATACACTGAACACTGTAAAATTTGAGATGCAGGTCTTCCAGTCTACACTCTGCTCCTTCCTACTGCTTTTGCCACATATCGCCTAAGCTAGATACAGCCTCTCTGAACAGCCAGACAACTTTTCATCTGGACAACACGAAGTATTTGGCTTTCCCTTTGGAAAGCGTTAAAGAGGCTTGAGATCATAAGGTACAAGAACACTGAACTGCACATTACTGGGAATAAGGCCAGAAAAGCCAGGTGATGAAAAGTGGAGAAACAGAATGAAACTACCAATAAGGACGGAAAATATGAAATATGGGTGGTACTTGCTATAAACGACTCACTACTGACAAGACAGTTCCCATCCAGCAGAACTCTCCCCCCTAAATACCACAGTCCTTGTTCTAAAACATGGATTTGTATTGACCCTTGTCTGTCTATCCGGTCTTCATTGTACAAGTTTTCTTCAATCTAGATGTCTCTAGTCATACAGAGCAGATATTTTTAACTTTCTATTTATTTGAGGCAGCACATTCCATCTCATTTTCTGTACCGCTCTTTGTTAAAGCTCTGAGAAGAAGACTAAGTGGTGACTGGGAAGGGGAAAAAAGAAAAGAAGAGATGGTTTGACACTTGTTGTTATTTTTGCCAGGCTTCACTTTCCTAAGGTAAAATCTATACCCATTGGATGGCACAGCAACTAAAATATCTTTCCTTTCAGTAAAATATATCCTTTACACTGGTTTCAGCACTGAAGCTCTCTGTTAACTGGGAAGATACACTATGGGTGAATATCTCAGACTGCTCATTTATGGACCTCAGTTACAATACAGGTGCCAAAGTCCAAACGAGCAATTCATCTACATCACTTTTTTTTCCCAACAAAGTTTCTTAATTGTTCATGCAGAAACGTTGCCTGAGAAGCAATGCACCTTCCCCTGCCAAAGGTCCGTCATGTTTCCAGCTTGAAATACGGAGGTGCCTTATTTCCACAGGGACACAGTCCTCTAAGTGCATCATGAGTATATTAAAATCATAGAGTCATAGAATACAATCATAGAATCATTAAGGTTGGAAAAGACCTCTAAGATCATCAAGACCAACTGTCAGCCCAGCACCACCATGCCTGCTAAACCATGTCCTGAAGTGCCATATCTACATGTTTTTTGAACACCTCCAGGGACAGTGACTCGACCACCTCCCTGGGCAGCCTGTTCCAATGCCTGACCACTCATTCAGTAAAGAAAGTTTTCCTAATATCCAGTCTAAACCTCCCCTGATGCAACTTGAGGCCATTTCCTCTTGTCCTAGTGCTAGTTACTTGGGAGAAGAGACCAACACCTGCCTCACTACAACCTTCTTTCAGGTAGTTGTAGAGAGCAATAAGGTCTCCCTTATGCTATGCTATGCTGCATGAGGATCTTAGAAGAAATAAGTTAGTAAATTGTTACATTTTTCTCCAGAGTCGAATAAAGCTTAAAAAATATTAACAAAACTAAGAAAAATTCTGTTGTATCTGACACATATTGTTGCCATTCTTGCCCTAAAAATATGATTTAGAGTAGTGTCTGTTTTTTCTTGCTGTCACGATCTATCACTTACATCTGTCTAGATCTATTGATTTCACTCAGTAAACCAATGTATCTTACTGCTACCAAATATAGTAAAACTTGTACATTTTCGAGTTGTGAACTTGCATTTTTTTTCAGGACATCTGCTTAAACGTATTAGTTTCTGGAATGCTAGGACCTTTCTCACTATGTTCTCCTGTGTTGCATTTTCTTAGAAAATGATTTGCAACTATCAATAGATATTTACACAAGACAAAGAGTAACTTCTGCAGTGACCTTTCTTGCATAACTCTGCTGTAAGTAAGTGCTTCAAATATTTACAGAATTAATACTTAACTGAGAAACTGAAAATATACTCTTGGTACTTAGTGAGTGGCAGCTGGACTACTCAAATATGGCCATAACAGTAAAAAATAATCACGTGTTTAGTGCTTTATATCCTCTAAGCTCCTTGCAAATATTCATTATAAAGTTTTCAAAACAGTGAACAAGCAAAAATCACTTAGACTTACCCACATTTAATCTTCCTGTGACTTCCCCATTTGAATTGCGAGCATTCACAGTCACGTTGTGAGTAGACTGGAGAAGCAGTGATGAGTCCTGAAGTATGGAGCAAAAAAAAGACATTCAGCAGAATAATTAGAACTGTTAACAATTTTCAAAATTTAGTCTAGATTAGGTCAGTCACTGAAAGAGCTCTGCAGCTACAACCATCCACACATATCATAAAATAATTTGGGCAGATATTTTTGATTACTTCAACTATATCAGATTTAAAATAAGAAAAAAAAATTGTAGATAATAATTGAGGTAAACAAAATCTTTAACTGATAAGAGTGCCTAAGCAGATCTCAGTTGTCAAAATATTAGGGAATATGTGATATGAAGAGAGTATTAGCAAGCTGCCTGCTTGTGACCTCAGAGGGGACACTCATTCCAACATAAATTAGCAAGTTCCTAATTACTGGAATACTGTTAAAGATCAGTCTCTTTCACATGTATGGCTTTTGGTACTTTTCCTGGACTCAAGAGAGACATGCAGCACCTTGAAGGGCTAACCACTGAAAGTCATTCCCAAGTCATGTTCCCTTCGTAATTTAATGCTTAGAGTATGAGATAACCTGAGAATTTTGAACACATTTTACATGAATTTTACTACAAACACTTCTCTGATAACACTGGTAGAAGCAATACACAGTTTGGAGTCCAACTTACAGGCTTTTTTTAAAAAAGGATATCTTACAAGTAGGAAAAGAGGCTATCTCAAAAGAGGACACTAAGTGAGCAAAATAAATGAATTTCATTTTGTACATTATATCAGGAAGAAGTGAAAGCTAACAGAATTAACACAAATAATCAAAAGTCTTAGGAAAAAAGCAAGCAGTATGTTAGAATGAAAATTAACAGCAACAAGTTAGTATGAGGTGGAAAAGGAAAGTCAACAAAGATCAGGTAAATATATTACATTTAAGTAGATATGCTAAATGACCCACAAATCTGGGCAATTTTATTACATTTATTTGGCTGCTGCTGGTTGATTTAAAAAATGTTAGTAATTTGTCACATCAAATGTAAGTGTGAATAAACTGTATTCTAGACCTGCAGCTTCCATACGTGTGTTGTTGACTAATTAAAATCTAGTAACAGATCTGTAAATGCTCATCCTTTATCTTTCCATGAATATGTATTAGCTAAGATGCAATGGTGTTGCCCACAACTCTGTGTTGGACTCATAATGAAGGCATAAACTTGCAACAGGCTCCAGAGATGATGCACAGAAAGTAGATTTTCTGCTACATATTTTCTTAGCACTTTGGAGACCTCATTAGGTGAGAAAAGCTGTTAGAGGACTGCAAGGAGAACACTATTAAGGCAAGGGAGAAAGCTGCTGTGATAGCTGTGAGTGGCCCAATTCTCTAACAGGCAAACTTAGAAAAAGAAATCATAATAAATACGCAACTTTATGACAATAAAAATACAGATGGCACTCCAGAGATCAAGCTACAGGCAATTAAGCCTCTAGAGAGTTCAAACATTTTAAAAAGGAAGCAAACAAACAAACAAACAAAACACCTCTGATGAATTATCAGTTCATAGGGGGCAGAGACAGGCAATACCCTGAAGGCTCTAATTAATGCACGCTACTAATGATCACAATAGGTCACTAGACAGCTATGCTTACATTAGATGCTGCCATACCTCTTTCTTCCTGTATTGTACTAAATGTATTAAGAACTGGAAGGAATATTAAAAGAGCACAAATGGTAGCTTAACACTGCATAACGATTTTTTGGGGCAGAGGGAGTCTTTAAGTATTAGCTATGCCGGTCTTAAAAAGTTACATGTCTTAACGGATAAACAACATCAAGGGAAATTCATTCAAGGGCATAAATAGTTTTCGCACTGCCTATGAAGTAGACAAGAATACAGCATAAGAAACAAAATGGAAACATAGATTTAGCAACGGAATTTCACTGTCTAAGAGCTGTTCCTGCTACTGGAAATACTTGTTGCAGAAAGAAAGAAAAAGAAAGGCTTAATAGACATAAAATATGTTGGCACTGCTTAAATTTCAGTAATCGAGCATTTTAATAATCTCATCCTAAACCCTCTATCGACCATATTTTCTGATAGATTTATTTACACTTTCTCTTGCTAAAGCGATATAAACACTAACTTGTCCTCTAGTTTCAGAAAAGTCTCATAGCTGGCTATTTCTTCTAATGACTTGGTGAGGATGACTACATGTTTGGAGTAACGAAAGAGCTATATTCAGCTTTTACTCTCATTGAACACCACTTTATACAATGAAATGTCCCATTGGTTGATGACACTGTTCACAAAACATGGCTTAATTTTGTGCGAGTTTAGATTACAAACAATAGTTCTGAACAATCTTCATTTTGTTGGCCAGAAACAGATATTGCTCTACAAAAAAATCACCTAAGTTTCAGAGTTCACCTGGATAATTAAAAACCAACTCAGATTCTCTCTTTCTTTCTCTAAACACAGTACTTGAATAAAAATCTGTCATTCCATACCATTCTCAGTGCCATTGTAAAGTTTATCTTCTTAATAAACATTTTCCTTTACCAAGTATGCTATTCCTTTTTACCTCAGTAATAATAATAAAATTTTCTGTCTATGTAAACAAGATTCAATCCTAAATCTTCCCATTTAGTCTTGTAGATTTTATATACTTCACTATATAAAGAATCATACATTTAGTATTGTTGTCCTAGACGTGACAAAACCTGAACTTTTTAAAGAAATTGTCACTTTTCCACTAAAATTCATTAATTTTAGAGATATTTAAACTATTCCGTAATGACTGAATATACAAAACAAGCAGTTTCACAGAGAAATCTGCATTAAAAAATGATCTCAGTAAAAATAATTAACAACTTGCTATGCACTCTTAACATTGTGGCATTGCTTACATACAATGACCATTATAATTCCTTTTTGAGCTATTTCTTCTCACATGCCTAAGAGAAAAGTGTTAATTCTGCCATAGTATCCGAACATTGACGTAATGATCATGCTTGTAAAGCATGCAACAATATGTGTGTACACCCGTATACACACACATACCTATATACACACATATATATACAGACATTTCCATGACAGATGCCTGGACTTTGCCTAAATTCAACTGTTCGTAAGTGTATTGATTTTATTCTAGCATTACTGAAAGATTATATGCTTACCACTCGAGAATGGATTTCTTTGGCGTAGAGAGGAAATAAGAATTCCGATTCCCCTTCCAGACGAAGGCCTTCTTTCGTAACACGCAGGTGTCCCATTCCAGTCTGAGGAGAAAATGCAAGAATTTTGCAGATTTTATTATTATTATTGCTGCATTTATTTTTTGTTCTTTTAATAAACTCGAAATTTCCAGAGCTCCCTGCCTCCAGTCCATCAATAAAGACACCCATACTAATGCACCTAAAATTTTGAGAATTCCTCATTTCTTCCAGGAGTATTTTTCTTTAACAAACTGTAGCTTTCAAGAAAAAGTTATTAAAGTCCGGATTTTTTTTGAGGAAAAAATACACTATTATAGTGATTAACTTAAAAAGAAGTGCATGTGTACTGGGTGTGCTGAAATACTCTTTGTACTTGCCTTCTAAAGATCTCATGAACAATAAGCTTACATAAAAACAATAAACTAGCATACAACGAACCTTTGTTAACTTCTCAAGGTTTATTCTATCAATAATGTATTTTACAAGGAAAGTGATACTTCTCAGTCTATTGAAGAGACAAAGAGGGATTTTTATTTGCTTCTGTTTTCAGTAATTACTTCTTTCTTTTGAATTAACTTTTCATTCCTTGGTTTATTTTTTTTCCTCCTCTAATGGTACATCAAGGCTCTACCTCTCACACTATCATCTTCCTTTCTCTCTGTCACCTGCTTGTCAGTATTTGTGCCTTCCTCATTCTCTCTTACTCGCCTCCTTGCTATTTTAACCCAGTTACATTTTCCAGCCCATATCTTATTTCATTCTTTTTACTTTCTTTCATCATTATAATGGAATTGATAACACGAAAAATGAGTGAGCAATTACTTTAGTAAGTACATCTGAGGACTTGAGGCTTCAGCTGCAAGCTATTTCACAGATATTTAGCTATTTTGTAAAGGATTCACCCTTCCCCCTGCCATAAAAAGTGACAAGAAGCTCGGTAAAAAATTTGCAGCCTTACACCTCGGCCACACACAAAAATATTTCAAGTTAACTGCTTCAAACTACAAGGAGTAGGTGGGAGGGCTAAATAATAAGCAATAAATCAAAAAAAGTATTTCCACTCCAAATATTTTTCTGGTTGTTCTCTATGTAAGCAGAGAAGAAAAGATACCTGAGAGGCTGCTGCTGATACATCAATAACCTGTTCATCTAATGAATGATGCCTACCACTCCAAGAAAGCTGGAACTCTAAGAGACTGTAATCATTTTCAAATATGGTATGTTCCAGCCAATGAGATTATATATATATATTTATATAAATAACATGTCTAACCACCTTCAATGAAAAACTGTAGCTATTTCCTTTTAACAGGCTTGAAGAGAGACAAAGAGAGAAACAAGCTTTTCTTAAATTCTGTAAGGTAAGAAATGTTTATGTCAGCAGTTCAGTCCACTGGAGAGCACATCTGCGATTCCTCCTCAGTAAAGATTTATTTCAGGAAAGAGGCTTTTAGAATAGCTATTTATGAAATCTGTTATTCAGTGTCAATTATTTTACTGCTTTAAAATACATAATGTACTGACTTCTCTCAGTGGACGTAGATACAATTTCTAAATTCTGGACCACTGCAAAGCTTTTAAAAAGCATCTAGTATATACTGATACATCTCACAAGACAAAACCAAAATAAGACCTATGATAAGCCCCCTGTGGCTTTCATAATCACAATTCCCAGGCAGCACTGAGTGACTTCGAAATACATTTCTCTAGTGAACACATGGACAGTTTTTTCTACCCTATAACACAAAACAGAGATCACTTCAACACCATAAAAACACATGGGTTTTAAGACAAACACTTTTGAAACAAATGATGTGAAGTGTTAGGATATTCTAAAGGAACTCCATTAACAAATAGCTCTCATTTCATTAACTAAATTTAGGATTCATTATAGCTCTGATCTCATGCCTTTTCTCATCAGGTGAAAGCAGATTATATTAATCATCAGGTTTAAACAGAGTTTGCATATTTTTCCTGGAATATAAGGAATTAAATAAACAGCATATTATAGAATAAGTATAAAAATGACATTGAGATTTAAGAAGGCAGAGGAGGAAGAAGTAGCAATTAATTCTTGCTCTGAAGCAGATTGGGGAAAATTAACAAACGCCTGGGTGGCAATCTCTATCCTGCCTTTGGCTTTGCCAGGAAGAAACATTTAGCAGAGGCAAAAAAACCTATAACTGATGTTGAAAAAGAAGATTATGCAATTTACTCAGCATACTCTTTCTAATGGATTCAGATTTTTCAGCAATGATTATTCTAAAAATGCTATATAGACAAAGGAATGTCTTTGACATCAAGAATAATAAGGCATGTGAGAAACTTAGCACTTTAACTTACCTCTAAGTTCTTACTTTTCAGTAAATCCAGTCATACCACTCAGGATTACTTTGTATAAGTATGTCCTATTTTCTTCATCAGATATTTGATTTAAGCATTGACACAAAGCTCACTTTCTCACACATTTGAATAAGACCCTCATTATTCATTCTTATTGACCAATCGAGAAGCGCAAAAAAATATGGAAATTTAGACTTGGATTACCTGCATAACAAACAGATAAACTCTAACACGCATGAGAACAACAAAAATGTGGATTTCATATAATGACCCTCATTTCTATTAGCATTGTGACTGTAAACAATTATTATTTCCTTAGTACCACGATAACTGAGCATCTCGAGATTGTAAAAGTACTGAGTTACACAGTACTGTGAGATGGGGAAATTCTATTATCCCCCTTTTATAATTGGCAAAATGAAGTTACAGGGAATGTAAAAGAAAGGGGTTTAGGATAAACAACCATCCTAATGCACTGAGATCCAGTGACAAGTTCCATAAAAAGAAGTGTAATAGTTACATATAATGTTCTCTCAACAACCACTCCTCTTCTTATATTACCGTTTAGGAGAAGCCCATTATTATTTAACGAGTATTGTGACTTCCTCAGTGATGAACAACCTTGATGCTTTCAGTTTCAAGGATTTGATTCTGTTCCTATTCAAATCATCAAATAAAAATATTTCTGTTGACTTGAGGAAAGGTTCCAAATGTCAGTTAGACACAGACTTTGATGCAGTTATACAACAAGCTATTGATTAGGGGGGGAAAAAAGCTTCATTAAACACAGTGGATGTGTGGCAAGTCTGGATTCTTGCTGTCCTGATGCTTGAGTGTGCTTGGCCCTGAGGTGTAACCCATTGCTGTGCATATAACCCTGAGACTCCCACGTTCCAAATAGTTAAAGCCCTCAGCGAGGCAGGGATTGAGCCGGACAGAACAGGAGAATGAAATGACATCTCTGTGACACTAAGCAGACTTTGCTATTGCTGCAATGAGTTGACTGGTGTGGGAACTGCTGGCAGCTGCCAAGCCCTTATGCACCAAAGATGCAATTTAGCGTTAGTCTTCACAAAGGTGTAACCAGTTTTCATTACAAAACTGCTAGGCATATTCTCATTGGAGTAACAGGATGACTTCAACCTTATTGATCATTTGAAAATGCTCTTGAGGAGGTAATTGCGTGTAAAGAGACAAGGCCTTCTATAAGAAATTCAAGCTCTGAGTGGGTTCAAGCCTCATAAAAAGCTAGCAGAGAGGTGTAGTATGTCCACAAGCTGTGGAAAGGTCCTTGTTTCTTTCAGAGGACTATGGAAGGCCCGAGTCCTTCATCAGGACCAAAATGTTCCGAAAGTCATACTAATGGGTCTGGTGGTATGGCTGCCTTCTTCTGGCTATGAATATCTATGTTGAGGAAAACACAGATATGACTAGATAAAGCAAATTTGACAGGATTGGTATACCTAGTGTTAAAGGCCTGTCTTCTTAAAACAGGCTGCAAGAACTTTCCCGCTTTCACCTGTTGTCGTAACAGGATCTGCTCCTCGGTCTCAGCACCAAGAAAGTCACTTGGAAAAAGATGCACATTGCCATGAGACTACTAGAAGTGGAAGCAAGCAGCCATAGCTCTAGGGCTCTTGCACTCACAGTGACTTGCTCTCAGGCAGCTGAGCCTCATGCGGTCCATGGCTTATGGAGTCAAAAGAGCATCAGATGATATATTTGGGATTTATCTCCCAAGTCAATACAACAATGTAGAAGTCTGCTGGTGTAGGCATGTGGCCCTTAGAAATGAGGATGAGGCATAAGGAACACTCATTCAGTTTATGATGAGCATTTCTAGTCACCTAAGCTCAATCAAGAACTGTAACTTGCATTTTCCTACCAACACAGAAACGGATAGATGGGGGGAGGCTTACTATATCGGATCAACCACTCTTCTTATTGTATCGTATCATCACTTTTTCTGCACTTTCTCAGCATTAGACTCAATTCCAGTGCTCAGACTCCTTTGAACAACGGAAATTCAACATCTAGTCTATGTATCAGCTAATAGCTGCACAGGAAGATGTGTATTTTCCTCTTTCGGGGAGAGATCAAATACTGGAAAGACAGGCATATCCATATATTAGCATGGTTACAACAATAAAATCTCTAGGTTGATTCAATCATTAGCTTCAACAGGCACTCAATTCACATTAGAGTAGCTCCTGTCTCAGGAGTTAACAACATGTTTGATTTCTAATACCTCCTTCCTGAATATTCAAATTTTCCAAATATTAGAAGTCCACACATACTGTAGTTGCTGACTGGAACTGATAATGATATTAACTTCAGAGTAGACAGGATGTAGCATTTCCATTCAGATTACACTTTTTCTTACTCACAGGATACTTACATCCTACTTTTGGGCCAGCTCAGGGAAAGACCTTGGCAAGTCCAGACCAAGACATCATTTGTTGTGCCCCAAAGCTAGTTCAATTAATGGCTTTATAGATCCAGCTTTCACTGCCGTACTTCTTGCAGCAATTACTATTTAGAGAACTTGCTTTGCAAACAAGAGTATACTGTTTCACTGAGATAATAGGGCTGTGGGTAGAGATTGTTAAAGAGCAATCAGCAAAACAGGATTGGTAATGAATCTGATGAAACTCTGTTTGACTTACAATATCTATTTTGGAGCTAAGTACGTGCTTGGTATGATAACATTACTGATGCCTCATCTCATTTTCTGTTGCAAGGACTTTATTTCCTGGGTTCAGACAGAGAAGGTTATCCGACTCCTCTTTTTAGATGACAGTGGAGTCTTTTCTGTCGAAGACATTGGTCAAATCAGAGCCCCTAGTAACAGCAAGCACTCCTGGTATAGCAGTTCGTCTCACCAGGCTCAGGGCTGGATAGGGACTAAAACACCCTTTGTGGATATGACTAGAAAGTGGGTGGGTAATACTCCATGATCTAGAAAAGTAGATGCCCACTTTGAACTCCACAGGTTTCTAAGGCAATGGCTATGAAATATGTAAATTCATCATACCATTGGCATTTGCTTAGTTTTGATGAGATTTCTTTCATAAAACAGGATTCATATCTAAGATGCATACTTTCAAGATATTTTCAGGTCCTCTTTATCCTGATATATAGAACAACAGACTTTCTTACACAGATATTAATTACAACAGGTATTACTCTAGAGGAAAAAACAGCTTCTCAAAACAGCTTCAGTTCCAGCTTCGTTTCCTTGCTCAGCAAGGACTAAATTCTGTCTCTGGCTTTGTACTGCACAGACATTTCAACGCTGGGTAATACTCTGCTAATAAAAATAGCACTACATCTGGCATTACATCTTCTGGGACTGATTTACTCAAGATTAGAAAACTACACTGCTGCTCCCATTGTTACATATATTTATTCAAGAACTGACTTTTTATTAGTTGGCTAAAAAAATATATTAATATTTATAATTATGTAACTTAGCTAAAGAAATTGAATTAAATCTTTTCTTTTGATTTGTAAAGGTTGTCAAAAGGATTTTCTGCTGAACAGCAGTGCATGTTTACTTCTTGAATTACTCTGAGGAATCAGGGATATCTGCATGGTGTATATGATTACACAGATTATGTATTGATTTAATATTGTAAATCCTATCATTTGTACTAGGGAATGTTTCATATTCTATGTGAAATGTCTCAGCACTCTATGCCTTGTGTAAGCATACAGTGACAAGCACCTCCACCTTGATAGATTTTGCTGTCTAAATAGTCAAGATGACTGATTAAATAAACTTTAAGAGCTGAGTTTTGGTTACCTTTGCTAAATGCCATCATGACCATTTTTTTATTCATAGTTCAAAAATTTATAGTGACCACAGAGATTTTACATGTAAAAATATAATCACTTATTATGATGCTTCTCTAATGGCATTACTGATAAGTGCATTTTTATAACTCTTTTCAAGCAAAACAGAAAAAAATCTTTTCCATTTTCTCTATAGTGCATCACAGCAAGCTCTACTCTAGCACTGACAGTAATATCATCTTTAAAATAATGGCATAAATATATGCTATGCATCAATAAAATGATAGATTAACATGTAGTTGTATAAATTAATTATGCAATATACCTAAAAAATAACAGCAATGACAAAGAAATGAAATATAATGTTGGAAAGGGTGAGAGCTTTTTGCAATTCCTGCTGGGTTACATTCAGAATTTTTGACAATTTCCAATCCACACCCTACTCCATAGCTAGGATCTGATCATACACTTTCAAAGATAGTAGACTTTTTCAGTTGGTTCATGATGAAACATGAAAATTAAAAAAAAACACAAAACTGTTCTGCACTTATGAAATAAATTTTTCAACATAAAAAGTCAGGAGAATGTTTTAGTGCAATTCATGTATTTCCCAGCACAGCTAATGAGGAGTTTTTAATTCAATTGCATTTTTATTGTATATTATTTAATTATTATCACACTTCATTTAACTGAATTCTCCACACAACTTTACATATACAGAAATTCATATTTGAAAAAGTTTAGTAAGCAGTCAGTACAGCTATATATTAGGCAACTTTAGCATGGAGGAATACGATTTCTCATAATCATTTTGTCTAAGCAGACATTAAGGCAAAGACCAGAAAAAAAAGACCAGAAAAGAAATACTTTAAAATATATGAAGCCATTATATATGAATTCATTATATATGAATATATTAAGCCATTGCAAGATGTACACAAAACAGGCATGAAGATGTCACCAGGACGCTTACTAAAAAGGGAGAAGGACAACTATTAGAGGAAAAAATGAATAGACAAAACAGGTGATGGAGGGCCTGGGTCATTAAGGAAGTAAAGGCATGAAGATCTGATATGGAACTGTGAAAGGCCTTTGAGAAACCAAGAACATAAGGATTTTCCATTTACTTCTGTGGACAGTGCAGGCAGGTTTCTTAAAGTGAAGGACTAACAATAGGAAAACATATGCTAGATAAAAAGGAATGGAAGAAATCACAGGAGTGATCATCTGCTTCTGGAATTCACAGGCTTGGGAATTTGTAAAAACAGTACTAAGGCTACTAGTAAGATCTTCATTACATATCTGAAAGTCTTCAAAGATCTGTAAAAGATCATAGAAAACATGGGATTTCTTGTTAGTTCACACCAACGGAAATAAAAACAGTGAACAGCTTAGCAATAGGATATTGTATGATTCTTCTGAAGAACGATACATTCCATTCTGAGTCTAATTGTCTTCTGCATACTGGTCCTCCATGAAAAGCCGGTGTGAAAACACAGTTTCTATGTGGGGTAAGAGAGAATCAATAGAACTTCAAACGTGTAATTCAATATTAATACTCCTGAAATTGTCCAGTAGCCAGATTTCTACATTTTAGGACAATGGCGTTTTAAGCTTGGATTAGTCTTATCAAAGGTTGAATCTGTTTAGTGGGAAACTGCTTGTAACATAATATTTATAACATTTATTTTCCTGTCCTAATCTTGTCATGCTTACAGGTCCCAATCTGGATGGAGGTCTTGTTGCGCTAGACATTGCAGAAACTCAGAGAAGGCATTTACTAGCGGCAATTCTGAACACACCAGACAATACATGAACTGGAACATGACATATGAATGAGGTAAACAACATACGTCTTGGGGAGCCATCATTTAAGTACAGTGGTTACTTTTCTGTCTCACTGATTTCTACCAGAGCTTGGCAAGCTCAGGTCATTTCAGTGCCAGTCTCAAAACCGACATGTCCTAAGAGTATCACATCGAAAAATGGCAGTTGAGGAACTCTGCACAGTGAATGTTTCTGATCACATGGCTGGATTTCATAAGTAAATATATATGCAATTATTTGTATATGGAGAACAAAAATAGGAATTAAGCCCAAGTTGTTCACTTTATCCATCTCACGTTCACTTCAGTAGGCTGGGCTTGACTCTGGGTACTAAATTGCAGAGCAGGTGCATGCCACAGTGTCCCCCCATCACCCATGTCAGCACCCCTTTGGGAAGGTGGATTTTGAGCAGTAGAGGGCCTACAGGTACCACTCCTGTAAGCACTTCGGCACCTGAGATCACACACAGGCAATCAGGGTGTGCACTTGGATCCGGGCACTGGGAAGTCCCCGGGTCCCACATTTTGGAAATGCTGTTTCTTTTCATCAGTGTCCTCAACCTCAACCATTCTGTGTCAATTTATATTATTCTAAGAAATGCTACAGTAAATTTTTACTGAGTATGTGAATCTCAGTAATAGTGTTGTTGAGTATATGATGATCTAAAGATATATATAATGTCTTTTGGGAGATTTAATCTCTTATATGAAGTCAGATGACAGCACTAGAAAAAACAGACTAAGCTTCATTGACAGAGACCTTTTTCAAGCCACTCTTGAGCTACACACATTGTAAATTTCACCAGGTCTATCATTCATCATTCCTATTTCCTACATTACAACACCTCTCTTTGCTCCTGGGAGCAAAAATACGTGCTAAAACTTCAGAAAAATGTTAAAAAGTTACTGATTGTGTCAGGGCTCAGAAAAGAAGGTGGGTAGTCTGGTCATGAGACCAGAACATCTGGTTTTGCTTTGGCAGAAGGTTTCCCAAGAGCAGCTTCATTTAAGTTTCCCCACACAACTTAAAACTAGCAAAGCAGAATACGGAGCTGCCATCAAGCCCTTACGAGCTCACCTGTCCACAGTTCTTAAACTTGTGTATACACTATAATCTCACTGGACTCATTTTAAAAAAAATCTATATCAATATAAATTATTCCAACAATAGTAAACTTAGATTTTTTTTCATTTAAACAAGTGTTCTTCCACACTCTTTTACATACACAAGTTGATTCATAATATAATTCAAGCAAATGCTTTAAAAAAACTATATATATGTAAGTATATATCACACTACTCAGAAGTCTGACTTCCTTTGAGAACAGACTTTCTGCAGTAAGTATCTCAATATCTTTGTTTTCAGCTATTACTCTTTGCATAAAATATTTAAATATTCATTGTCTGATAGAGAAAATGGGAATAACTGTGCCCTCATTGGATGCAAATTCTCTTTAACTTCATAGAAAACCAGCAAAATACAGCTGTTCAGGATTATTCAGAGTAGAAGCTATGGAACATTGGTGTTCTGACTTGAAAATATTTAGTAGAATTCAGGATGAGAATATGTGAATAGTTAAATAAATATTTGATTTCATTTGAGTATTTAAAAATGTAACATTCTCAAAATGGCAACTCCTTCCCTGGAGCATACACTGTTAATGATAAAATGCATGGAAAGACTGTATAAGATCATTAGTGTACACCTTTGCAGCAAAGGAGAACTCTTGCTGTGAATGAGTGTTCTTTACCATACATTTTTATTGCTGTCTCGTCTGGTTTTAAATGTTCCAAATGATTTGGCGTCTCCAATATAACAAGGCATGCCATTACACAGTCTAGTAAGTCTCACTGTCAGAAAATATTACCTGATTTTCAGTTAAAATTTTGCTTTCTTAATTCATCACATTCCTAATTTCATATTTTTCATACTTCCTTAAGTAAGCCCCTCCATCTTCAGTGCCTGAAATTTTGAAGTGCTTACATAGTTGTTTCTGTAAGTATTTGATTGTAAAATGCATATACTTATAGATCTAGACCGATATAATGATCAGCCAACTAATGTGTACATATAGCCATTGGTTGTAAGATTATACATAGTTAGTATGTTTTCAACATTTTCTTATACAATTAAACATAAACGAACTGGCATTGCCTTATAGAAAACTTTGGAAAAGAATTAAAAATAATTTTTAATACTTTGTCTATATTTGTTACTAATTGCCCATGAGAACCCAAGAAGATTAGCACAGTGGTATGTCTGTGATAAGTTTCTGGGAACAGGTATATGGGTAGAGCACTCACTAATTACAAGTAAGCCAAAAGAAGAAAATACCTGTGAATAATATTTAGAATATTTGCTTGTCCAACTGTAGCAACTGTCAGATTTATTCCAGTGCCAGACCTAACTGTGCATAAAAGAGAAACTGGAAGTAAAGACCACTCTCAAGCCTAAATGTGCAGAGCCCTTCCCATTTCTCATTGCTTACATCTTTCGGCCCAGCTGAAGTGCAGCCATGAGCAGGCTAAACATCTGTCCTGTTGTTAAGGAGAACCATGCTTAGAATATGCACTGATGGACTGGACATTGTGTGCTTGTCCCTCCACATACCATGTTCATTCTTGTCATGATAAGGTGATCCACAGGTTTTTCTTAGGCTTAGTGTTAGGGCTTGACCTTCCTCTTGTTAGGCCCTCAAACCCAAGTAAGGTTTAACGTGGATGGCAGAACATGGGCTTGAGTGCAGATTCGTCTCCAGTTTGACCAACAGTGCATCTAAAACTATAAAAACCTATCTGCCTCTTAATCTGTGCTTAAAATTTTTTGTCAGAGAAGAACCTTCATGCCAAACTCCAGACTGGAGAAAGGCAACTAGTTATCCAGGGAAAACACTCCTGTTTCACGACTGTCTATCCTTATCAACAGGAAACTGGACAACTTTCTTGACCTTTCTTATTCCAGGACACTGTGACAGCTGTGGTAGCCATGAAAACCCATGGAAACATGGGTTTCTCCATCAGAGGTTAGGAATAAACTTTGGCACACAACTGTTCCTGGCATTACGATAATGTAGCATAACCTGAACAATATCATAACAGAATTAATGTGGGGCTTCTGAACAAGATTTCCTATTGCATCAGAAAGGGTAATCATCTGATCTGGTGCATTTTTCACACGAGTTTTAGAGTACCACTATGACAATCTATGAAATTCAATAGTGACCTAAAAGTTCTGGTCCAGGTCTTCACTGATCATAGTGTAGACACAATGGATCAGTATTATGGGTGAAGTTCTGAGGATGTGAGTACGAATTCTCTATGTGACAGCAGGATAGGATGGCTAAAGCTTGTTATATTCAGGAGAAAATGTGAAATCAGTCTCATGAACTTAGTTTTCTCTAAGAAATACAAAGATAATGGAAAAGTATAAAAGCAAAAAACCCCCAACAAAACCCTCAGAAATCACTAGTCCACAGCAATGCAAGCAAAAGATTACAGCTGTGAAATCATATCAGTTATGTAGCAAACTAAGAAGCCAAATACCTCTTGTTAATGCCTCCCACTGAGCAGCTAATCCCTATAAAGCTTTCAGATGCTCGGTGTTGTATAAAACACTGTTATACAGATTAGCTGAACACCGTCCAAATTGTTTGCCAGTCATGCAGCCTTCCACAGTCATGTCAATATGGAATTTGTACGTTGAGCAATTAGTATGGGAGATACTTAAATAATTTAAGAATCAAATTCCAAAATATAGATCCTCAAAAGTCCTCTTCACGTGTCCAACAGATCTAGACATACTAATCTTCTTGCATTTAAACTATCTGGTCAACACTGGACACGAACACAATCAAAATTTCGTAACTGACCATCTTATGCATAACGTCTACAAGGATAAAGAGTGGCCATGTGAAGAGGTACTGATGTCCTTTTACCTAAGAACAACTGGTTGCAGGACGCAGCTGGGTGGTTGCGCTCCCAGATTAAAATCCCTCCTTTCCCTTGGGAAAATCTGACTTTATATCTTCTCCCCAGAGATCCATGTTCTAACCAACAGATTACAGTACATTGGACATTGGGATTCTCTTAGTCTCTCTTTTTCTAGTTCTTTCTACTTCATATAAATTCGTTAAATATTAAATGGAGCAGAAGCTACAGCAGAAGTGCTGTAATCATCTGACAGCTAAAGCATCTGTCAGCTCCAGCCCACTAAAAAAAGTTATTCCATATAAATCAAAACAGTCTCAATTAGAAAGACTGAGAAATGCCCAACTCTATAGTCTATACCACAATAAGGACTTGGAAAAGAACAATGAGAGTCAGGAATATTCTTGAATTCAATATATTCCGTTCTTTTCTAGCTAAGTATTTTAGGATCTGATAGTGTCTAGAAGGATGAATTTTCATCTCATATGATGGCGTCTAGTCTAGTATAACTGATGGCGCTGAAATTAAAATGATATAAGCCAAGAGTCAGTGGACCATTTTAAAATTACAGCATCATTTTCAATTAAGACAACAAGGTAGAGGAGCAAACTACTGTATTTTTTCCTGTGAAGCATTTCTCTTTGTCAGAAGCGTAAGAAAGATTAATAATGAGTTTTTCAGAGGAAATCACTAGTATAATATTATTTGTAGAAAAAAAAAGAGATTTTGTCTTGGCAACGTCATATAGCCAACCACAAGACAAAACTTAAACCCAAAAATGATACTAAAGTTTGCCAATGTCTCTCTTCTGTTGGAAGGCTCAAAACTGGAGGCTGTGTTATACGTGTGTCAAAAGAGTGCTGTGTAAAGGGGGATAATCACGTCCTGTGGTCTCTGTCCCTATTCACACAGCCCAGGAAGCTCTTGGTCTTCATTGCTGCCAAGGTCACTGTTGGCTCATGCTCAGCCTGCGGCCCACCAACCCCCAGGACCTTCTCCACCGAGCTGCCCCCAGCCAGGCAATCCCAGCCGGTGTTGATGCCAGGGTCTCTTCCTTCCCAGGAGTGGGATTTGAATTTGTCTTTCTCAAATTTCACAAGGTTGGACCATTCCTCCAGCCATCCTAGGCTCCTCTAGATGTCAGCTCAAGCCTTGAAAGTATTGAACGGTATACCCAAATGGGTATCATCTGCAAACTTAGCGAGCAAGCATTCTGTCACCTCTTCTAAGTTATTGATAAAGTTGTTAAAAATGACCAGTCCCAGGACAGACCCCTGCAATGCTTATAACTGGCCTCCATGCAGAGTACAACGCATTAATAACTGCCTTCTGAGCCTGACCATCCAGCCAGTTTGTTTTTTACTCATTTGGTTTTCCACCCTTCATGGCAGTAATGGCCTAACTAGGGTACAAGAATATTGTGGGAGACTGTTAAAAGCCTTACTAAAGTCAAGGCAAATGACATCTTGTGCACTCCCATTATCTACAAATCCAGACATTTTACCATAGAAGGTAATCACGTTGGTCAGGCATCATTCACCCTTGGTAAATCCATGCTGACTGTTCCCCATTCCCTTATTCTCCCTTCATGGGTCTTGAAACATCTTCCAAGAGGATTTGCTCCATCGTTTTCCCAGGGACTGAAGTGAGGCTGTGCACCCCATAATTCACCAGACTGTCCTTTTGGCCTCTTTTCTTGAAGACAAGCGCAACACTTGCGTCCCTCCACCACTGAGGGTGGACCCCGTCTCCATAACCTTTCATACGTGGCAGAGGGTGACTATGCAAGAGAATCAGACAGTTCTCTCTGCACCCACGGATGCAGCCAATCTTGTTGCCCTTGATGTCCCTTGCAAGTCTTCACTAGAGATCAGCTTTGGCTTTCCTGACACAGGAAGCCTGACACATTTCCTGGCCCAGACAATGTTTCTAAATTTGTTCTTTGTAGCCCCTCCTTGCTTCCAACTCTTCTATGCTGCTTTTTGCATTGGAGTTCTGTCACAAGTAAGCTGTCTAGCTAAGCCAGGCTACTTACCTTCCCAAGTATCAGGACAGATCATTCCTGCATGTGGATAATACTGTCCTTGAACACCAGCAAGCTTTCCTGAGTAACTTTACTCTTCAGATCTGCCTCCCATGAGTAGCAGATCCAGCTGTGTTGCCACCCTTAGTTGTCCCATCTAGCACATAGCCAGAAATTATCCATGACTCCCTCTAGAAATCTTCACTGTTTCCATCCTGCATGTTTGTTCTTTCAGCAAATGTCAGGGACATTAAAGTTTCCCTCTTTCAGACCTGTCAGACCCTCCAGAAATGTCCACAGGACTTCTGACATCCTCGCCCTGTTGCAGCCCTAAATCCCGTAAGATTCTTAATTTCTAAACTCTTAGGACTAGCAATCCCCTTTAGCTCTCAGAAAGCCTCAATACATTTTGAAAAAATCTAGAATTTCCACTTCTAGCAAAATTTTGATATGTTATGTCCAGGGAAAATAAAACAACCTCCATTTCTTTCGAACTTTCTAATTTTCATGCAAAATTGATTCTAGTTTTTTAATTACTCAATTTCACCTTATACATCAAGCTCAAGGCATAATTATTTGATCCTGTCTTCTCTAAAACAGCTGAATATAATGAATCCACAGCTTTCTTCTCTCATGCCCCCCCAAAAAACTTGAGACTCTGTCCCCCTGAACTCCAGGAGACTAAAAGAAAAAAAGAATGAGACATATCTGAAACCCGTGAACCAATATCCACAACTTGGGGATGCTTATATGTCATGTAATTGGGGAAGTATGATAAAAGGAATACATTCTCTGTTCAGGTTGTTCCCTTTTAGTTTAGATTTTACGAAATGAAATGAAATGAAATGAAATTCTGTTCAATTTAGTCATGTTTATTTAATGCAGAAAGCGTCCCAAACAATGGAGCTTAGAAAAGTATTCATCTTTTATCATCCTTCCAAATTTCTACAAGAAGATTAAAATCTATTCATCTTGCAGCATGTCTATGTGTGGTTCACATTCTCCTTTATCAGCTTAGCTTGTTTGCTTGTGTTTATCACACTGTCTGTTTTTTTGGCTTGAGACAGAAGATGTGTGCATGGATTAATTCTATGCCAGAGTTTGCGGAAGCTCGTTTATAGTTTCATTATTATTTTAATTTGGATCTATGAACAGACATAGCATGTGATTTTTGTATACTGCAAGCTATTATTTAATAAAAGCTTTAAGTATGCTTTACAGAAAAAGAAAAAAAATTCATCCTATAAAATAAATTTTGAGGTCTAAATAACAATTCTGCCAACACTGAGTGGGCTCATCAAAAGGGCTATGCCAATCAACCACTAAAGCAGCAATAACCTTATGCACTATACTGCAAAAATGTTTTCCTGATAACACCACACACTACAATCATGTTACGTTTTCTTTGAGCATAAACTCTCTTCAGAACTGTACTACAAAAATACCTTTTAAAATGTTTATCACATTTTCTTTATAAACATTAGAAAGAATAGAGCTTGTTGTGTTCTTATAGAGAAACAATTGTTAATATTTTATTAGCTATTAATATTCTAGTATTGCTATCAGGGATAACATTTGAATGTATTGTTTTAAAACTAGGACCAAATACTTTTAAGTACAATCTCTACATAATATACCTACAACATACAATTAATAAATTTAAGAAGTATCATCACATTCGACAGACTAATATTTGCCAAGTAACTGATAACTGCATAGGACAGCATTTCACAATTACTTTTAAACTCTTCCCAGTAATGAGTATGTTTAATTGGGTAAGTAGAATATATATGATTCAACTGATTTCCTAAAAAGCAAATACTTGTCAAGCTTGGAACTCAAGAACCCTAAAAATCTATTCCTGAGAACATATTGTTACCTCTTTTTCAAACAGTAACCAAAAACTTGGAGGCATAAATGCTTATTTCTGTTAGGAAAAGGGTTTGATGACAGTGTTGGGAATTTCTATGACCCTCATTCTTTACAAACAGTATTGCCTTAGACACAGGAAAGGACCATGATGCTTCACTTACACTTCCAGACTTTGAACATGCAGCTAACCCCTATACTCTTTCTTAAGAGTTTTCTTAAAGGCTAGCAGTGCTTCTCTGGATGATATTTCTGGTATCTTCAGAGTTATTTTGTCTTGAACGATCTCTGTTAAAACAATACCCAGCAAAAAAAGATCTCTGTTCTTAATGACCCCACACATACTTTTCCTGAGGATTGTGACACGCACACGTACTTTGCACAAATGTTCTTATAGCTGATATTTAGCTGAAGTATGGATATTTCCCCAAAATTATCCCAAATGAATGAAGACATTACAGTTAAGTCACTATTTAATTGGGTATGTCAGGAATACAGATTCTTTTAACAGAGAATTAGGAAAACCCTTATAACCATGGCATTCACAGTCCGCCCTGTGAAAGAATGTAAAAGCCTGCACCACTGGAGCTGTTATTCCACTGCTCCTGTTGCCAAGGCAGAAGGAGACTGTGCTGCAACAGACCAAGGCATTTGGTATCTTCCTCAGAGATAACTAGTAGCAGATAAGAGTTTCTAGAAGTGGAGTTTCTGATGCTATTTTTTCAGTCCTGACTGATAGTGGAGAAGAAATACCCAGCCTCATACAGTGAAACTAAACCAACAGAAAATAATTTTTAAGACTCCTTAAAAAATATTAATCTGACCCACAGAAAATAATTTTAACAGTTATTCATGTTCTCTGTGATTCATGATGTGCAGTCACTAAGTGCACATCCATGTAAACTGTGTAACAGAAAAATTGTATGTGATCTAAGATGTTCTGCACTGTAAGCTGTATGACAGTAACAGTGCTGAAAAGAATTAGCGTTAATTATTCGCGCTTAAAATTAACCTACTTTCTTTACAGTAAGAGAAAGTAGAGTATAGAAATACTTCTATGAAGATAAAATGACCTTCATTTAGTGACAGAGGCATAACAACAATAGATAATAGGAAATTCAATATAACACTTTCTTCAGTAGCAGGGGTAGAGCTGTAGGAATTTACTATTATTGTCTTTCTTGTAATGAGTCTGTTCAAATCATCTGTGTATCATGACTGTGTGTTAGGAACAAATTAGCTGAGCTTCAATACTCACTGATGCATTTTATTGCATTCTGACTAAAGCCACATCTTGCAGACTTCTGGAAGTTATCCTTTAATCTACTACACGCAGAATTACATTATAAATATTAAAATACATATGACACTGGAAAGTTACTAAATTTACTCCTGAATAACACACCAGAAGGCTGTGCTGCCATTCAGTGAGACCTGGACAGGCTGGAAAGCTGGGCAGAGAGGAACCTGATGAGGTTCAACAAGGGCAAGTGCAGGGTCCTGCACCTGGGGAGGAACAACCCCATGC
>Ga0065711_1034268_pt1 | contig 24061 bp, 10 predicted proteins | sample Hoacrofraction12_FD_59098 | JGI IMG/M metagenome (GOLD analysis project Ga0065711, IMG submission 59098) | Hoatzin crop microbial communities from Cojedes, Venezuela - Epithelial fraction 12 v2 (version 2) | ecosystem: Host-associated > Birds > Digestive system > Esophagus > Crop | place... | reverse complement strand
CGGCTGAGGGGTCGGTGGCGCCCTCGCTGAGGGGAGCCGGGGGTGGTGCGGGCCCGCCATGACCCGGTGGGCTCGGCGGAACGGCGGTGCCGGCGCCAAGGCGCTGGAGGCGACCCCCTGGGAGGAGCTGGCGGGCGGCCCCGGGGGGCGGGGGTGCCGCTCGGGGCCTCCCTCCCTGAGGAAGAAGAGCAGGAAGAAGAAGGAGTACCTGAACGAGGACGTTAACGGGTTCGCGGCCCACCTGAGGCAGGGCGGCGAGGCGGCGGGCGGCGCCGGGTCGGAGGGGGAGGCGGCGGCGGCCTGGAGGAAGGACAAGCGGCGGGAGGGCAGGAGGCTGAAGAGGCAAGAAATGAGGAAAAACGCCATGGTGAGTTTTGCCTTGGGCCCTGGGTGAAACTGGTTCGGTGCGTCTGTGTGTGTAGTTGATCAGTACAACACTGCTCCTCTTTCGGAGCCCCTTTCCGCAGTGTCTTCTGCCTGGGAGCCGGAGTGAAATCCTTTATGCAGGTCCTCTCTAAGGAGACTGCATAAAAGCAGTTATCTCAGCACGTGTTCAGCATAAACTTACGCTGAACGTCGTCTGGGAACACAGTAAAGAGAGTTACTACAACTTGATCTGACGTATGTAAGTTCTGAATGAGTAAATTGTAGAACTAGTGTAACGTTGCGTGTACTTACGTAAGCACTTACTCCGGTAACACTTGCAGAGCTTGGGGAACTGTGCTGCTGTTGAAATCGAGTGTCATCGTTCATCCAGGGCACTTGGTTGTCACTGAATGAATAGCCTGTATGGTGTGGTGTTGGTGAAAGGAGAAAAGCACCCATAATAATGCTGTTCAATGGCATAGTGCCTGTGACAGGGTACAGTCTCTTTTGTCTAGCTATTTTTGCCTGAGGAGAAAATCACTTCATACATTTTCTTTCTAAAAAGCTGGAAGACTCTGTTAGACTGGGGTTTTCAGGTTGTTGAGTGCCATTCGCAGAATCATGTCTCTTTATGTTAGAGTAACCTCAAATCTCAACACTTGGGGTGTGTTACTGGTAGTACCCTCAAGGTTTCAGCCAAGAGGAATAGTGATCTAGTAAAAGTCTACTGGCTATAGGTGATAATCAGATAATAGGAGCCAGTGAATTCTTCAGTAGTGCCACCTGTAAGTACTGTGTTTTGCTATGTGAACTGTCTATGAAAATATGTGTAACATAATTTTTATTTTCACAGATATGTTTCCACTGTAGAGAACCTGGCCATGGTGTTGCTGATTGTCCTGCAGTACTTGAAAGTGAAGATATGGGTGCCGGAATCTGTTACCGGTGTGGATCCACAGAACATGACATCAGCAAGTGCAAAGCAAAAGTAGATCCAGCTGTTGGTATGTCTCACAAATTTGTATTTTTTGAGGTGCTTTGGTCTGAGTTTTCTGACTGCTGAATTGTAACCTTTGTGTTTTAGTAATTTCAGTGCTCTGAGGAGACAGGTTAATATGTTTAAAGGAATACAGTATTAGAACAGTGTGAGAGATAGTGTAGTGTTTATACTAAAATAGTATAGTATACAGTTGTCATTACAGTGTGTTTGTAGTTACCTGTGACTTTATAAATATTTTTAGTGTGGATCATGAACTGTATTGGATTTTGCAGGGGCATTTCCATATGCAAAATGTTTCATCTGTGGTGAGATGGGGCATCTATCAAGGTCATGTCCAGATAATCCCAAAGGATTGTACGCTGAAGGTGAGTGTACTAATTTACTAAAATGAAACCACATTTTTCATACTTGCCTGATACAGAACAAAGTAACGTTGCAAGTGAATGATGATCGACTAAAAGGACTTTATGAATATCTTTTGCTCTTGCTAAAAGCAGATTAATTCTAGGGAATTCTGTGTTAATACTGATTACCTAGGGATTTCTATTTTAATTTATTTAAATATTTATTAATTATTATACTTATTTGTTATGTACTTAGTTATCATTAATTTTAATTAATTTCAAGCTGAGATGCAAGATGTGAGACCTTGCTGGTGTCTGCTATTTCAAGAGGTACACAAAGAAACAATCATAATAGTCTGTATGTATATAGTCGGTGTGTATTTAAATGTACATCTACTGGAGTATGTGGTAAAATCATACTCTTGTACTATAGCTTGAGACTTTGGGAGGTATTCATACAAAACAAGAGCTTTCAATAGAAAGTGGACATCATCAGTTTAAGTGACTTTATTGAGAAATCGAAGTGTGAAGATTTCCCTCAGATTCAGCTCTTGCCTGGCGTCTGTTGGGAAATAACATTCTGTCTCCCAGTACAAATTTGAGGTCTTGTAAACTCAAAAGGGTGGTCTTGTAACAGTTAAATTGGAAGAAAAATTACTTTAGAGACATTGCCTTCTAGTTTCGGTGTTTGAGTTGTGAGTGGAATTTCTGTTTCAGATCTCAATACCTGCGGTTGGATTACCTGTCTCTGAGGAGCTTCTATTAATTTCAAAAGTTCCTCTGAGTATGAATTTCAGCAGAATTCAGCTTGTTTCTCAAACAGGGAGCTTCAACAAATCAGAAATATTCTGTATGTGGTGACTGGAGTTTGTAGTATGTGATGCTTTACAGAGACCAGTGTGAGTACGAACAACTTGCTCTGTCCGTCAGAGACACAGAGACACAGGAAGCTGTTCTGCAGTCTTCCAAATCTGGCTGTATATCTGTTCCACAACATTGTATTATTGTGCCAAGGTTTGGAGACCTGTCTGTAGGGACATCCTAGTCTTATTTACAGGTTGTCGCCACTGAAAACTAGAACAAGATTTTTCAGTGTTTATACTAGAGCAAAACAGTGTAGGGGGGTTGTTTTGTGTTGTCGTTTGTTGTTTTGGTTTTTTTTTTCCCCAGATGAGCAACAACTTTCTCTCTTGACAGGTGGTGGCTGCAGACTTTGTGGCTCTGTGGAGCACTTCAGAAAAGACTGTCCAGAAAAACAGAATGCAGGTGAGATGCAGGGGAGAATACAGAGTGGAGTTTGCATGCACAGTTGTGTAACGTTTGTTTACTGCTTTTCCTGGGTTTGGTCAGGCAAGAGGGATTTGAGAAGAGAAGTTGCAAATAGCAAAGGTGACCTTGCTTTGGGAATGAGTGCTTATACTGGGGGGTATGTTGGGGAGGCATTTTTTGCAATGCAAAACTTCAACTTTCCGATTAAAAAACAAAAAAAATCTAGCTTGTAGGTTTCTGAAGATAATATGAGCTAATGTGTACTTGTTAGCCAGTATTCATGCTGCTGTTCACAACTTTAGCAGCTGTAGAGCAAAACTGGCTGCTTCTGATGGTTTCTGTGTGAAGTGATGGAACTGAGCATCATGTCAGTTGCAGGGTGGTGGCACTGGCAGCTTGTGAGAGTCATTGGAGGCAGGAGAGGAGGAGGAGACAGGATCTGTGCAGCTGGATTCACCAACTAATAAGCTGATTACTTACGTGTTCTTCAGTTATCTGTGTGGGTGGAAAAATTACATTATAGAGAGAAAAAAAAATGCACTAAGGAAGGTAAAAGCATTAAACAAGGGTTTGAAGAAGGATTCTGTTACTGAATCGGTGACACGTTTGTGCATTTTTCTACTTCGGTTGTATGGCTTACAGAAATTCTGGGTAAATAATATGCCACTGTTGTGGAATTTATGTAAGAAATAATTATGGAGGCAGTAGAGCCTCCTGGCAGAGCAATGAAGCTATACTTTAGCTGTTTTCTGCATCTGATCTTATACATATGATACTGTTGCATCCCAGACCATATGTAACATTCTAGATGTATGCTGCTGTGCTAATTTAGAACAAGTGAGATTGACTCTTAACTGGTCTGACAGAAGTTTCTGATACGAAAAGACTCTTTAAAATTTCCCCAAACTCATCAGCCACAGCAGATTGTTGGGCAGTGCCAGCTCAGGTGACTGCTGGGTTGAAAGTCTGTGATGTAGCCCTTGCTGGATTTCTGCATGCCACATTTACAGCAGACTGCCTTTGTGGCGTTAACACTTTTCGTAAATCAAAAACCTATACAGATGCTGTAGGAGAAAAACGTTTGCAGGCAGCGGTGTTGCTCGAAGCTGGGCCAACTGTTAGCAGGAAATGGCAGTCTTCAGTTGTTAGTGCAGTTCAGTGCAAGGCTTCCTGCTCTCTGGCAGTAGGGCTCTAAATTACATGTGAAGCAGAAATGGAATTTGATTCTACTTTTTTTTTTTGAGAAGTCCGTAATGAAGACTGACAACTGCTGTTTAATTTCCCGAGGGACATCTTAGTCTTTATGCTGATGTTTCAAAACTAGTATTGCTGCTTAAAAATATTTGAATTAATTGGAACGGTAGCACCATTGGTAAGAATTTTAATATTCTTTGAAATCACTTTGTGTCATGCAAGTACTTTGAGACTACAGGAGCATAGCTGATAGCTGGCAAAGCAGCTTTGGCCTGCTTTAATATACATAAGTTAGTCTAAGTAAACATTGATTTATCCATGTGATATTCTTGGTATGATTTGATTTATTGTTCTCAAAAGCAGATTGTCATTCAGAAAAGAAGTATCATTTGGTTAACAGTGTTTTTCTCTAGGAAAGGGGTGTGAATTGGTCTAAATAGCACTTAAACAGCAAAAGGATGATGTTGGTTATATGCAGGGGTCTGAGCTGAGAAATGTAAATTTTGCTCTGTCATGCCTCCTCCGGGTTAGTTTTTTCATCTGTAGAATGGAGAAGGTATTTCCTTTACATCCAGAGATGCTTGACATGCTATGAAATTGTCATCGTAAGAGTTATTTGTACTCATGTGAGACCTAATGTATGTCTGCATACTCTGAATGTTTCTGTGGACAGTCAAATATGAAAAAACGTGTAATGATTTCTGAACCTTGACAATCTGCGTGCTGGAAGAGAGGGAGTTTAATTTAAACAAAAAAAAAAGTTGTGTCAGGAGAGTTGGCTTCAGAGCTAGAACTAGACAGATAATTGGTGAATCAATGACAGGCCCTTGCAGGCCAAGTCTTCCTCAAACGCTGAAGTGTGATGTGATGGTAGTGCTTAGCCTTTCCATAATGTCTCGCCTCTCACTTTGCAGATCAGGTTACGGTTGGGCGATGGGCCATTGGAATGAGCGCGGATTACGAAGAAATAACAGAAGCGCCAAAGCTGGAAAAACCAAAAGTAAAAGCACCCAGAGTTGTTACTTTTTGAAGGCCTCTTGGCTGTAAACCACAGTTAGCCTGTACTGCCTCACTCCAGAGCGGTGAGAGCGCAGGATGGATTGCTGGCTCCAGAAAATCAAGCAGACTGCTGCTGCTAAATTATCTTTTTTTGACCCCCTCATTTTTCCAGTTTGGCTCCCAGACTCACCTAGCTTACTGAAAAGCTGGGAGCAGCAGAAATACAGCAGGTGGGTATTTTATTTTAATATATCTCTGCCAAAATAACAGCATTCCCTCTGATTCACATTCCCTCTCACTGCCAGCTTTCTGAAGAGGGAAACTGGCCGCTTCTCACAGCGGGGATCTAGTTGCAGTAACCAAAGAGGGTATGTGGGTTTTATCACAGGCGTCTGTCACCGCTGGATTTCAGTTGTCATTATTGTTACCTTAAAGGTGCTGCGTTTACTTACCAGAGATGAACACTGATCTTACTAGGAATATTTCTTTATTTTTCTGAAAAGGATTGTGGGTATTTTCTAAAGAATGTTGTTGGGTTCTGGTTTGGTTTTGCCTTCTCCTTTTGGAAATAATTGATTTATTGCTGTGTGTGTGCCAGCTTGAGCAGTCTTGTGGTGCAGTTACCAGGTAAACCCTGCGGCCTGCAGAGCTCGGGGGCCCACTTCCCGCTGCTCTCGGTAGGTCAGGTGAAAAGTGTTCATGCATTAACCTAATTGTTCATGTGATTTGGTTGTTTGAGTATTGGTTCACCAATAGGAACAGAATCGTGACCTTCCTCTGACACCTGTGGTGAAAAGAGTTGGAGAGCAAGTGAGCAGCTTGCTGAGTTTCTGTACTTTTTTCAAGGAAAGTGCTCAAAAATCTTCAGTGTTTCTATCCCTTGGTGAGCTGGGAGTAAACTTTGCTTTGTGTTATGCGTGCCTGCTTAGTGGCAGTTTTATTTATTTTTAAATGGAGACCGCAGCCTTAGAAAAACGGATGCATATTTTAAAAAGTTACAAAACCGACTCGAAACGGAGTTGCTTCAGTAGCTCTCCGAGTGCTGTCGGACCAGCACCAGTGGTGGTAGGTGTCTGCTTGCATCTGGTCATCTCGTGGGAGGTGGACAGAGCAGCATGATGTTACCGGAGAAGCGCACCTCGAGCTCATCTCTGAGGCAGGTGTTGGCACAGCGCTGGGCAGTGCAGGCCGGGGCTGTGCGGGGTCTCTGCGCGACCGTTAGGCTTCTCGGGCCTCCGCTGCCACCGCGGTTCCCATGGAACAAATGCCATACTTCCGTGTCCCAGAAATCTTAAATGTGCCTTCTGACACCCTCGGCTTGTGTTACGCAGCAGCCAGCAACAGTCATTGCTATTCATTGATAACGCTGTTGCTTCTGGAGAATGAATTTACCCTCTGAGTAACAGCATCCTAGCAGTCCACACGTCGCCTCGGTGGGGACACCAGCCAGCAAACTCGAGTTCAGGACTGGGTTTCCAGGTGCTTAGGACCAGCCACTGACACCGTGGGTTTGGGACATCGTTTTCTTACAGCAATAACAAATACGGGAGTTTAATTGTGTGGATCTGTTTTATATTTGTATGTGATAGCTATTTTTAATAAAATGCTGCTGAAGAACACAGTAGTTGGAGCTCTTATTTTAGGTTTCCTGGTCCTGCTCTGCATGTAAGTTGACTAACATGGGGCATGTATATTCAGTTTATAATAATCAGAGCACACATGTAAATGGAGAAGAGGGGTGGATGTGGATGAAGTCAAGGATTAATTGGAGTTTTAATTAACTGTTGGATTAAAGCTCAAAGCAGTATCACTTTAATGTGGGCATTTTGCAACTGACATTTAGCCCACCTTAAAAAGTGTTTACCTTTCTATTATATGAGTGAGTATATTGTTTAAAAAGCATCTGTTTAGATCATTCCCTGCACTTAAAAGCTCTTTAGACTTCAAGAAAGACATTGAGGTGTTGGAGCATGTCCATAGAAGGGCAACGAGGCTGGTGAGGGGTCTAGAGAATAAGTCTTATGAGGAGCGGCTGAGGGAGCTGGGGCTGTTCAGTCTGGAGAAGAGGAGGCTGAGGGGGAACCTTGCTGCTCTCCACAGCTACCTGAAAGGAGGTTGTAGTGAGGCAGGTGTTGGTCTCTTCTCCCAGGTAACTAGCGATAGGACGAGAGGCAATGGCCTCAAGTTGCATCAGGGGAGATTTAGATTGGATATTAGGAGAAAATTCTTCACTGAAGGCGTGGTCAGACATTGGAAGAGGCTGCCCAGGGAGGCGGTGGAGTCCCCATCCCTGGAGGTGTTCAAAAAACGTGTAGATATGGCACTTCAGGACATGGTTTAGTGGGAATGGTGGTGTTGGGCAGATGGTTGGACTTGATGGTCTTAGAGGTCTTTTCCAACCTATGATTCTGTGACTGATACCGTAACATGTTTTTGTACCCAGAGGAACTTGAAGCCGTGCACCTTGGCTTTCCCAGTGGCACCAGTGCTCCCCAGAGGTGGTGTGGTGTGCGAGTTGTGCTGCAGCACATGGTGTACAACATGTAACTCGGAGGGAAGGAACGTTTGCTGTTCCCGCGGCTGGTCGCTGTCACATCACCTTGGCAAAAGAGACTGCTCAAACCGGAGTGGCTGGGAGGGCCGTTGTGGCCAAAGAGATCCCGCAAGGAGCAGTGGATAAACGTTTGTTCCCAAAATGGTGGAGCACAAGCAGGGAATACTCATACCCAGCTCGCCCAGGTTCTGAGGCCGGCCTTCTCCTCAGCGTCACGGTGCAGTGCCCTTCCAGCGCTCCCTGGAGCTGAGTGAGCCTGGTGGCTGTCGCTGGGGGACACAACCCTGAGTTTCGTACCTGTTGCTGGGATCCATCTTGCGCTATAAAAACGCTTGTCTGGCTCCTACACCTGGCTACTGCTCTGTTGTCCTGTGAGAAGAAATAATGGACTTCTTCAGATTTGGACAGTTGCAGGGTGTGGTCTCTGCCAGAATTTCAGTACAAAGGCAACAGATCTGCTCAGGTGCTCCATCACATGCATGCTGGCATGAGGCTGGAGGCATGTACGCCCCTCCTTGTCCTCTGCCTCAGTGACTGCTGAGGACGAGGGGCACCAAGATGCTCACGCTGCGCTCCAAAGCAGCTGCACCTGTTAGCAGTCTTCAGTCGCTGTTGGACAAAACTGCTTGATAATGTGCCCACTGATCTCTTCGTAGATGATGTCTCAAAGGTTGTGTGTAGCTGAAGAAAGCTATTGGGAAAGCAGCTGTAAAAGGTGCTGCATGTGAAGATGCATCATACCCACAAATAGATTTAAAACTTAGCCAAATAATTAGAGTATAAGGAAAGTTTTGTGCCAGAATCCCAAATCTCCTTGTCTTAGAAGCTGCATGGAGGTTGGTAAAACACACTCTGATGTCAATAAAGACACTTTGCTTCTACACCCCCAAAGGTGGCTGGTAGCTGTATCCTGAACGTGGCCCGGCTTTGTGGTGCTTGGTGCTGCGATGGCCAAGCAGAGGGGAGAACCTCTTGTGTAGGCCTGAGCTCGGCAGAATGCTAATATTTCAAGAATGCCGAATAACGTCCTCCAGACAGCCCTTGCAGTAGCTGAGTTCAGTGTGTCAGTGTCTCCAAAGGCCAGTTACAAGCAGCACTGCCTGGGAAGCCGCCCGAACAGCTGATAGGAAAGGTGTGCAGTGCAGGCAGCGTTCGGGCTCTTTCTCCCCGCCGTGCCATGTATGTATTTGGAGCTGAACATTAGGTGTCTCTGTTCACTAAAAACTGTCACCGCAGAGACTGACTGGCCGACACGGGAGCTTGTCTGCCATCAGCTGCGGGACAGGCTGGCGGGCTGAGCTGCTGCTCCGCGGAGGATGCCCAGACCCTGCTGTTACCAGCTCACTCCCTAGACCAAGGTGTTGCACCTTACCCACGTGATAAAAACGATGATCCAAAGCTAGGATCTGGATCTATCGTCCTCCTCCAGAGCCAAAGGCCAGGGCCTACTTCACCTTCCCTGCTACCAGCGCGCAGGTGTCCCTGTGCCGTGTGGCATGTGACGGCCAGCCTTTGCGAGCCGCAGAAGGCAGCGGCTGGTTTCATGAACGCTCTGGTTCGAGGCTGTACCCAAGTTTAACCAGCCCCGTGGAGAGGTCGGGGGCTGGCGGTGCTCATACACCTGGAGGGCTTCCAGGGCTCCAGACTCTTCTGCTGCACGTGGTAGACATGCCACGTGCTGTAACCCATAAATCACTGATGAAAGCCCCAATGTGGTTATAGGTTAAACTGAAGATGTACTTACTCAAGCGGGAACTGGAGCAGACCCCCTAGAGCTCTTGCTCTACCAGTGATGGGACTATAGTAAGATGACTACAGTTCATGTGCTTGGATTCTCTTAGTACTCCCGCAGTCATGGTACAATCTAACTGCTGATCACCGTACTCGTTCTTTTAAACAAGGCTCTTTTGAGCAAAAATGAGAGCAGAAAACAAAAGCAGACACACCACAATAAACCCTGTTCAGCTGTGAAGAAGTGCATCCAAGGGTCTTGCTGTTCCACGTTTGCTCAACACTGGCAGAACAGCCCTGCCACAGGCCTTGCCAGCTGGGGGTCACGGCATGTCTGAAAGAGGCCAGCAGCCCTCATCGTCTCTACAAAGCAGTCTTTCTGGAGCGATGTCTGAAGGCATTCCAGAGGTACTGTCATAAAATTTACTCATGGATTTGTAACCTCAAAAACAGTAATTTATTGGAAGTCACAGATGAACTACAAGTATTAACCGATGAAGTGCAAATGTTAGCAAACCCTTAGACAGGGTGTAATTTATATATCCTAGGTGTGCAAGAACATGGACAGCCAGGTCAGAGCGCTGGGTATGCTGCTTACTAGCATCACTTCTCTGCAAATTCGACAGGGTAGTATTTACTGATTTAAAACTGCCTGGATGCCATTACGTGCAATATAACATTGAAATAGTGCAATAGTCTCGTGAGCTACAGTTCTGCTGGGCCAGGTTCTACCTCCATTTATATAAAATTCATTAATGCAATTGAGAGCAGAACCTACCCTTTAATCTTTCTAAAATTAAAAACTGAATTTAGAGCCAAAGTAACGAACCTGTGGAAAAATAATCAACACACACGCAGGAATTCAAACCAGTAGTGCTCGACAATCTTTAGAGGTCTCTTCAGAAATCCGTTTTTAACTTCAGTACTTGCTGCCTTTCATCTCCAAGAATTTTCTACATTCCAAAGCAGTGCCTTCAATGGATTTTGATGAGCCAGTAAGATTTGCAGCTAAGTATGGCATAACAGCTGATGTCACTTGATTGAAGTAACACACCTGTTTAAACAAAAATAAATGAAACAAAAAAGCCTATGGTTTGCAACGGTTAGCCATTTTTTGCAGAGCCCAGATGAGTATCAGCATTCTAATGGATGCAAACAGGAACATGCGGTGCTTCTGAAACTGAAGGCAATAAACGGCAAAATGAGCACACCTTTTTCACAGTGCTTTAGTGATCTGAGTGTCCTCACTACTGCCAGGTCATCAAGCATGCAGGTAAATCTACACAGCAGTGCAGGAAGAAACATCATGAGTAACCTGTTAAATATGTGCCCTTTATGGACAAAGCTGTTGCCTGAAAAGAGAATCCCAGCCGCTGAGGGTTGCTGAATGTTTTCAGAAATACATTTTCTTAAATGAAAAAGTTATAGCTTTCACATGGAAAAGAACAAAAGAGGAACACTGTCATTTGTACAGAGATGGGATTCAGACTGCATAATTTCTGACATATGAAAGTTAAAGTTAAGCGTTTAATCTGAACTAACTCCTTGGACTTCCTCTGCAGTCAGTGAAAAAGAGACAGACACCACCAGAGGTCAGTTTAACGCACACCTGCTAAAACAGAAGTGTGTTTTAGGATTGAGTGAACGACTCTGGAGGTGCCTGGCCATCTCCCGTGCTCAGTTTAGATTTCTTTCTAACATTCAGATTGGCCACAGCTGGGCAAGAGAGATTCCACTTTGTGGAATAAAGAATGTCTTAATAACCACACCGAACGCTAGGGAAACGGACTCCTTTTACTGTTACTATTCCAGACTGTCAGCTCAAATGAGATCATAGGCACATGTAAAGCTACAGGAAAGGAGACGTGGCTGAGGTCTGCAGAGCTACTCACCGTGCAGGAGCTGTTGCTGTCGCTGTAGATCTGGAATCCGGCACAAAGGATTTCACCTCTGCAGTACTCTGGAGAAGGTGGCGCAGAACTGAGGGTAACTGACTTCACAGCCACCATGTAGGGTTCACTGCAGGGCAAGGGTAAGAATCAAATGTTTCGTCAACAAGACGTGAGAAGAAGATACACATAAATGACTACAGAGTGTGCACAGCTGTGCCAAAGATGTCATTCTCATATGCAGGCAAACAAGGTCCTGTATGTTTACAGATAGGTGTTAAAAGATTTAGCTCTCTTGGCTCTTGTTAAGGCTTTATCACAGACTCCAATCAAGGAGACTTTTGTGGAAAGTCACAGAACAACTGCCCACATACAACACCTCCTTTTTTAAATTTATCCTGCTCTCCACAATCCATGCTCACAGAATCAGGGTCTAGGAGCAACTCTTACTATGAGGATTTGCAGTGTGGCCTCAGCAAAGGTAGACAGGATTCAGTTCCCAGATGTGGGGGCAAAAAAGCAAGTGCAGTACAGAATACTGCCTTTTAGAAGCAACATTCTGTTAACATGAAGAATTACTGAGTAAAAGAAATTGAGAATAAAGATTGATAAGATACACCAAATGGTCCCATTTATCCATGTTTTATTATGCAAGAACAAAAGGAAATTAATGAAAAAAAAATCAATATATGTTAAACTGTTGAGGGACTTTTTAAACCAAATTCAGCAGCAAAATTTACAATGAATGTGTCACACTGAGGTTTCAAGAAAGGCCAAGCACTTCCTTGCATAAGCAAATCTCCAGAATTATATTAAATGGAATTACAAAGCCACTTAAACAACCAGACAAACTCCCAGTTATGTGCTTAACCGTTCTTTTTCCAAATTGCCTGTTTGGAGTTGTGGCCTGTTTCCCCTCATGACAGACCACTCCTGAGGAGTCACTATCAAAGAAGCAATACCGGACTATGCTACACATATGTGATGCTCTGAATTTACTTCATTGCACCCTGATTTTGCAAAACAAATCTGTTTGTGCAAACTCAGGCATCAACATAATGTATTTTAAATCATCTATGAATCTAATTTCTTGAAAAATAAAATATCATCTTTGTCACCTAACGACAAGCCCAGATAAAGGTCAACAGTAATCAAAACCATGGCTCCAGTGTGCTCACAGCTAAACGTGAAATTGCATACTCACCTTGGCTTACAGGGTTGCCTGTGAGACACGAGGACCACAAAGTCCCTGGGTTTACAGCCAGTCATGGGTGGACATGTAACGTAATATATTTTCTCATCTTCGTTCACAGACTGTAGGACTTCACAAGTTCTGCAAACACATTGAACACATGCATGCAGACCCTGATGTATGCAACGGCATCTCTTACGAAGAACACAGTACAAACATATATATTCTATATTCTATCTAATTAATGTTAATTAAGCCTACGGTTTTCATGTTCAGGGAGCAAGGAAGAAAGAGGAACACAGAGTGAAAAACTGAGGTTTTCTGCAACATCTCATCTGACACCACCTCTCTGTTCCACAAAATTGTTAAAAAGTCCTGCAAGGTGCTGGAGCAATGTCCTAAAAACATATCTTTTGCATGCTGTCGATTCCTGTTTGGAATGACATTAGCTTGCATGCCATAATACGTGCTGAATGACCAAACATTGTCCATCAAACACACCACAGGAAAGACAGTTGGGAAACATCTGTAAAATTTTATTCAAAGTTGTATTCTACTCCATTCAGACAGGGCCACCTGGGTAGGACACACTCTTTCACTGTCTTGGAAGTACAGATCACTATCTCTGCGTTTTCACTGCAAAAAAAAGTTCAGAATTTTCCTTTATGCTGGCAGTAACTGATTAATTTAATTTAAGCTTCAACTGCCTCAGCAATAAGCACTTCTAAGTTGGTATTCCATTTTGACCAGTTAATCAGGCTTCATGGTAGTCATAAGAAATCTGAGATTTTGGCTGTAGGTATGGAAAATCAACACAATATTTCTTCAGATTTCATTTGTTGCAAGCCATAAATTCAGCAAAGACTGTAGATTTTAAAATATCCCCAAGCTTCCACTTTCACCCTCTGATAAAAATATTTCAGGATGGAATGACTGACTGAAAAAGCTTCTCCTTTAAGAGAATATTCATCAAATTAAATTAGTATCATATCAATTCAATTGTCTGTAGTCATTGTTCTACACCATACAAGGTAAATTAAAAAACCCCACCTTTTACAGCAATTCTGAAACCCATTCCAATTCAGATACACTTTATATTATTTTTCTTAAAATATGAATTTTGAAGAACTGTATTTCTTATTTCTCACTTTGACTGTGTGATGAAGCTGAGCACCAGTGTCCCAAACAACATAAACATGAAGGAGTCCACAGCTTTGCCTTACTTCTTACAGAACGCATGCACAATATATCTACCTCAAGTTACAGGCAGTCTACTCAGGTTAACCCTTTTAAAACACATATGTCTAGGCATGGGCACTTTGCAACGGGTTCATTTTAGAAAAGGGTAACCTCTGTCCCAGCTCTCTCTTTTGACAGTCCAGGGCAACCATATTTTTAAATCTGACTTAGGAGAAATTAAATTTTATTCTTCAGGTAAAAAACTCAATCCATACTTTGATTAATAAATCCTTAATGTCAACTTCTTACAGCAATTTCTTCTAAATCAGGTAGTAAATTGTCAATGTCTCAAAAATACTTGTATCAGAAAAGGTTAGTTGTCAGTGGATTTGAACAGTCTTAAATAAAAGTAAGTTCTTACAAGAAATGTTTGTCCCATTGTTGGCGGACTGTAAAGTCAGACAAAAGTGAGAAAGCTAGATGTGATGGTATCTTCACTTGCATTTCAACTTTGAGTGACAACACATCACCCTCCTCATGAGTCCATATTTTTATCTGAAAAAAGTGAGTAACATATTAAAAACAAAGAATGATTGCTAGAAATATTTTAACACTTATAAATGTTACACATTCAGGACTTTAGCAGATTTTCTCAGCAGTACATACGGAATGGCAGATGAGCATTCAAGATAAGTTTCACATTAAAATACAGCACAATGTAAAGTCAAATACACCGACAGCATAGTGACATCCCACAGTTTTAATTACATCTGGTTAGGAACAGCTGAATTAGCTTGCAACTGGAAATGAATGAGCTACAGGCCAGTATGACCTCTTTCTCACACTATGTATGTTGTATACAGTCTCTAAATACCTTTCACACTGCAGGTGCATGGGAAAAAAAAAGAGTTATTGGACCATGTAGATGTTACCGCTACCAGAAACAAGCAGATACACTTAGGAATGAAGGTAAAAACCTTTTCTCAACCTTGCTATAGAAAGTGTCCTCATAGAGACCTCAGTTCACTGACTGCAAAAGCTAACGGGGCACCCTGAGCACCTCATGGAATTCTTTTTATGAATTTGGCATCAGTGATGGGTGACAGGAGATCAGACTTTTTAAATCTGGGTAGATACTGGTCCAGAATTCTACTGTTCTTTAAGCCAGGCTGAGTTACAGAAACACGGCATAAATATGGGAAAGCAAAGGAACAAAACACATGATTTTTAGGAAGCAATGGAAGAAACGTTATTAAGTTAGATTTGTCTGAAGTGGTAGATGGATACTTAAAGCTTTCCAGGAATTGAAGAGTTAAGAGAAGGATCCATTGGATGCGGCACTGGTGAGCAGGAGCAAGCTGGAGTGAGGCCACACTAGATGAAATGAGCATCCCTGCAGTACAGTGAGGCAACACAGACTTCAGCTAAACAAGACAAACCAAGCAACTGCGCTCCCTGCCACCAGGATTTTGGAACATATCCAGCAGTCCTGCGCACTGCAGCTTTGGGGAGCTTACCTAGAGACATCCAAAGGGGAAGGGATTTTTACAAAAGCACTTTCTGAGCTTTAAGAGGGATGAGTTTGCACGATATATGGACTACCTCCTTGATCCACCTCTCCAACCTATGCAGTCCAGTAGCCCGCCTTTAATTTGTAACTAGTAGAGTTCAACTACTTCAGCTCCCCCTGTCCATGCAAATCAGACACACATTGGCCTACGCCCCCTTCCCCTAAAATAACTCAACATTTCTCTTTCCAAAACATCTCTTTTTTTTTATTTTCTCCCTTATTCTTTACTCTGAAGCAGAGCAGCTGGACTTAACAATATACTGAAAAATTATTTCAAAACATAGTTTTGCCTCTCTTGTCCCACATTTGCAGTATCTTGTCCTGACTATTTTGAGTCTATTTCTAATCCCAGGCATACATCCTTCCAGCAGAAAAAAAAAAAAATAGTAGCGTGCTGCCCTGGATCCCTGCTGCTTATTTAAGGAATATCTAACGACTGACAATGCCAGATTATGCAGAAATGTCCTGAACAATGGGAATGGATGGCTACTCTACATCCACTGACAGCATCAGCGTGATTTCCATCCTACATCCTGCCTGAGCCAGATTCTGCAGGATTTCAGGTACCTACTTCTACTAGATGAAAGAACAGCTAGAAAAAGCTACTCAAGATTTTCTGCCAGATAAGGCCTAAGTGTCTTAGACCTTACTATCAGGACTCCCCCAAAAGGGAAGAAAGTTCCAGACTCCAGTAATCCTGGAAAGTATCTGGTGGCTTGCCAGGAGAGAGAAGTAACATTATGCTGTTGAAGATGTCACCCACAATGTGCAGGGGTTTGTGCTTTTATATGAAGTAATTTCTTCACAACATTCAGTGCTGGTTCTATTACAGGTTTCAAGCATTTTGGGTTAAGCAAGAAACTGAGATTGTGGCAGTCCCTGTGGATGCAGAAAAAAAAGTTCTACATGGATAATGCAGTCCCAGCAGAGGCTTGAAAATAACGCTCGATGTTTCAGTCTGATTGTTCAAGCTTACTTTTTCCAGCATGAGAGGTCTCTGTCATTTAATTGGCACAACAGTGTTTATGGAAAGTTATTAACCACGGGAACGACCGACACACGGAACTGGCAGATTTCCTGTCACTGGAATTCCTTATGATTTATATATGCTTTTAGTCAAGTAGCATATTGACTAGATGCAAGAATCAGGAAGTGAAGTGACATGCAGGGGGGTTAGACCAGAAGACTCTAACAGGTCTTTTCTTGTCCCAAAACATCTCTGAATCTACACGATCTTAAAGCAGTGTGCCAGTCACTATCCATATTTCAGAAATCAAACCGTAACAGATATTTCTCAATAGTTTGGAAAACGTGCACTGTGACTAGGTTAAAACTGAGTTTTCCCAGCTAAATTATCTTGCTACTGGGTTTCTTAACAGCATCGTCATATCTTAAATCCAGTTTACATAACACAAGAGTCCTTACTGATTTTGGGATTATAACACCAATCGATGAACAGAGAGGTAATTGCCTTTCAGGCTTTTCTAATTTTTTAATAGAAAAAGGGCAGAAAGAAAGATATCCAAAAGGAAAAATGTGCATAGAAAAAGAGTCGAGTGGCCTTCCAAGGAGACAAGAGACTGAAAAATATGGAATATAAATTCCTGCAACCTGTTGACTGGCCGTGCCCACTTGGAACTATCACAAGATAATGCCTGCTACTTAGAAACATCTCCCATGCTGCAAAGCTGGCAAAGGCGGTGTATTACAGACTGCCGCGTATGTTTTTCTTGTCATAGTGACATGAGAAGCCCTACAGACTGTCAATAGCACTATTTAAAAAAAGATATCCAAGTTTGGTGTTTCGCTGGAAAGAAATTATTTGGCAAAATCACAGAAGCACATCAGCTGTGGCAAGAAAAAGGCTTCACAGAAATGAGATACGGGTTTGCTTGTGTTTTTACACTCTCCTGTGTGTTGCTCAACACGCCCAACTGATCAGTTGCTGGAAAGCCTGCCTTTCTGTGATCCCGAGTCCTGTGTTCACCAGTCGTTCAGACCGTCTTAGAACTTCTCCACAGCACTTTTAGGTTGCACAGCCCTCTGGACAATCAGAGGCTGCTCTGCAACATTTCAGGAAAACTCTGGGAATTTTGGTTTTGAACCCTAGCCACAGTAAAAACAAACACTGCCAAGGCAATTTACTTATTTGCAAATATAAACTGTTCCTTTTCTCCACCCACCTCTTATGGTGAAACATAACTAAAGTGGCTGTGTAGCTATTCCACAATTACACACTTACATCATCCAGTGTACTGGTTATTTCCCATCCCGATTTTGCTGCTAGGTGTGTCAGTGCAGCTATATTGCTGTAACTCACATATGCCTGAAACACAAGACACGTTTCTGAAAATTAAGGGGGAAAGCTACATTTCACTAAACATTCCAGAAATTACATGTTCTTTTTCTATCATTACCCCTCAATTGCAAACAAATGTGTATTTTCCCGTAAGTGTTTTCCTTCCAGAAAACACAGTCCAGTAGTTTCTGAATTAAATACTTTCAATAGCTAGATTATGTGCTCACATGGCTGTTGGCAAAACAACCCTAATTAAACAACAACAAAATACTACTTTCGACTTCTCCAATTATAAAGCAGTGCAGGAAAACTGTGACCACCAGAGAGATAATACAGGTAACCTCTCAGACCACTAAATTAATGGTTTTGTCCATCTTCCTTCAAAGTAATTAAAATCTGCTAGAAAATTAACCTCTTCATTGCTGTCAAGCTGTAGTCTATCTTGGCAATTGCTTTACACAGCGGGCTCAGAGCACAGAAAGTGCAAATATATCCATTATTTATGGCTGGCTACAGTGGATGGAGTTCTCATTTAACCACTGTATAAAGAGATTACAGCTTTAGAGTCTTTAATGACAAGTTTTAATTTAATACTAAATAAATCTTAAGTAAGCCATTTTTATAATTGTGTGCATATTTATTTTTTTGCAGAAAAGAAATGCTGCTTCAAACAGTGGAGATGCCACTGTTAACAGCAAATCACTTTCTGCATTATAATTCTCAATCATTGATTTTTTCATGTAATGGAAAAAGACCCAGTAAAATTTCTGGGTGCCACTGAGATCTTAAATGCAATGAAAATTTAACCACAAAAATTCGATACTGAAACAACATTTAGGGTGTCTATAAATCCATGCAAATTCAGTTTCAGCACCATTCATTTCATGACACAGGAACATTCTATGGTATAGCATGTCCAATCCAGAAACACACACCACTTGAGGTAGAGCATCTAGGAATTAATATGTTTTCACCTCTCTTACCCACAGAAACAAAGTTTACGCTATTAGATTGTCCATCTGTCTGTTAGTATTGCCGTGTCTCTCCCCCCCACTTGTAGTTTTTACTAAATGATCTCTGCACAGCAATTTTTGAGAAAGTCAGTGGCTGGATAAAGGGAAAAAACCCCCAAACTAACTCCTTTGCAAGGGAATTCAGCTTTTTAAAAGCTGGAGACACTGGGTATAAATTTGCAGAAGACTTTACAGCTCAGCTGCTTAAGGGACCACTTGTTAAAAGAGTGTATCTTAAAGACATTTTTTATGTTTTGTATGAAACTTATTCTTTAATCAGTAATGAAGCATCTAATCTCTTTTTCCAGACAAAAAAAAATGTTCATCTTATTACACATTTATCCATTCTTCCATGACTATCATAATGTCTAAGTACAGAAGGTCCACTTTGGAAATTGATACGGCCTGTACAACTGTTTTATACACTCAAAAAGTGTACAACTACACCATTTTATGCAAGTAGACAACAGGACATGATCCACAGATTACCTGATTGCTTCTCTCCCAGGGATCAGAAGGTTTGTCTTCTTTAGTAGACAGCATGAATTTTCTAAGACAAAATTCAAAAGGAAAGTAATAGCATGAATTTGTTCTTTACACTTTCTTCTACATATGCTAGAAACAATCAATCACTTCCATAGGCTTAAGTGTCTTCTAAACACTTTACAGGTATTTTATCAATTTCCAGTTGCAAGACAGGTTTGCAATAACTTCTTTTTCTTCCCAAGAAGGATGGGGAAACAAAATAACCTATAGACCAAAGTATTTCTGAGACAAGTAGCCTCTAATAATATCACTGCAACTCAGGCAAAATTATTTGGAAAGCTAAGCAACGTAACAGTTATGTTTCAAGAGACTTTGACTACTTAACAAATCATCACTTTTTTAGAGCACACATTAAAAAATTAAGTTTTCAAAATCAAGTTTTCCTTGTAACCTAACTATACCTGGCTAGTCGAATTCTCCTTCGGGCAACAGCTCCATGGTATCGTCTTACAGCATCCTTTATAAAAAGTAAACCAGACAGTAACACATCTGATTATTTTAGGACACAATCTAAAAAAAAGACAACTAAAAATTATTTCTTACAGATGGACAAATGCCAGGGATGTATTACAAATAAACAAAGAACCATACTCTGTAAGTTCGCCTTTCCCCAGATTAAGCTGAGTCAGTGGTCTACTTTTGACTTGACAATATATTCCCTTGAATTTGCAAAAACGATCAAATTAAAAGTTGTAGCACAGTTGCATAGTTCTAGCACTTTTTGGTCCTAAACCAATGGTAGCTGGGCAGCGCACCACACACATTCAACTCTAAGTGTGCCGCCTACCAGATAAACTATTAATCCAATTCATCATCATCTGATGTTCAAAGCACGCAGGAAGCATGGAAGAATTCCTGCTTTAGTGCACATGGATCAGGGGACACAGAGCAAGCACTGTGCAAACAGATGTGGTCTGCCCTCCATGGCTGTAGGTCTTTCCCTTCCCTTATTAGCCAGGGTGGATTTTTTTTGAAGCATAGAAGTGACTCAAGAGCATACACCATACCAAACTGCATTAAAGGTCAATAGGACTTGTTAGCTTGAAAGATACACCACTATGGAAAAGCTTCTTTTCCTCAGCTTTTACAAGCTGACATGTGGCTTCTGGAATAAGAAGAATCTCCAGATTAGTGTATCTCAGGCTTCTTTGAGCCAAGGACTACATAGATTTTTTTGAAGACGTCTCTTGCCTGTTTTGTAGAGCATTGCCATACTCGCGGTCACTTTCAGTCTAATGACCACTGAAAGTTTAAATTACCTTGAGCACGTACTAATTTTCCTGGATTTGTTTACTTTGCTCTAAAAGAATGGGTGTACATGCTCTTATCTTGACACTTGGCTTGTGGATGACCCTCTAGGCAGGTCTTTCAAGGAAGCACTGTTTTTCTGACAGAAGCTAAGCTGTTATGGCTTTTTTTTCCCTTCCCCCTTTTTTTTTTAAGAGGAAGAGTCAGTTTTTCCTCTTGGAACAGCCTGTAATGGGCTGTAGTGAACCTTACTTCCTCAGCTGGTACACAGGACACCTTGAATTATTTGTCTAGTTGCCATCCTATAAAATTCACTAACGTTAAATAATCGTTTCATTTCTGTCTCTGCTGGTTCTCTAAAAATCTCGTAATTGGAGCAGTAATGATAATGACAGGTGACAACAGCAAATAATTCACCAGTAGTATTCAAACTGCTTTGAGTTCTTCATGAACCACTTTCAGTGAAACACATGCTGAGATCTCCACGTCAAAGGAACTGCAAAGCCCACCCATGTCATGGGATTTGATTCCTAGAGACTTCTTTATTAACTCTTTCTCATCTCCAGTAAGGCTTTATAGAAATAACTTCATTCACTGAACACTTAGGAGTTCCATCTACAGTTAGTGGAGACTGCACAAGACAGATACAGACAGGTGTAAAAATCTGTAAAAAGCCGATTTTTCTTCTCTGTCCATCAAGTAACTATAGAATTTCTACTGGTAACTACCATCCACTACACCTCTCAGTTTTGGATGACTGAAGTGAGCAATGACAAATCTCTCACTCAAATGCAAACATTTCATTTAGAGGTTTTCACTTCTGCAAGAAGATCCATTTCAGTGCTCTGTTTAGTCCTTGCTTTCCCATCAAGGTTATAGTGGCTGGCTGTGTGACATGCAGTGTGCTGGGCTGGACCACATAATCTCATATATGCATTCATCGTACTCCTGAGGATGAGAGCTGACCTTTGTAGTAGGTTTGATTCTGGGGAAGGTAAGCAGCTCTCCTTTGTCATTTACAGCGTTAAAAATGAGAAATGCGCTGTTAATATGCCGTGCTTGGTCCTTGATCCATTCTTCACAGTTATAAGCCTCAACACGAACACCAACCTCCACACTGAAACAGAAGTTTAAATTAATTATTGAACTACAAGTGATTCAGAAGCAGTCCTGAGACATACAAAAAAGGCTTCTGTACACCCTCCTGTGTGCAGGAAGCCTGACTCAAATACCTTCTGCAGCACACAAAATAAATTACTCAGTCTGGACAGACACATTTCAGAAATATAATAGAAGGTGGCACTAGCTAAACAGCATTAATAAAGGGAGTGAAAATTGAGTGAAGTAGCAAAGTATGAACACCAGTAAGCATACTGTGACAACAGACAGCAAAAGTGAACAGGATGAGATTGATTTGACATTTAGCAGAAGCGTAGTATGAAGGTAATTCATGCCCCGCTAGCACTCTGTGGAAACCATATACACCTACAAAGAAAACAGCCACAGAACAGCAGTGCCAGAATAACATTTGTCCTGTGTATAGAATTTGGAGGAGGAATTACTTTAGCTTCTGCCTTCTTGTGGCTCATCTTGCTACACCTCTTGCAATTTCTGAACGTGTCCTCATGCTGAACAGGGTTCCACGTAAGTTGTGTCACATCCCTGGCATAATCCTGTTGGCCCAAAGCACCGTTTCTGTAGAGGGGGAAATAGCCTAGCAGGGAGGTGCTATCCCTTTGCCAAAGGCCAGAGGAGAGTAATTCTCTGCGAGCCAAACGCAACAGTAGCCCTAAAACCGCAGAGGAGATAGCACATGCATAGGAAAGAGAGAGTACCCATTAGCAAGCAGGATCTGTGCCAGATTGGTAAACAGCCACACCACTACATTCCAGGAGTAGGCATTTAGTGTGCCAAAATCTGTATTTCACGCTTACAGTGACCATGTACTCAGCTAAAGGTTGTCACCTTTCAGCGTGGGCTGTAGCCATTTATTCCAAACTGCAACTGGCAAAGCCTCACCTCTGCATACACCCAAACCAACACTGGGAAGAAATAAACAAAATGAAGCATGAGTTTTGCCAGTAACCAGCAATAAACAGAATGCAGTTCTGTCAACAGATGCCAAGACAGGAAGATCCTGGCAGCAAGCTGGAGTCTTCTGAAGAATGAAAGCTGTGGGATCAACTCATCCCTTGAAAATCCCTGAATTTCAGAGTTATTTTTATGGTCTGAGATTGCAGGATTGGGATTTGGTTACAAATAATCTTTAAATCGAGAGTGATATCCTGAGAATAAATTTTTCAAAAACTTGCACTGAGAAAAGTAAAAAAAAAGCACATATAGACAGACAGTTAAAGACATAGATCTATCTCTCAAAGCTCCAGCTGAAAAATAATTCATTCAATAATGCAAATCCTACTGATGGCTGCAACCTGAAACACACAGTTAGGCTGGTGCTGGAGAAGTCAAGGAAGACAAGTAGACGACGAGCTTTACCTATTCTGAAATGTATTGTTCACAATTGCATTGAAGACAAGGCGGTCGCCCACGACGGAAGGTCCCCAGAATTTAAACATATTGACTGATTTCAAGATGGGGTATGAATGGCATAGGCGGCTGAAAAAGAAAGCAAGAGAGACAGAGCAAAAACATACAGTCATGCTAAAAAACCTCCTTTGTTAGAAGTGCGTAGTGATTAGAGCAACAAGGTCTGCATAGCCTAGAAGATCACTATATTACACTAATTTATTCCATAACTCACTGTCTTAATATCATAGAATGCTTTGTGTTCGAAGTGACCTTTAAAGGCCATCTAGCCCAACCCCCCTGCAGTAAGCAGGGACATCCTTAACCAGAGCAGGTTGCTCAGAGCCCTGTCCAACCTGGCCTTGAATGTTTCCAGGGATGGGGCCTCCACCACCTCCCTGGGGAACCTGTGCCAGTGTTTCACCACCCTCATCGTAAAAAATTTCTTACTTACACCTAGTCTAAATCCACCCTCCCTTAGCTTAAAACTATGACTCCTTGTCCTGTCACAACAGGCCCTGCTAAAAGAAGTTTCCTTGTTGGCTCTTACTACCTCAGAAGCTCTCAGCTCTTCTCCACAACACTGTGCCTTAGTGTCCCCAGCACACCTCTGGGCAACAGGCTGAGGGTCCATACTAGCACTGCGTCCCTCTAACTATTGTGTGTCATCCCACAGCTTGTCACAGGCAAGCTTGGTATGTTCCCCCTCCCCCTTCACATCTAGCTTAAAGCCCTGCCAATGAGCCCCACAAGCTCCTGAGCAAAGACTCTCTTTCCCCTTTGAGAAAGGTGGCTCCCATTTGACACCAGCAAGCCAGGTGCCATGTAGGCCATCCCATTGTGAAAAACCCCGAAACTGTGATGGTGACACCATCCACAGAATTTTTCTTCCACCACAGTCTTTTCTTACTTCAGACCTGATCCCATACTGTGTTCAATTACATGTAGTCAGGTTCAGTTGGGTTGCCCTACTGGACCTCTTTGAACTGCTTGTGAAATAGGCTGTAGCCAATTTGGTAAAACTCAGCTGGTCTAGTATGGATGATCACAGAATCAAAGAATGGTAGAGGTGGAAGGGACCTCTGTGGGTCATCTAGTCCAAACCCCCTGCCGAAGCAGGGTCACCTACAGCAGGCTGCACA
>Ga0065711_1008177_pt1 | contig 24061 bp, 11 predicted proteins | sample Hoacrofraction12_FD_59098 | JGI IMG/M metagenome (GOLD analysis project Ga0065711, IMG submission 59098) | Hoatzin crop microbial communities from Cojedes, Venezuela - Epithelial fraction 12 v2 (version 2) | ecosystem: Host-associated > Birds > Digestive system > Esophagus > Crop | place... | reverse complement strand
TCGATGCTTGTAGGTAAACAACACCCGGCTGGGTCACCACCCCCCCCCCATCGCGAATTACAGCCTAGGGCTGCTGTACCTCCCCCTTTCCCTCACATCCAGGCGAGAGACGGTGCTGGAAAAGAGAAATTGGGTAAAAATATTTCGGTTTCTGAAGAGGAGGGATCCGGAGGGTCTCCGCGTCAGCGGGGAGGAGAGGCCGTGCCGAGATGCCGGGGTGACAGGCTTTAAACGCGAGATGCCTGTGCCTGGAAGAGGTTTTCAGATTAATTTTTAAATGCAGGCGGCCCCGAGTTCGTGAGAGATTGCTTCAGCCTGCTGTAGTCCAGGGGGAAAAAAAAGAAAAAACAAAAAGGAAGAGCCAAAAAACCCCCACAAAACAGCCAAAAAAAGAGCCAAAAACCCACAAAACAGCCAAAAAAAGAGCCAAAAACCCACAAAACAGCCAAAAAAGAGCCAAAAAACCCCAAAACAGCCAAAAAAAGAGCCAAAAACCCACAAAACAGCCAAAACAAGAGCCAAAAACCCACAAAACAGCCAAAAAAAGAGCCAAAAACCCCAAAACAGCCAAACAAAGAGCCAAAACAGCCCCCCCACCCCCAAAAGAGCCATAAAGAAAAAAGAAAACATCTCCCCGTCCCCATGTTTTAACGGGTTTTAGTGAAGTCGCTGGGCAGCGTAGCCGGGGAAGCCTTTGAAGGGACAGGCTCTAACGAGTGGGGAAGAGCGGCAAAAAACATAAAGAGACTCTGGAGACGCTTTGAGAAGGGAAGAGGTGTCACTGCGAAGCCAAAACGGGTGGGGAGGCTGTGGCCGCGATGGCGGGGTCACCTGTGGTACCCCCCACCTTCTGCTAACGGGGGGCTGTCCTGCGCTCGGGGGTGAAGTGCCCACATGCCTCCCACCCGCCGGCGGGGTACGGGCAGCATCCCTCTGCCTTCATCCCCATTATCATCACCAACCTTGCCTTCATCCCCATTATCACCACCAACCTTGCCTTCATCCCCATCATCAACCCTGCCTGTGCCAGGACCCAGCGTGCCAGCCCGGTCCCCGCTTGCTGGGAGGCTGAAGGAGCTGAGAAAGCTGTGCCCGTCTCTCCTTCGTGAAAAAGAGTCATTATTATTCTTATTATTTAAAAAAAAAAAATCTTCATACTTGTAGTAACAGCTCATTGGTGATTCTGTTAATGTTACACACCCCATTAAATAGCCCCAAACATAAGGAGGTTTAAATGACTTTATTGAATTAAAAATAGCATAGGAAATCACCTACGGTACTTTCGTCAAATAATTAATGTAAACTATATACGTGTAACGAGAGATTCCTCTTAACGAATCTACGTGTGGAACGCACGGGGGTTTACTCCATGGCTGAAATAACTCGGAGCGGCGCAACTCGCTAGAAACATCGAGCCCCGCTCGCGCGCTGCCTAATCCGCTCCTGTGTGTTTCCCTGAGTGTTTTTCTTCCTTATCTCTTTTTACATCTGAAGTTCTATTCCCCTCCTCTGCTCCGTGTATTTGATCATTTTTTCAAGTCCCTTGGCTGAACCAATCTCTTTTCATGCAGAGGATAAAAAGGGAAAAACTTCAAAGCGGGTTCAGGTAATTAACAGCTGAGGGGAATATAATCTAAACCACGGGCCCTGCTTTGCACCCAGGTCTGCTTTCAGAGCCAGCCGGCAAGGGAGTGCCTATTCCCTGTAGCATCCAAATCTGCTTCCTCTGAACAGCTCTGCCAGGCCTCCAGTTATCACATCTGCATTTCAAACACCCTGGCTCTGGCATTAATTATTAATTAGCCTACAGTCACCCCAGAGGATTTAAGTTCCAGCCTGCACATACTTATTCATTGACCTCTATCTTAGTTTTTGTTGGAAAAAAAAAAAACCCGCTCGAATGCTTAATAATTTCCTTTCTCTCAGCCCCTCTGTTCTGGTTTCGTGGAGGGGAAGCAGTCTGTTTTCAGAGCAGGAAAATCGCAGGCTTGTCTAGAAACTTGTTTAGAGCCAAACGCTATGCCGGGAGTTTTAACAAACTGTTTCCAAAGAGTTAGAAGCAATTTTGTGTTAAGTATTTTTACCTTTGACAACTGAGTTTATGGCTTTCCCAGAACTGCGAGGCGGTGGATACAAACGCGAGGCGGGTTGGCTCGGCGCGGAGCATCGCCCAGCGCGCGCTTTAAAAATACAAACCGGATTTAATTACTGGGCAGCACGTTGACGCGATCAAACTAATGCAAACGTTTGCTTGAAAGCTCTGGGGTCACCCTGCTGTTGGCACTGGTAAGAAGGGGAAAAAACCGCTGTTGCAAGGCACATTGGTAAATGGGCGTTAAATATGGAATATTCAGGAATATGGAACTGAAGAAGTGTGTTTTGTAACTGTTCCGTGTCATTGCCCAGGTGGTTTGGAAGATGCTCTTTAGCCATTAGAATAAGTGTGTATCTTACTACCGGTCTCTTGGCCGTTGTGTATCTTGATATTAAGGTTCCAGAGGTAAAAAAAATCGGAGTAATCAGGTAGGAACTAGGTTATGTGCTTCTCTTTTTCGCAGTGCTACATGAGATTCGAAGTGATCGGTATGGTTTGGGTGAGCTGTGTGCTGGGCACCGCCTGTCGTTAATGTTTTTTAATGCCACGGTGTCCCAGCCTCCCGAGTGAGCCCTGTGTTAATGCCTCGTCCATCTACCCGTAGAGAAGCTCCCTTCCATACTGCCGTGGTTTCTCGTTTCTATACTTGGTGGTACTGTCTCAAATAATCCTGGAAACATAAAATATTCCTCCGCCTTGTTTCCTGAGGAAGTGTTCAGTCTGTAATCACGAGGTCAGACCGGTTAACTTCTATGCCAGCCTAGAATTGATTTTTGAAAGCGTTTAATCTACGCCTAGGACTCTTTTGAATTTCTATTTAGCGAAGAATATGGAGAAGAGGTCTGATGCACAAACACACGTAGCTAAACCGCCGGGCTATCTCGGTAAACAGAAACGCATTTTCCCCAAAGTGCAGCTGAAGCAGCCCTGCCTTTGAAATCCCCGGCCGCGAGTGCCTGTGCTTCAGCAAACGCTGCCCTGCAAACAGACGCAGGGACTAACGCTGCTGGCTTCCGTGAGGGATCTCTCTCCGAGACCTCCCTGAGATCTCTGAAGCTTCGGCTTGGTGCTGTTCTCTTATTATTTTCACATTTTACCAGCAGATCTGGGGAGCATTCGGCATTAAATAGTCAATATTTTTGCCTCTCCTTCAAATATCGAGAATAATTCTTACATACAATTTAACAGCGAAAGTGCCTCTGTTCCAGAGGGAAGTGAGGAATAGGCAATACTTCAGATTCCATTTCCAGAAAAATTATTCCTGTTTATGAAATAAGAGAATATGTCTTGAGGAGGGAGAGGGGAGCAGATCTAGGCTATTTTAATAAGAAGTCCAGGACCTTTTAATCACTTCTGCAGTGATACTAATACCAGTAATAACAGTGATAATGGGAAAAAAAACTTAGTGTGAAACCAGGGCTGGAATCTGTTCTTTCTAAATGTCAGAATGTTTCTGAAATTAAAACTTAGCTGCGAATGTAGCTCTGGACTTCATGAATATTAAAGAGGAATAAGGACTAAATTTCTTCTGTGGCAGAGTGAGACGTTGTTTTAGAAAACAATTCACGTGCTTTGCAGTGGTATAGCCGGTGTGTTTTTAAAGGATGGCGAAGACTGAGGGCTGCTGGGTCGGGGTCTCGCTGCTTTGAGCCCTCTGATGCCGTCTTCCCATCTTTCCTGTCTGCTTCATGCATGGACCGGGATTGCAGGCTTATCCAGGTTCTCAAGGTATAGATTCCATACCCCAAGACTGGATAACTCCCATTACCAGTGCCATTAAATTACCTTTTTTTGTGGTTATAGTGCCAGGAGCGAGGAAAGCACGAATGTTCATATACAGTGGGCTGGACATGCTATGAAATATTTGTACCGTTCTTGTTATGAGACATGAATTTCCATAAGAAGCCCATGTTATGGTTCATTTTATACATATTTGCATTTATAGTTTTCCATTAAAGCTTAAAGGTTTTACTCTGCTGGTGAGACCTAACCCCTGGCAAGTCTGGAAACGCTTTGACCCCGATTCTTGTTCTACTCTTCGCTTTATTGTTTTAAAATAATACGTGCAATAATTTTACAATAGTGACTAGCATCCACCGAGGGCCGAGCTGTAACTGCCTTCGTATTTGGAGTGTCTCACATGAGCATGCTTTGAATTCAGATCTGTAGGCTGCAGATCACTTTTTATTTAGGGAAGCCACATGGGTAATTCTGATTTTCAATTACTCGAAGAGTGATTAGAATAAAACACCGCTGACTTGTTGTGCGTTTAAAGTCCACGGACGTCTCTTGATACAGCCCTGGGTGCTGCGTTGGAGAAGTCTTGCCCACCTGTGCACCTGTAGGTGGGAAAACCTCCTACAAAGGAGAGGAGGCGAAGGTGGAGATCGCTGTAGATATTGCTGTGTCGGCAGAGTCGGGTTCTTGTTGGGCGAAGAACAGACCTTCAGTCGCCGTAAATGGGCACAGCGGTACTGACGTTCGGGGAGCTCGGCGGAGTTACGTGGACTGGAGGTTGGCTTAGTCTGAGCGAAAGGTTGCGTGAGTGATACCAGGGCTATTTTGTGTCATGTCTGAAATAATTTAAGCCCGTGTAAGAGGGTTCGCAGCGTGGTAGTGACGCAGCCCGACCGCCGACGCGCAGAGGCTGCAGCGTACCCAACGCGACGAGGGCACGACCAGAGGTTTCCAGCGAGGAGCCAACAGATGCCTATGGCACAGAAGATGCCGCAGATACTCAGGCTCTGTGACAAGGCCAAGTGAACGGTGGCTTTTGTGTGGCGACCGTGACCTGAGGCATTTCTGCGAGGGCTGTGTGCGTACCGGGAGTGTTGAGTCCCACCTTGAGCTCTCTGCGAGGCCATATCGTGCCTGTACTCCTCAACTTTGCTTTTAGCCATTTCGGTCCTAAAAAACCCCACGTGTAACCGCCTTAGGCCCCTTTCTGACCCCAACCTGGCGCTTCGTCACGTGGCATAAAAAAACCGGCCGCGCTTTAACCATGAAGCGGTCTGGGGATGCGCCTGGCAGCGGTCCAGCCCGCAACCCCCCCCCTTGCTCCGAGAGCGACCCGTGGCCGGTTTGCGTGATGGTTCCTGCCATATCCAGACGTATGGATCCCACCTCTCGACCCGCCACCTCCACCCTGGAACCCCTGGTCAGCGTGCCGGGGTGAGAAAGGTTTTCCGCAGCCTCCCCTCGCCTGGAGGCTCTTTTCTTAGCAGCGCTTGTATATAAAGTTGTAAAAGACTCGGCAGAGTTTCCCTTCCTCCACCATAAATGATTTCCTTTTCTTCTTTTAGCTTAGTTTTTTCCCCCTTCGTGCATAAATCACTGGGGCTCCATTTACCGCCTTTGCCGTGGGTTTGGGTTTGTCGTGGAATGAGTTAATGGGGCTGGGCTGATGGTTCAGGTAAATCCTCGCAGTCTGGGTGACTTTCTGTCACCCGGGAATCCAGCCCCGCTGGTGGCAGATAGCATGCTTGCTGCCATTAAACGCTTCCTTGCCAAAATAAGAACAACATGTTTAAAAGCTGTTTGTATGCCTAAAACACTGCATGCGACCCGAAGAATAAGAGCGATCTTTGGGAATTTTTGCCTATTATTATGATTACTGTAAGTTTTAAATCGTAAAATGGAGTGTATTTGTGTGTGCCTTGTGGATGCTACCACGAAACGTAACGCTCCATGGTAATTGTGTTCATAATTATGGAGTTAATTGAATTTCTGTAATAGTAAAAACTGGCATATAACAAGTCTCTCAAGATTAAATGTTTTAGTTAGGGAAGAAAACACTGAGTTGGAATGTTCAACAGAAAGAAAGTAGTTCTCGTGTGCAGGTGAGCTGAAGATCAGTAAGATAATCTCTCAAAATGAATCTTCTCCATAAATGCTGTCCCAAACCAAACGTGGCACCCCACCAAACCCATGCTTGCTTGCAGCGCTCCCGTTTTGCCCTCTGAAGGAAGCGCAGCGGGCGCTGAGGTGTTTGCGAGCTGGAGAGGGACGTAACAGGAGCCTTCTGCTGCAGCTTGAGCTTCATCGGCACCTGCCAAGCTTGCGAGGCACCAGTAGCGCACTGGAAATGCACTGTGGCAAAATTAGCACCGCCGTTAACAGTCGAACATCACAACCACACTAGAAAATAAAACATTGCTTGTAGCATTTGACCTTAAAGGAGTGGTATCCTTTCCCCGCCCCCAGGTGTTTTAGTGCCGTTTTAGGCTGACTGACAATGCACCGATTCCACAGGGGAGTCACAAGATGTAATACAATACAGAATGTGGACCTGTGTGTCCACTGTCTTTCTCTCTATATTATCAGCTGATTTATTTTTGAAGAGAAAAGAATAAGGGTAAGAATTCCCAATTTTTAAGATATTAAACCTGTATGTCTAACCATGGGCAGAGTCATCCTCCTGAAAATGAGAAAAGCATCCATAAAAACGTATGGGAGTGGTCTCTTCTTCCCCTCTCTTCTTCCCCTCTCTTCTCCCCTCTTCTCCCCTCTCTGTCCCTCTTCTCCCTCTTATCTTCTCTCTGCTATACTGTGGACAAAGAGAACACACAAGGGGTAAACATCACTTTACGCTGATGCATCTCTAAATTTAGACCTAATTTAGCATCTCTAAGAAAAAAAAAATTAGTTCTTTTTTCTAGGCAGGAAAGTCTTTTCTAAAGTATATTTATTGCAAGAAAGGGGGCAGTTGGACATTTTTAACAATGAAATAATACGCGTTTTGAAAAAAAGAGTTTCAAATGTCAGCTAACATTGTAATGACTTGGCCCGGTAGGAAATCCAGCTTTAATACCCCTTTTCCAAAAGATTATGTGTTGAGTTTCATTATTTTCTACTAAGATTCACAGGAGACGGTTTCCTTTAATATCCTGTTTTTACCTACTGAAGAGATTGGCTTGAGCGCATAAAATATAAAATATTGATAATTAGACCTCAGATCCCTCATCTTTGGTAACACAGAGGTTCCATTCACTGCTCTTTCTGTTAAAATGTTGCCCGTCCATACTCAGTTACTACACTATATTTTAAATATTATCGGTGTGAGCTGAGGTAGTAAAAAAGCGTGAAGTCCCCCCAAACTGACCCCAAGTGCCAGGGCTTTATTTGTGCTATTTCTCCCTTCCAAGAGCGGCTCCCTTCCCCCAGCAGCTGCACTACAAAGCTTGTTGTACAGGGACTCCATTAATCCTACATTTCCTAGATGGTATCTGAGGCACAGTGGGTTTCCACAGAAATTAATTTGTCCTGACAACAGGCCTAAAGATTGGAGTCCAGGGATCACTTGGCAAATTCCCTTTAAACTGAGGCACAATAATAAACAGAAAGCTGATAACGACAGTTCGGAAAGACCACACAGAGGAAGGACCCCGAGTAGAGCTGCCCGGCGTGGCTCTGCGAATCCCTCCGATCGCTGGCAGCCGGGAGCGTGGGGCTCGGGAGGAAAACGAGCGCGCTGATTTATGCACGTTTTAATATCGCCGCGCCGGGCAGAGAGAGACTAACGCACATTTTTAACTCTTTTCTGGAATAATAAGAGAAGTTCACGACTGATCTCTTTTTAGTCCATTCTTATATAATATCTGTATTAATAGCTCCGTGGCCATTTTTCCTGTCTTTGGTATCGTAACATAGCTTGAATTTTCTCAGTACGCCTTGTATCTGTAAAAAAGTTGAACTGTGGGTAACGGAATATTTCAAGGAATGAATCCGGAAAGTTTGCCATCACTTCTAAACACATTTTCTTCGTAACCTTTGAGAATGCGCTAGTTTTTCGGTTGGATCATCTTCTACGTAGCAATTCCTTGCTAGGAATGGTAAAAAGCGTTTTAGACAGCGTTATCACCCGTTTGCTTGTTTTTATTTATCTTTGCCTTTGGTGCATCTTTAAATGCTGTTGTTTTCCTGAAGTTCAGGTACGGAAAATGGTAATGTTGGAAATATATACTGATATAGTAAGCGAATAAAAAAACATTCACTGGATATTTTAGAGCTTGTCAAGATAAAAGCGTTTCAACCTCTGATTTTTGTCAATATAGAATTGGGAGTTTCAATGATAACTAGGATTTGTGGTGTGTCGGTAAACCTCTGCCAGTTAAATTTCTGAAAAAAACCATCATAATATTGAGGGTTAGGACTGATGGAGTGAAGTTAAGTAAGATGTATGCTGCATCACTTCTCACTGCCTAAGTATAGGGTATGCAACAATTTAGGTAATGAATTAAAAAAGGAGGACAATTTAAAAATACGTACAGAAGATGGATTTTGGTTATTGAAAGATACCTTGAAAGTAAAGTCTAATTTTGTTTTCGGTGTTCAAAATACATTATAACAGCCGCTTGATACAGGGAAGACTACGTAACTCTGCTAAAAGCAGGTAACTGGTGTGCTTGCCAGGTACAGCTGTACACCTAAACAGCAGGAGTCACGTCTGAGCACTTCTAAGAGCCGAGATGTTTCTCTTAAGACAGAAATTTGGCAGTGGTGTTCTCCACGATCTGTCCAACCTCAACAAGAGCCCTTAAACACAACGCCTCCTCCGCAAACTTCTCCACGCATAGCAATGTGCATGGGCTGGAGACGAGCAGCAATATCTGCTTTGCAGATGGGTCGTGCCCGGGGAAGGCCGGAGGAGGTGGGTGACCCGGCTCCCGTCCCCTCCATCCCCGCTCTGCAGCGGGGTGGCACGATGCCAGCGCCCGGGTAGTTACAGGCTTGGAACGCTGCTGCCCTCGGTGTTTGCAATACAGAGAGTTTCATATAAAAAAAATTCTGTCTTACATACTCTTCCAGCACAGCTAATGACAAAACTACCATTGACTTTGGTCAGGGCAGCATCAGACTCGTTATTTAACAGCTTAACGAGCTGAGAGGTGGGGCTCTATTACACTGCTGGAGTGGGGTGTGCGTACTACACCTCCCTGCTGAAAAATAAAATCTTTGCCTCTCATTATTGGCTTTAAATTAGTTTGTACACTCTGAATTAATCAATTACAGCCAACCTGCTTTGGGAATGAATTTCAGGATGAGTAACGCAATTTGTGTTTGTCACACCTAAAGAACTCTATTGTACTGAGGATATGAAAACAACTAGTTTGAATGCTCTCTAGCTCCTCTTTCTAGAGCCTGATGCAAGAGCAAATTGACTTGCTGTGCCTTCTAGTTCTGTAAAAGAACAAACCGAAATACTCCCCTCCACTTTTTATATCAAAATCTCTCTATGCATTTCAGTGTACAAGCTACTAGGTTTTTTTTTGAATTTGGATCAAGTCAGGCATCTTCCCCCCAGCAAACAGTCTTCTAGCGTGCTTTATACATTTGATTCGAGGGACTGTGTATTATTTGATGTTCTGAGGAGATAAACAATAAACTTTTGAATATGTTTTTTCCATCTGAATACAAGCCTAGGGATGCTTCACCCTGCATCCTAAAGCCTGATTTCCCCTGGGACTCATTATCATGCAGCTCACATGTTCAGTCACCTACACTGTTGAACTTACTATCAAATAACCTTCGAAACGTTACTAGTTATTACGTGTCAGAGGGCAGATTTATGATAAACTAACTTTGAAACAAAATAATGAATTCTCAGCGTTCTCTTTCCACCGGCGTTTCCAGTAATTTTGTTGGATTTAAATTTTAAAAGAGTAAGTTGCCTTTTTCTCTTATTCTATCACATGAAACAGCTCCCACCTCTCATGAAATTTCTCCCTCCTTAAATGTGGTTTACGATGATTTGAGCGCTGCCTATAAAGAATAAAAATGAGAACATTTGTCTGTGAGCTCCCAAACTGCCCACTGGAGTTCATCTGTGATTAAACTTTCATAGCTTTCTAACTTGGTGAAAGTTAAATTAACTTAACCCTTAGCATAGTCTACTGGTGTCCAAAATACAGCTGTGCAGTAGGTGTTTGCACACAGAGATCTTTCCTCCTTGCACTTTTTACTGTCGGTATTCAGAGGTTTCAAGCGAGGTTCTTGCACTAGGGTGACAAAAAACAAGAGTGTCATCTTCTCAGAAAGCAGAAACGTGGCCTATGGCAGAGGAGAAAGGCTGCCTAAAAAGCTTTTCCAAAAGGGTGGCCTGACTTTCAGCCCCCAAAGCCCATATTTAGGGATCTGAATAAATGACTGATTTTCAGGAAGGCAGAGCATGGCTTCGGAGGAGCTTCACTTGGCCGCTTGTAAACAGTGGCCAGAGCAGTCGTGACTTTTAATGTGCTTGTATCAGAGGGATAAAATTCAGGTAGGTAAATGCCATATAATAATTTTCAAGGTGATTTGAGTAGCAGATATCTGCGGATGAAATTTAAAAGTACACTATGTCAAAAATTAAGCCTAGCCATTTTGGAGACAAATCAGTGTAGCTCTTCTTGGTATCAACGGAAATTTTTGCAGAGGAGTATCAGGCAGATTAACGTCTACAGGATTTTCATCTCCTGCTAGACAAAGTCTAGGCTTGGAGATCTTGCTCACCGGTGCTGCTGTGTGGCAAGTGCCTGACCTAGGGTAGCTCTGCGAAGCTGGGGGATAGAGCCACCATCTTCAGCGCACCCTCTCATCTCTTTTGCTCCACTCGCCATGATTATGGTTCTCCAAGGGCATTACGGGCAAAAGTTCCATATCAGGCTGTCTATTAATATTTATGCAGCAATTCAGGAGGTAATGCATTGTTAAAATACAAGTTGGAAATGCACCAAATTTCATCGCTTTTAGTAGTAGAAATTATCTGTTTCTACACCAGTTAGAGGGGGATGGGGGCTATCATTACAACACTTTTTTTAACCGAGTTATTTGCCCATTCTAATGTGGCTTGAATTAAACGTGCAATCAATGCTATTGTGTAGATAAAGTTTCCAAAAGGAATGCGAGCTATATATGTGAAATTTCACATGAAGTGTTAAAAAATATTTAAAGTAAATCCCTACTACGTCGGTATGTCCACCTACCAGTCATGCCGTGTCCGTCCGTCCCTGCCTTCGTGTGTGCGGACTGCTTGCCTGTGTGTAGGCCAGCAGGATTTGCCCTTTGCAACTGTGCAATTCCTCCTGCCTAAACGTAGAAGGAATATTTTTATCACTGATATCGCCTCATTTTTGCAGCTGTCTGCTCGCATCAGGCTAGCAATATAAACTCTGTCAAAGACCAATCTCTCCCTTCCACCGGCTACAAAATCCACAATTATTACATAGAGTTAACCTCCTAAGAAAGAGTTCGCTATTTAAACTGTGCAACCCAAAAAGAATTGTTTGCTATTGTTATCTGAGGACCTCCTACAGTCTTCCCTTGGTCAAATAAGGCTCCTTTTGTTTTCAGTTGGAGTTTTTTCTGAGAACAAGCTCTGAGATTTCATGCAAGCAAAATAAATCCAGTGGAAGTAAAACATTAATTGAAATGTATAAGAAAATAAGAAGGAAAATGTTCAAGAAGAGCGTGGTGCTCAAATAAAGCACTTTTTTTTTCAGGTCACTTCGCTTTCTGATGTCATTTCTGGCAGATTCGTTAGCCTGGCTCCATCACGTTCTGTTCTGAACCATAACGTGATGGGAGATGATCAAAGTGAGAAAGCTAAAGGCTCAGGACATTTGAAAAATGTTCTATTCTGGAAATTGTTCTAAAACTATAAACAGATTACATTAAAAATCTGTGTTGCTGAACATGGTTGCTCATCATCCTTTTTTAGAAGGAGCTATTGGGGAGTTTGGGTAAACAGCCTTGAAGTCTTTCTGATGGCAGGCTGCAGATTTCTCCAGAGTTTTTAGGCAACCCAAACCTCTCAGAAATGCAGTATAACCCATTTCTGCTGTTAGGCGTGTTGTTTTAATCTTTCTACTTGAAAGTGGTAAGCATATGGGTCAGATCACCCACTCCTGCTAATAGACACAATTCCGTAGACTTCGGTGTCCAATTATGCCAGCTAAAGATCTGACCGTTGCTGGGTTTTATTTCCTTATTTTTCTTGTCTTCCTGATCTTTGACCCTTTATCAAAGGAATGCCGCCTATCATATGATAATAATATGAAATTCTGAGCTCACTTTCTAACAATATATATCCCAAAGAATTGTAAAGATGCTCACCTTTATATGAAACGGAGCCGATGAGAGGTTTCAGCCTTGTGATTGTCTTTGCTTGGCACTGGGGTGAGACTCGGGTAGCTCTGCCTTGTGTCGCGGTGGAATATTCAACATTTTTGCATTTCCATGAAACAACTGCTCTGCGGGAGGAGTGAGTGAATAAACTCATTGGCAAGTCAACTAAATGACAGGAGGTCATTTTTCCCAATTTCAGATGCATTTTGGCGCTCAGAAATGTGAAAAATTTTTGAGTTTTTAAGGGCTGCACACTCTGGTGCTCTCAATCAGTGCTAGGATCTGGCTGAAGCTGGAGGCAGAAATATATCGGTAGTGTGACACCTTAGCTACATAATGGAGCTACACAAGGGTGTAAAAAGGATTTAGATCTGTAAGCAGGATTTGACTACCTGTTTTGATTTATGGGCTGAATGAAAGTGTGTATTTTAAGCAGCCATTAGAGTTTGTGGTTTGAAATGTGCAGAGAGCAGTCTTCCCCTCAGTCTTGTGCAGGAAAGGGCGATGCAGGCTCCTCGCACAGGCTCACATGATCCTGTATAGTACAGAAAACGGCAGAGAACGATCTGTAGCAAGAAACCCCTTTGCTTCAGACTCTCTATACCAAGTAAGTGATGGAGTGGCCGGGGATGGCATGGTCCATGACTCACTGCGGCGCTGGCTGAGAAAGCAAGGAAGAAAAATAGACAAGGAATACCTACCCTGTGCTTCAATGTAAAGTGTGTATTCCAAGTGTATTTTCTAGGTAAATTAGTGCTGTTTCTGTTGATAGGGCCAGACAAATTCTTGAGAAGGGTTGGGACTTGTAAGTGCAAAGAAAGAAAGGCATAGCAGGAACAAGTAGCTGCTGGGGCGCTTGGTCAGAACATGGCTAGAAGCTTGGCTGTACGAGATGTTCTGAGAGGCGTGCTGGGGAAATCACCTGAGAACTGTAGCGAGAGAATTTTGGCANCTCCCAGCCTCCNCCGTCCTCCATCTTTCCACCTCTGCTGCANATGTGTAGCTCCTCTGCTTGGGTGGCAACAGCAGTTGCAGCTGNTGACCCTCACTTGGTGCCCTCTGGCTCTGCCCTTGCTACAGCTCTTATCGTTCGGACAAATGCTGCTCTCGTTTACCATAACGTGAATTTGGAGCAACCCCTCTGCCGTTTCTCCGGCACAAATACTGCACTCTGTGTAATCCCCGTCTCCTCCTTCACACAGATGGAGCCTGGGAGGTGAGGGAGGAAGGCTGCTCCGTCTGAATATCTGCGCATCGATCTTTTCGGCTGCGAGCCCCAGGTGACTGTGCCGGCCATACATTCGATCTATGTAGATATGGGAGCTGCTCTTGGTCTGGTTTTTTTTTTGTTTCCTCTCGACTAACAGCAGTTCCCTTCCCAGCTCTAAACCCAGCTGCAGTGCAGGAACCATGGATGCAGCCCACTGCACCTCCTTAACGTTGCTCCAGCCCTGAGAAAAAGCTGCCCGGCCATGACAAACTCCGCGCTGGCTCTGTGATTTGTGTAAGCTCAAATTTTCCACTAATTCACTTATATATACTAGATGGAAAACACAGCCTGAGGGCTGCTATAAACTATGCTGCTGTAGCCACAAAGGGCCGTCCTGCCAGCTGGGGGATCGCTGGAGCATGCAGAGCGCCGGAGGAAGGAGAGAAATGGAGTTTATGCACTTGTCAGAGGAGCTGCGGCGCGGGAGCGGGTCCGTCCCTGCCGTGCAGCGGTTCCAGCCCCGATGGCATCCGGGGGGCACAGCCCTTGCAGCTCGGGTCCTCACACCGGAGCTGGTGCGGGGACGTGGCGGTCGGATCACGGGCAGGAGCGAACGCCGTGTCCTGGCCACCACGCCGGCTCTGGATGGGCGTGGACTGCCTGAAACCAGCCGCTGTTTCGGGCTGCTCGCTGGAAAGAGTCGCGGTCTGCTCTCCTGCAGCCCCGACCCACCCTAGTGCTTTGTTTTTTGCGGTGCTGCAATTCTGCAGCTTTAATTTCCGTATAACCCACCGACAGATAATTTAAGAGCGTTTTCTTTTAAGAACAGTAAGAGTGCCACGTTGGCTGACTCCCCAGACGATTGCTTGTCTTGTTACGGATAGCTGTTGACCTGTTCCTTTAATGTTACCAGTCTGCATCTCACTGCTCTCTTAAGCCAATCTACTTCCTTCTTTTTAATGAAATTGTCCCTTTAGCCTTTTTCCTGGGCTGGCTTTTCAACAATAACATTAGAAACAGCCTGCTCAGTTCTTTCCTCTGCTAACACCTTGCCCAGAGCTAACTTGCAGCTTCGCTCTGTCAGCCGTAAGATATAGATATACTGTTGTCTTAATTACTCATATTTCTCCTGCTGCTCATAATTCTGCTTGTTCCACCAAAGAGCTCTTCAGAGAGCTTTACCACTTCCCTCTCCCTTTCTTTGGGGGTTTAAAGGTTGTCAGATATATAAACCATCCTTGTCGCAGAGCTTTGGTGGCGACAGTGTCCTTTGTGGAGAAGATTTAGGGGGACGGGAGAACTAAATACGAATGGCTTAGACTACATCCCCGTGGAAGGAGAAAATACACGTAGTGCTACCTGGCATAACAGAGCATCGAGGAGTGCGTTTGGCAAATCCCATCTCTAATGAGTAGCTAGGCAGATGTTTCTTCTGCAGCTTAAAGGGTAGATGCTGGTTGTCAGGAGTAGGGTTTTCTTTACTCTCTCTCTCCACCACCGACTATCCAAGGCTGTATCTGGCCTGTTGCTATTCCTCTAAAAATACAGTTGAAGCGAGACTGGATGTTTGAAAAAAAACAATACCGCTGTACCACAGGGAAACAATAGTCCTTTGTGGTTTCATCTCTTTCTTTTAAGATTATATGCTACTGTTTTTGTTATCTATATTAATTAATCTGTCTGCTACTCTAAGTTTTGCATGTTGAATAACCTACAGCAGACCAACAACGTGACATCCATGTTTTCTGGCAGTGGTTTGAACAAGTTTTATCTTAGAAGTGAGCTCTCTGGTGGGGAACAGCTTTGGCCAAAGTCCTTCACTCCTGGCTGTTTGAAGTGCACTCTCAATTTGATCAGATGTCAGCCTCACACAGCGAGATAGTTCAGCGGTAGAATGCATCCTGGTACTCAGCTGGTTGTCTTAGTTCGGCTGGCTGGCAGGTTCAGGAAGCAGCGCTGTGAGTTCATGTTAATCAAATAAATCAAGAGCCTGTCAAACTGCTGTGGTTAAGCCTGTTCCCAGCATACAGCCTGTGCTGGTGGTGTGGTTGGAAGTGGGACTGGGCAGGGTGTGCCTTCCATGAGTGGGGCTTAAGCCCTCCACTCCGAGTTTTGTTGCCATGTCTTTTTAGTAATTATCTGGTGAAAATGCTGTGCAAGTATATAAAAAGAAAGGTTTTAGCAGTGAGAGATGGTGACACCAATGAAAACACGCAATTCTTCGAGGTTTAAACTGACCTAGTAGCAGTACTAGGCCTATGAACACGGGCTGAAGTAAGTCATGACCAAACTCTCCCAGCAGCACAGACGTGACTCCAGAGTCTGTTAGAGAAAGTGAATGAAAACAGATGAGAGAACTCGCTGAGAGGCTTTAGAAATAAAGAGTAATTCTGTTCTGCATGGAAGATTAGCATGGAGAAAACAGCTCTTCGGGTTTGTGCTCTGCTCTTGAAGAGCTGAAAGGGATCAGAGTAGCTGTCTCAGCCAAGGTCACACGAGTTGGGGCAGATGGGAAATCCATGCAAGTGGTAGCTCTGTTCAGACCATTGTCTGTAGGAAGCTCATAGTCAAGGAATACCATCGGAATACCAAGGCTGGGCAAGAGGACTGGTGAAGCTGGCCCAGTTAAAAGCTCCAGTTCCCTGATGTTGGCCGCAGAAATGTGTTTGTTGCAGAGCAAAAGGACACACGGTCTGTGACGCTTGACATGGGCATCTGCACTGCTCCCGTCTGCAGGGCGAGCTCTGCCTGGGGGCGGGCTGCCCAAACATCTCAGTTGCCTTTGCAGAAGCAGGCACCAGCACTCCACAAGGAAGGACTTTGGGAAGCTGGCAAGGCCCTGGGGCCATCAGTTCAGCCCGATGCTAGTGTGAGAGGACTGATGGTGTAGCTGGAGGCTGCAGAGTACAGGTGCTGAGCAAGTATTTTGCTCTATTTGCTCAAGGTTTCCTCTCGGAGTCCCAGCACTGTCTCCTGAGAGTGGCTCTGAGGGCATGGTGGCTGGCCAAGTAGGTGGTCACACAGCTGCTTTGGGCTCTAGTCCATTCCGGCAGCTACTCAGCACCGAGCAATTCCCTGCCCTGTGCATCTTCTGCAGTGCTGTTGGACAAACGACTTGACCTTGTGCCTCAGCTCTCCAAACGTGAGGATGTTTCCCTATTAACTCCTCTCCACAAACCCAAGGGGTGTTAACAGAAGTAGGTCTCATGACTGTGTGGTACTTGGATGCCATGGTAATGTAATTAGCTGCACAGCAATCTTACTAAAAATGTCCTCAGTGGGGGAGAGGACGGGGTGGGGGACTCATTTAGAGGAAGGATGTTCAAGGGGAGGAAGTTTCCTGACCTGTGGCTTCACCACAACCTGACCGCACAGCCCAGGTCCTTCAGTGCGGGTGGGAATCCAGAGGTTCAGAGCATGATGTTTGCTGCACGTGTCTGTACGAGATGTAATGCAGCACAAACTACTGGAAGTGTTAAGAGGTTATGTAACAGCTTTCCACCCCCAGTAAGCCTTTTGAAATTTTTATCTGGTATCTTGGGCTAAAAATCTTTTTGAGCTGATGTATAACTTGCCGTAAACTTCAGGAAAGTATTCCTGTGACCACTACATTCTCTTTTTCTCCCTCTTTCTCTTCAACCTTACGTATGGATCCAGGAACTTCTGGGCTGCTCAGCCCAAAGGGGAGAGGCACCGGGTTCTGTGCAGAGATCTGAAAGCCTCGGTGCAGGAAAGCTGCGCTACTGATTAGTTTATCTCTGTTACTCTGCCAAGCCCCCAGACTTTGGCAGCCAGGGTCTTGTTTTTTTTTTGCCTTTTTATATCTGTTAGTTCTTTTTCCTCCCTTCCCTTAGAATGACCTCAGTAGCGATGGCTGCCAAATGTTACCCTTATTAAATATGAGGATGTGTGTCGGCATCCACAGGGCACGCGCTGCCAGGCTGCGAAAGCCCTTCTGCTGGAGCAGGAGCCCGTGAGATGTCTGGAGTGTTGGCAGTTAACGCTTTAGCTCTGGCTAGCTGCAAGTTCTTGTAGAATTGGGTTGCCAAATCCATTTCTCAGCTGTATCCTCGCTACTCTGCCGAGGAGGACATTTGTTTCTGTTGTTTATTGTTAACCCTACTATATGTTTATTGGTTAAATGGAGGGTAACCACAGTAATAAAAAAAAAGGTTTCACAGCAATATTCAGATTAATTTAAAAAAGAATAGGTGAGATAATGCAATGAAGTAATGAAAGGCAAACTTGGATTGGGTGGGATTTTGGTGTATTTCTTTATGCAGATGTTTTTCTCCTTTATTTGGATTTTTTTGCATGCTAGGACAAGGCACAGCCAGCCATATTTCCCATCCCGATGAAGGAAACAGAGCTCAAGCAGTTTAGCTGAGATCGGCTTCCCCTGGAAGAAAGATTGCTCTTTGTTGCCTGAATCATAATTTTAAGGCATGAAAACTATTCATCAGAAAAACAGCGCTTGAGCTCCTTACATCTTGCAGCCTGATCTTTGCAGAGTAAGAAAAAAAAAAAAATCCCCATCCACTGAAGTTGATCAGAGTCATAACAAGTCTGTAAGGTCACCTTGATTACTGTACATCAATGTGGTCGCGACAGCGTGCTGTTGATAAGGCAGCCCATCGCCGTGATTTAATCCAAATCTGTTTAATCATATATAATCCACAGAATTCAAATATACTCACCAAGGATCCAGTTTTATAGCTGTACTGAGGGGAGGGAAATCTCCTGTTGTCACAAGTCATGCTGACATCAGTGGGGTTTTTGACTGATGTAGGACTTAGTGCTGGCTTAGGCAGTTAACGGCAAAATTTGGGGTTTAACATATTTGCAGTTTGATGTATTTTTAGGAGGCAGTTGCTTTAAGGTAAGTGAGTAAATGAACTCTAGGCTATGCCCAACAAAATGTCTGACTGAGGGTTTTGCCCAGTGGTCATCCCAGGGAAAATATATACAATAATCTGAAATCATTTGGCGTACTATTAAAAAAATCATACTTTTTTTTTGTTTATGTTAGAAATTTCACTTTACACTAACTATAGAAAGAGCCTATGCTCCACCCAAGGCATCCTGTGTTGTTTCAGAAGTGTTTCAACAATAACAAAAAAGATATTAGTCAGTGCAAGTAGTACGCAGGCGTTATTGCAGTGTTACTGGTTACAATTTTCATGTTCAAGACACCGGTATCGGATCGCACTCCATTTGGGCAGCCGTTTGTTAATGCGATGCACATGCAGCTCCGTGGCCTCATGCCTTATAGCTCTGAATCTAAAAAACCTGCTTCAACCCAGGGGTAACTGTAAATATCGGAGCAATCCTGTTGAAGTCAGTGCGCGCATCCGTTTACTGTGCAGACTAATCCTTAAAAAATTATGAAAAGGGCAAAAAGAAAACACCGTGCTTTCCAAGCCAATGAAACTACCTACATGCCTAAAGTTAAATACTGGGATAAATAAATGGTGCATGAGCTGAGAGATTGACTCCATACTCGTGACCATGGTTTATCAACTATTCAGTGAAAACAGAATATAAGGTGAGATTTATTCAGCTTGCATACTGTATCACTTCTGATACATTTCTGACTCGACCTTTTTTTTTCTTTGTGGCCATTTTGCAATTTTCTATGGATTTGTTTTGATTGTCAATAGGCAAACACATTAGCTAAAGCCAGATAATTTCTCCTGGACAGCTTTGCCAGTAAATCACTGAGCTATGTAATTGGGTTTGTATAAAATTATGCATTGTGAACTTGGGAATAAGTAAAACAGAAACAAAAAGTTGATTTTTTTATTAGTCTTATTTTTGTGCAAAACTTTTGGTTTGACCCCATTCTTCTGCTTCCTAGCTTGATAATTTGATCATTCTTTCAAGAAGGAGTGAAAAGCAAACTATGGAATGAACCCAAGCAGAACTGGTAATAATTTCTACGTTGGCTCGTAGGTGGAGTTGAACACGATGCCCGCATTGGTGGCTGAATACAAGCAGCACGTTTTGAAGCTGATGGTATTCAGACGCATACCCGAACAATCTGATTCAGGCAGATGGGCTACAAGACTTTGACCAGCATGAGGAGAACAGGTGGGAACCCTTGAGAATGAAGCTGAAATAATAAGAGTTCTGATGGTCAGGAAAAAGATTTCTCCAGCAACACAATAGATCTTCTATTAGGAACTCAAAATACTAATTACAATCTGCCTAAAGACTTATTATAAATGAAGTGGAGATAGAAACATGTTTATATTATGGGGAGGCTTATTTGCAGATAAGCAGGAAACCAGTCACACATCTTCACAAACATAATTTTAGCTGTTTTAATTAGCAGGTTTGCTTTGATTTAATTTAGTTCAGTGGTTCCTTCTATCTTTACTGACACACGTGCAAATAAAATGTTCTGACCTGACTTATGACATCCCTTTTCCTTTCTGATTTCTGTTTTTGTTGTTGTTGATTTCGACGGTGTTTACGGTGAAATGCTGGGGTCAACACTTCCAAACAGCATGGTCAACAGATGTAGCGTGGGGATGACAACCGCACGTTTGAGCGGTCTTTTGTTACCCCAGCACTGACTGATTGCTGAGGGGCTGGAAGCCAGGGTGTCAAAGGCCAGCAGAAGTCCCAGTAGCCTCTAGATCCCAATTCTATCAAGGGTTGGAATGACAAAAATTATGCCTTTTTGTGTGGTTGCCTGTAAAAGTGCAGCGAGCTTTCTTGCTGGAGAAGGAGACCCTAGAAAGCAGCCCCATGTGTGCCTTTAGCAACTTACTGCAGCGTGTGCGTCGACTTTGGGTTGAAAAGCAAGGTTTAAATGCTGTCAGAATTCATATATTTAACGTTTGGAGATTCAGTGGTTTTATTTAACAGTGAAAGTGATTATTGACAGTATGAAAGGTCATAGTCCAGAATAAAAACACCACATTAATGTACTGATAAAAAAATCTGTGTTTACTTTGCTGAGCTTTTTGCTGTTCTGAGTGCTTGGAAACTATTTTTTTCTTCTTTATGTCAGAAAAACAATTGCTGGTACACCAGGTGTTGTTCTCTCTTCTCTCTCCCCCCCTCCCTTTTGCAGTGTCTCACAGCTGTATGATAGGTAATTAAAACAGTCACTGGAATGTTCAAAGCTGTTGTAGCCTTTAGTTGACTTTTAAAATTCGTATTTGAAGAAGAATGGTAAAATTAATTTGTATCTGGCTCAGAAAAGTGCTCTTTACTTGAGCAATGAGCTGTACAGCATTGCCAACAAAAAGAATGAAATTAATATTATACTTGCCTTTATCTAGGGTTATTCTGTTAACTGTTTTATACTGGAAATTAATTTCAATATCATACAGATGTCTACAAGTCATGAATGCAGCAGTTCTAGCAAGCAGTCAGATAGCTCTCCTACTTCATCATCGTGGTAAAAATGATAATTCAAAAGGAGTAAACTTGCCAGGACAGTTAAATGATTCTGCCTCTAGATAATGGAAAGATGAAGTTTGTATTCTTGGACTGTAGAATATGTAAGGTTGAGAACTGTTATTAAAGAGGTATTATGTGGTTATTTTGAAAGAACAGTAATTTTATGGGTTCATCTTTTTACTGAGAAAAAACTACTTTGGAGACTTTAGGAAGCAGACTTCTGGATAGGCATGTTTCTCATGTCGAAACTCTCTTCTGGTTTTCTTTCCTGTCTCTGTTTTTTGGGTTTTAGTTCCCTGCTTCTGTAGTAGGCTTTAGAAAACTTGTAATGCATTCATTATGAAATGCTTGGTCTGTGGGACAGGATTTTGTTCTTAAAATAAGCTGCGTTGTAATATATTCTTTTTGTTCTGTAAAAACAACCCTTCTCCTTTACAAATGAAGGTGTTACATCAGCGTCAAGTGGATCCTTTTCTCCCTTTTCGCCCCCCTCCCCTCCTCTGCTGGTTTGTCCCTCATTGGAGGTTGGAGCTTCCCTGGCATGGGCAGGGGCAGTGGCGATGGCCACAAGCAGAAAAGGCACGTTCAGGAATTTCCAGTATAAATGGAATTGGTTCTGACTTTGGAATTACTAATTTTGAAAAGCCACGTAGGATGGCAGGTTTTGCATATCGCTCACTGGATTGTGGGGACCCCTTGCCTGGTAGGTCCACCAGCCTGCCGAGAGAGTGAGTGCTTTTACACGTGCACTGTTGAAAACCTGACAGACACCAGGGAGCAGAGCACAAACCGAAAATATCAACACTGAGAAATTAAAATAATGGCTTTCCCCATTAATTCTGAAATAAATACCTATTGCTATTTGCGCAAATATTTCCTGTTGATTAAAGACAGCATAATCTTTTCCTCTTTCTTTGCTCCTTTGTGGAAGTTTCTAACCACACACAGGTACTGCAAACCCATTTACTAACGCGGAGAAGACTTAAACACTCATCTGCATCTTTGCGTCAACACAACTTGGTTTGACAGTAAATTTTTGCCAGGTGGAACAAAGAGCAATAAATTAGTCTTGAACATTTATGATCTTGCGTTATAAAGACTGCAACAGACTGTGTTCAAAATCAATTGTCAGAGTGATGGGGGATTAATAACTCTGGTAGTGTAACCTTTTACATATCTGCAGACGGGGTAAGGGCACACTTCAAGATCTGCTGCCATATTTCATTATTGCAACTTCTATTTGAAAGACCTTTTTGATGCTTAAAAAAGAAACAGATTAGTTTTTAGTAGAGTGGATGAATAACTCATAATTAATAATTCATTCAGTGAATTTTGCCTTTTATTCTGTGGGAAGAATAAAAATATAGTTGTCAAAATTTTTCATGAGTTCTACTGACTAGTTGGCTTTCTTAATCAAAACTAGAAATCAGAACTCAGGTGTGTTACTTATTTGTGATTGATAAGTCATGTGGCATTGGTTCTAATTCCTCAATTAACTGAGGACAAATACTGGAATAAATTTAATGATTAAATGTTTGAGGAGAGTGCATTAAAAAATCCCTTTCTACATGCATGTAAGCTTAAAAACAGTGTTTGAAAGTACTGTTGAAAGTAAAAATCCAAGTGTATGAAAAATGCTGGAAAGGAAATGCAAATGAGGCAGGAATAAGGCCAAACCAAGTGTCTTACAAAGCACAAATGAGATTCTGTAGACTTCTACATACTTCTACAATACGGTATTTTCCAGATATAGTTTACCCTCCTTAGCTCTAGCACCCGTTTTGAGGGAAGACCACTAACTACTGGGAGTAAATATGGGAGCAAGATAAAGGAGAGCTGTATTGAATTTCCCTGGCTCCACAGCTACTCTGTTGTATTTTACGATAGTGAAATGTTTTGTAATAGTGAAACCACACAAAGAGTTGTCATCTTTTGGCTTTCTTCACCTTGCACCAGCTAGTCTGCATCCCATCAACGCGAGCTCTACTGGGCTAAGAGACATCTGTGGATTCGTCTGCCTTTTTTTCTTATGTGCACTGTATTTTGGTTTCTTTCTAAATAGAGGAAAAACAGTTAAATATTTCCCAACAAAACACACATATGTAATCTCAAGGGCTGTGCATACCATCGAACTGTCATTTCCTTTGATTAACCTTCACCTGACCTCCCTCCCTGAGGCGGTTTCAGATCCTTTTGTTCCTCCATTTAAGCGTTGTACTCTGTCAGGTGAGCACGTCTGCCAGTCAAGAGCTGGCCATTTTACTAGAGAAGTCGGTAGAGATGTGATGGAAAACTGTGCAGAAGCTGCCACAGGCTAGATGACCCAGTCTAATGTGCCGAGGTGGTATCACTTGCTGGACGTATCTAGAAATGAAAGGGAAGCAGAACTTGCATAAACGCAGTTGAAGATAGCTGAATTTTGAGAGTGTATATTAATTGTTTTAGGAATATTATTAAATATTTAAGAGCAGAAAAGGATCATGACTGAGAACAACAGGACTTATCTGTTGCAACTCCTTCACGTTATCAGGGAGTGTCAGGCTGTGGAGAATAAAATTGCTAACAGGAGAGGATCGGAGTTACTGAATCACCTTTACAACTGTAGAGTTTGGAAATTGCCACGATAGGCTGTTTTACCATTTTGAAATGCAACAGATTTGTGTTTAATCTCAATTTAATATTTATCTACCGATAGGAAGAAAATGAAAATTAAAAAGGGCAGGGGAAATAAAACATTTCAAAATGATTCATGTCCATAAATTCAGTGGATCCAAACTGAATTCTTTTGGATGGCAGTTTGCAAGAAGTGTTGATGCTTTGTGTCACAGCTTTGGACAATTTTTTTTTTTTTTTTAATCCTGAAAATTCATCTAGGGAGAATAATACGGAACTCAGATGTTAAGAATCCAGTCAGATCACAAATTTGGCTGACAGCAGTGAAAAGCAAAGCCTCCGTTGAATCCATAGCTTCTACTTATATGATAGAACATTTTTTGGAATAATAATACAGGCCACATGTGATGCAATGTCTCTTCAGCCCAGAGTAAGCTGGTACGGTGGCTCATGGTGGTTCCCGAGAACTAAAACTTTGCACCTCGATTCTTGGCTTTATTTGACTGTTGAATCTCATTATCAATATCTCAAAAGATATTTTTCCTGGCAGATTAAAAATTTGCTCTCAGAAGCCTCAGCATCATATCAGTTCTTATGCTTGAGGATTGACTCATCCCGTAAGTCAG
>Ga0065711_1006387_pt1 | contig 24061 bp, 18 predicted proteins | sample Hoacrofraction12_FD_59098 | JGI IMG/M metagenome (GOLD analysis project Ga0065711, IMG submission 59098) | Hoatzin crop microbial communities from Cojedes, Venezuela - Epithelial fraction 12 v2 (version 2) | ecosystem: Host-associated > Birds > Digestive system > Esophagus > Crop | place... | reverse complement strand
AAGCCCCGTCTGGACAAGGTCCTGTGCAGCCTGCTGTGGGTGACCCTGCTTCAGCAGGAGGGTTGGACTAGATGACCCACAGAGGTCCCTTCCAACCCCTACTATTCTGTGATTCTGTGATTCTGTGAAGAAAGGAATGAATCCACGTAAGTGTGTGGTGACCCCCATAGAAGAGCATCTGCCTCTTTAGGTACCTGTAATTGAAAAATGCGTGCTTGTCTGAAGCGACATGGGCAAGCTCTGGCAGAAATGGGAACCAGACCAACAGTTCAGGTGGGAATCTTTTGACTGAGCCAGCTAAAGCCAGGGAAACATAAAAAAGCACATGGAAGAAGAGGAACCATGATTAGTCTTTATGAGAGACGATCTGCCTAAAATGCCCTACCAGTGCTTATTCAAGAGTTGCCAGTCAGTGCCTGTAACTGTACTGAATTTAATGTAGCTTGTTTCATTAATGTTTCCTGGCTAGATCTGGATAACTGCAAACAAGCAGGTGCAAGACCATATGTGACGTAACTGGAAGGTCCGCGCCAATGCCTGCGTCACTAGGACATGGCTGTGGTAACTGTTCATCGCAGTCCCTCTTTTTAAGGCGCATTATTTTGAACAGGACAACTCTGATACCATCTGTGTGAGTGACCTTGCCAATTGCCTTTGCCAAACACAAAGAAATTGGTAGAACAGGGAAAAACACAGCTCTGGAGCCTTTGCATTTGATCTTGGATCCTACTTGCATCCAAAACCGACAATAAAGGAGAGTAATTTGAATCTGGTAATAGACACAGACTGCAAGAGAGGCGTAGAGTCTTCCAACCGCAGCAGATTTTCTTTTCTGAAAAGACATCTGCATTGGATGTGATGTACCCTGGTTCTAACGCAAAAAATTTGGAGACAAGATGTGTTCCCTACTTGGTGCTCCACAACTCGCAAAGATGAGAAGCGATGAGTGTGTGTGAGTGATAACCAAGACTGGCGATCGCCTCATGTGTGACAGACTCCGTGTACTGTTGGAACAGGACCTCACGGGTGGTGGCCAGGACTGCTCTGCTTTCCCCGTCTTGACACCCCCTCCTCCTCTCAAACGCCAAATGGGAGGAATGTCTACACCACAAAGTAAATAGCAGGCTGGAGAGTGAGTACAGGCTTGCTGAGTCCTGCAGTCTATATGCTTTCTGCGTCCACTTCTGGCCCTGTAGATCCCACACAATGGATGGGTTTCATCCTCTCTAAAGCTGGATGTTGACAAGACAGACGCCTCTGCCTGAGCGAGCCACCCTGGAATCTCTTTAGTGACATTTAATCAATATATTTAATGAAGCCAAGGGTGTGATTTCTTTCAACCCAGTGCAGGCGCTTCAAGTAGGACATATGAAATAGCCCTAACACTTCCTGCTTCACTCCATAGGAGCTGTGCACTTAATATCTACCCTGGAGACATTTGGAGCTAATCCATCCTGGGGTGTCCATGATGTGCTCAGGCCATGGACTAGGATGTGGCAGGGTGAGTTCCTCCTCCTGTAACTCACTCATCCTGGCTGTGCTGAGGTTTTTCAGAGATTTTTGGCAAGGTGACAACTGAGTTCTTGCTCCCTCCCTGGCAGAGGGTTCAAGCTAACCCTGTGCTTGACAATGACCACCTGTATAAACAACACGGATAATGGGTGAGCTTGAATCTGGACTCAGCTTGGTATTTTGAGAGCTCCCAGAAGGATGTACAGTTTACTGGATGAGCTTCCAAGTAGGCTGGTCTAAACAACCTTGAAAGACTAGTTTGACAGTGAAGAAACCCTGAGATGTCTATCCTAGTTGTAGTATCTTTCAAATATGTGGTGTTAAGAGGGAAGGAAGATGCTGGGAAGGCATCATCCCCAGACAAATTAATCACTAGTCAATGATACTTGATCTGAGCTTGTTCTCTTGCTCTGCTTGGACCTTCACAAGTTGCAATCAGCTCTCACAGTCCTTCAGAGAAAGGTGGTATGGAGCATCAGAGCTTCCTCCTCTCTGTCCTGTGTCTCTCCCACTGGTCCCTGCCTCCCAGCAGGTGTAAGCCACAGCCAGGAAAACGCACGCTGCAGGACGGGTTTCCGAAAAGATGAGCCTCACAGCTTCTTGACGCAGCTGGGCCTTTGTGAGCAGATGTGACAAGAGGAGTGCTGGCATGGCAATTAGTTCTGTGGGGCACACTACAAGCTGCGTATATTGAGAGCAGACCTGCTTGGAAGGCTTTTAAACAGACATGAAACATTACTCTTTGGCAAGATGCTCAGTGGAGAATTTCAACTTGTCGGTTAGACCCTCTCCTTTCCCCCCTCCCCTGGTCTCTTTTTTTCCTCCGCTTTTGGCAAAAAGAATTTTTTGTTTCTAGCTGCATCGATGAGGAGATGTCGCCTGTCAAGTTTTTGGTGGAAAAGAAAGAAAAGCCAGCTTTGGTCGAAATGGGTATTTTCCATGAAATTTTTCACCGAGGTGGAGAGAAACACTCACAGGCAGGAAAGATCACCTGAATTTTGTCTAATAAAAGAAATTACCTCGCTGCTTAAAGCTTGTCATACACTGTATTTCTGGATCATCATGGCTGGAATGACACAACCAATAAAAATATCAGCAGCAAATTTGTGCCTGCTTTTAGTTAAAAAAAGGGGACTTTCATAAGCAATCGCTACTGGTTAAATTTTGCTTCAGCAAGGTCCACCACTTGCCCTGGAGGTCAGAGAAGTGACTATTTCCAGACTGTGTGGTCTTGGGCAAACTGCTTTCCCACTCTGTGCCTCTGTTGCATGGTCTCTCACACGCTACATGTCTTCCCCCGGGCCACTCTGCGGACCGAACAAAGCTCTACAGAGTTAATGGTTATTATTAACATATGGTCGCTCTGCTCATCTGTGTCCTGAAACCCTCAATGCTGTTCAACATGACAGCCACCCTCCCAAAATAAATGCAGTTGTTTTTAAACATAGCTGTATTTTTACCCACATATTTCTGAGTCATTTGGGGTCAGAGTATTGATTCCATTTGTCACCCAGCTTTATCTTGGCCAGAAAATGTGTTTGCAAATAAATAATCAGCAAGAAGGAATTCATGGGATGTGATGTCATTACTCTGCTTTCCTGCGGGGCCAAAGCATCTTGTGAGTTGTAATAACACAGTTCCTTCTCTCTTTCTTTCATCTGGCTCCCTCACTCATATTGCTTCTGAGTTAATATCTCAGTGTTTCACAATGGGTATGTCAACCTCTCCCCCTTTTTTCCCTTCACCGCCCTCCAGAAGAAAACAAAGCAGACCACAGTCTAAATGCTTAAGCCTGGGATGAGCAGAAGGGTTGTGGTGAGTACAGGAAGCCCATACCCTTGGGCTGCCTGCAGAGTCCCAGCCCAGATGGAAAGTGTCCAGCAGAGAAGCCTGCGAACTTTGCTGGAGATGCGGAGATGGTGTCCACAAGCAGGATTGCAACCCAGATGTTGGATCTTCCTTTAACTCCTGTGTCGTTGTTTCTCTAACTGGGGTTGACATTTATCTGTCCAAATGGGTGGCTTCACTGCATGAAGAAGTTCATTACGCTCTCCTTGAACCATGTGGATAGTGTTTGATTTGCAAACATCATTGACTTTACAAACACAGGCTGGACTTGCATTGCTATATCCAGTTGGGGACCCATTTCCAGAGCTCCTCTGGACATGCAATTTTCTTTTCTTCTTTTTTGGAGGTCATGGTGCAACATGCCTGGAAGGAGGATGTCAAGATCTTGCTTGGATCCAGAAAAAGGTATTCCCCCAAGACTGAATATCTAGGGAGGTTTATTCCCTGTAATGAAGGATGCTGTAACATATCTCAAGCTGACGCAACCTAGCAGTCAGTTGCCCTCTGTATGTACTCTCAACCACTGTGTGAACCGACTGCTCTGCTCTCCTAAGGGCTGCTCTGACCTCGGCTTGTCTGGTGGGTGTGTAATGTGTGTAACGAATCCAGAGCCAGGAGAGGTGAGGATGTCATGGCAGGACAGAAAGCTAACACCAGACGCGTGTATGTAACCTCTTCCAGAGTTAGCAGATTGCTTTGAGTACACACGGAGGGAAATGGAGATCAGCCAACATTCTGGGCTTTATTTCTTGCCTATACCCCTCCCCCTCATCACACACATCCAGGGAGAAGACCTTTCTGCTGCCCTCTGATAAAGATGCCAGACTGTGGTGCCTGACACATTTTTTCTCATGAGCTCATCTCATGGTCTTCATTACATCATACGGATATACTGGATGAAAGGCAGCTTAGTGCACTTGAGTCCCAGTGGTGGGAAGAAATGAGACAGCTGTAGCTCCTGAAATATGGTTCAGCCAAGCCAGGTCCTCCTTGCTAGTGGAGCAGGGGGACACCAAGAGCGTCACTGCTATCACTGGCAGCAGCTACTCTTGCGGGGACATTGAACATGCCACTAGCTGTATGTGTCCAAGATAACACCAGGTCATTATGCTCTCCCTGCTGAAGGCATTGCAAAAGGAAACAGGTACATGACTGAGGCATTTCACTGTCTGCTGAAGTGTGAAGCGTGTGGGAGGCAAGTAATCCTGGCCAGGGCCATCAGCAGGCTGATAAATACAACATTCCCATCCCCACCCTTCCTTGTAAAGCAAAAAACTAAAGATTAATAGCAAACAGACAATCAAGATGTCCTCAGCTTTATGATTATGAGGTGCCTCTTGTTCCAGATGTCTCACATGATTATCTGGAAATGTTATTATTAAACTTGCTAAAAACAGGGGAATCGTTGCAAGGTGTATCATTTTGCGTGGTTTTAGGCTTCGTTTCCAAGACTTTTGGGGAAGGGAGAAATCTTCTGCTAGCAGATGGAGACCTAGAGTTCCCAAGACTAGACAAAAGGGTGAGGCAGGAGGGTCAAGACTTCCTGGACTACAGGCTGGATCCAGGTTGCTGCAGAAGCTTCCTTTTCAGGTGTGCAATGTGGGTAGCTGTGTGCGCATTGCAGGGTGCTCTCACCAGCAAAGAAACAAGCAAAAAACCAGAGACCCCCAGAGCATTCATGCATTGAACCCATGGAGAGTGCAAAAAATCCAGTTCCTGTGAAATGAAACAGACGCCTTCACATAGGACTGAGCTATTGTTTCCATGTGATGGAGAACATCGCTTTTCATGTCGGAAAGGCTCATTACCTCCCAACGCGTGTGATGTCTTTGTGTGTGCTGCCACGACTATTTCATGATGAAGGCTCTGTTTTTCCAGGCTAAGATCTCACAGCCCTGCCTTCCTTTGACCTTTTGTTCTGTAAAAAGATGACTATTTGCTTGTTCGGATCTGCTTAGAAGATCACGTAGTCTCTTCTGGTTGGAGTCATTCAATCTATTGTAGCTGTAAAAATATTTATCACCCTTGCAGGCCATGCCTGGAAGGAAATTCCCCCATCAAGAAGATGAATTTCTTTCAAGTAGTGATCTAAGCTTTCTGATGACCTCCATCATATCCTGTTGTAGGGGAGACACCTCCCTAAAGGTTGCCAGCTCCCACTGATGTCAGAAAAGGAGTGGAATGACCTGTATCTTCTTGCCTTTGCCATGTGGAGAAATGGTACTGTGAAGTGCATAGGGCCAAATCCCAAATCCTAATCACCATACTAATGGCACAAGGGCATGGTCCAAAGGGAGACAGAATAGCTATTTGAAGGCAGAACACCTTTGGAGCATGTGTGATGACAGGCAGGAAAATGAGCCAGCTCCATCAAGAGGGGACAGGAACAACCCACAACCTTTGAGGGAACATTTCTCACACAAGAATGCATGGACTCTGACCTCTGTCCTAAGCCTTGGTGGAAAAAATCTTCTCATGAAGGATCTGGACACAAAGGTTTGCAATCTGACACATGATCTCCTTCCTCCTCCATCAAAAGCTCTTTGCTCCATGTGTGATTATTTCCTTGTGTCTTGCTTCCTCAGGGAAGGTAACCAGCTGACACCTCTCCCCATCATGCTCCCCACCCTTCCTCTTAGCAGGTACTATCTTTTCCAGAAGATGGGCTAAGGGATCCACAGCTCGTTAAGCCGGGCTGTCAACTTGAATTTAGCTGTGACATTTGCTACTTTTCCAGATCTAAAAAAGGCTTCTTGTATTTGTAAATTCACCTTTTTATCCCCATCTATATTGTTAGGTCTAATAAAACATATAATTTTTACCTACTAAGCTGTCTTTGCCTATGTAATGAAAGACAAGCAGTCTGGTTTTGAAAACGCCCAGACATCAGTATAACAAATGCTGCTGGGATGCCGGGAAAAACAATCTCTTCAGTCTTCAGAGTAGGGATGGGTCAAAATGGATGGACAAAAACATGGATCACAGCAGCAAACAAGGAGAAGAAAGGACACTTCTGACAGTTCCTCTGTCTTCTCTAGCAAACCTCATCCATCCTATGCAAAAAAATAGGTGATGAGCCCCAAACTTTGGGCCAGAGGACCATCCAATCACCTTCTTCAGTTAAGCTATGATGTGTACTTGCAGAGATGATGGATGTTGGCAATTAGAACCACGTCTTTGGGATTTAAACAGAAAATTGGTTGGAAACAACAGTCTGTGTGGGTGTATGTGAGTGAATGGAAGACGGGGCATAGGACTCGTGCTGGATAAATAATAATTCTGAAGATTTTTCAGACATTTCAAACAGAAAATGCCAGGCAGAAGCAATGCTTCTGTTTCAAAGTTGAATCTCGACGTAATTTTGAGAGGATTTGATAACTCTGCAATATGTTCATTTTTGTTCCAAGCTGATCCCAGATGAAGTCATTAAGACTTTTATTTTTAATCTTGTTAATCCATTTCATTCCAAGGGATTGATTCCAATCCCTTCCCACAGTCAAACAAATAATCTGTTTTCATTTGAAGGTAATTTTAAAATTTTTTTTAGCTTTGGCAAGCAAACCAGAAAAAGTAATAATCCCAATTTGCCCAGAATTGTTGCATAGCGACCATAGTTCTGGCATTTCCTAAATCTTAAGTGTTTGATCCTGCAGCTCTGATATTTTTTTTGAAGGCAGGTGCTTTAATGCAATTAGAATGGCTTATGGGTTTCCACAACAAGCCTTTGTCCCACGAGACCAACCTGTGACTCTGCCCAGCCCTGTTTCATAAAACGAAACCAGGAAGCCTCCCAAACATGGCGTTTATCCTAAGATTTATGTAACAAATTAATTTCCCTTTGAGCTCCGGCGAAAGATTTGTGAGCCTGCGAAAGTGTTTATGAAATCCAGCCGGTTTAACTTCCCCTGCTTGGAACTGTGCTCGCTCTTGTGACAGAATTAATCAAGGAGGTATGGCAATTCAAAGAGCAGAAGGGCAGAGCCCAGAGCAGTGCCAATGGAAAGCATGTGAGGCTTTGTGAAAATAATTAACTTCTTGTAAAGGAGTATGTCATCATTTTGCGGTGTGGGGATTGAAACCGACTCCCTTCCCTTCATCCTCCATAAAAAAAAAAAGAAAAAGACTCTCCATTACCCGCTTGGATGAAAATAAAGCTGGATGGAGCTCATTATTTTGACTAGCAGCAGGTGAAGCTGATGCCTCCTCTCTGAGCTTCCCTCTCCCCAGTAGCCTCCCCCAGGTCCCCGGAGGTCAGACTTGCTTTCAAGTGGAACCTGGGCCAAACCCAGGTGGTCCAGGGCCAATTCGTGCAGTTCCATGTTAATCTGGTGAAGTCCTGGGCAGGATGGGTTGAACTTCAAACAAACCTGGGCTGGATCTGGAGTGAACCCAGGATGAACTTCTGAGCAGGCATGAGACAAAGTCAGGCCAAGTTTCAAATTAACCCGAGTTGATTTTTATCACTCCAGTCAATCATGGGTATTTTGTTTTCTGTCCCTTTCCTTTCTGCCTCCTTTTTAATTTTGCTGTTATTCTGAATTTTGATACTCAGAGCAACACCCTGTCTGCAAATAGCAATGAGGGCCAGAGCTCTCTTGCCTCTGCTTCTCTGTCTGTGAAGGAAGTAAAATGATAATTTCTAGGTTTAGCTACAGACTTGTTCCTCACGCTGGAATATAAATGGTTTTACAGAGGGCCTGCAGAGAGCAAACTCAGAGCAATGCCGTGGAGAAGGAAAACCTTCTGACTGAAGCCTGCAGAGACTGGTGTTCACACCAGAACAACTATAGAGCCAGGCTATGTTTGAATCATCTACCATAGCGTGCTTATTCATGGGTTTTAGCTGTTTTCTGAAATGGTGTGGAGAGTCAGGACCCAGCAGAAGTGGACGGGAAATAACCAGAATTGTCCCTGTCTCCCCTCATGCTAGATGTAGTCCATATTGTCAGACAAAGTCGAGGGACTGAAGCTGATCTCTTTGTGGTCCCCAGAGCTTCTGCTACCTGTGAGATACTCTGTACAGCACTGGCCACACACCATGAAAGGTCTCTCTGCTGGAGTATTCTGGCTTGTCTCGATTTCCTTTGCCCTCCTCATTCTCAGGGTTTTCAGTATCAGGACTCTTCACGATGAAGGAAAGGAGGTGCAATTTGTGACAGCTGGGATTTGCAACTCCAAAGCAATGGTACACGTGCAGTGCCACCTCTGTGTGTCACTAACAGCCTAAGCTCTAGAGGCAAGGCTGGCTTTCAGCAGATGCAGTGCATTAGGTTTTTAAAGTTCCATATGTATGTCATACTCTCTCGTCTGTTTCTAGGAAAATGACTGACCTTTTTTCTTCCGTGTGCCCAAACCACTGAACCATATCACCTGGTGAGACTGCTTTGTGTCGATGTTATTAGTATATGCAATGCTCCTTCCCTATGCCGAGACCTGCAATTGCCCTCTTGGAGTCATAGAGGAATTCAGAATAAAGTGATTATTGCTGGAGTTTCAAATAACCCTTTTCAAGACGGTTGTTCCTCTCTGGACTAATCAGTTCCACACATGCAATAAATTGGACAAGGGCTGCATAGAGGCAGCTGAAGGAAAGCCAAAGCTGGCAAGCTAAATAGCAGCCTCTAGCTCTTATTTCTACTCCAGGGAAGGAGTGGTTGGTGTTCTCAGGGGGAATTTTAATTGATCATGTTTCACCTTCCTTCTCCGAGTCCCCCTTTGCCTCCTGTTCCAACTTTCTCTCCTTTCTTTTCCCATTGTCAGTATTTTTCCAGAAGTATTTTCCTTGCTTCCTGAGAAACTAAGTTCATGATGCTCTTTCTGCACCTAACTTCACACTCTATGTGAATTAAGGTCCAGCATACAAAGATCAGCATGATTTCCTCTATAGTCTGAGTATGGCTTTTACTGTTGTGGTAGTTGAGAAAGATGATGGTATAAGTGGGGGGAATGATAACCCCCTCTGAAACACATGTTGAAAATCTCTTTGCCTGATTTAAAATTGTTAAAACCCAATATTCTGGCTTGAGTGACTGTTCAGCCTGATTCCAAAACATTCCAGCTCCATTAGAGCCAGCCCAGAGAGGTAAAGACTGTTTTGGGTCTACCTGTAATGCAGATGGGTCTTTGCCGGGAAACTGGAAGAGTCAGGCAGAAGTTTCCCAGCAGATGGATGGTTTTACCATCACTACCAGCCCAGATATCTACCTGAGCAGGAGCCCACAGCAGTGGGTCCATACGCTCCCCATGTCAAAACCAAGACAAGCTCTAACAGGTAAAGTAAACACAGATTAAATCTCCCCTTTTCTGCATTCTTAATGTATAAAATGGAGGGGATGTTACTGCCTTTCCACCAGCTGGATGGAGATTCTCTCTCACTGTTAGATCTGCAGGGGGAAATTCCAAGCAGAATTTTACATCAGAAGCTTCAAATTGATTGAAACATGTCTAAGGAAAGGGTGAGGATGTGGAGGAATTTGCACAAAAGGCATTGTTTCTTCTTTGAAACATCTCTTTAATTTCTCAGCATGTCTTCTCTTTCCAGGAATGAACAAATTTGGCTGGCCTAACTCAGGCTACGTTTTGGGTTTTTGTTAAAGCTTTCAGTGTACTAAGCATTTCATCTGACACGGGGAGCCCAGGACCCCACTGCTGATGTTCCTATCTCTACTGGATTTTAGCTATATTGGCAGTCTCATTGTACCGGACAGTTTAAACCTTACTATGACATCTATAAGTAAGACATTAACATAACGTAAAAGAGCTATTTAATTCGCAGTGTGGGGATGCACTGAATTCTATACACATTTGCTGTGAGCGGAGATCTTTTAAACACTTCTTTTGATCAGGCTGTGCTGATGAATCAACCCTGGAAGGAAGTTGTCCATCTGTACAACCTCTCCAGGCTTTTCTTTTCCCCTTCACACCCTTCTTAACAATGCATCATGTTTACATACAACTTCATGATTTCCAAAGCACCACCAAGACGTCACATCACTAACTCAGAATAGAGCCCTGAGCCTCTTTTCCAAGCCTATATTTGTTTATAGAGGTCGTGAAAAAACCCAGGCTATTACTCTTGATGTTTAAAGACTCTTGAATCAGGTCTTTGCTCTCCTGTTGATATTTTGATAATATTTGTGAATGGTGTTCTTAATCTATCCGGCAGATACTACTCTTGTAGGATACCTGTTCTTAAGCCTTTTTGCATGTGCATGAGAATGAAAAATACCCTGAAAAGTGACAGGAGACTTTGATGCAAGAAAATGCAGTGTTCATGTAGTCTTGTAGTCAGTGGTGCCAGAAATTAGATCTTTGTGAGAATTATCAGTAGGCTTGTGCTGCGGATAGTAGTACATGATGTGGGAACACCAGTCTTGCTAACTGCATGACTCATGCAGTCAGTCCCCACACACTTGCCAGCCCTTTGAGCACCTGAGATGAGCTGGGCAAGAATGGAAAAGAACCATGACAGGAACCTGATTACTCTTGGTTTTAGTCTTGATCTTCAGACACAAGATCAGCCGAAATAAAACACTAAGATGTAGGACTTAGAGGAGGCACCTTTCTGCAGCAGGAGACAGAAAAAAAGCAAGATGCCCCAGGTCATCTAAAATATTACTAGACCCTTCTTACAGGCAATGAAGTTCCCTGCCTACAGTCACTCACCTTATCATGCTTTTGGCTTTGCTCCATATAGTCATTAATACTCGCTTCCTCTCCCCAGGCTGAGGAGGAACCCCTGGGGAGTTGTACTATGTGACTCAAGGAATGCAGGGAAGAAATTGCTCAGATAAGCAGAGTAGGGAAAAGTGTTGGGAGTGAAGAGACGTGAATTGACTGTGGAGGAGAACTGGGAAGTGCCAGTAGGAACTAGAAGAGCGAAGGCTGAAAAAGAACTGGGAAAAAAGCGGATGAGAAAAAGCGAAGGAGAGGAGAGAAAGAAGTGAAATGTGGAAAAGCAATTAGAATAAGGAGAGAGCTTTTAGAGTGAGCAGAAGGGACGGAAAGTGCAGAAAAGAGGGAGGGAAGAGCCAAAATCCAGGGCAGCAACGTGTTTATCCAATTAAGCAATACCGTCTCTCTGTGACTGCATTACCCTATCTGTCACAGGACAAGATCCTACAGCTTCAGGGAGGAAGGACAGACGGCTGCCTTGACATGCTAGATTAAAAATGCTGCTGCTCTGGATGCCATAGATAGCTGTTTAATTAATTGGAAGGGAAGAAAACAATTTTAGAGCTCATCAGCATGCCCCAAGGGCGTCTCCAGCAGCAGGATTGTAGGGATCTCCACTATCAGCTACCAGCAGACGGACAGGCTGATGACAACTCTCCAAACGTCTTTGTTGGCCACAGCACTTTGGGTTTGCTGGACTCGATGCTCGCCCCCAGTCCTGCAGCAGCGGCATTAGATGGGAACTGGGACAGAGCCAAAAGCTTCTTTTTGTCATTTTGGTGCATGAAACAAGAGCACAGATCTGCCAATGACCCCCAAGTTGTCTAAAATCAGGACTTAGAGACAGTGGGCCGACAGGTTGTCCAGGGAGGTTGTGGAGTCTCCCTCTCTGGAGATACTCAAGACCCGCCTAGACGTGGTCCTGTGCAGCCTGCTCTGTGTGACCCTGCTTCGGCAGAGGGGTTGGACTAGATGACCCACAGAGGTCCCTTCCAACCCTGAACATTCTGTGATTCTGTGACTTAGTTCTTTGCTATGGATGTAATGCACCGGAAAGGGTAGTCTAGGATATTTCTCCTTATGTTCTTTTTCCGTGACAGAAACATCTCACTTTGACCTGTGGATGAGGGTGTCATCACCTCCTCTCCAGAAACCTGCTTGGTAATTAAACTAGATATTTCTAAGAGGTGCTGACTCGTCAGCCCTTGCTCTAACAGAGCAGTGCTTCATGGTTTTGCCAAAGGACTCCGTCATGAGAAGTCATGGTGATTGAATTCAGTTCTGTGTCAGTGAGGGAAAGATCACTTTGCTTTTTGAACCTTGGCATCTGCATCTATAAATGAAGAAGTAAGAAAGGCAGGTAAGGAGTTAATTGCCTTTAGAGCTAATGGTGCAAAACTCATTACTCAGCTCTAATCTTTTGCTTGCACAATGGATCCTGTTAAAAACCAGCACTGCCCACAGCTCGTGTCAGCTTACAATATTCTTTGATACCTCATTGTACTCATGAGTAAATATTTTTTACCTATCTGTTTTCTCTCTAGACGGTGATTCTGCCATGGGATATAAATTCACAGTCCAAACAGCTAATTGTGGGGGATATCTTAAGAGGCAAATCCAATGCAGAGTCGAGATATTTTTAATAGAGGAGGTAATAAAATTCAAACACCAGAAGTAAATGTACATTATTAATGTTGGTCCATTTAGAGAGTGGACAGCAGCCATTTCCATGGATTATTTCTCTCTGACGACCTGTTGACCATGGGTGATGGAAACACACAACGGGATACTCAGGAGACTTCCGTAAAATGCCTCCCTGCTCTGCTTCACTGAGTGGGAAATCTGCAAAAAGCATCCTTGCTTCTGTGGTTGCTGACTGCGGGCAGAGCAAGAGTGGGGTAGTTCGGGGTGGAAAGTAGATTGAAATGGCTCTGCAGCTCTTTGTTCTGCTGCCTCTGTTGTAAACATGGCTCCTTATTTCCCATCTCCTGGGCCTTCTTCTCCTTGGTTTTTGAAGAGCTTGTCAAAGAGGGAAGCTCTGGCACAGCCAAAGTTGCTGTATGCCTCTCCAAAGCAGCGCCTGTGGTGGTAAAAAAATCATGGGCTCCACTCCTGAGTCGTTGTGGTGGGTTGACCCATGCTGGACACCAGGTGCCCACCAAAGCTGCTCTCTCACTCCTCCTCCTCCTCAACTGGGTAGTGGAGAGAAAATGTAACAAAAATCTCGTGGGTCATGATAAGGACAGGGAGAGATCACTCACCAATAGCCGTCGTGGGCAAAAGACTTGACTTGGGGAAAATTAATTTAATTTTATTACCAGTCAAATCAGAGTAGGATAATGAGACATAAAAACTAAACCTTAAAACACCTTCCCCCCAGTCCAGTCTTCTTCCCAGGCTTAACTTTACTTCTGTTTTTCTCTACCTCCTCCCCTCGAGTGGCGCGGGGGGACGGGGACTGGGGGAGGTGGTCAGTTCATCACATGTTGTCTCTGCCGTTCCTTCCTCCTCACACTCTTTGGTTGGACGTACGGTTGGACTTGATGATCTTAGAGGTCTTTTCCAACCTTGATGATTCTATGATTCTTCCCCTGCTCTAGTGTGGGGTCCCACCCATGGGAGACAGTCCTCCATGAACTTCTCCAACTTGAATCCTTCCCATGGGCTGCAGTTCTTCATGTGGGTCCTTCCCCCGGGGTACAGTCCCTCAGGAACAGACTGCTCCAGTGTGAGTCCACCATGGGGTCACAAGTCCTGCCAGCAAACCTGCTCCAGCGTGGGCTCCTCTCTCCACAGGTCCACAGCTCCTGCCAGGAGCCTACTCGTGCCTCTTTTGGGCATCCACCTGCTCCAGTGTGGGGCCCTCCCTGGGCTGCAGGTGGAGATCTGCTCCACTGTGCACCTCCATGGGCTGCAGTGGGACAGCCTGCCTCACCTTGGTCTGCTCCACAGGCTGTGGGGGAACCTCTGCTCCAACCCCTGCAGCACGTCCTTCCCCTCCTTCTGCACTGACCTTGGTGTCTACAGAGTTGTTCTCTCACAGTCTCACTTCTCTATTGCACTGCAGGTTTTTTTCCCCTTTCTTAACTATGTCATCCTAGAGGCTCTACCACTGTTGATGACGGGCTTGGCCTTGGCCAGTGGCAGGTCCATCTTGAAGACGGCTGGCATTGGCTCCATTGGGCACAGGAGAAGCTTCCAGCAGCTTCTCACAGAAACCACTCCTGTAGCCCCCCCAGCTACCAAAACCTTACCATGCAAACCCGATGCACCTGTGATGATCCACACTACGAAATTGATAATATTCTTCTTACAAAAACCAGCACACCTCTGGTATGATTTTATTGGCATGGTTTTACTGTTTTATTTAGCTATCATTTTAGTAGACAATTCCAGGCATAATTTGGGGTATCAGCATAGCCAGTTGAGCAGTACAGAGGTGTGTGAGATAGCATGCAAGCCTGTGCCTTGCTTTGTTTGCTATTACAGACACAGCCAGTGTCCATGTAACACTGAGGAACCCGACTGTAGCTGCATTTTCTGCTCTGAACCTTCCTCCGTTTAAGTTCAGAGCACGAAGAGCCTGATCCAGAAACCATGTCAGAAGTGTGGGGTGACCAGGATCAACTTGGAGAAATGTTCAGACAACTGAAGTCTCACAGAAGTTATGTTCTTCCAGTTTTATGTTCATTTTGGTTCGGAAAATGTGTAGAGAAAGCTAATACTGGGAGAGAGAATGGCCCTGTCATGCATAATGCTTGAGCTTGCTCCAATATGGTCATGCCTGGGAGCAACTTATCCCCTGCTTTCTCGTCTGTCTGGGTAACAGCTCTGTTGTGGTCTCAGCCTGTTGAGAAGCTGAGCACTGAGTCCAGCCCATTTGTGCCTTGACAACTTCATCACTGTACAGCCTCAGGAAGTTGTGCCTGCCTGGCTGGCCTGAATTCCTCCACCCTAGAAAAGAGCAAACCCCAAGCACAAACAAGCCCACATGGAGAGAGGATGAGGGGTCCTCCCTCTGTGTCAAAAATGAGGGTTCAGTGGGTCTCCTGGTGCCAGGTCTGGATGCCATGATCCCTCCTGAGGAGTTTCTTTGTCCATGGATGCAGGGAATCTGTGGGTTGGAGAAGTTAGTTTGGCAGCAAGGTTAGCTTCTGAGTGTGCTGCTAGTGCACAGGGGAGAGGCAAGATCTGTGCTCTTGATCCTAGATGAGATCTCACCCATGCCTGGTCCAACAGCATTAACTCTTCATGGTCACCCCTGGAGAGCCCAGCTCTCTAAGTAAGGCTTTTGTCTGCTCATCTTGTCCAAGTGTAAATGACACATGAAGATCCCTACAATGAGAAATCAGGCCCTTCTTTCGCTGGTATTAATGGATACAAGGATGTTGGATGGAGAAAAAGTGCATGGAATGGTAAATGTGTACCCAGAAGGGGTGTTACGTAGCAAGGTGTCAAGACTGTATTGCTTCATATGGCTATTTCTAAAATTAGCTTTTTTTTCATTTGCTTTTTGTCATGTTTTGTTTTGGCTGAATGGATATGGAGAATGTGCCCTAGAGTTATATATCCATCCATTATCAACCTCTATTGTCTCCCATCATTGAAACGACATTGGGCCACAGAATTAGGGTGAAAAGTGCTAGTTTCTGGGTCTGTTCAGAAGAGCCTGGATGTGTACCACAGGGAGACTAACGTACTTTTATTCAAATGCGACTGATCGGTATTTTTTTTAACTGCTGTGTTACTATAATTGCCTGTAGAGGATGAAGTCAGTGCTTGGAACAGGAAAGGCCATTTGTCAAAGGGTCCCAAGCCCAAAACAAATTTGTTCATTTTATGAATGAGTGAAAATGTTCAGTGGTTTCCCCATCAAGACCGATTTTGAAAGATTTTTGGCTTCTGTGTAGACGAATGCAGCAACTTCAATTCAGGCTCTGCTCAATGCATTCACTCTTTGCTCCGTCACTTTCTTTCAGGCAAAACATTTTTTTAGAGCAGCTGTTCTATATTACAGATGTTGCCTGGCCGTTCTTCATCTATATGCAGAGCCTAGGCTGTTCTCTGAGAACTCGTGCATCTCTGAATCAGCCTTTCTGACTTTCATCTGGGTTGAATATGGTTCAGTGTGAATAGCACTGACTGCGTAACTGTATTGCTCCAGGTTCTGACATCCTCCTCCAGCGGGCCACCACAGGGAAGAAGATACTATTCACTACGGAGAAATGTGTTAAAGGCTGAATTTTTTCTTCTGAGTTTCTGAGGTCACAATGTGGTAGAAGATACTCTCGAAATGCAGCAATCCGAACTTGGTGCAATAAAAAGAGTCAAAATACAAAAATTTTTCTGTAGTTTCTTTACAATATTGGCAGACAGAGCCGTAACTGGTTGCTAAGGTTTAATGCACAACCATGACAATCTCATCAGAGTCTAAATATTAACGCTTATTGCAAGAGCAGGGTTGATGGGAGGGGATCAAGAATGCCAGTCAAAACAGGTCAAATGCTGGATACTGCTCATGAAGTGGCAATAAAAAAGCACTCTGTGGATGAGAGTCCTGTTCTTGTAAATTATTTTATTAATAACAGATGAACTGGTAGAGAGTTTGATGTGCTGTCTGACAGTTAGTTAATGGGAAAAGAGATTAAATCTTCCAAATAAGTAGTCTGTCTGTGCTTGGTTGGGTATATATATCTGTTTCAGATAATGGATCATTTGTAATGGTTGATATTTATTACAGACACAGTGTGACCAGATCTTTATTCACTTGCACAGCCTAGTACTTGTGTCATCTTTGAAGAGCTCTGGAAAGATGATGGGAGCTGATGATAGCATCCACCAAGTAATTCAAGGATTCTACAAACTATGATTAAACCAGTGATTATTGTAACAAATCTGTGGTCACCATGGACCCCGCAGCTGTCATTGTGTTGCTCGTCCTAATGCGTTGAAGCAACCACGACAGGGAATGGAGAGCTGAACTCAATGCTTAGAGAACTATAACTGACTACAGCTTGATACAGGTGATTTTCTCTGCTGTCTCCAATGCCCAAGGACTTTGATGCCAAACTGAGTCCTTCTCCAGCCCTTTAGCAGAGGATGTGGTGCAAGAGACTGCCTGAAATTTACTGCAAAATTTAAGCACAGCACCAAATCCCCTCACTTTCCCCAGTGTGTTCCTAGTTGCTTAGGTGTCCCTGTTCTATTGGCTTGTTCACTATTAGTTAATATATCTGTAATCTGGGGAAAAGAAGAATTGCTCTAAAGATTCACATTAATAGGATGAGAACCTGGGAAAGCATAAAAAGATAAATTCATATCACTCGCTCTTCATTTGGATGAAACTTTTCCTATTTTCTTCTCTTANGACAGTATTTCTTGTTCATGCTTTCCTGGCTATCTAAAGGTCTACCGAAATGTTCTAGATTGTCTTTAGAGGTAGTGAAAGAATATATGCCTATAGGTCCTGTGTTGGGCTCTAGGCCCATTGCATGTCCTAAGTGCTTTGCTTGCACAGGGGTAGTTTTCCTTAATATTTATCTAACATGCCCTCTAGTTTGCTTGTATGTAGAAGGGGAGGAAGGACCACGTGATGGGAGCCAGATGAGCCCATGCAGGCTTCAGGTCCAGAGCCCTAGGAGGCAAACTCTCTGTGTTGCTTTGGTTCAAGTGTACTTTTTTTTTCTTTTTTGTTTTGCACCAGAAAAACTAGCTGAAGGAAGACGTTAGCCTCTGTCCCTGCTGCTTGTATATTAGTTACAAACCCACTCCTGGCTCACAAAGCAAAAGCTTCTCTAACAGAGTTTCTTGAATGTGTCTATTGCTCCCCCGAATAGATGCTGTAAGGGGTTTTGCAACCAACACCCCTGCTGCAGCACAGCGTGGAGAAGCCAGGAAGCTGCAGTGCAGCATGCATGTGCATGTCTGGGAATAGCTTTACCTAGAGGTGAAGACCTCTCTGACCTCAGTTTCTTGTGAAGTGACTCCAGTCAGCTGCTCAAACATTCTTCTGGGTTCACCCCATGACATCCTTCTGGTTGCCTCTCCAAGAACATCACCTGCTTTTGCAGATAGCAGGGGAATGGTGGAAGGGAAACCTCTGTAAAAGTGAAAAGCAAGGACCTCCTCTAGCTCTTTCTGCTGCACCCTCTTGAACGCTGTGCAAGGTCATGTCCTCAACTCTTTGTCTGGCAGCCTCCTCCAGACAGCTGTCCTGGAAGCTCGGTCTGTGGCTTTGCTGGTGCATGCACATAACTTGCCTGACCCAACAGAACTTCTCCAGATTTACTCCAGTTAAGCAGCATGGGAAATGGTCCCCCTGGAACCCAGTGAGGAACTGGCTCCGGACAACGGATTTGCTGCAAAAGCTGCTGCCTGTGGCACTTCCAACCTGCTGAGTGAATTAGCACTTTGATCTCCCACAGGCAGACACCTGCTCTTGGAAGGACTTTTTAGGTTGACTTCACCCTGCAATCATTATAATGGCCCATACTGACAAGGGTGGACCACACTTGTCAGCTGCGTGTGGTTCAGAAGTGCTTTTGAGGCTGCCTTGGTGTGGACCAGAAAGTCTTCTGCCTTAATCCTCCTCTCCAGGGGTGATGCTGGTCCGGGCTGAGTGCTGTTGCTGCTGTGTGGAGGGACAGCCGGGGTTTTATGAGCCGCATCAGGTGGTGGTGATGCAGAAAGGTCTAAAATGTTGTGTCTTTGTGTGAGATGTGTTCATCTCGCTTTGTTTTCTAATGGGCTGCTACAGAGCTTTTCTTGCTGCCAAGTGCCTTAGTTACAAGATAAAACATTAAATGCATCAGAAAGCTCCTAGCCTTAAAACAGCTTGAAACAAAACGAATTATTACTGTTGTGGATTCCTCAGGAGAGGAGGGAGAGTCGACAGGGAGGCTATGGAAAACACTCCCAAAATCCAATGATGAAATGGAAAAAGTGGGTTATTTTCTTTCTGAAGTCAGCGGATGCTGAAATAACAATGAATCATTGGCCTCTGCCATTTTCCTAGTCCTGTGGTCTAATCAGGACAGCTATTCTCTGTCAACCAGGCTGGTGTGTTTGTCTGCCTGTGTCCTTCAGATGGTGGGGTGAGGTGACGTGGTGTTTTCTGCACACAGGGACACTGAGGAGACTGAGACCTCAGTTTTCTGGTGGAGATATGGAGCCTGCAGCAAAGAAAATCCCTGCCCTGTGCCTGAAACCCGAGGCTGAACTAACTGGTTAATGGAGTTACTTCTCCTCCTGCCTGTTGGTCCTATGTCTCTAGTTTCTCCACTGCCCTACATCAATCACCGCTATTCTGGAAAATGTGGGTCAAGATTATTTATTTGGATTACTGTAATTTGAGTCCATTTTCGTTTTGCGGCAAGTGAACACTTAAAGTGCAAAACTACACAGAATATATGGCAATACATGGAATCCACAGTGCTGCAAATTTGTGAAGCGTCCTACTCCAGGAAAGATGCCAAAGAAGAGAAAATTTGAATCAGGAGTAAAAGCTGAGGGGCTGGTTTTTATAGAAGGATGACATGAGGGTGGTACATGGAAATGGTCTTCAAACACCTAGGAGGCAGCTGCAGAGATGGAAGGAATGAACCGTTACTTGTGTCACCTGGTAAGCGATGGTCCAAAGCTACAATAGAGAGAAGATCAGGCAGGCTCTAGGAAACACTTCAAAGCAATGAAAAAGTGAAACCTTTAACTGTCTAGCTGGAGAAACAGAGAAACCTCCATCATGGGAGGCTTTCATGACCATGTTAGACAGATGCAAGAGGAATATAAGGTAGAAGGTGGATGATATGTCCTCAGTCACTGCTGTAAGATCTCCTGCCACGGCTACTGTGCATGGTTCTGGTCTATACACATGACCACCAGAGCATAGCTACATGCGGTGAAGCAAGAAGAACAAAGAAAGGAGCTACAGTGATCAAGAGGATAGATGCATTTCTCCATGAAAATAGACTAAAAAAGTCTGGGGCTCCTCAATCTGGAGAGGTGAAAAGGGAGGGGGATGCACTCCAGGTATGCGACATCATGAAGGCAGTGGCCAAGGTAAAAGCAGAACTGCTCAGAAACACTTAAGACTTCTCTGTATATCGTCCCACTTCTCTTTCCTATGTTTTTTTTTTTTGTGCAACAGTTTGCCAAAATAAACCTGTTGTAGGCTGAGATTATTTTACTTTGGTGGGAGAGAGTAAAATGTACTTCTCCTGCTTTTAATTGTTTCCCGTTTCCTCAGGAGCCTGCTCTGTTTTATGGTGGTACAGCAGCTTCTGCCGTGGAGCTGATATTTGAGAAATTTCGGAGGTTTAGGGTTTTTTTTTGTTTTTATTACAAGGAACAAAAATCCCTTCATGCACATTCCTGGCAACTGGATTTTCTGTCTTAGCACCAGATATGCCAGCCATTGACTTCAGCCATGATAAAATGCCAAAGGGACCGGGCTACGTGAGCTGCTCACTCTGCACGAGAATTCCTCAGGCTGCAAACATGTTTTCAGCTGTAAAAGTAGCTCATGTTGATCTAAACTCAGAATTTCTGGTGACAGGGAAAAACCCAAACAAACAGCTTTTTAACCCTCCCCTACTCCTATCCTTTCCCAATTGCAATCCTGAAAAAAACCACTTTTTCCTCATCCTAAAATGAATTATGACAATTGGGACCATTGTAAACCAAAATTAGATTTCTGTGGATGTTTGAACAGAAGGTGCTGATTGGGGTGGAGAAAATCTGAATGCTGCCTTTGTCACCGTCTACTCATCACCTCTGGAAACTAAACCTGTCCTGGGCCAGTAGCTGTGTGCTGTGTAGGATGACATGGAAATTAATGGTAAAAGGGGTTCTCTTCATGGACTTGGTTTGAGAAGTTAGGGTTGGTATTTGTTGGAGTAAAGTAAGACATGGGCAACAGAGACCTTTCCATCAGTGACGATGAGCTCTGCTCCCTTTCTAGTTACCAGATCTTGAGTCAGTAGGATCACAGAGTGGAGAATATGATTTGTCTCATCCGAATGTCAACATCTGGGAATAGGACTAATTAATCACACTCCAAAAGTGCCTGTTTCCCTCCTCTGACTTTAGCGTGAGGCCAGCTTGTCCAGCAGAGAGAAAAATGTTACCCCATAGACATGTAGGGCTTGATTCAGTTGCCAAAACAAGGCATTCTGAGACATTTGAGGTACCCAAATCTCAGACCTTCAGCTGTGGCTCCAAAACGGCCTTGGTTTCCTTTGGACTTAAGCCATATCTACATTCCCATGTAGATGTTGCAGACACCCCAACATGTCACTACTGGCACTCTGTGCCTGTTTGAACGATTACATCCTTCCCTTAAAGGCAGACAAGGGAAATCCCACTAATTATTTGAAGGTAAGGGATGCTGTTCTGGGTGAGTACCAGCCCCTGCCTTCTGGATGCGTAGCATCTTCTGGGTAAGGGTAGCCTTGTGTCGCTGCCCAGGACACACAGGCATGATGCTCCACAAACACCAAGTGTGGTCCTTACCAGATATTTACTCACCCCTATGGTCGTAGCAGAGACTCCTATCTGGACAACGGGTGCTGGGATTGCCACAAGCAGGAATAGGTATCTTCTATTGTGGGAACTTCACAGAACTCCACCTAGGGTTGAAGAAGTACTTCCAAGACAGGCACAGACTGTTGGTCGTTCAATGGAGGAAGCAGTAAATAGAGAGACGAAACAGAGCGGACTGCCTTGGGGGAAGATCATACTGGGATGAGATCTCCCAACATCATTGCTGTATCTGTGGGCTTGGAGGAAGATGAGGGAAAAGAAGCTGCTGAGCAGCCCATCTGTTTTCCTGGTGTGTAGCATGTTCTGTGCTTTTACTGACACTTAGCATATGCTGATGATTTAGCAGAATATGTTAATGAACATCTGAAGTTGTGGCTGTGCTGTCTTTGATAGGGACTCTTTGAGCCTCCTACGCTAGGCAACACAGAGCTTCTCACTTCTCTTGCTTTCCCTGGCTTAAAATCTGGTCGCTTCCCCAGCATCCTGTCTCTTCCCTCTTCCCGTGCCTCGGGGTGCAGCCTGGGATCTCAGAACAAAGCTCACCACTCCAAGAGTCACAGCATCCCTCCTAGGGTGCTGCAAAACCCAGACCACTGTCCTGTTGGGTGGTAGGCTTCCAGCTCCTGCTCTCGTGTCTGGGACGGAGTCCAAGCCCTGGAGGGGGATGCCTGTTTTCAAGTGAATCCCTCTGAGACTGTGTAGCTCTCCCTGCAGTCTTTCTATCTCTTTTTTTCCCCTTGGTTTCAATTATTTCCCTCTTTGAGACAGAGAACAATATTCATATGGGCACAGGCGAATAATAGCTTGCAGAGCTGAAGGGAAATTAGCAGAGTCTTAAAATCCACATGGGTGGCTTTCAGTCAGAGCAAAACAAAAAGGGAGGGTATTGAGTGATCTTCCCTCTCCCTCCGATGACAGGCTATACATTGCTCGTTGTCACATGATGTGATGCTAAAGGCAAATAAGTAAAATAAATGTCAAAGCAGAAGTAAACTGCGAGGGCAAAGCTGGGTTCCTCTTGCTTCACAGCCTTGTTTCAGAGGCAGCCTGAGAGAGTGACAGCTCACTGGAGGGAAGCCATGAAGCACAGAGTGCAGGAGGAACGAATAGCTCTGGATAGTAACATGATGAGCATTGCAGGGCACAGGATGGATGCAGCTGGGTGGTTTGAAAGAGGCTTTTGTGACTGCTGATGCTGTTCCTCTTGCAAGTGTCTCATGAGCTCTGTGGCATGGGATTAGCTGGCCTTTAGGCACTGGGTATGGGCCAGATACATCAAGACAGAGGTCCAGCTTGGACGAACGTGTAGCTGGCAGGGTGAACAGGCAAATAACAGGTAAGATACAAAATAGGATGTGGTGTTCCTAATGTGAAGGGTTTCCAAGGCCACCTTACCACAGAAGAGCTGATTCCTGGGAAAATCTGAACATCAGGCAGGTCCAAATTCATTACTATTTCAGACAGGGAACGACAGAATGGAGAGGAACACAGATCAAAAACCTGGTGTGATAGTATGCCGTGAGTGGTCTGGCTTGTGGTTAACTCTGATGCGGCTGCAACTTGTCCGCTGTCTATGCAGAAGCCAGGTAGCACGGCACAGCACAGGAACGGGAGGGTATTCCAACACCCTGGTTCTGTGTGATCTATTAACTTTGTCACCGGCGAGTCCCTGCAATAACCTTTTCATTTCTACAGAAAGGCGGTTTATCACTCAGCAGGACGAGATGGTAACAGAGCTGGCTATGGAAACCCCACCTCATGTGTAGATCTTGTGGGACATTGTTGAGGTTTGAGACAGGTCCGGGGACAGACTGTGAAGGGGAGGGTGAAGAGCTGCTACCCACGATGTGCTTCAGAGTTTTTCATTCCACTTCAACTTTCTTAACCCACTGTCCATGAGAAATGTGCTTGCCTACCCCTGGATACTGGCCGTTGAGTGTGGTGTGTTGGTCCTTCCTCTCTTCCATGAAGGAGGAGTGTGAGCTGCACCGCTGTCTTTTTCTGAGACTAATCAGTGGTACCACTGTTGTAATAAATCCCATCCACCCAGGACATAAATTCAGCTGGCAAGTGTATTCACCACAGAGGCTTCAACAGCTTCCTGCAGGGTCTGTGCTTTCCCAAAGCTTGGCAGCCTTTCCTCCTATCGGTTACTGTGTCCTATAGGAGGGACCACCCAGAAGCTCTCCTGCTATTGTTCCACTCGGGTGCAGAGCAACGGCGTGTGAGATGCTGATTCCGCAGGTAAGATGCCACCCAGCCTGATCTATCTGACTATTAAAAATTTCATGGCCAGCCCCATAAACAGCTGATGAGCTGACACTGTGGTGGCTGAGAAACTTTGGTTATTGTTCTCATACTGATGTTGCGGTGGAAGCGAGGCATTAGAAAAATGTCCTTGCTTTGAAGCTCCCTATGTGCTTAAAATTAAGCCTATGCTTGAGTGGAAGATAATCACTGGGACAGGAGGGACCTCAGGAGAGTGTCT
>Ga0065711_1004318_pt1 | contig 24064 bp, 11 predicted proteins | sample Hoacrofraction12_FD_59098 | JGI IMG/M metagenome (GOLD analysis project Ga0065711, IMG submission 59098) | Hoatzin crop microbial communities from Cojedes, Venezuela - Epithelial fraction 12 v2 (version 2) | ecosystem: Host-associated > Birds > Digestive system > Esophagus > Crop | place... | reverse complement strand
CAGCCCCCCTGCCGAAGCAGGGTCACCTACAGTAGGCTGCACAGGACCACGTCCAGGCGGGTCTTGAATATCTCCAGAGAAGGAGACTCCACAACCTCTCTGGGCAACCTGTTCCAGGGTTCCGTCACCCTCAGAGGGAAGAAGTTCTTCCTCATGTTCAGATGGAACTTTCTCTGCTTCAGTTTGTGCCCATTGCCCCTTGCCCTGTCACTGGGCACCACTGAAAAGAGTCTGGTCCCATCCATTTATAAGGTCCCCTCGCAGCCTTCTCTTCTTTAGGCTGAACAAGCCCAGCTCCCTCAGCCTTTCCTCGGAGGAGAGATGCTCCAGTCTCTGCTTTGTCTTTGTAGCCCTCCCCTGGACTCTCTCCAGTAACTCCTCATCTTTCTTGAGCTGGGGAGCACAGAACTGGACACAGTACTCCAGATGGGGCCTCACTAGGGCAGAGAAGATCCTCCCTCGACCTGCTGGCCATACTCTTCTTAATGTACCCCAGGATGCCACTGGCCTTCTTGGCAACCAGGGCACACTGCTGGCTCATGGTCAACTTGTCATCCACCAGCACACCCAGGTCCCTCTCCACAGAGCTGCTCTCCAGCAGGTCTGCCCTGAGCCTTTACTGGTGCAGTGGGTCGTTTCTCCCCAGGTGCAGGACCCTGCACTTGCCCTTGTTTGTACTTACTAGTTTCTCTAACACATTTAGACATTTGTTCCTGGTTTCCAATGCGCAAGAACTTAGCCTAAGGTGACACCAGCACTGAGGAACCAGACGACTGTATGGGAGCAGTCCTTTGCATAGCCTACCCTCTTCCTAACAGGACTGCTTGCTACCTGCCATCTGGGCTATGGCCTGAGCAGCAGTTTCCACCCTCCTAGACTCCAGTGACTGAATTTAGAAAACAAAGCTAAATCAGATCATCCCAAATCAGCTAACAGGAAAAATACTCTGTGCTTCACCAATCTTGAAGTCTCTCCTGTTCTGTGAATTTCTTACTGGGGATAATTCATCAAAACAATACCCCAGATCCAATCACAATTAATCTCTTTGTATAGCACAGGCATGTAGTGAAAGCTTCCATTAGCTCTGTGTTCTTACATCAACGTCAGCCAGAACTGTATCGCTGCAGCCCTTCAGTTCTGACTAGATGACTGCTAACTGTGACTCTTAATTGGCAGCAATATTGCTGCTTTCCCGGTTTCTAATCTGTAGAGGAATCAAATTTGTATTTGTGTCAGAGCGTTAGGCATAATACTCCTCTAGCAATCACCTTAGTCATACAGTCACAGACTCCGCTCTGTTACAGAAGCAAGTATCACAAAATTTTAAAAAACCGCACAAACATACACACAAAACTGAAGACCCAAACTTTAATCAAAATGGTCAGAATTCCCACCCATTCTCTGCAGATGGCTATCAACCACCCATACTCACATGTTTCTGTGAGCATATCCCAGAGCAATTTATTGGCTGGAACCTTCTTAGAAGCAGCTAATTCTAATGTAAACCACATATAATACTTAGGGAAATAAAACTTACACTGCAACCAGAACCTGATTCAAGAAGATAATATTATTCCACATCAGGAACTGAAAAGAGCAGACATACCAGTAGAAACCAACACAATCTGAATTTTAAAACCTTGTTACGGTTATTTTCAGGCAACCTGTTCTACAAACATTTGCAGATATATCTCTAATTTATGCCCCAAAATTAATCCTATTGTTTTCAGTAGATGATATTGTGGCACCAGAGTCCTCTCTCGGGCCAGTATTCAACACAGTTTGCAGAGGGACTCATTGTAAAGCTAAGCACTGGTACAAGTTTTTGCAATACCAATTCCTCACACTGGGGAATCAGATGTGTGGTTTGGATCAGCAGCATTATACACTGGGGTCTCTGGATGTGCTAACACAAAATACAGTCCCCAGTCCTGATCTTTGTGAGAAATAAGCAGATCTCAACTCAGAAATAGGACTGAGATCTGATTAATTGTATAGTGGTATAAGCAACTCTTTCTCAACGTAATTATAAATCCCTAATAAGAAAGGAGTTGAATTATTTGTAGTAATTATTGAGCAATTCATTATGAGCAATTCCACCACCAGGAAATTTGTCAACACAAAGAAATAAATTAATCAAAAATTATGCCATATGAATTATCTGGGTAGCCCTTGTAAATATATAACCTCTTCCCAATTTTATTAGCTGCTGCCCAGCTCTCACACACAAAATGGTAGTGATTGCATGTGCAATAAATATTAATGGTTCATAAATTAAAGAGCATTATTCTTCTTGACATAACACCATTTTGCAAGGCCCCATGGAATAGGTACAGGCAGTTTGTTGAGCAAGCTCTGCTAGAAGAAAAATTTGTCTTTGTTTTTGCTTTTAAAAGCATTTGTCAGGATTTATAGGGTATATCCAGAAGGCAATTAAGGCGACATTTTACAGAAAGCTACCACATGCCCTCAAATAACAAAGAGCAATAAAAGGAAAGTGTGATCTGTGAAAACAATTTGATTTATAGAATTACATTTATAAAATGTCTAAACAATTTGTATAGGAGGAGTTTATGTATATACATAACCCAGAATCTTCATAGGGACTAAGCTGCATTGTTCATATTATAGCAATGCATTGCTACCAAGGCTTCATATTTGGGTGAAGAAAGCAAGATGGGCTCTGTCCCTTCAAGGACCACTTCCTAGCAGACAGCAGCATCAGGGCACAGAAACAAGCCAGAACAAGGCAGCACACTGAGGTGTTTGCTGTCACACAGGCATTACTGCTAAGGGGAATTTCAAGGCTGGCTTAGGAGTCACCCAGCAGGCTGCCTTGCTTCATTTCTGAGGAACTTTTCCCACCCCTGGCAAGAAACGTAAGAAAAGGTGAAGCAGGAGGGTGAAAAAGACTGGCACCATCTTCAGTGTAGAAACAACAGTTCACAGCTTCATAGCCTCATGGGGAAGGCCTGGAAGGGTCTTAAAAAGCAACGTACGACAGTGCATAGAGGGAATGAAAGCAAGCCGGTGGAGAGATGCAAGAAGAGTGAAGTGCTTAAATTAACAACACAAGAAATTAATCTCAGTAGCAGCATTTTAAACAAATATAAATGGAGTGTGAGTGTTCTCCTAGGTAACTCCAAACATGAGGTGATGAAACTTGAGTCAGAATTTTAGTTATGCAGACACAGAGATGCTGCTGCACAGAATGCAACAGCAAAGTACAGATGCCCTGGAAGTAGGATGTGAGGACGAGGAACATACTGAAACAACACTCACGTTGCAGGCTGGGCCATGACAAAGACAGTGCGTGGTGTTGTCTTCAGTGTCTGGAGAAGAAAAAAAAAAAGAGAGAAAATGACCTTTACCAAAGAAAGGGCAAAAGACTGGATTTTGTTAATCGAATTTCCACGAAGAGTTGTCCGAAGTTCTACAACCTTAGCTTGCATTTGCTAAGTGTGCCAAGGACCCTAACTCTGAGTCCATATACGAAATCTCCAGAGATAGCGCATCACAGGAAAAAAGGAAAATGTAGTCAGATCTCCAGCAAAGGTCTGTCACTGCTGAAGGTGTTTCATTTCAGAAATAAGGATAATCTGGAAAGTATCTACAACGAGATACCAGACAGCAGGTCATTAAGCTTTAGGGTGAAGGAAGACAGGATGGAGAGAGGGAAATGGACTGAAGGGTGGCTGGTTTATTTTACATTATAAGAGATTACAGTGAGATCATATTTTCTGTGGAGGAGCCTACAAAATTATACTGGTTAGGAAAAAGGGTATGAAAGGAATTTCTAACTGAGAAGCCTGAGGGATTGGAGAACATATAAAATGTGCTAAAGTGGGTTTTTTAGTCACTCAAAAAGTAAGCTTAGAGTTGCTGAAGTAAAGAGGATGGACATTTTTGATGGTTGAAACTTAGCAACTCAGTCAAAAGATATGCTGAGTTCTCTGCAACTCTGTTGTCAGGAAGGGCCAAACTAGGTCCCTGTGGAAGGACCAAGTGACAGCAAATAAGTTTGATGCAGACAGTTTATAAGCTGTCCATTCCTCATATGAGATTGGACTTGAACTTGTTGAGAAAGCTGTGGTTTGAGTTCATATAAAGTAGTACAGATACAGAGGTATAGCTTCTTTCTCTTTCTCTCTCTTTCTTCAGCACACATGTAATATAGGATGGCATTTGCTTTGTCTCTCACAAATATTGAGTCACTGTGGACAAGCTGAGTTGGTGATCAGCACAGCTGGGAATGTGTTAGGAAAAACAATTTCTCACCTTGGGGAAACAAAGGGGAATATTAGATGCAGAAAACATACAGTGACAGAGAACACAGAGGTATAGAGCTGAAGGACACCTCATATCCAAGCTGAACTCACAAGCACATGCTCAACACTAGCAGATACTTATGGAGGACACAACGCATTTTTGCCATTATTTGAAAGACTTCTGGTTGCTGTGGTCAGTGAAGTAGGAGTTCAAGGCCTCATCCTTTCCTAGGGGTAAATGAGAGGGCCTCAGCTGAGAAAGTATCTGTGGAGACACTAAGGAGCAGAAAGATCTTGCACATACAGTAGTGCAAAACTAAAGGATATTCACACCTTGTTTTTATGAAGTAAAGCTGTTTCTTCCACTCACTTAATTTCTTTATAGCATTTCAGAAACCTGTAGGACTGAAATATACTGCCAGATATGATGAAAAGAAGTATTAAGTAATCTGAAATGCTAGTTATTTGGACTTCATTTAGTTTCAGGTACTTGACAGTAAGTGACAGAGTTCTCTTGGGGGCTCTGTATACACAGTTTTACCATGACCCCAAACTGGGCTTCAGTGCTGGTACTTTGGTAGTGAGTTCCTTTATAAATAGAATATTTCCATTTGAATTCACTACTACCTGGGTCAAAACAGTCATGTACACAGCATCCAAAGAATCCCATGTGCCCCTGTCATTTTTTACAATCAACAGAAAATACAATCTCTACATTGAAAGTAAAGGATGTACAAGCGCAGAACACCTGCTTGCTACAACTGCAACAACTGCCTGGCTCTGAACTGATGAAACGTGGCAATATTCAGTAATTTATAGAGCAACAAAGACAAAACAGTAGGAGCTTGCACTTCCACGACCAACAAGCCAATAAAACAAAAGAGGGGGGGAATGTGATTTGAGGTAGTCAGACATAGTGTGACACAGATATTTCAGCTTCCTGCTGTAAATAAAACATGCTGTGTCAGCTGGAAGTAAAGCACTCCAGCAATGTTGTCCATCTTAAAAGAAAGGTAGCGGTGAGCGAAGGTCATCTGCCACAGCTGCAGCATGTTTAATGGGGAGTTTGCTCCTCAGAAGGAGCCAGTATTGAGACAGCCAGGGTCTGGCTAGCCACGGGAGCTGCTCCCCACAGCAGCCTTGCAGACAGCTCGAGGGCAGAGTTTGCAGCTGGACTTGTGAGAGAGAAACAAAATTCAAACCACTGTTTTGGAAAACTACAAGAAGTTGCTTCCTCGTATCACAGCACAATATTTCTAGGCTACGGACTGAAAGAGAAAAGCATTAACTTTTTCTTATGTTTCCATGTTACTCTGGTGATTTCACTGTCTTTACCTCTACACATGGCCTGCAAATGGAAGGATTTTTTCCCCACACACACTACACACTGTTGTTTTCTGTCTAGAAATGCTTTCCATCCCACAGCCCAGAGAATTCTATTGATCTTAGAGAGTTTCACCATTATGCAGGAGTTGGACAAGTCATTATCAGTTCTGTTTAAGGAAAGATTTCAACACCAGTGCACACAATCTCAACATAAATTAAAAATAAATTAATACAGCAAACACCGTATGGTTTCTTCCAGCTAACAAAAGAGAGCTTGAGCCACATGGCTGGTTCCACCACACCAGCCAGAAAGGGGGTTTTGTCTCACGGCCAAGGAACAACAAATTATCAGAGAGCAACAAGCTCGCACCTTAAACTGCCCAGCCTTTCCTGCAGCCAAAAGCTCACCACTCTGTATATCAAAAGTATTGTCCAAACTATTAAAGAGTTCACCAGGCTAATCCTTACTTTACCTAGTCAGTGATTTGCAGGCAGTGGAAATCAAACAAGTAAACAAATAATGAGATCACTAATTCCTTGAAGCTATAAGAAAAGTAGGTATTGTTTGCATAGTAATTACCCTGGTTCAATTACAGTAAGAAGAGTCTTAAAAGAAAAGGTCTCCTTCCTCTGGGGGCAAAACTGAGTAAGAAACTATCATTATCTTCCCTGCTTATTTCAATGAGAGCTGAAGTATTTCCTGTAGAGGATGAAAAAGACAGTACTTAGCATGAAAATAAGACATTCATTTTCAGGAGATATGGGAACTTCTACACACTACACCTCTAAAACCTTCTGTTCGTTGCCCCTAATGTTCAATAATTTTTATCCAAAAGTAGTACTACTTCTTAAACTAGCAACTGCTCTCCAGTCATGTTATTATACGCCAGGTGTGTTAATATAAACCTGCAGTCATTCTGCTGAGGTCCATGTTGTAAAAGTGGTCTTGATTATTTTTCCATACTATCTGAGTGTAGTTTCACAGATGACACTGATAATCCCCATTTACACAGTGAGAATAAATCCCGAAGATCATAACACTATGCATTCTGAATCCTGCAGATGACTTTCTGAAAGAAATTGCACAAATAAATCACCTGAAAGCAATAACAGTGTTGGAGAATTCTACAGCTCCAGACAATGTGCAATCAGCCAACGCACACTGTATATATTCCTTTGCCTTTATCACGTCTGACAAGCGTATGGTTTGAGACTGACAACAGAGACTGTCTGTTCATCAGGAACAGGGTAGAATTTATAGAAATATCTCTTGAAAGGAAGCACTCCAGCTGGAGTGCCAAATCTCCATGTTAGCTCCAGACTGGTAATAATTTGTGCTCTATTTTCCTATAAAGCAACCTTTTCTTATAAGAATATTCAAAGAGCTTTTGGAGCTGAGTGTAAATGCTTCAGCTATGCTACTTTGACTAAAATGACCCAGTGTGCCTACCAGGAGAACAAGCCAGATGAGTCATGATATAGCAAAGTATATAGAAGTGCATTTTGCCTCTAAATTACCGTGTTAAAAACAGTCTAGGTCAACTGAATGGCTGCCTACGAAAATTTGCTGCTGAACCAGTCCAACTTGTAGTTCAGAGGAGCCAGATTCCGATCATATGCACATTGATGTATAATTGAGAAAACATTAACCAAATCATTGAAGGAAGTGTCAGGTTGTTTTTGAATCCAGGGTACAAGAAATCAGTGCCACTCTCAATGGCACAAACCCACTATTTTTACTATCTCTGCCAGCTGTGGGACTAAAAATTCAGCAGCTCAGTTGAGAGGCCAAGGACTATGCTGCGATTTCATATTCATCGCACTGATACCTCCCAGGCATTATCTACACAACACAGTAGAACTCACAGCCCTAACTTGCATTATAGTTACAACCTTTGCAGGTAACAGCTTTCCCAACAGTTGATGCAAAAGTGCATCTCTGCTGCTTGGGGTATTTTGTCATTGCATCTTTAGGCAGCTACAGGAAGGTCTGCCCTGCCTTCACATGCCAGTACTGCCATGTGTGGGGTCTTCCTGAATCTGGGTCTTTCAGGTGGACTCTACAACTGCAAAATGGCAAAATGGCTTTTACCTGGCAACAAACGTACTGCTCACAGCGGCAAGGCCAGTGGTAGGATGTGGAAACCTCTCTCTGGAGAGGAGCTGGCTCCTGTGTAATGGCTCAGCGCCCAAGTTATTTCTCCATTGCACGGGTCATAGGTATTAAATACATGTGGGAACACAAAGGGGATCTGCCCTTTTGCAGTGCCAGTAACAGTGGCAAGCTGGAGAGATGGCAAGAAGGGACACTCACCTCTGCTAGCTTTGCACCACAAGGGCTTTCTGTGGCAAGTCTTTCCCCATGCTGCCCTGACGATGAGCAGCAAGCAGTGCTTCATCAAATTTGAACAGAAGATGTCGAGAGAAGAACAAATATGCATGCTCTGGGTCAAATCCTGAGAAGTCACCATACTAGCAGCGGTACAGGGCAACGTGGTAGCCTGCCAATAAAGGAAATGACATACTGGGCAAACTAAAAGACCATTTAAAAAGACTCAAACCCAAACTATTTGCAGGCATCCTGCAGACAAGGTCAGATGGCATTTGCAGGCAGCAGGGAGGAACGGCCTCTACAGCTGTAACCATTCAAGCAGAGGGAAGGAACCACCCCAGGGGACGCAGCCCCGCCCCCCACATCTGCTGCTGTGGACCCTGTGAATAGCCACCCTGAAAACTGTATCTTTATGGCTACTGACACTGACAGATGACAAAACAGGAAATTATTGGCCTCAGGACCTGAGCTCAGACTGATATATGAAAAACACCCACAGAAAATCATCTTATACAGCTGGAATTGGAATCAATAACTTATCAACACTACAGAGAAGAAGGGGAAAAAATCCCAGCTCTCTCTGGCCTGGTGGTTCTGCTTACTAACTAGGGCTATTCTGTAGCAGTCAATATTTTTGCAAACTGGATGTAATTCATGCACGAGTACAATACAGATTGAGGGTAGCCGAGGAGAAAGTGAGACAGAACAAAACCTGTGCCTGGACAGTATTTGGATTTGAAGAAGTTCTGAAGCATCTCTGTCAGGTGACAAAATTTCTTTCTCTGTGGCAGCCCAGAAAAACAAAATGGCATCACAAGGTCACCATGAATTGTACTCTCAAGGGGAAAAAGAAGGGTTGTCATCATCACTGGCAGGTGAGGAGAGACTAGAAAAATATTAAGTCCTGCCTTTCTGTATTGCAATTGTTATTACAACTTCCCAATATGTCATTTGATTTCTATAAGCAAGTATTACGTGGTGTCTGTTTTGAGAAATATTCCGGCATGTTCAACAGCACAAAATTCACAGATAATTGTTTTTAAAGGAGTTAGTGTCTAAAAACTCTGTTTCATTTACAGTCTAAAGGAAAAAAATAAATACCTTATCAACCCTCAAATTGCATGCAATTTGATGCACCAGTATCAAGTGAAAAATAAATAATTCCATGCCTAAAGGAACCAACTCTCACTTTCACTTTACGTTAAGTGTGTATTTATCCAGATGAGAAGAGTATAATAAGTCCACACTTGCATGGGGAAAAAAAAAAATCTATTCTTATAGTTCTACCAAGTTTTCTTATTGTCACACTGACAAATTGGTTCTATATTCCTGAGCCATGCTGTATTATACCAGGGGAGGAAAGTACATCCCTGCTTCACTAAATTGTGGGGGAGTAGGATCAGTGGGATGAAAAAAAAACCAAACACATTGATGAAAATAATCCATTCTCAGCTGAAGTTGTGGGTGGGCTCCAGGATATTTTGGTAACTCAGTTGCACAATATACTGCTGCAATGTGCGACAAAGAAATGACGCCAGAGTACTGCACACACCGCAGTTTTAACTTCATGTAAACCGAGTCACACATCTTGGCCACAGCTTACATCCGATGGACGATGCAGCAAGCAAGCCAGGATGCCCCAACCGTGCCACCAGCAGCAGGCTGGCATCCCCTCAGGATGGGAGGCTGTGCAGCCCTGCGATCCTCCACGTGCAACCCCAATTGCAGCAGCACAGGGAGGTGCCAGCCTTCCTCACCAGCACGAAAGCAAGTGGGACGCCGCTGAGGCTCTGAACACCCACAGCCTAACTCAGGTGCCCGCTTCTCATCTCTCCAATGCCCACATCACAAGTGGCAGTGGCCCAGGGCTGGCCCCAGGAGAAGTCCAGCTCCCAGGACAGGCCCTTGGCTCCCCCAGCCTCTGCCCAGCACCAAAACTGCACCTGGGGAACTTCCTGTGCAGTCATTGAAAATATAAACCCATCTCCCCACCTGCCCTGGATGCTCCAAGTTACTCCTAGAGAGGTCTAAAAGCCCACAAAGGCCCATCTCGCGCCCAGATATTAACATAGACTCTCTTGTACACACCTTTGATAATTTTCTGCAGTGAACAGTGGAGCATACACTGCAAAATGTGAAGATGAAATAAAAGAAAATAGGATTTCTCAAATGGTGAATAAGTGGACAGCTAAAGGCCATTGTCCCACATCATTTAATACAGCCTGAAGGAAAGCAGTGTCACAGCATTAGATCATATTTCAATGATAAGATGCACTTGGTGTCCTTGAAACTTGTGTCATCAGCAGCTGCCTTCATTCTTGTCTCAGTTAGTGGTGGCACTTGGCTGTTTTACATCAAATCACAGTAACTTTAACCAATGATAAGTACTGGCTTCTGTGAAGAGCCCAAGAAGCAAGAGGTATATGACAAGAAGAAATTCCTACTAACGGCAACTACGGTGTTAGAAATACATCAGTGGTACACAGAGAAGCCACATTTTCTAGCATTCCAGTACTTCAAAACCTCTAATGTTTTTAACCTCGCTACACACAGGAAAGGTGGAAATACAGGTAAGGAAGTACTGCTTCCCTCATTCTAGAGATGGAAAAGTGAGGCACAGGACTACTGTAGCCCCAATGAATCTATTTCAGTCTAATCACCATTCAAATTCTTTGCATATTTGGGCCTAAATTGCTCTACAAGGTCACACCGGGCGTATGGGTTGCTGCTGTCTTTTCTCAGACCCTAACTCTTCTTTCCTCTATGAGCCTATAGGCAAGGAAGCAGGTTTTGAGGCAAATCAGAGACCTTCAGAGACCCTCATTTGTGCACGGGGCCCCCTTCTCCCCTCAGCTGGACCAGGTAGAAGGAATTTATCCATCTACTAAGTGCAGGATCAAGGTCGCTTAACATGTTATTTCTTACCTTGTGATAGGCATTTGTCTCCACATCCTGAGTATTCAAAGACACCTAGATGAATCCAACTTAAGACCAAAATTCACCTCTGAGCTCAGTGCAATGTTATCACACCACTAGGATTCATTTTGGGGACCATTACACATACTGAGAAAAAAAGGAGCTATACAAGAGTGGAGTGCTCTCAACTTTCTCATCTCAGTGAACTTCAGCGAGGAGAGAAGAGTGGCCCAACATTGACAGAGCAGAAGTGGTACAACAGAAGGTGTCCAAAAACAAAACTGTTTCAAAGCTTCCCTGATGGTCTTATTTGGCCCTGTGAAAAATATGCCTATATCTCATTTTGCTGAGCTTGTGATATTTTCTTTGACATCTGAAGCTTATAATGATTGGACTCAATTTAATACAAGTATTTCTAAGCACGTACATGTGGCATTTCTTTCAAAGTGATTTTCTTCTATTATTATCAGAATAACGTTATATATGTGACAAAGTCTGCGACAGCACAGTCTAAACATTACAAGAACAGGATTGTACCAGAATTAGGTCTCCCATACTAAATGCATCTTCAACAGACTCAAGTAAATGAGGAACAAAAGTTTAATGCCATCTGAAACTAAATGCAGTTGTCAGCTGCTGTTTTTCAAATGAGCCATCCAGTACTCTCATCCTTGGAAAAGCAGTGATACAGAGCCAGAGAAATTAACTGTATCGCAAGGGCTTGGGACTGAATGCCAAAAAACAAAAATACCATGGTTCTTCCCATGTTAAGATTCAAGAAGGTAAGAGTTAAAATTATTAAAGGCTTGTGTCCTGGTTTCAGCTGGGATAGAGTTAATTTTCTTCCCAGTAGCTGCTGTGTTTTGGATTTAGTACGAGAAGAATGTCGATAACACTGATGTTTTTAGTTGTTGCTAAGAAATCAAAGACCTTTTTTCAGTTTCCCACATTCGGCTAATGAGCAGGTGTACAAGAGCTGGGAGGGAGCACAGCCAGACAGCTGACCCAAGCTGGCCAGTGGAAACATTCCATACCATAGATGTCATGCTCTGTATACAAATGAGAGCTGGCCCGGGGGCAGGAATCAGCGAGTTCCACAAGACCGGCAAGTTCCATGATTGCTGCTCAGGGACTGGCTGTGCAATCAGTTGTTAGGCCATGAGAAAAATTGTATTGTGTATCACTTGTTTTTCATATTCTTTATTTTTATTATTATTATTATTATTATTCCTTCCTTTGTTGTCTTATTAAACGGCCTTTATCTCAACCCGCATGTTTTACTTTTTGTCCATTTTCCTCCCCATTCCACTGGGGGAGAGAGAGGGGTGAGCGAGTGGTTGTCTGGTCCTAATTGCCAGCTGCCAGGTTAAACCACGACAGCTTGTTTGGGGAAATTTTTGGACCCAGACAATTGCTGAGAAGATAACTCAAAACAGTGAAAATTATTAACATAATAAAAATGCAAATGTGTACATGGTGCACTCAGTTAACAATAAAATTTCATAATCATACCACAGTTACTCTTCGTAAATATCAGCTCTAGTCTCACCAAAGGACCTTTTCCTGCTCCCACTGACCTGAACGTGGCTACTCACATCTCTATTTATCTATCCTCAGATGATATGATTTTGGAAAAACAAACGAACAAAAAACCCAAACACAGAAACCCACCTTCCCTCTGCAGGAGCACAGAGCCAGATCAGAGCCAAAGGGTATCCCACACAGCAGAGCATCTCTGCCCGCACGTTCCCCATGGCTGCCCCAGAGCCAGCGCTGCTTCTCTGCCTTGCTGCGCTCTGTGGCAGCATGCCAGCCTGGAGAAAAGATTGAACAGGACCCGAGTACTCAGTATCTTTTGGTTTCAGCTCATCTTCCCTACAATGACGATAAAAGGCAGGCTTTTTGTTGCGGGGAATTTTTAGCTGGATCAGGCCTACAAAGTATTACTGCAAAAAAGCCAGGGGCAAAAATACCCGAACACCAAACACACCAACCAAGCCACTCTGTATTCAGTAAGACTACTGCATGTATATGCCACCGCTTCTGAGAGTGGTGCTAGCAGAGAAGGTCATCTGTGTTTGGCTGCAGGCTTCTCTCTGTTCTGAGCATCTCACCACATGCAACATGTGCATAAAAATGCATGGTGTGAAAAGGAAAACCCTGCATAACAACATAGTGGCTTGGTTGATACAGTTTAACAATTGGCCATGAAACCAAACAAATGAAAGAGCCAGGACCATACTTGAGAAATGCCTGTTTGTCAACTTAATTCTTATCATACAGTCAGATCAGTCAACTGCAAACTCAGTTAGAGATCTCTGTAATAAAATATTAATAGCTCTTGTATACTGCTTCCACAAGGTAATGTAGTAAAAAATGAATGTTTCTTGCACGTTTCCACATTTCCTCTTTTCTTACTGCTGAAAGGTTACATTTAAGAAAGCCAGCTTACCGCAGCATTATTCTTTTTTTTCCCAGGAGGTATTTTTCCTTTAAACCTTAGAGAATAATTAAAATTCCTCACACAGGACAATAGTAAATAAGATTAGGGTATGCATTTCAAATGTAGCATACTAATGGCATTTTTGGAGTTCGTAATAAATCATCTCTATTCTCTGCAAGCAGTGGAGTAAATGGACAAATTCTCTGAAATACACATCTCTATATATAAAGCCCACACCTTAACTCTGATCTTGTCTTTCTACATCTCTGACTTACCCAGATATCTTGGTATTGTAGATATAATATCAGCTTTTTTTGTACATCAGACAACAGTCTAATAATCTCATTAGCCGCAAATACTGTAGGAATCCAGCAGTCTGCTGATACCCAAGAAACAATTTCAGCCTTCGCCAGCGCCAGTTGTCAGCAGTAAGCAGCCAAACATATATTGCTCTATCTGATTCACTTTATCATCTAGTTTTGCAGCTTACGTTTAGTACGGAACTGATAGAAGAGAAACGTTTTAACGCTCAGTATGAGGACCACTTATTTCAACACACTGAAGCTGCTTTGGTTTTTTACCTAACCTTTGGGTGATCTCATCTCTCCCATAGGTTTCTGACATTCCGACCCAAAACTTTCTATGATTCTATGATTTATGTTTGTTCTCAGTAGCTGCAGTTTACCCTACTGCAGTCAGATCTTGAGTGGATATTTCCATTATCTGACAGGTTTTCTTTCAGCTTGCTTTTCTTCTTCCTTCCATATTACATTAGCACAAACCATTGCTGTGTCTTCGGTCTCCCCTGTGTTATATCACGCTGTATCTATTGAGACAACTACACATCTTGTTTCCAGGTTTGAGGCAAATCCAGTTCTCCTGATTCAACACTGAGTTCAGGTAAATCCAAGCCCTCTGTGTTAAACCCTTGGAGGGTGAAATGGCCAGGCCTATGCTATGCCTGATAAGCCCTGTACTAGTTCACAAGAAATCTTGCTGGTTTTGCACGTTAGACATTTCTTAACATTTCTTTCCTCTAGGAAGTCCTTTTGGCTAAACAAGGACAACAAATGAGTTTCTGTTTTGCAGGTTTCACAACTAGTAGAAATGAAAGAGGGAATAAAAGATCAAGGAATATGAAGTGTGGGTGCATTTATTTTCAGAAAATTGCATAGGTAAAACAAAACTTTTTTCTTCCAACAGATATTCTCTAAATCCCCTTTAAATTCAATTTTCTGCTGTACTTCCCACATAAGCATTCAATACTTCTTGGTTTAGCTCATGCAATCAATACAAATCAGAAAATTATTATACTCTAAATGCTAACACATTTTCTCTCTTCTCTTCACTAACGTCAGGCTAGAGCAGGTACTCCTCACACAGGCCACTGTTTGGGGGCTTCACAAGGAATGAAATCTTTACTACGGGCTTTTGTTACTTTACAATCTTTACTATCAACTTTCATGTTCCTGTGGCAATGGAAAGGCTGTCACTTTGGGGCCAGTCTTTGGAAAACTTGAGCTTATTTACAGCAGCATGTGCTGAGCTTGCCAGTTGACTCGTGTCTTCTTTTTGTGTTTGTGGGAAGGCTCCTCTTCTGCACCAAACACACGACCAGCATCACACCAACCATCACGGCCTGAGGGCAGACGCAGACCTCTATGGGGCTAGCATTAGTGCTGGCTCAGCTCCCTACAGCTAGTGCCAAGTAGGCAGCTGGAAGCTGTGAAGTTTAGTTAGAAATTCTGATGAAAATTGCCAAAAAGATAACTAAAAGCTGCTGAGGCTTTTCCTACATCAGGGACTCAGAAGTTCCACTTACAGAAAGCTTAGAAGTGAGATCAGCAATTCAGGGAGCTGGAGAATTTGGTAAGATGATAGCTGAGTTACTGTGATTGTAACAGCAGCTCCATCTGAAGCTACACCCAATTCCCATGCCATGTCCACTGTTCAGGAAGTGGCTGGTCTGGAGGATCATATTTAGAAATAGCTTTTAACTCTTCATGGGAAGATTTCTATGGCAAGCCAGTGAAGTTTGTGATACAACGATATTAGCAAATCTCACTCACCCAAAAACCCAGTGAAACAGAGAAATAAATGCACACTCATTTCCCAAAGTACGACATGCATGAAGTCGTCCCATAATGGATGAGCACCAAAGTGGGTGGCTGAATCATTCCAATTACTTTCCAGCACAAAGTATCGTTGTATACAGGACTTGGTCATGATTTTCAGCTCAGTACATGGAAAAAGCAGTGACCTGCTTTGAAGGGGAGTCCATCCATTAATTAATGAAGGGAGACAAACTAAAGTATGGTAACATTAAAACAACATGAGAATGAAGGTGTGGCTGCGGTCCTGTTCACCTAGACACAGGCAGCTCCCACACAGGCACAGAATCACACACACAAACAGACAGGGGTGACAGCCACACGAGTACACCCTCACCCCACTGCCCACAGCAACAGCACCTTGGGGGTGCCCCCACAACGCTGCGCCTCCAGGGGTGCTCATTTCAGACACAGCAAACCCCACACACTCCTCCTGTGGCAATTCAGCATTTCTTTTTTGACACCAAAACAATCTGATGTTTCTCTTGAAGCTATCCAGCTCTCCAGAAGCTCTCAAAAAACAGACACACCACAACCACAAAAAAAAACCCTCCAGATTTCCTCAGTCACCCACACCTTCTCCAGTTTCTGACCCAGCCTTACTCATTGTCTAGTTACAGCACGTTTTTACAGATATAATCCATTTAACTACAAAATATGGGTCCAAGCCACTTCCATTTTTTTTTCCCTCAGAAGAAAACCTTCTCATTTCACCCACTTCACTGCTTATCTTTTTGAAAACATAGCCACATTGCTTCTCAGAAGGAGCAGAAAAGACAGGAATGAAGCAAAACTTAGGCAGAAATAACTCTTCTTAAAAAAAAATGCCTGCATTTCTTCCAGAAATTTCAAAAGTTATCATTGTCTTATTGCCAGGCATCCTGCTCACCTCATCCTCCATGCAACTGTGAGCCTCAGCAAGGGTACAGGTCTCAGAGGTATTGCACACAGCACTGCTTTATAGCTGTCATTTCTGATTAAAAGCTGCATGTGTAGCCCACTTGAGCGAGGTTGGATCTCTCTCCAGGACTGCCATCAGTCCGCATAAGGCCTCTACATAAAACAAAAAGAAAAAAAAAATGCTGCAGCTCTTAGTGTTCATCTGGCTCAGCAATGAACATCTAAATATAAAATGTTTATTGTCACTTAAGGTAAGCTCTGTATCCCAAACCAATGAGTTGGCATCCTGCAAAGCCAGGCATATATTTGCAATTATTGCCATGCAATAGTTTGCATTGTTATGAACAAGATTTAACGGTTACAGTTTGTATCTATTACCTATTTATTCTTCCAGCATGTGAATATTAAACACTAGAAGAGACAGATGAATGCCTGTAGAAAACTACAGTAAAAAAAAGAAAGATTCAAATGAGCATCATTCTAATAAAATGTTTAATGGAAGGAAGTAGCACCCTGACTCCACTCCAGTGATGTTTCACTCCTCTCTGATGAGCCCAGAACTGGATGACATTGTTCCAAACTTGTTATCATAGAATGGTTTGGGTTGGAAGAGACCTTTAAAGGTCATCCAGCCCAACCGCCTTGCAGTGAGTAGGGCCATTTTCAATCAGATCAGGTTGCTCAGAGCCCCATCCAACCTGTCCCTGAAAGTTTCCAGGGATGCGCATCTACCACCTCTCTGGGCAACCTGTGCCAGCGTTTCACCACCCTCACTGTAAAAAATTTCTTCCTTATACCCAGTCTGAATCTACCCTCTTTTAGTTTAAAACCATTACACCCTGTCCTATCGTTACAGACCCTCCTAAAAAGTCTGTCCTCACTATGCCAGTAAATAAAACATTTCCATCCTTATTATTGTAAATCAAGACTCAGACAGGACAAGATCTAAATTTTACACATGAAAGCATTTTTAAGAAAATCACAACAATTGGTTCCTCTAACCTAAATGGCAATAGTAGAAAAAAAAAATTGCATCACCAAGCTGCTTTTGATAACTTTTTTCCCTAAAGAGTTTCCTGCAAACCACATGTTCTTCCATGTTTATTTTCAAATCTTTCCTCCATCTTTCAAACTTATGGGAAAGAGATTCAACATTTTCTACCATGAGTCCAAGTGCCATGAAGAATTATTGCTCTGGGGAGGAAGGAGGACTTTCCCCTCAAATCTTTTGGTTTTGTTTTTTTTTTTATCTGGTGCCCAGGACATGGACTTCTTTCCATAGATGTTTTCTAAAGCTAAGTGCTTGGAAGAGTCCTGTCATCATGGCACTGCAGCAATGTTCAGATCACTCTGCACTGGGAAGTCGAACATCACCAAAAACTTCCTGAGAAATTTTGAAGGAAAAAAATATCTCTTTTGACTTTAAAAGACACCATTGTCAGGAGCAATTAACATTGTCTAATCACTCCTTTTATACCAGGCAATTTAAACTCCCTGTCATAACTGCAAACCAGTCTGTAATTATCCCTCATTTTTCTCATTCTCCTCTTTTGCTATAGCTTCTGGGAGGGAGACATCCAGCTGTAGCTCTTTAATTTCCTCCTTAGTGTAACACTGCATTTCTTTGTTGCAGCTAGCTCTAGGAAGTCATTTGGCAGCACAGTTAATGTCCAGCCCATAGAGGACAAGTCCAAGTCTCCCCGCCAAGAGACACTGTAAGGACATCATGCTGCCATGGTCTGTCCCCACCATGCAAGAAAGAAAACCAAGCCAAAAACATAAATGTCCTTCACAGCACCGGGGTGGGAGGGAAGAGCCATCAGTCAAGTACATCCCTCTGCAGACCCTTTGAACTGTACCCCTGATCCCTCCTATGTACCTGAACTGATTGTCTGGATTTTGTCAGCAGCTGTTTACACCCATCCTCAACCTCCTCCCGGCTGAGCTACCCAGCTCTTGCAGGGCTGGCTGGTAGAAAGTGCCACAGGACTTCCTGCCATTTTCCAAAGCAATAATCCCCATAAAATGTAACGGATCCCAGAGAGGTGGGGGTGGGAGGAAGCAGACAAAAACCAACCAAACAAACAAGAAAACCCAAGAAACAAACCAAAAACTTTCCAGCATGAACAACTGAAAAAAGGGCATTTGAATCATCAGCTCTCCTCTGCCTCCCTTACTCAGTTTTCTTAAACCACCCTAAAAAAACAACACCAAAAAAAAGCCCACCCTAGTGAACAAAGATCTTCACATTCAGCCTCTGCTGAATAAGGGCAGGGAATAAATTATGGCAAGGCAGATCCTTCACAAAGTCTGCCTGCTCTCTGCTCACATTTTATTGCATCTGCCTCCTGCTCCTGGCCCAGCAGTAGCCACTGCTGCACTGCTACCTGGCATCAGAGAAGGGCAGCAGCCTTTCGTAGGGCTTGGAGGGACAGAATGACATCTGTAGTAGCAGATCCCACCCAGGTTAACAGAGAAGCTGGAGAGTGGATCAGTCTGGTTTGGTGAGAACCACTGTTAAATATTGCTAAAAGTTTCTTCTCCCCGTGCCCCTGCTACTGCCCTCGTGGGTGCTGTGGTCCCAGGAAACTGTCAGGCACCAGGGCTCAGAAACACTGGCCTTGGCTGCAGCCTGTCCTGGAGTTGTGGGAACACCCCAAACAGATACACGCACGCACATGTGTGCGTGCACACCATCCTGGGGCACTGGGGCCACTGAACTCCCCAAACTCCATGAGGGTCCCTCTTGGGTGCAGAGTAAAAGGCATAGACAGACCCTCTTCTAAGGTGGTCTCGTAGCTCTGACTTCACTTGCCTGCTCCTGTAGCTGCATGCAGGTTAGGGTGTTTTCCTATTTTTTATTCCATACATTTTGCTTTGCTATGCGGGACCAGCTGCAGAGATATAGCTTCCCCGCAGCTCCATGTGCCACCTTGTTCTCAGAATAATTCTGAGGTCACGGATACTAAACACTAGCACTTGTGATCTCAAAATCCATTATTTTCCTGGGATTTCTCTCAGCTTTAATTTCCTAAGTAGTTAACAGTAGTACCAGCAGAACCTGACACCAGGCAAATAAATCAAACCAGCAGCAGGGTCCTTCTCGGTAAGTCATAATGAAAGCAATGGCTGCAGGCATGTTCTTCTGCTTCCAAACCCACTTGACCAACATCTCCTTTGACATGTTGGCATCCTTTGGCAGGGGAGAAAGCATTACACTTAATCTACCAAAATTAATTAGAAAATTTTAGGGGAGTTGCTAAATTTTAAAAATTCATGCGCAAATCAAGCTAACTACTTCGCAACCCATCTTGTCTCAAAAGGAGAACACAAACTAAGTCGTTCAGTCAACAACAAGGGTCAGAAAAGGGTGTTTTAAGGTGATTCCAGCCAGCCATGAATGAACAAAAGCACCTAGAAAATGGCCTGACGTTTATGGAGATACCATCAACCACGGAGAAGGGGTGCATAGGTATATACCGAGAGATTTTAATCTTCAGCTTTTCCAAAAGAAAAAATACAAACACTAAAACCAAAAAACACCTCAAACTATTAGCCCCAAGGGGTGAGCTTTCAAATCCTCTGATTTGACAATACCACCTAAAAATAACCCACAACCATCATACCCTAATGGTCATGCATGAGGAAAAATTTTATTTAAGGCCTCCCTAATACTAAGTTCCAATCAGATAGTTCAGAAACTTAGGTAAAAAGAGATATAATTCCACTTTTTGTTCTGAAACAAGTGCAACCATTTAAACTACTGTTAATAGTATGTCATTGCCAGGCAGTTGCCCTCACAAGAGATCTGATACCTAATCTATTACCATCAGCTTATATTCAACTAAAAATGAGCGCAACAACATTTAAAGCTGTATAGAGCTCTTTCAGTTAGATAAAAAAGCATAGATGAAAAGCAAATACGCATTTTCTTAGCTTATCTCTCAGTCTGGCTCATACCTCAAGGTCTGCATAGGTTGCAATGGGCAATTTTTGAATTCCTACAGTTTTCTCAGAGTTTGAACTTTAACAAGAAAAGATGGATTTGAGCTACCAACACTGCAAGATACTGCTGTAATATGGCATCAACAGTTATGCCATTTTAATCAACAACGTTCCTATTCACTGAAGCACATTTCTGATCTTCAGCCAAATCATGCAAGAGAAAATTGCATTCATGCTCCCTGGTACTGCTGTTTTTCAGTATTCCGTTACTGCATTAAAGCAGGTCAAAAACCCTTTCTCAAAGGCATTTCTTCTATCAGATCTTCAGAGGAGGGGCAGGAGGTGCAAAAAGCAGCACATCTCCAGCCCACAGCCCCATCAAGAGTCCTTTACCCAGAACTAGGGACACTCACAGAACTGTGGACATCAGCAAAACAGTACAGCAGTGTAACACCCTCCCGGCAGGAAAGCTTTCTTGCCTCCCCTGAAAAATGAAGCCAGACCTGCATAAAGCTGAAAACAAGCCTGTGGAAACGTTATTCTCTGCAGATCCCAGACAGCCGCAGAGGGAAAGCTCCCATCTAGCCACCTGCACAGGTGCGTACCTGGGACAGAGAGCAGAAATCACAATTTTGCATCTCAGACAGAGACACAAAAACCCCCTTCCCTGCCTGCTACTGCTGCTCAGCATGATGCCCAGACAATGAAGAGTCAGGCAATGTCTGAGAGTCTGAATCATCTCCGACAATCAGAAAGGAGCTTTACCTGCACCCTGGGACCAGCAGGCAGTTGGCTCCTTCTGCACCCAGGCATTTGGCTGGCAGTGAAAAGCTTCATAATCCTGAGCCTTTACCTCCAATTCAAATACCTCACTTACAAACAGCAAACATATTTAAGTGCTGTTAGTACTGGGCAGGTAAACACTTGGTGTCTTTGGAAGAGAGAGCAATCCACAACCTGAAAGAAATACAGAATGGCTTCTCTTGACTTTTTGTATATTTTATACTGAATATGTTATTATCAGCCTACAATTTATGTACAATTTTTGTTTAGCAATTAGGTTTCTTCTCACAGTTGCATCTGAGAAGACAGCCTCTTCTGGAAGTTGTTTTTTCTGTCAGTGAATGAATAAAGGGGTATTTTTTGCAGGACATTCTTCTCTCTTCCATTATCTTGGGCTTTCGTTTGGTTTTTTTACACCTAACCTCTTATTTCCAGCTTTTTTACCCACCTGTACTTGCACTGTGCTTAGTCAACACCAAATCCCAGACATCACATATTTACAGTCGTGGCAAGTTTTACAGGTTCTGACAAATACATAGCTGAATTTCTCGCTAATCTTTCATCAGGACCATAACCCTCAGCACCTCTAAAAGACCTTTACCCCTAAATTCCTGTGTGCCATGCACACATTGACTGAATAGCACTCCACAAAGCACGGTTCAATCTCTCAGTTTTCAGGAAGTACATATAAATTTTATACCTCACTTGAGAAAAGAAAATGAGCTCAGTAGTAGAGACAAAACGGAATAATTGGCCAGATGACAGGATTGATTTAGGGTTACAGCAGATCACTAACTGCACCCAAGTCAAAATCTCAATGAAAACAGAAATAAATCTCTATTTGGACTCATTAGCAAGTGCATCACGAAAACAGAGTTCTCAAACAAAGTTCCTAAACCTCAAAAATGTTTTGAGAAAATGTATTGTTTTCTTTTCTCCTCTGAATGTTTCTTCTTAAACTTCAGTTGTGTCTCCTTTTTAGCTTTCCCTTTCACCACAGGATCACAAGGTTAAGAGATGCCAACACTCTGACACACTCATTTCCCCAGGAGCTGCGGCATTAGCACCAACAGCCATGATGCAGGTAAAGTCACGAGAGTTGGCAGAACCGATAAGCAGTGGAGATCCCTTAAAATACCTTTTCCCAGCACCCTGAACTCCCTCTCCACACAGAGAATGAACCACGGTTCCTGCAGGAGCTTTCACCTTTCTCTCCTAATAATAGGAGCAGTACAGGGGAGTAGTGGGAGAACAATGCTCCCTGGAGTGGTTTCCTTGTCTCAGAAATTCACTGGGGTGCTGCAGTGCTGTACTTGCTTTAAACTCAGGTTTCTTAGGCCACACATGTAAAAGATAATCTCAGCTTCATTTAAAACTAGATACATCTCTGGAACCTCTGATCCATAAGGAGACTGAAAACCCTGGAAACACGCGCTTGCCAGTTCTCAAAGTACATGACGAATCATTGGAAAAACTGTGTATTACTGTGTGGTTTTTTCTTGTTTGCTGGTGTTTTTTTAAAGCATTGCCACGTTTTTGCAAAGGTTTAAGGCCAAAGTGCTGTAGAGAGCACCTCAATTCATTCTGAAGCAGCAAAACAGTATAAAGAATGGGAGGGAAAGCCAAAACCCTGCATTTTGCTGGGTGTGCTGGTAGAGAACTGTGTTCTCAACCAAAAATCAATCCCTACATCCTACTTCAAAGGCACTCTGGTCAGTCCAGGGAATTAAAATCTCAGTTAAGATCTGTTTTTACAGCATGCTTCTGCTTCCAAGATGTCCTAGCTAAGCTCATCCTAGGCACCACCCCACACTTATGTAAGCTGTTGCCTGCTACCTGTCATGCCCAGTGGACACGGCCTCACTCATAAGGGAATTAGGAACACACCTGCAGTGAGGAGACTCTCTCAGACCCAGCCATGCTCATTTAATTTGACAGCTACATTGTCAGCCCTAGGTAAGAGCTCCTCAGGGCTGATATTTCAGGCAAGAACACTTCCTTGGCATGTCTTTCCTCTGCAAAAAAGCATTTTTGGTTGGGTTTCTGCCTCCTCGCTTTCAGAATGCTAATGTCCTCTGCTTAAAGCTGTAGTTTTTACGATCACATTGTTCACTGCCCAAATCCCAGTCCTGCAGTTCAGGATTGCTGGGATGAGCCCAGCTGCTGGTGGATGGCCCTGGAGATGACAAACCCCGCAGGAGCACACCTGCTCATCCAGGACGCACAGCCCGGGTTCGCATGGGCTCATACCACCCGCACAAACAATTTGTTCCACTCTGTTGCATTCTTCTCAAACTGCTGTAAGTTTAAACAGCTGTAAGATGCTTTTAGCCATCAAATAATAGAGGCTGTATACTCTTTGCTAGCAACCACAGCAAGAGCTGTGCCTACTACTTGAAGTCAAATTTCTGTCTCCAGCAGGGGTTCCCCAACTTGCCCTGCTCTGCTGCATCCTTTCCAAATAGCTATAAATTCAGGCTATTGTAAGACACTTAAAGCTTTCCAGTAGCAAAGCTGAGCTCTGCTCCTCTCTGACATTTGCTCTAAGAGTCGTATAGGAACACGTAAGGTGGCTTACTGCAGGTCTTCTCAGATCACTTTGCTCAGTTACCATAATGAAACCAGGAAGCACCAGAGCAACTTTTACCGTTAACTTCTTCATGCCACAAAAACGCACATGGTGTTTCTAATCATCAGAAGTTGTGAAGGCAACAGTTGCCTGACTTACTGCTCTTTGAAACTGAGGACATGACTGAAGAGCGGTGTTTGCCTTTATTTATGCTTCAAACAAAGTTGTTGTGAGAGCAACCAAATACATCAGCTGAGTTTACGAGAACTGCGCCCTATGGTGTAGAGATAGCACAGGGATCTCTTAATCTGTTACAGAATTAGAGATTGGTGGGGGTTGGAAGGGACCTCTGTGGGTCATCTAGTCCAACCCCCCTGCCAAAGCAGGGTCACCTACAGCAGGCTGCACAGGACTGCATCCAGGCGGGGCTTGAATATCTCCAGAGAAGGAGACTCCACAACCTCCCTGGGC
>Ga0065711_1034267_pt1 | contig 24065 bp, 12 predicted proteins | sample Hoacrofraction12_FD_59098 | JGI IMG/M metagenome (GOLD analysis project Ga0065711, IMG submission 59098) | Hoatzin crop microbial communities from Cojedes, Venezuela - Epithelial fraction 12 v2 (version 2) | ecosystem: Host-associated > Birds > Digestive system > Esophagus > Crop | place... | reverse complement strand
TTTTTTTTCTAAAAAAAATTCCCCCCCCCCCCCCCTTTTTTTTTTTAATGTTCCTGTAAAGCATTTTGTAAGATCCTTATGCCCTTTCATGTAATATCAGTTTTAGCTTTCAAGGACTAGTTTTCAAAGCTGTTATTTTTTTACTCTTGGCTGCAGCAAGAAATCAGCTGAAACTACAGTTTTTAGTCTTACTTGTGGAGATTGAAGAGATTTATCTGGAAATGGAATAAGGTGCTGAACCCTGCTGAGACGTCGAGGAGGCAGTAACTTCCACAGAAGGTAAGTAAAAGAATAACTAGACAGGAAGGCACGTGGCGCTTGCCCTTTTACTCATTCTCTGAAACTGGCTTATCTTCTTTACAACCTCACTTCTTCTCATGACCTGGAAAAACATAAACTTACATAGCGTCTTAAACAGAATTGCTCCCTGGGACAAACTTAAGAAGACCGTGTAGAGGGAGAGAAAAATGTTTTTATTGCCACGTAACTATTAATACTGTGTTTTCAATTCCCAGTAGCTTTGGTAAAATTTGTCAGCCCAGTTTGCTGTGAGAAAGAGTAAATACTGTACTCATATGTATATGATTGCTGTTTCCATCTCTTGCTTTCTCTCCCATTAATAGAGTTCATTCCAGACACTCAGAAATTGTTAGATAAATGGTTTCAATGCTTTCCTTATCTCTAGAGACCAAACTTTCAATACAGCCTGTGTAGTAGATACTATACTAGGATGTAATATTTGAGATTTGTTTTAAATTGTAATTGCCCTGATCATTATTTCTTTTCAAGATAAATGCTCCATGTAGCCCTGCACCACATAAAATCATCTAGATTCATTGTGTCATGATGGACTTCATCATAGTAGCATTTTCCTCTACTGCCACAGTTTTATTTCTGTGAATGGTAGGAAGAGCATGATTCACAGACTTCAACTGCCACGTAATCTAGGCCACACTGAGCAGTCCTATAAATGAAACTATTAGGTAGCTTTCAGTAACGTGTATATGTATTATTCCTTCATCTGAAACAGAACCACTGATACTTCATGATGGGAAATGTAAATAAGAAGCTACAGTGTTCATGAAGCCCCAAGTAAGATATTATAAAAAAATATGATCCAGTTATTTTCATATCTGTTATAAATTCATTGTAGGTTTGACATCTGCAAGCAGATATTACGTATCTTTCTACTCTGTCCCAGTGTTATAACATCCTCTGAATCATGCTTAAACTACATTCTGGCACCAAGACAGAGGTCTACAGATATAATCACTTGGACTGAGAATCATGACGGGCACGCTGTCAAGAAGAAATAGTAAAGAGGGAATGATATCGGAGCCTATTCAAAGTCTTTCTCTTCCAACATTGGGTGGACTTTTGTGGAAATTATAGTACATGGGCTACATCATAGCTAGGAAAAAAACAACTGTTTAAACCTCTAAGCATTTCCAGTTATATAGAAAATTCACTTGGAGGCTACTCCTTGAGAACACCGTGGTGAATAACATTCACGAGAGGCAGATATTTAAAACTTCATTAGTTAAAAAAAAAAAAATCACAGTATTTGAACAGCAGCTCCAGTAGGAAAAGGATCTCTGGTGCAAATTTGAGGCAACACTCTTTATAGTTTGTATTGTATGAAATTAGGAAGTTGTCTTAAGTTCTCTCAAGGAAAGGTAGAGTACACAGATGGCAGCCAGAGATGTGTGGGAAAGCAGATGATGGCAGTTTTTAATTTTACATCTGCACTAGGGTATAATTGTGTGACATCACTAACTATAAGTGTGAAATGCCTGATTTCTACTTATGCAGCTTCTAGATTTGTGGGGACAGACTCTCACAAATCCTGTGACTAAATTGCTAACTACATTTACCTACACCTGACTTCTCTTGCAGCTGATTGAAAACAAAAATTAAACACCATATTGAGTTACGTAACACCATGTTGTTGAAGGTAACCTCTGCTGCTCCTCATTTCCTCGTTTCTCCCCTTTGCTACTTCCCTGAAACAAGCCAATCTCTTGCGTTAGGGAGTAAATTAAAATGTGTACCAAAAGGTTTCCATTCTTCGTGTGAAATTTCTCACTAGGACTTCAGATTAGTTTTCCAGAACCACCTGGAAAAATGGGGTTTGCAGACCTTTCAAACTTTCAGTTTCTGTCTTTTGATGATGAAACGAGGACTAAGCTGCAGAAAAGCAGCACAGAAGAAGAGTGCCCCTAAAAAGAGGATGAACTGCGGGTGAATGTTAATTAGAATTTCACAGTGACTTTTGCAGCCATGTGTTTACATGCCTATTAAATTCATGATACAGGGAAAATAATCCCTAGTCATAGATTGTTTCTGAAATATATTGCTCTTGTATGTGAACCTGCCTTACGCATAACTCATAATAAGTTAATGCATACATTTCTCTTCATTTTGCTGTTCACAAATCCTTTCACCCCCCAAAATGGTTAGCAAGTCTCTCAGGCATTTTTTTTCACTTCTGTTTCCCCATTTTTTTGTTCTTTCTCTCTTTATGTCTTTTGTTGTTCACCTAGCCTCTTGTACCACTTAGCATTTCCCTTTCTTGTTTTCAATCTTCCTTACTCATGTACTTTCCATCAAACACTAAATTATTTCCATACAGGCTTCTTATTCCCTCTCCCAAATTTGAGGTAGCAATAATACCATGATTTTATTTCAACTCTCCTGAAAGGAGTCCTTGATTTCTTAGCAACAACTGAAAACATCAACGTATTATCAACATTCTTCTCATACTAAATCCAAAACACAGCAGCTACTGGAAAGAAAATTAACTCTCTCCCAGCTGAAACCAGGACATCTTGGAACAGTTGCATCTGCATTCCTCTCCTTTCCCCAAAACATATCTATGCAGGCTCTCTGCCAGGTTCCGGGCACAGCAGGGAACCGTGTCCAGTACAGGCTTTTCTACCTATCTCTCTTGCAAGAACAGGAAAAGCCACATCCAAGACATTTCCCTCACTTCTTTTACGGAGTCAGCCAAAGACAGCATAGCTCTACAAAAATCCGCCTCAGAGAGAGCCACTTTCGACCCACAGAGGTCCCTTCCAACCCCTACTATTTTGTGATTCTGTGATTCTCTTGTGCCTATGCGTGCATGTTTGTGTGTCTCTGACTGCAGACACAGGGAGTTTACCTTGCTCAGTCCCAGGACTGTGCACTATCGGTGGTGGTTTTGGTCCTGCAGCCTTTGACAGTTGTGTTAGAGCTTAGCCTTTTCTATAAAGCATTGGCAGTATTATATTCAAGGCAAACCTTTGCACTATAGTTTTGGTTTTATGTCTCATTCAATTACTCCTACAATATTTGGAGATGTTATTAGTTATTTGATATTATTAGATGTTATGAATTAATAGATGTTCTCATCTCATGTTTGAAAATAATAGTTTGACTCATCTGTTCTACAGAACAAAATCTGCATGGATGGAATTGCATTTGCTGCACATATGGAAATATGGAAAGCATTCCACATATGGAAAGCACAAGATATCTTCCTGTAATTTTGCAATATTTGTAATAATATAAAGCCAATCTAAACAATTTGTATCCCAGACCTATTTTCAAACAATGACTGAATCAAATACTCCTGGTTTCAGTTTTGAAATTCAATGACAGCTTGTCAGCTTGCAAGCCAGGAGAGAGAGATGACTGCCAAATACGAGTCTCTAGTTACTGATTTTTTCCATGATGCGGTATTTCCAAATAGATTGCTAAAAAGATGTTTCCATTGCTGCTTCTGAATATAACAATGTGTATGGACCCTGGAGTGATGATGAGTTGCTTTTAAGAACCCAAAATCTGAAAGTGAAGGTGGAGAAATAGGAGTAAGTTTCCTACAATCTGACCTTTTTTTTGTTCATGACTATGATTTCCACAATTGTTTTCATAGCTCAGAGGTGATTTCAGTGAAAGACAGCAAGTGTGGGAATGCACACGCCCTTTTGGGTCAAAATTAAAGCTTTGCTTTTTCCTAAATTGGGAAGGAAAGACTTTCTTTTCCACGTATCTTTTTGTATTTTTAGAAACCTCTCTCATGCTTCATTTATACTCCTTTGATTTTTACCTCATCACCAGAAATCTTCTGGATTCTTGACCTGATGCAGTCAAATCACTGGTTAAGATGACAAATTACTTGTTCTAGACAAACATGAGACGCCAGAAGCAGCAGCCTCAAGGAAAGCCTCCCTTGGTCCTGCTGAGCTCCAGCTCCAGCGCGTTTAGAGACCCTGTGAAGACCAGCACGAGGTCTCAGCTGCGTAGATTGAACCCAGGCACCTGCCTCTGTCCCCATGAACCTGGGCTAATCTCAGAAAGAAACACAAACCACAGTAAAATTCTTACCATGAGATGGCTGAGTGGTATGTAGAACTTCCTAGTTTCTGAACTATTAGAAAATGAAAAGTGGTTGGAGTTTTTTACTTACTTTCTTTCCCCAGTATATTCGTTCCTTTCCATACATTGAGTATATAGGTCCCCAGTTCAATCCACTGTTTGGACTCTATATGAGGCTGTTGTTTTTGTTCTCGCTGTTCTGAAACTACTCTCTATAAACATGTTGTGATAAGTTGGTAACAAAAGCACTGAAATTTATTATACGTCTACCAGTGGAACATCAGGGAAAGGCAATAATAACCAGGCAAAGTGCTTCAGAGCTTTAGTGGGACAATCAAAGCCTCACAAATTCCCCTAAAACATAGGAGGAGATATTTCAAAGGCTTCACTTTATAGAAAAATCTGCAAAGATTTGTTTCAGCAGTTGTAAAACTGGCAGTGAGACAAGTTGTGCCAGTTTCCTTTTATCCAAAGCATTTTTCACAAAGCCTTAAAAATATTATCTTTGCATGTTCCTCTACATTCTTATTTGAGTTTTCATCTCATCTGATTTGTCTGTCTCGTTGTCACTTGACGTCACTCATGTCTAAAGAACACGGTTACAAAATCTAATGAATAAAGTAATGCAGAAGGCACAACCTAGCAACCACTGATTTGGGACGCCATATATTCTTTCATGGTAAATAAAACTTCCTCTTACAAGAGTTAACAGACCATTCTGCCACTTATGATTGATAATACCTGTTAGTATCACTTACTTACTTTCAAAAGTTTTCTGAAGAATAACAGGAGTGCCTCAGAGAAATGAATTTCAAAGGTGTTTAAAAGAGAAATTTAAATTATTTCAGCATGGATGTCACTTCAAATGAAGTGTGCTGGAAAGCATTCAGGAGAAGGCCACTGAAAACTAACTTAATGTTCTTAAAATGAACTCTGCTTACAAACATAATCATACTGAACCTGATCCAGCCTCTTCTATACCATATCACATCACACTATGTTTCATGCTGAATACAATTTGGCCACATCTCTTTGCCTTTGTCTAATTTTGATGATGTCAGGAATTTTATCAAATGATTTTAAGGCTAACAATTGATATTCAACTGCCAATGTTCTTCAATACAAGAGTTAGCTGAGGACACCCTAGGTCAGGGTAAATGGAAGAATTTTAAATCAAAGTGTAAATCAAGAACATTGATATTGGAATCTATTCTTTTCTACAACCCAAATATTTTATTATACTTAATTTATTCAGACAGCACTAGTTATAACTCTCTTTCTTCCCTCACTGGTAGAACAGAGATTTTTTTGAGACTGTGATTGAAAATATATTCTTTCAAGGCTCAAATACATGCAAAAAAAGTGTTTTATGAAACTATGCTAATAGCACTAGGATACTGGGATACTTGGTCAACCTTACTGGATACCAAAAGTCCAGCTGTGAATAATCGTAGTAATAATGAAACAGCAGACTTGTTCAAATGATGGAAAAGGAATTGCCACACCTGGAAACTTTTGTTTTCCAGTCTTGTTTTCCAGAAATTTATTGGCAGTTTAGTCATAGTAACCTCTCTCTGCACCTTAACAGATGTCGGTATCCACCTCAAGACTGACTTCACACTGTTCAGTCAGGACGTTCCTACCGGTGCGCTTTCTCCCTCAGTACATTGAATCCAATTTTAAAGTGAAAAGGTCATGGGAAGATACAAGTGTTCAGCTGCCAGCAGACTTCAGACACCAGCACACCGAGGAGACTGGAAATGCTCAGGACTGGAGGGCAGAGGCACATCAGCCATGCTGGGAAGGGCAGGAACAGGCTTGCACGTTTCACAGAATAAAAGACTGATTGTTGGAGTGATGCTCTGCTAAACACTGTGGATCAGAGCATGGCGTTTTTGTTCATGTGTAGCACATTCTTCCAAGAGTCTAACAGATAATATGTACCACTGATTAATTAGATCTGCTCTCAAAATAAATCATAAGCATATTTCTGAGGGGAAGTGATGCTGTGAGTGTATAACACGGTAAGTTACCCACACTGCCAGTCTGCTTAGCCCCAGCTTCGTGGTGGGTGCTTGCCTGTGTCCAGCGGTCTATCTTCAAGTATCGGAGTTAGCAGTAGCTAGAAATAATTAAAAGGGCTGATCCTAAACATTACTACCGGGAATCTTATGAGCCTCCCAGTCTGTCCTTTCTTCAAGCTACTCCACGTTAACTGCTTGAACAGTCAGACCCATGAGGTAATTTGGTTTTTCCTTTCATTCTTCTCAGACTTTGTGATATGAAGTAATATTTATATGGGTAAATACTGCAGACAGCCATGAGCAGCCTGTCCCTATGTGAAGTAACAGAGGCAATTACGGTATTTGTAGTTCCCAGGGGTTCCCAAGCCACCAAATCCTGTTCTGGGTAATGAATCTGCAGGGAATCTCACGACTGAAAAGCAGTGGCTTATTGTCAAAGATGACTATTTCAGCAGGGTCTTCACAGATGATACAGACTGTGTAAATATATGGCAGATTCCTGGAAATGACACTATTCCCTTGGGTAGTGAAGAGAGATATAGGTGTATAACACCAGCATCTAACCTCTAGCCTCGCAGGCAAAATGTCTGTTCCCTTCTCCTGCTGAATCATCTACATTAACCATTTCCCTTTCATATTCAGAAATAGAAAATCTTTATCCCTGTTAAATTTCCAGGAGAATTGGTCAGTTATCCCTGACATTTATTTTTAGCAAGGATGTGAAATAAGAAGTGCCTAGCGACTTGGAAAATTGCATCAGCTACTGATGGGGGTGGTGGTCAAGTTGGAAGCCCTTGGGCTGGCTAACAGTCTCCATTTGTGTACTGAGAAAGCTAGAAATCAAGAAATTCGTATACACTCTTGGGATCCTTTGAAGAAGTATTTTTTTTCTCTCTAACATCTTTTCTTTTGTTCTTACATGACATTAGGTATTTCTAAGAAACAGAAAATGCTCCTACAGGGCATACATTATGGCTTGTCATGTCGCCATTGTTATTCCTAGTGCTCATGTGAGAATGAATACCAGACATCATTAGGATCAAAGTGTGGGCTTGAAGACTCCTGTGAGAAACAGCTCTGTATTTGGTGAACTGAGCCACTTCTTAGCCCTCCCAACTAGAAAGTACCAGGAGAAAACCAGTTTCTCTCGGCTTTTGTTAACTCTACCTTATCTCCTTTCCTCTGCAGGCTGCTCTTCCTTCCCTTGTGTTTTTGTACTTCTGCACATTACAATATTAGCTCAAACGCCCTCACTAAAAATTGTGCTGTACAAGATTTCTGATTTTCATCTTTTTGCTTGATTTTCTCCTTATCTGCTGGAGACATCAATGGTAAAGTAATTTTCCTCTCAGATCTCTGCCCTTTGATCTTGCGAGAGTTTACTACAAACATTAAGTCAAACGGGGCTTCCCCGCTTCCTTATGAATGTTTACCGTGTGCTCAAAGGTGCCAGGAAAACGAGGATCACCTGTTATTTTTGGAATTATTAACAATTTTTATTATTTCCCCACTCATTGTACACAATGAATAATGTGTTACAGAGCCTTAGGGGTCTGTGTTCAGGACAATGAGGGAAGTATCACGTAATGTGTTATACTGATCTGAGCAATTACTGTTACATAAATTGCATGATTATATTGTTCACCCAAATAGTGATGTTTTTCATACATGCGGTGGAAGCAGAGGGAAGGATTATTTGCTGTTTGCTGTGGAAACCACTTGAAATTCAATCTGTAGGCTAATCTAATTACAGTGCGAATGGTCATCAGACTAGATGACGGGACTGTCTTCTATAAATTTAAACCTGGATGTACCTTATGTTGTCTAATTCTAGCTAGCCACAGTGACAGGGACGGTGTACTCTATTTTGCACAGGAGGTTACTGAGACTTATAGATACATACAAAAAAATTCTATATGTATAGACATAAATGTTATATACATACATAATCAAGTGGAAACCAATGGTTCACAGAAATGTAAGTATAGTTCTGCAAAATCTAATATAGACCTGAATTTCTCTTTTCCTACTAAGAAATAGTTCTGTTTAATGGAAAGATTTGCTATCTCTGGTATAAGAACCTGACTGCAAACTCCTGTAGGGCAGGTTATAAAGCCGCAATATGTAATAAGGAGCCTTCACTCAAGTTTCCTCTTCTCAAAGGGCCTAATGACACCAGCTTCAAAGCACTGTTGTCATAGCATGTCTTCATGATGCAGGAATTGTTACCAAGCTTTACCTGACCTCACTTTGCAGACTGCACCTTGGGAATCTATCAGATGCATTTTTGGCACTGATAAATCAACCGCACAACTCAATTCCAGAAGGCACACCCCTGCTGAATACTTTTCTCTGTGCTACAGTCTTTCACACCAAATTCATACGGAGTGGTGTCATTGGGCTCCGAGTAAAGAGGGAAGCAGGAAGAGCTCATAGATTCAATTTCAGATTAAGTTTTACAGGAAGAAAACCTGTATTAAAACATTACGCATTGATGAGTATAGCTATCTGTTTAGTCATTTGCCGAGTTTTGATATGCTCATCACTTACGGTACAAATAAATATTACAGGCTACAACATATAAAGGGGATAGAACTTGTTAATGTAATTAATGTTCCTACATATCAAGGCAAACAATCGATCACAGCTATTGATAAGCAAATCTGTTAAGAGAAGGATGCACACAAAAATAAGATGTTAGTTCACCTTGGAGGGTAAGGTGCAGGGACCAAACAGGGCTTAGGCAGCAGCCGGACTGCCTGCGGGTCAGTGCCAGCTGATTCCGCACTGAAGCAGAGCTGCTGTGCCGAAGGGAAGGGGCAGATCATGGAGCCACTGTGCACCGTGGGCACACAGCAGCTCCTCGCGTAACACCACCATCAAGGCAAATAGTGTTTTCCTTGGATGAGTAAACAGGGGAATATCAGGTTGAACTAGAGGGGATGGACAGCACCTGTAATTAGGACTCTTTGTGGACGGCAGTGTTTAACTCCAACAAGGAAAGTTCCAACAAGGTGTTGATGAATCAGTTTTAGAGAAGATGCATAGTTATTATTTGAGGACTTCAAAAAATGCATTATAGCAAAAGCCTCAAAAGTATAACCTGTTTTATTTAACAACAACAAAAAAAGGATTGAAGGTTATTTGAATAAAGCCTAGAACTGTCTCTATATGGAACATAAATCATAATGTAAAGCTTAAAACCGTCAAACGAAATATAACATCTGGAAAATCGAGAAGCAGAATAGGAAAAATACAAAACTTCCTTTTATGATTGTAACCGTTTTAAGTGTAATTAAGCTTTAGAACAACCTACCAAGATTTGTTCTGGACTTTTCATCACTGGAAATGTTTAAGCCCTATCTGTGTTTTGTGTTATGTACAAGGTTATACGGACTAAATGAGCACAGTGGTTTCCTCTGATTTCTAATCTATTAAGAAAAATAATTAGATTCTTTTCCAAAGCTGATTTCAGTTTTTACAAATCTACATATCCTTCACAAACCGAAAGAAAAGTCCACCACAGAAGTGAAATTAAAGCAGGATTTTAAAATTTAAGTTAATTAAATGTTTTAAAACTGTTATTTAAGTGTTTCATTGTATATTTTCCCAGGCTGTTTTTCTTACCACACTGAAATGTTTTCATTTCAAACTGAGTGTTGCACTGAGAGCCCCACAGTCCTGCCGTGCAGAGTGAGGGCTGTCTCACCTCTCTCCGTTTCCAGCTAAATAGACTGAATAAGGAGTTGTATTTAAGCCATTTCAAACATCCAAATGAAATATGCTTATTTGCTTCTTATACATGCTAGGACGTATTTCACTTTAAGATGAGTCTAATGGAGATAGCAAATGATTTGTCGTTGGCTTCAGTGAAACCCAGGATTATACTTACAGTACACGTGGGAAGACATGCTTTCTGAGAAGAACATCCTGCGACCCCAGTCACTTCATCATGTGAACATAGTATACCTCCATATTATACACCTGCATGTTCTGAGCAAATTACTTCTCAGTGCAAATTACTTCTTAAACCAAATTGGGCTTTTTGCTTCTATGTCTAATGTTGGAAGTCTCTCCTAGAATTTGAAATATTTTGTTTCTAAAACTTGAAACCAATACCATCCTTTGTAACAACTGTTGCCATGGCAAAAAAATTGTTTTGTATTTGCTCTTTGAGGTAGATACACCTTGTTTTCTTAAACTCATCCAATAAAATGAGATATGCATCAAGAGTTTATTTTACTAAGACAATGTTTTTATCAGCAGTAAAACAGGAATTCTGGATAGCTGAACAACTAATCCTTCCTCATCATTCTCTTCAGGCTTCAAATCACCATCAAAACAGTTAGAGGTTTTTCCATCTGTGAAACAACAAACATCTGACCAACCAAACAAACTTCCACAGTAAACTTACCCAGTTTTTGCAAAAGATGCCCAGTATCTCAACATGGACCGGCTTAAGATTTCTTCAGCTTTGGTGTAATTCACTCTTCTTTCTAGGGGCAATCCAAACACAAACTCGATCTCATAACCATGCATTACTCCCATCCACTCTGGCCAAGGGAGCTTTGAGGATCGATGTTCAAAGAAATAAAAGAATGCGTTGTGTCCTAATTGTGCAAATTTTTTTGTGAATTCCATTGCAGGACATATTATGTTGTAGTCACCAATAACATCATCCATGGCATCACGGTAATGTTCTGGCTTTTGCTCATGTTCCCAATCTGTGTACTGAAAAATGATTGCTTCTATTGCAAGTTGGCTTGCTTCTGGGAAGGACAGAGTTAAAGCTGTTGCAAATTCTGTTTTATTGATCAAGCCATCACTATCCTTGCTGAAGCCAGGGACTCCATATGCTAGAAATCCTAATCCTTCATCTTTATTAACACCAACTAAGATCTGTGTTTGTTTGAAAAGGCCATTCTCAATCAATGTTTCTGGCATGTCCAAGAGAAAATCACCATCCACAGTTGGACAAAAATAGACTTGTAAAAGAGAGTCATACGTTACAACAAATATTTCATTCTCTAGTATATCCTTTGGGTCCTTCTCTTGGAGGCAGAGAACTATCTCTGTCTCATTGCTGGTGGGACACTGGAGTTGTTTAGCTAAAGCCACTGTTCTGTTTCTGGCTTCAGATGCTGTTATTGCAGCCCAAGGGGCATTTGCAGATCCACTTTGCATGATGGCTCTTGTGAATAAAGGATGGCTTTTAGGTGAAAGGATATGGTAGCTGACAGAAGCTGAGCCAGCACTCTCTCCAAATATAGTCACACTTTTTGGATTGCCTCCAAATGCTGCTATGTTCTCCTGGACCCACTGAAGTGCCAGTCTTTGATCAAATAAACCTGCGTTTCCAGGAGCTTCCTGGTTTCCTGGCAAAGCCAGAAACCCCAATGCACCAGTCCTGTAGTTCATGGAAACTACAATGACTCTTTCTACCCTGGCCAGAAACTTGCCATCATAGACTGGTAAGGAAGTCGACCCAGTCTCAAAACCACCACCATATATCCACACCATGACAGTTGCATTCTTGGGTTTGGGAGAAGGAATCCATACATTAAGGTATAAGCAGTCTTCATTTAGGTTAGTCTTTGGATTCCACATCTCTGATCCAGGAAATCCCGGGTAAGTTGTATCTATAAGCTGGTAACAAGAGTTTGCATGCTTTGTGGCATCCCAAACATCCGACCACTGCTCACGAGGTTCTGGTTTTTGAAATCTCAGTCTACCAACGGGTGGCCGTCCATAAGGTATCCCAAGGAAGGCTGTCACAGTTCCCCCCAGTACCTGCAGGTTCGTCCCTCTGACTCTACCTTTCTTTGTTGTAATGATGTTATCTTCAGGCATTACCTTCCTGATGAACATACACAGGAGAATAAACCACATAAGAAATCTGGTATAGATACTTGTACCATTTGTCCAAATCATAATGCCTGAAACACAGGAAAAAGGAAATTCAGAATTAGTATTGCAATGTATTAGTACCAGAGTCAAAACAGTTTATTCAAAAAGGGTGTAGGTCATCCCATGGGCACTGAAAATATGAAAATAAACACAAAGCTCAGCAGTCTTTAACCATAACTTATTGTTAGTCATGTTGCAAAAACTGTGTTTAGTATTTAGTATTTGGTACAGTGCTTCAGAAAAACTCTGTCACTAAAAAAAACTTAGACCTGAAGAAGCCAGACCAGAGAAGGTAAAGTCATATAAGCAGACTCTGACTACTTCAGTTAGCAGACGACTTAACCACTTGCCTTTCCACTGGCATGATGAACAGAACATTTTATGATCTGTGATGGAAAATGCCATTATTATGTTAGAGGTTACTTTGGCAGTTTGTCTTCTCAAATCAATAAAGAGTGATAAACATCACCAGGCAGAGATTTTTCCACACATAAATAAGCACTCCGTGAACACTGAAATGGAGCTTGAAGTCAAGTTTGAATCCAAGGATTTCCAGGTCCACCTACGTTTTGAACTGTGTGCTTGTGTCACTGTAGATGCCTGGGCTGAAGCAAATCATCGAGATGGCATTGCTATAAACTCAAAGCACTGCGTGGTTTCACTGTCCTGCTGGTATGTCTTAAGATCTGAAGGAGTTTTAACAAGTGGAGTACATGAAGGACCTCTGAACTCACTGTCAGTTCACCAGCTTCTGTGGATGACTGCATACACAACTACACCAAGACCTAAATGAAACATTTCTTCCAAGGCTTTTTTTCTCTGAAGAAACTTAATCAAGTTTACAACAATCACACTCATGACAAGCCACACTTCTACTAAGAATGAACAGTAAATTGTTAAAAAGCCAAAGATTTTTAATATACGTATGTGGTGCATAATAATTTAAGTATGGTCTGGTCTTTGCTACTCAAGAACTTTTCAAAGTAATAATAAGTATTGACTAAAAGTTAAGGATATATATGTTGATTATGTACCACATTTAAGTGTACTGATAGTCCTATTTACCCTTATCTTTTCAAATGCTATAAAAAACCCCAATATCTTCCCCTTGAAAGTGAAAAGTCAGGAAAAGACAATGTGCATATACCCATTTCTATGGCTTACATATCTGAAAGTGATCAGCAAAGCTTCCTTCTATTTTTCACTTGTTTTCCTGTAGTACATAGTGTGCTGTGGCCTACCACTTTAAACAGGCCATTCTTTGTTAGCGAAAAGCACTTGCGTCCCTAAAAGGAATGAAGCTAATTTCTGTAGAAAGTACGGCTGTGGCCCAATCTGAGCTCCTCTTGCTTGTTTACACATTCTTGGAAATCAGCTAAGAAAGTGCACAGGGGGAAAAAGGAAGATTTTGTGCAAAGACGTTCCTAACTTTGAGATAGCATCAAAGGAGCAGGGAAGAATCTCCAGAAACAGTATTTTTACCATTCATCTAAACAGATAGAAAATAGATAATTTTTAGAAAACATCAACATTTAGGAACTTGGGTTTTTATTAAAAAGAATAGATGAAGTGGTGAATGGGGGCAATACACATCAGAGTTGGTCGAACTCCGTCTAGCCTGCAGCTTGACTTATAGAAACTTGCAAATCGTTCTGTGTATGTTAAGCTTCAGAGACATGAGTAGTCAATGTGGACGACACGTGATCCAGCAACTCCCGAGGAGTCTGAGCAAGCAGAGGCATGCTCTGGCAGCCCACGGTACCCACACAGGGGGTTCACATCATTTAGTGGCATTTAGCTCGCCTTTTCATGCGCCAGTCATTTTTTTTTCCATTCATTGCTGTAATAAAATCTTTTACGAGCTGGGTGAGAAAAGGTATTTAAAGATTAGTTCATGGCTAAACTCTTTCACCCTGTCTCACAGTCAACCAAGGCAACTGGGGAGGCTGGGAGGAATGTTCAGAGTAGGGATCTAGCTGGGTATGAGTGTACCCAGTGCAGAGCACTGTGAGAGGGGAGCAGCAGTGTCTGTAAGTCTGCTCTTTCACTGACACTGCCTTTGTTCACAGATTCACTACTAACACACCACCCAGGACTGAACCACAACAAGCTGGAAATCAGAAGAGGTTTCAAAGTTTGTCATTATGAAGAAAAGAAAATGATACTAAGAAAGGCAAGAGAAGTTAAAGTTTCTAAAGCTTTTAATATCTAAATGGTAATTAAAATTAATTCCCCTCTGCATTTTCCTGTGAATTAAAAAGGAATGGGATGGGAGGAAATTGCTGTAGCGTTGCAAAACACAGAGGCACAACTTTTGACCCTAAGAAGTTTTAGACAACAATTTTAGGAAGAAAAAAACTAACAAAAAATCAGTTCTGTACCTTTTTAATTACCTTGGCAAAAGAACAGGTGGCATTTTAAAGAAAAAGTTTGAAATAGAACAAGCTTGAAAAACACAGAAATTCTGTACTGCTCAGTGAAAGGACTTGTCTAGTCTCGAGTGACTCTGCTAATATTAACAAAAATAGCAAGTGTTAGAGGATTATTATTACACCTTGAATGTATGGCAAATAGTATATTTAATAAGGTTTTTATACGGCGTTAAAACAGACTCAGCAACGTAAAGCCCACTGAGCAAAACAAACATTACTTGATTATTACTACGAGAATAAAAGGGTCAGAAGATTGCTTTAGCTCATCAAGCTTAACTGAGCAGAGACATATCATATCAAGTATTTGCATAGTTTAAAAAGCTGCTTCTGTAGTAGTTTCCTCCAGCAAAAGTTAAACAGACCGTACTTCTGTATTCTTATTCAGCAAGGGAACACGATTTATTTCAATGACTGTTTCCTCTCCTTGCAAATCTTTACCCAGCCAAAAAATCTATACACAGGACTATATAATCACTATTTAAATAGAAAAGATGGTTGAATTAATAAGTGATTTCTAGCTCAGCTTAATTTACTTAGCTCCAGATTCCTTGAATAATACCAAGGTCTGATACACACGCCTGCTTACTCGTTCCATTTACAGAGCAGAGCGAGTTTTCCCAAGAGAGCAACAAATGGGCAGAGCGTCACATTTTCAAAGATCACAATCCCCGTGCAAATCAAGCTGAACTGGAAATTACCCTGGCAGACAGAGACGTGTAAATAGAGAATCACTTACCCCACTTCTCTTACAAGAACTACAAAGTTTTAAAGAGTCAGGATCTTTGAATACTTCAGGGAAAACGCAGTATGCAGCTGCTGCTTTAAGCCCGTAAATTGGACGGTACTGACATTATAATCAACTGTTTCTGACACAAAGCTCGCGAGAGTTGGCAGCAGCAACTTGATCTGCAGGCAGCCGCTCTTCACTATCTGACATCTGCTCAAAGGCTAGTGGTACAGTTGTAGAAATGCTACAGAGAGAAACCCGTTTTGGAGAAAATCAGGCATGAGCTTTTTATAGGAAAGGGGAGATGCAGAGATTTGTACCTAGCGCAGGGCAACAATTTTATAATCTAGAAAGGTAAACAGAATTATAAATATACTAAAATCCTGCCTCTCCTTCTTCTTTCTTAGAGCGCTGATCTCACCTGCACTTTTTTGCTGGTGTTCAGCTCAAGATTACAATAATTTTGAAGTACCGGAAGCTTTTGTTTTCACTGTAGATAAGTAGTTATTTTTGGTTTTAAGCAACTGTGGCAGATAAGAGAGGAGTGTCCTCTGCACAGATATGGCAACAACTGGCAAGCATGGGCTGTATTACTTGACTCCTGGCCATCTGTAGGCTTCTGTAGAAATCTGCATTGTCCTCTTCTGATGTTAGGGTAAAAAAACGGTACCTATATGGTGTCGCATGCTGTTTTCTCTCTCTTCTTAGGCTTCAGATAGGAAATCACCCATGCTGCTTAGTACACCTGACACCTTTCTTTTGCCTGAACCTCTTAAGCATTGTTTCCACCAGAAATCAGCGCTGCAGGTGCAAAGCCAGTCTAAAGCGCAGGTCAGAGTTGTCTGGGTTGCAGCACAGCTGGGGACATGTCCCACAATACGGGGGAGATGTTTAAATTACAAATATTTCAAGGTACAAATGAAGCCAGAATGCAGAAGAGGGGTGGAGAAGATAAATAAATTACATACACTCCCCCTTACGCAATGTCTTGTCAATCTCACATCCTTGAGCCACCACGTGAAACCAGAAGGCCACCCCTTGGTGGTGGGGCTGCTGGTCCCCAGCAGCATCTGCTCTCTACCTCTCCTCTGAAAAAAGCAACTTTTCCACAGTTTAAGGTTTTCTTCTACCAAGAGCCTTTGCTTCCTCTGTTAGAGCTGATGGCAATTACTTTCCCTCTGTTTAATAATCAAACTACAGCTCTGTTTCAATTACACAAAAGCAATATTTGGCAATGCATAGAACAGGAATAAAGCAGAAATAAAAAGTTAAGTATGAAGTTTATAGACCTTGACATGGAGACTACAAATGATTTTTAAAAGCTGGCATGTGAAATAATGTTTTAATAGAGAAAAGCTCAAGAAAGCATGGTCATTTAATTTCCCCCAGTAATTTTACAGTCTACCTTTAGGATCAGGCATTCAATAGGTATATTGCAGGGACTTGTCCATTGGAGAGGATATGACCCAGTCTAAATCTAAACCAGGTTATAAATCCCTAAGCTTTCAGCATGGAAGTGTCCAATATAGTTGCAAGTTGGGAATTCAGAATACTTAGCTGAGATTGTTATCTCACTAATGTAAATAGAAATATTTACTAACAAAATAGGATTAATTCAGAGTCAAATCTAGTGGTAACCTGCCGATCAAAAGGTTTCCTGCAGGAAATGCTAAGTTGTGCTCTTTAAATTAAGGCAGTTTTCAATATTCTCTGACATGGGCATTCATTGACTTTCTCTAGCACCTCTTCAACCCGTTTGAGATAGCATCAAAGAAACATGGCCAGCTGACACACATTTGCTTCATTTCCATGATATCAGAGGAATGGATCATGAGATCCAAATCTTGTCAGAAGCCACTTTTAAATAAGGTTTTTCTGATGTTTGTGACAAACCATTGTATTCTCAACCCTCATCACTGCCTTGAGCAGTAGAGAAACAGAGTGCTGTTTCTGGCTTCATGTGTTTTCCAGTGTTGGCCGTGTTGTCCTACATCTGCTGTCACCACTGTTCTCTTCTCCTCACCCTGAGGGAAGATCTTATTGCGCTCTACAACTATCTGAAAGGCAGTTGTAGTGAGGCAGGTGTTGGTCTCTTCTCCCAAGTAACTAGCAATAGCATGAGAGGCAATGGCCTCAAGCTGCGCCAGGAGAGGTTTACATTGGATATTAGGAAAAATTTCTTTACTGAAAGAGTGGTCAGGCATTGGACCAGGCTGCCCAGGGAAGTGGTGGGTTCACTGTCCCTGGAGGTGTTCAAAAAACGTGTAGATGTGGCTCTTCAGGACATGGTTTAGTAGGCACGGTGGTGATGGGTTGACCGTTGGGCTTGATGATCTTAGAGGTCTTTTCCAACATTAATGATTCTGTAATTCTATGATTTCTGCTCCCCTTTACAGTGCCCGGGGCACCTGAAACAGCCTCCTGCTCTGAGGCAGGCACAGTTACTAAATGCAACATTTGGAGCATTTCTATGGACTCTGACAAGGTGACCCTGGGGTAAGTGAATCAACTGTCTCAGGTGGTGGGAAACATTGAGGTCAGCCTTGGGGTTACCTGGATGTCTTCAGGGAAAGGGGCATTAGGACAGGCTCTTTAGACTGTTATGCTTCTCGACTATTATACTTTCGTCTAATGTTAGACTATTATGCTGTACTTTTTAAGAAAACTAAGCCCTCTTCTATGATTTTTTCCTTTAATTAAAAAATTAACATATAAATTACAGTTTCACAACTGTGTGCTGTGAGAGGAAACACTTATTTTAGTTATTACTTAGTTTACTAAAAATACCTGCACGAACGTTAGAGATTAAATACACTTAATGCCTTTAGTAATTTTGTGTAGAATGGTCATTTTCTCAGTTTTCCTTTGGGAGCTTGAAAGGAAAGGAGGTACGAACGAGCAGTTAGAACACCATATGTGTGTGTGTGTATGTGTACATATAGAAGAGCTGTTATACATACATATATATATTTACGTATACTGGTATTATTAAATATCTCTATCTTCCTATCTATAATACTGTGCTTTCTGAGGTCATGTAAAATTTTGTTTAAGGCAAGGTTCTTAAAAATCACCACCAAAGATAAAAATATCTTTTTATCATGTAACATATATGTATGAAATAGGTCTCACATGGACATAGGAATTTTGATAGGAGAGATGTCCAAGTCTCTTAAGAAATGAAAGCAAAGGGCAGCTGTAGGAAAGATTGACATCTGGTAGCCTAAGAAGCCTAAAGAATTTCAACAATATGCATTATAGGAATAGCAAACATTTTTGTCATGATGTAGTTCATTATTAAACTGCCCTTCAGGACATTACCTACTCATATGCAGATGTATACACTTACAAATATCCTAGATTATGTACATTCTGGATCGTTTTCAGGAGTTACCTAGTAGATCTGAGAAATCTATGAGCAACAAAACTGTTTGGAAAAAGATGTATTATCTCAGGCATTTCTAGTGGAAAACATGTGCAGCTCTCCCAAGGTTTCCTCTGAGCTTTCAAGGTCTATTTGCACATGAAGAGTCCCATTCACCAGGTTTGATCCTGCTCTTTCAAGACATCTACCGCCTCAGAAAGACCACCTGGCCTCCTGTAAGGATAACTGGCCTGAAACGCTTTGCAAATGTCACTTCAAAGTAAAGGATATCACACATGAAGCGTGTGCATGTGTGAGGAAATATTTACATGCTAATAGTATGTAAAAGCAGGAAACATTTGTATTTTTTTAATTGCTGAGAGGCAAATCAAAAGGCAAATTATAGCTAAACTATATGAAACGTCATTTGTATGAAAATGTGGAGAGGTTTTGTTTTAACTCCAGCCTCGGTAAGATCCCGCGGGGGGCTCGGCCATCTCTGATCCCTGGCTGAGTTTTCCTGTTGAGCATCTGTGTGACCTTGGCTCGAACCTCTGAGAAAACTGCTAGTTGTGAGAAAAAGCTGTGAGGAAAACAAACAAACTCAAGCTGTACAAGATGTGAAAGGTGAAATTGCAGACAGGAATACGATTGCCCAGATGGGGACAGTTAACAGCTCAAGGACTCGGGAGGGAAAAACACCAAAGCTGCAAGCTGTGAAATCTTCAGGTGCAAACATAGAGGACAGGAGCTCAGCAACAGTGAGGAACTACTGATGCTCAGCTTTGGGGCTTGCATCCACGTTATTGTCCTGTGCATATTAGGAAATGAATCATTGTCTTCACTTTTAAACTGAGTATACCCTGCTTGTAGCACATCTTTCCATGCCTAAACACAGTGACCCCGAAAGGTTACACCTTGCTCCTCTTTCTTTATTTCTTTTGCAAATCTCATACTTGGTACCACACACAGCACCTCTGTGTACCCAGGAATGTAAAACAAGGACTTCCTAAATAAACTTGGAGACAGCTGAAATGTTGCTACAGGTGATTTCAGCTGGTGGTCAGACCCGTCTGAAATTGTGTGCTTATTCTGGTTTTTCAAAGAAGCCTCACTCCAGAGGAGTTTCCAGGACTAGCAGAAGTTCCCAGCAATAGATCTGAAGTGTAATTTGATAATATTAGGAAAGGTGTCTCAGATACATACCACGAAAATGGATACCAATTTATTAAGTATACAGAAGACACTAACTCTCATATAAACCATTAAACTTGATTATATTTTCCTCGTATTGGTTCAATTATGATCTGCTGTACCTTTCTCCTTATTACTCTAATTATGGGTTGGTATAATTTCCTCTTTATTAGCACAATTATGGCCTGTACTTTTATAAAATTCTTGGAGAAATCAGAGCCAATTAGAAAATATAGGCAGTTAAAAGATTAAGATATTATTATTATTTCTTTTGAATGTTCACTTACTCTTAATTCCTCACGGTAGTCTTACATAACTCAGTATTTTGTCTTATATAGGGATCAGATTCAATAAAGAAAATAAAAAATGATTAGTGTATACACAGTATGACTTGCATGACGGTATTGTAGCCAGGTGTTTAGCTTGTAAGAAAACAGGCAGAATTAGAGTGTCAGCAAAGAGCTGAAATATTTTATGACCATGATAAAGCTAATTAAATTATAAGTGAAGTTTCACAGATTTCTGGTGAAGATTGATTAATTGACAATACTACTGTTTTCCATTTCTGTTTCCTTTTTCTTTCCTACAAATAGTAAAGCTCTAATTATTAAAAATTATGTGAAGATATCTGAATAACCAAGCTTGGTTTCTGGTAATCACCTACCAGTGCGAAGTTCTTAGAGACAATATGTCCTCTCATACACAAAATCTGTGAATAACTAAGAAGTCAGTTATGAGCTCATTTGAATCTGTTAATTAGAACTTCTATCTGAAAAGTGGGAACTCTTCCCAATTCTCAGTTCTCACAATTCTCACTCTAGGCCTCATCACTAATATAATCCTCATTCTTTCAGTTTCTGCATCGACAAGAGAGATACACATCTCTAATGAAAAATACCATGGAGATGTTCAAAGGTTTAACTTAAGCCATTCAAAGGTTTAGCTTAAGCCATTGAAAGGTTTAGCTTAAGCCACTGCAGTTTTCTGATTTCAATTTCACCCAGCATGTCGAAAATAGGAATGAAAGTATTGAGCCTCACATCAGGACCTGCTGGGACCTGTGGGTGGGAAGTTACAGAAGAAACAAGCTCAGTGTGCCCTAGTCCACCCTCCAATAAATGAGTCACAGACCGGAATATGTCACAGCTATAGATTTTAGCGGAAATAATCAGGTGTTTGCCATGTGATAAATCTTCAGATCTGCTGGTGCCCGGTTGTTGCTCTGCGTGAGTCTGAAGGATGTGGGAGAGGAGGTCTGAGAGATTGCTGCTGCCCACAAGCAACGAAGGCAGGTGGGCTGCACCTTTCCAATGGCTTTGCTCAAGTAGGCAGAAGGCAGTGTCGATGTTAGTCGACTTCAGGTCACATGGTTTTTTTTTTCCTTGCTATGACTGCATCAAGGCAAAATTAAAAAATATTGCAGAGCCATTTTTCCTTTATTCTCTATAATTCACAGCTGAATTGATCTCTTTGCCTATGTGTTTCGTGAAAGAATATAACTTTGGGAAAAACAGATGACCTTGGAAGAGGTTGAGCTTATTTTGTTACCACTGCAGCACAGCAACACATAGGCACACACTGACCTCTGCCATGGGGTCGAGCCCAGAGACTATTACACTTATGAAAGCTCAGGCACTGCTGAGCACTGTTGTAGTCCCATCAGAGAAGCAAACTTCTCAGTCTGAGTGACTTTCTAACAGAAGTCTCCTTCATTCTGTGGATGTGCAAGTGTTGTGTAATCATGAAAATCTCATCACAAACATCTGTGCAAATTTTTCAGGACGATGCCGTGGTTGGTGAATATCAGGTAATTCATCACAATACCATCTGCTTGAAAAATCGAGTTGTCAGAACAGGTGGCTTAGCAGTAAAGCGCAGTAGACTCCCCCAGGTCTTCCTATATGCCTATATATTTAGTACATAACATTAACTTAAAGGTAATATGATGTTCAAAATGTGATGCTCAATATTAAGTTCAAGGAAACAAGTCAAAATACTAAGGACATTTTGATTCCAACATTGTCCTTAAAACAATTATGTTAAAAAAAAGAGAAGAGTTCTTCATCAGTAACCTTCATTAGTTCATTAACAGTACATTCTGCTCATGGTTATTCTGTCCTATGCAATTTCTTGAGATATTAACCGACCCCATAAACTTGTCCTATCTTCCTCTCGCCTTTGTCACCAAGGAGACCATGCAAGCCTGAAACAACACTGACTTTTCCCAGTCCCTTTCCCCCTATCATGTAGTAACATTTTAACACTGAAAACAATCCGTAAGTGTATTTTCCCTTAGCAGGGGTTGCGGCAGGTTGAAACGGGAAAGGAAAACTTCAGTGCACTGACAGAGAACATGGCACCACGGGCAGACCTTGTGGACCTTGGCTGGGGAGAAGAGGCATGTTTAGCAGTTGCGGGAACGTTATGATTCTCTGCTCATTCTCTCACTTTTGCCTCAAGGCAGGTTCAGCACAAAATGCACAGACAGTCTGCAACCTGAAGGACTTGCTATTTAGGTTATCAGACGCAGGGATACTGGGAAATTATAAGAAGTGCCCAAGATCATCAGGAAGACCGAATTGCATTCAGACACCCAGAACTTTAAAACACCATCCTTCTTGGTTTGTTTTAAATCCCCCAGTTCTATAGATGCAGTGTGGTAGGTTTTCTCTCAATGTATTACTAAAATATGAAGATGTTTTTGATGGTAATCTTGAATAAAAGCAGCACTTTCATCCATTTTCCACAGTAAACAGAAGTCATCCCTTGGGATTCAGAGCCTGCAATTTCTAAAAGTCACCACAGGCAATAATCAAAAGAAGTTGCTGCAGAATACTCCTGGGCTCCTGAGCTGGCAGACGTACCACGGCGAAGGAAAGCCACTCCAGAGCAGTCTACCCAGGAGCTGCCTATGCCTATTCTTGGAGCCACCACCAAAGCTGTGAATATATGCACAATAATTAATCATAATAAAGGCTGTAGAGCGGATTTGCTCTGGAAATGGATTCAGAAAGTGCAGATGGAATATCATGGCAGAAAATCATGTGCCTTCACTTTTGCCAAAGCAGCGTCTCACTTGTATTGAAAAAAACGCTCAGGTAGGCAGGCAGGCGCGGCTAAGGGAGTTTTACATGGTTTGCCTCTCAGAGCCTATCCGGCAGGAACACAGCTTTAATAAAATGTCACTCTATTTCCCAATGCCTCTGGAGGAATAAAGTGCAATGGCAAAGATTTGCTCAGTGAAAACACTCAGGTGATTTTAATTTTCGTGTTCATGCAAAAAAATCCCATCACCAGCTGACGAAATCATCAAAGATTTCAAATGTCGCAAAAAGAAATGCAAGTGCCTCCGGTGTTGCCTTTCTGATTAAGCACAATTGTACTTCTATCAAATCTGAACTGTCCTCCCTGGTGAAAGGGCATTTACCAGTGTTTAGGATTTAACCATGTGGAAAGTGAAATGCAATTTGCTAACACTCCTCTGCTGCCTTTTCTCTCCTCCTCCTTTTATTCCAACCCCCCAGTTTTTAGTCTGCTATTCTCAGTGTTGCCAAAAAAATGTGCAGTTTTGTTCTTACACACAAAGTGTAAAAAATAGTTTACTAGTAAATGTTAATAGCAGTCATAAAACAGCAAAATACCAGTAAGAAAAACAATCAATACAAATCTGTACAAGAATTAAGTATTGGTGCATGAAATAGGAAAAGGCTGAATCAGAGTGCTTTATAGCTAAACCTGGAAGCTATATCAAGAGAAGTTGGACAAGCAGTAAATTTTATCAAATGTTTCTGAGATAATTACACCAAAACTGACAGGAAACAAGATGTTTGACCAAAGGGAATGTAAGTGAATGGATCCAGCTCTGTTCTGTGCTTCCCAGATCATTGTCCTTTTGGGCTTAAGTGATCCCAGTGTGGCTCCATGCAAATGATTTTAAGCTAATGCTGAGACAGATGTTTCAGCAGTGGGTGCCTGGACAGCAGGGATTCAGTTTGTGCTAAGCACCTGATTCAGTGGATGGGATCAGTCTAAAGCTTATGCAAACTGGGACGGGGAGG
>Ga0065711_1034266_pt1 | contig 24066 bp, 9 predicted proteins | sample Hoacrofraction12_FD_59098 | JGI IMG/M metagenome (GOLD analysis project Ga0065711, IMG submission 59098) | Hoatzin crop microbial communities from Cojedes, Venezuela - Epithelial fraction 12 v2 (version 2) | ecosystem: Host-associated > Birds > Digestive system > Esophagus > Crop | place... | reverse complement strand
AAAAAAAAAAAAAAAAAAAAACAAACAAGAATATATCACACCAAGATACTGAAAATTTGAGAGGAGTAACATGAGTTTAGCACTCCTAAAATAGATTTCCATGTTTTTCATATGTGTTCATGGGGGAAAAAATGGTTTTAAAATTAGGAAGAAACTTTATTTTTCTTTTTCAAGAGTTTTTTTTTCCTTACTATTGCAATAGGTGAATCAAATCCTCAGGTTAGCAATTACTAGAAAATACATGCAATCCAAATGAAGGAGTAAGATTATATCATATAACGCAAGGAATGAACATACAGCTTGCACACAAAACAGCACCAAGATGCAGCAACAAAAAAGTATTGATATAGAGCAATCAATGCTGTAGACAATATCTTTTAAATCTATCATGCTGCCTTTTGCCCTTTATATTAAGTCAAAGGAAAGGGGCTGTAATGAATGAGCATGTCTTTATTCTCGTCAGCAACAGTCCTGTAGGAAACCTGGCAATATGACATTTAACGTGATTAATTCTGGGTTGTAGATCCAGTTTATTCTTTCCCATGTACATGAATAAAGAGTCGTTATTAATTTGAAAATTTACACCCAAGATAAATTGAGACCATTTCCAAAAGTTATACTGCAGGATAGACTCAAAAATAAAAGGTTAATCAGGTATTTTCAGTAATACATGCCTTCTATTTTCACATTTATCTTTTTTCTGCATTTTATAATATGGTTTACCAAAGTGAAAGCACTTAGGATTGTGAATGCAGGGCTGGTCAGTTTATTTGTAGCTTCTTAACAGGTTTCCTACGTTAAAAATAACATGTAACTGAAAGAAATCTGTAAATATTAGAACACATCATGAAGTATGCTGTGTAAAACTTGGAATTTTTTTCTTACTTCGTATCAGAAGGGGGCACTAGTGATCCATTATAAATAGGCAGTGTGACTGCTTTTGTTGTGCTATATTTAATATTAATAATAATAATATAATTTTGTGATTTAATATTAAGGGCATTTGTGTGCATAATTAAGATTATAAATAAATAATGGTAATTTAAAAAGTTAAATAACAGTTTGTATGTAGATCTTATCTATTGTCTCTTATTGTCTTTATATTATTATTGAAATGCTATTCTTACTGTTCATTTGCTGTCTATTACAGTTGAACTAAAGCTGATTATTTAATACCTAATTTTGGAGATTTCAGATGTAAAGGAGTGAATTCTAATTGTAAAGGATCTTGATAATGTCAGTTAAATGTATTCCTGGAAAAGGCAGAAATTTAGATCCCACTGTTACAAAAGCCATTTATGTACGTTGAGATTTCAGTTATATTATAGTCATTACAACAAAGAAAATGTGTTAAGTATTCATATGATAATGTTTGTATTGTTTCATATCAAATTAAATGGATGGAAAAATATTCTTTATCATGATGCTTACTTACTTTTTCTTGTTGGCTCATCTGATCCTGTATATTTTAGCAGATTTGTAAGTATTGCTTTGGCCTATAAACTAAGGTCAAGTTAAGGTGGCTTTGCCATTTCATAGAATCAACTTTGGTATGTGAGCTATGTGAGCAAGAAAAAGCAATGAGCAGTAATATGGTTTCTATTCTTTGTCCTCTTTTTCTTGCTGTCTGTAGGATAAAAACTGTCAGAGAGCATAAAACTGCAAAAAATGCAAGTCAGTAACAGCAGGGAAACTGGCTGAATTTTTTATTTGGAGGTTGATGAGTGATACTATATCGTAATAAAATACGTACTTATTAGATGTGTAGATGGCAGCACTTGTGAAATAGTATCTACCTACAGATAATTAGACACTCTTTTGAAATGTCCACTATTGTTTTCATGTATAGAAATGAGGGTCAATGAGGAATTGAATTCAGCATTCAGTAAATTGAGCAAGTTCCACACAAAAAATACAGTATCTGTAAGTGTTTTATGACATTAAAATAGGTGCAGATATGAACATTCCAAAATATATAAAGTTATTTAGGGCCAAAAGAGATTTCATTAAAACTGTTTGCAAGTTATCAGACAGTTGTTCTGTTCATTTACTCAGGGATACATCCAGAATTTTCTTTTGTTCAAAATGCAATTAAATACTAAAATGGCAGGGAAAAGAAAGGTTCTTTCTACCTTAAAGGCAACTTCAAGGTATATGTTAATGAAAATAGTTAAGTGCTGTATGTGTGCATATAACCAGACGCTTTTCAAATTAAAATGCACTTTTTCATGAAGGAAACCACAGTCATTCTAGATCAGCCATTTAATTCAAGCAAGCACATATCTGAACTCGTACCCTTGAATCTTAGGTTCTTTTATTTCAATTTTCCTAACACCAGTTGTTCTTTCTGGATGAGTATCTATGGAAGTTACTGTCAGGATAACTGGAAGCCCATTGTTTTCTAATGAGGCAGCCTGTCTGAAGATCTCCTGATTATCGTGCTATTCTTTAGTGAATTTTTTCTTTTTTTTAAATGGAAAAAGCTTAGATATTGAACAAAGAGTTTTCAGAAAATGAACCAAAGCAAGTTACCAGTGTAGTTTTTCCTCTGACCTGGATGCAGACAGGAGGTGTCTGTTTTGCGTTATCTCCAGTAACTGAATTGACTCTATTTTTGTCCTCCGTAGTTATAATATGTTGACAGTGGTAGCAATGTGGCTACAGAAACATGAATCTCGGCATAGGCTTCAGAATATTTTTGAGAATCTGAATAAATAAGTGTATAGATTAGCACCTCAAGGATTATCTAGTCCAGCCCGCTGGTACTGCATATAGAGTTCCAGGTCTTTTTGCTTTTGCAGACATCAATACCTGAATTTGAAGCTTTACCTTATAATCTGAATCTACCTTGAGAGTGGACAAACTGTCTCAGCTTATTTCAGTAATCACTAAATTTGAGGCTTCTTTGATATTAGTTCAAATGTCATCATTCTTAACTGGTTTTGTGTTTGGTCGTTTCAAAAGAGACATTTGGTACAGTGGTAAACACTAGGACTGTGTTGAAATTGACTTCTTGAAGAGTGCAATTTGACCTTCAAACAGAGAAGTCCACAGTTCTGTTACTTATGTAAGCCCTATCACTTGTCAAGTCAAAGTGAGCCATTTTTCATACGAGGTTGTTTGTCTTTTGCATTCCTTATTAGTCCTTAATTTTACTTCATTTAATTATCCCTGAATGAACTCATTTGTATCTATTAATGCACAAAGTCAAAACTACTTAGGTGTATAAAAAATGTGTTGCCTATTATTCTATTTTTTTTCCCGTTGAAATGAAAAAGGAGTGCTTGTAATTGTGTAGCATGAGTTGATATTGGTTCTGTTTGTACTAAACAGGCAGAGACTGTTCAGAGATGAAGAGTCATGCCTGCATGTTTCTCCTTCCTTCTCCCTTCAGTTGAAGTCTTTCTCTAGCCCAATGCTGATTTAAAAATCACCTTTTTAATTCCTGTTTTCCTCATATTCTTTCCCCATCATTTCCTCATAAAGGAGGTATTTTTAAGAATTCTCTTTTCAATCCTGAAATCAATTTATATTCATGCCTGTGAAAGGACAAAACCTGCAAATGACACTTACCTGCACATACACCAGTCTGTATCTCTGGCATGCTAACTTCTTATTGGCATTATAAAAAACTTTAGTGTACTAAAGAGGCAGTAATATTCAGGTGTCCTAAACCACACTGGACTTAAATTTAAAATTAAGAATATGACTTTAGATTACTGAAGATTTACAGGTACAATATCTTAAATCTGATACAGATAAATTATACTTAATATATTATGAAACCTCAAATTTGTTCCAGTGAAAATCATAACTTTTTACTGATTGTTCTTATGACATTTCAAGTTACTGTAGAATCCAGGTCTAGATAACCCGAAGACACAAGCGACTTTGCTCCAGAGTTTAAGAGGAGATTGCCACATGGTACACAATATTTTGATGAAAGTAGGATAGGATAGGATAGGATAGGATAGGATAGGATAGGGTAGGGTAGGGTAGGGTAGGGTAGGGTAGGGTAGGGTAGGGTAGGGTAGGGTAGGGTAGGGTAGGGTAGGGTAGGATAGTTCAGTTGGAAGGGACCGACAGCAAACATCTAGCCCAACTGCAAAAGTAAAAACTAGATATTAATCATGCCGGGAATGGTGTAAATTTAAAAATACTTCACTGAAATTTCTGGATTTATTCCACAATGTACTGTGGACTATATATGTAATATGTAACAATATCAATAGTTACTCAGTTATGTCAGCTCTTAAACTGGTCGGAAGGAAGGTGGAGCGTTAAGAAGATGAGAAAAAGATCTGTAGTTTTATCTCTGTACTTAGTTTATGTAGGCAAATAAGCAAGGGACTTAAAATGGTAAGTAGTTTTGACTTAATACAAATAGCAGAATTCAAGCAAGCAGCTAATTTCAATGTATGGAGTAAGAGCTAGAAAAGATCAAGTGATCAAGTGTCCTTAAAGTTTCAATGGGTAGAGCTGAACTACAGAGCGGTTCAAATGTTGGTATTTATACTAGTCAATCACTGTTGAAAAATCCAAATGTTCGTATTGAGGTCATCTTCACAGGGGAGTAAAAATACGGTTTGCTGTTTAATGTCATCCTTCAGTCCTATGCTAAATACACAGAAGTCTCTGATCTGTCAGTAGTTTTAGGAGTCTGAGGTATAAACACAAAAAAACTCTTCTCTCCTTTTGTGCAGTGGCATTCATAAATCACAAAGGGTTTTGTGTTCTTTTTATGTATTATAGCATTTTATTGGGTTTGTTTTGCAGTGTTATATAAGGGTAAAGAGAAGTTCTTCAACCTTTCATCCAGGGTCACATACACAGTCAACTCTCATAAGGTGTGTCTTACAGTTGCCTGATGATTTTTTCAGCTCTAGAGTTCTTGCGTGTACTGTAATCTCTTGGTTGACTTGTCTAGTCAAGAAACACCTGCCTTAAACTTGTCTAACAGATCATACACTGCCATGATCTATCCTGTGTTTCTGAAACCTTGAAAATTTTCTGGTTTTCCGATTGTGATTGCTTTCCTCCTCTCAAAACTCTCAAGCCTGAGGAAGACTATATGGTTGTTCAACAGTAAAAGGGAATTACAAGATCAGCAGGAATTTTGCCCAGATGATAATTTCCTGTTTAGAAAAAATAAAAAAGAAAACATTTTTCAAACAAATTACATCCAGAAAGAAACATGATTTGCATTGTTTTCTCTACCGTCAGAAAAGAGGTGATTTCAGTGCAGTGAACCATCAGAAAAAGTTTTTTTCAATACACTTCTTGTGCAAATATTTTGTTTTTAATGGGCTTGTTGCTTTTGTGAAGATTCTGGCCTTAATATGAAGATACAGTCTTTCTTTAATTGGCAGCTGAAAAGCTGCAGTTAATGCATTTTTTTTTTTGAGAAATGTTGTTGTTGTTGTTTCTTTCTCTGTGATATATTGCTTGTATATATGGTACCTATTGTACTCGTATTTCTATGCACAAGGTTTGGGCATATTTTTTCTTTTTTTTTGAGGGTCTGTGACTGATAGCTAGTTGAGAGCTTGAATATAGACAAGTTCAAGAGAAATGGGCTGGAATTTTTGAGCTGCCTATGTTGCTCTGAACATGAGACACAGCAGAGAGGAGAGGTAAGATACGACTTTCATATTATGTTGTGGACTTTTCTTTCTTTGTTCTTCGTTCCCATTTGTTTCATAGAACAACGACAACCGAAACTCCAAGCCTGGAAATTATGTTCTGCATTCTGTAAAACAGTTCTTAAAACCCCTATACTCCATGTCTTCCTCATAAAACATGTTCACCTGAGAAATGAATAGTTTGTCAGTTCTTCAGACTGGTAGAGATAGATTATGGTGGATCGTGTGGCTGAAGCTGCTGTGTCACTCTGTCTCTGTTCCTGTCTTCTTGCCCTTTACTCTTGAGTAATCATCCATAATGATCTTTCTGCAGACCGAATCTTTCCCTTGGTGGATGTGGCAGTGAAGTTTCTGAAGGATATATTGAAACCAGACTTTTCAGTTTTGACTATCACATCAGCAGCAAGAAGGTCTATGTTCAACTTCCGTCATACATTTCTCTTTACACTTACATGTAACTGCATCAAAAATTATCTTTAGATTTTGACCCTTTATAGGTCTCATCACAAATGTTTTTTTTTTCTAAATGTCAATAAAACGTTATCACTGGAATCTTAGTCTTCAAAAATTGGTGCGTGAATGTAACAATGTAAACATATTTAGATTCTGGCTTTATAAAGTGCTTTAACCACCAAATGAGACTGGTGGAAATAAGAACAACCTTGCAATGTAAGGTCATTTTAACAATACTAAGACTGATTGCTGTTGGCTGGAATACTTCCTGAAATTTCATCAAACCAAGTATATACCTGGTTGCTTTTGACCAAAACACCTTCTGTTCCTTACAGGACCCAAGTGGACTTTCAGCTCTGACACAGAAAACCACTAAAATATAAGCAAAGTAAATCAGACTTAACTGTTACGAAATTGCTTTTCTTCAGCAATTACATTTTGTTACTACTTTCCTTTCTGCTTCTCTGTTTCTATGCGCCCAGAAATAGCTTCAGGGTTCCAGATCTTCAGAACAAGAGGGAAGACGTAGTGTTGACAAGGTAATGAATCGCTAAGAAAGAGTCAGAAACCACTAGAAGAAAGACTTGTTAGTTTTGATCAACATAGAAGGGAAAGGAAAATGACTATTCATAGGTTGTGGGAATGGGAGGGAAGTGCTAGTGGATAATGTTAGAAAAGTTCTGTGTTACTATATCATTTTGAATAAGTGGCCTTCAGTATCAAAAGTCCTGACATCATTATGTGGTAAGTGTAGTTAAAGATTTTGAATATGCATGGTTTGCCTGATATCGCCTTAAGAAAAACATGGTTTATAAGTTTTATTAAGGATGCATAAAAATAATTTCAATCACTGAAAATGTAAACAATTATTAAAATACTTAAAGGCAAAAGTCGTTGTTACCTTTCTTTTCTAGCTACACAGCTTTTTGGGTTTTTTTGCAGAGGTTTCTTTTTGAGGAGAAACCTCCCATTTGGCAGCCTTTTGGATGATATCAAGAGATGGGAATAGCTATCCTTAATGAGTAAAAAGTACTTGAGAAGGTCTGGGGTTGCTGATGTTTTTACTGATCTATGATTATTTCCCTGAGAAAAAAATACAACATGCATGTAAGAATGAAAAGAACTGCAAACCCCTAAGATACAGCTTTGGTTCTGCACATTGACTTTTGTTTCCAACCATGTTCTTTTGGACAGGTAAAGAAAGTATACAGGGGTTTTAACAAGTTTAAGAGGTATGACCTTTTTGGACCAGTTCTAGGCATTTAGCTACCTTTTCAAATTCAGGATCACTGTAAGTGCTACAGAGGAACAGCGCAAGTGGATTCTAATTACAAAGCACAAAAAGAAAGTAAGTGGTGAGGAGAAGGAGAAAAGGCAGTTATAATAAGACAACAGAAACACAGGTCTCAGTGTCCGGTTGAGTTTCAGGACTTAGTTGTGCCTGAAGGAGTGAATGGGTCACCTGGGCTCTTCCTTTCTGACTCATCACAGGTAAGTTTCCAGGATCTCAGTGCTAAAGGGAAAGAGACGTTGGTGGTGGTTCCCATGTGATTGCTGTTATTTCAGAAAGGTTCCTCTTTTTAGTTTCTTGTCTCCTTAGCTCTAGTAACAGATAACTAGCTTCCATATTAGACTATCTGTAATTTTTGGCAAATCTGTGTTGATCTTCCTCTATCCTTGGATGTTCTTCTGCTCACCAGCCATGACTCCTGGATGTTTCTGAGTAGGTGGGAATTACATTTAGGTGTTATAATCTTGTTGAATTTCTCAGAAAAGGTTAATGTTTGGATGTTTTTTTAGGTTTTGTGTATTCCTTTTTTAGTTCTGTAGGACAGGTTGGATTGGACTAATATTTTTTCTTTTATCTAGGAAAGCTTAAGACAGTGGTACACAGTGGTGCTCTGATGGGATCCTGTACTGTGGAACTGAATCACAGAATCACAGAATCGTAGCTAGGAGAAGACCTCTAATATTACCAAGTCCAACCATCAACCCAGCACCACCATGCCTGCTAAAATTGCCCACAACATGTTACTGGAACAAAAGCTTACCTAACTCTGCTGCAAATGCAATAGGTCTGATGATTCTGCAGACAAAGTGTCTCAAAGTCAGTGGGAATCAGAATTCAGGCTCAGAGGAATTACACTGATAACTCACATCCCACCTCTATTTACTTTCAGTGCTCTGCAGTCTGTATCCCATGATATAATTAGGTGAAAAACTACCAAACAAAGCAAAAGGAGGCCCTTTGAAAAGTGAAAACATAAGTAAGCAGCTTATGTTGGAGCAGTTCATTTAGCCTGTTTGTTGTACCTCAGGGTCAACCAGGAAAAAGACTAACAAGGGCATCATGATGGATAGATGACCTGTGGGAGGGAGGAAAGCTTGACTTCAGCACACTATGCATAAAACACTGACCTGTTTGTACAACAGGCCCTGAAGAAATGAGAGGAGGCAATGAGAAATGAAGAAAGTACTGACGATTTAGTTTGTGTTTCCTCAGCTGAGCAGGAAGAACCAAATTTCAACTATTTGAATGATGAATTCCTGCAGGAAAATACTGCAAGGAGGCATTTCAGTGTTATTTACCCCTTGATTAGCCCTACAGTCTTGTTCACTCTTTGCTTTCATGTCCAATGACTAGTTTGCATTAATATGAAAAGGGTTGAACCCCTCTCTTTCCAGAGTAACTTGGCAGAAGAAATAGTTAATATCCAGACATGGCAGAACACATCTGGGTAGAAGTCTCTTATTATCACAAAGGCAACTAAATGCACAGTACAGCATGAATATGTTATTGATCAAAGGAAACTGATTTCAGTCGGAACCGGTGACCTGAGTATTGTCTGACAGTACAATATTTTATTCCTAGTATAGTTCAATGACATCACACCACTGATTGCTGTATACTGATTTTTTCCTCCTTTTCTTAATAGTCACTGCCTCTTAATAGTTACTCTGACTAGAATTGATAAGCTATCTATGTGGTAGTGGCTCAAAATTGGCAGTGTGTAAGTATGTTGGCACTTTATTTATAGCAGATAATGCAGGGTGATAGATTATTGGAATTCAGGGATTCAGGGATTGTATGCTGCTCAATCCACTTAGTACTTGTAAAGAATGGAAGTTATTTTCAAATCACTAAAGGCTTGCTTGTTTTTTCGTCTTTTGCTGCATAAATAAAAATCTGTCACAAGAGTTTGAGAACATGATCTCTATAACACAAAATATCACAGAGGAAAACCTATTTTTTTCTGCACAACTAAACCAAAATAACATTCATGCTAAGCATTTTTATGATGAATATGATTATATTTGTTGACAGGAAGAATAAAGAAGATGTTCTGGAGCATAAACAATGAAGTTATCATTGACAGTGTTGTTAAGGCAAAGAATTCATGAAAACTGTCTTAGGCCTTTCTGTCTACTTACTTAGTAAAGTCCAGGACTGCACAGAAATAGTGTAATGTTGGAACAGTTATTGTTTATTCGACACGTTAAAGATCATTAAAGTTCAGAAACAGGAGTCGAGAAGAGGAAAGGAGACACATAGGAGGAGCAAACAGAGTGGAAGTCTTCTGACACTTCTGGCTACTAGAGGAAGAATTCAATTGCAGTATCTTCACAAAACCAATTGAAAACAAACATGGAAATGTAACTGGCCTTTGAAACAAATCTGACAGTTCCCTGATGGGAAAGCAAAGCAGAAGATCGTCTTGAAGAACTGCATGGGGAGGAGTGGCTGGAAAGCTGACCAGCAGAAGAGGACCTTGGGGTGCTGGTCAACAGCCAGCTGAACATGAGCCAGCAGTGTGCCCAGGTAGCCAAGAAGGCCAAGGGCATCCTGGCTTGTATCAGGAATGGTGTGGCCAGTGGGAGCAGGGAGGGGATTCGTGCCCCTGTACTTGGCCCTGGTGAGGCCATACCTGCAGTGATGTGTTCAGCTTTGGGCCCCTCACTACAAGAAGGACACTGAGGGGCTGAAGCCTGTCCAGAGAAGGGCAGTGAGCCTGTTGAGGGGTCTAGAGAATGAGTCTGATGAGGAGTGACTGAAGGAACTGGTGCTGTTCAGTCTGGAGAAGAGGAGGCTGAGGAGAGACCGCGTCGCTCTCTACAGCTCCCTGACAGGAGGGTGTAGTGAGGAGGGTGTTGTTCTCTTCTCCCAGGTAACCAGCAATAGGACAAGAGGCAGTGGCCTCAAGTTGCATCAGGGGAGGTTTAGATTAGATGTTAGAAAAAATGTCTTTACTGGAAGACGGATCAGTCATTGGAACAGCTGCCCAGGGAGGTGGATGAGTCCCCATCCCTGGAGGTGTTTAAAAAACTTGTAGATGTGGCACTTCAGGATATGGTTTAGTAGGCATGGTGGTGTTGGGTGGATGGTTTGACTCGATGATCTTAGAGGTCTTTTCCAAACTATGATTCTATGTTTCTGTGATTACAGAGCTACTCTAAAGCGAGAGGAGAACAGACAGTGAAAAAAGGTGGGACAACATCGTATCAGAAAGGCTAGACCTAGAAGACGTAAAAACACTGCTTGTATTTTATATGAGGATGGAGAGAATATACTTTTTATACTGTTCTTTTAATAATTTTGTTTGGAGATCTAGATTAATCGCAGCTACCGTTGCATATCTAATGTAGGTTTCCAAGACAGGAACTGTTTCTGTGGTCTTTAGGTAGTTCAGACCTTAGTCTGAAATATCTAGGTGTCTGTCTCCTACTTCTCAGTAACTGTCTAAAATTAGTCCATAGATGAGACTGGACTCAGATATATATAAAAATACATATACATAGATATACAAAAATGGCTACACTGATCAGCTCTGAAAAGTAGCTTGTTTAAGATCAGGCGCGGTGATGAGAACACCCATTCCTGAGCTATGGCAGCAGGTAAAAGAATCTTGTGGTTTTCAGTGCACTTTCAGCTGAAAAGGGGCTGAACATGTCTTAGAAAATACACTTGACACTTGAGGAGTCAATGGAAACTAGTCCATCTTTACTATGCTGACTGATATCTCTCTGACGTGGTTGGGATCCACTCCACGCTTTGTATGCTGTCACTCATCCCATCCCAAATAGAGAACATCAAGTTTCTCTGCATTATTTTTTTTTTATATATGTAGAGTTAGAGAGAAATGATATGAGACTGCCACTATGGAGAAAAACACAGTAACTTTGTCAGTGGCCAGTGAAGTGACATTGTCAAGTGACAAAGGCATGCATCAAAACAAAAAAAACCAGTGTTTTTCTCATTCTCTGGTGGGTAGAAGGCATGCTTGTTTATTAACTTTCCTCGTGCTATAGTGTGCTGGGCAATTTCTCAGCACGCTACTGAACACAAACAGTCTTGTTTAAACCAACAAACCTGGTCGGCACCTGTTACACTCTACCCTGTCCCAGCTACTTGGTGATTTATGTGAAAGAAGGAAAGCAGGAAAATAGGTTGAATCAGGGACTTGGGAAACTGAAGAAAAGTCTGGTCCAAGTATGGGTAAAAACATCGCATGAAGTCTAATCCCCAGAAAAGAAAGATGCTTACTTGTTATAATTATAGCCTATTAACAGTACGTGCAAGGTGATAAGAAGCAGATTTTTTTCTAACTTTATTTTCTTCTCTTTCTTCTTTCCAAGCTTTCCTTGAAAATGATAATACTTAATCTTGAGAAGTTGTGATTTTCTTATTTAACTTCTGAAATACTTCATGGTCTTTTTTTTTTTAATTACGCCTATTTTTCATCCTCTTTCAGTGATTGGGTACTTGACATACAGCATCAGATTTTCTGTGAGCTGGATGATATGTGATATCAGAGGAATCCCATGTTTGCTCAGTTTATCAGCAACGACCAGCTACACAAATGGATAAATAATTCATAGATCTCTTTCTTAGCCAAAGAAATAAAATAAAAACTTGATTGCAATACAAAATAGATGTAGCACATATGTGCTACTAGATACAATTGTAAATACCTTATTCAGACATTACCAAAAGAATATTTGCTCATTGACCATATTCATCACAGACTCTGTCTCTATTTCCCCTAAGACTGAAATCTACCTGGACACACTATCTAACAAAATTTGCACTTTCAGGCCCTCTTAGAAGTCAAAATGCTTTTCTCACTGATGAACAGGAGAGGGTTTGAAGGGTCACAGGCAAGATCCTTGTTAACAAACCTAACCTTTAGCCCCCGAGAAAGAGAATTACAACTTTTAACTTTTTTGTTGTTTCTTTTATTCTGTTTTAAACCGAGCGAGGTTAACTCTTTTTTTAACTTCCTTTCATGGTGCAGTTGGCCCTGAAAAAATAAATTATTATGAAAGAAAGAGGCAGTGGGGCTTCACACCTGGCAAGGACCTGTTATAGAAGACTGTGCAGTATGTCCTGGTACTCATCTTCTGTAACATGACTCGGCTAGGGCAGTGATGTAGTGCGAACACGTTCCATGCTTACGAGGGTTAGCATCCAACCGTAAGTGGACGATGAATGCAAATGCTGCGTTCAGGTCTGGCACTGGCATAGCAGGGGTGGCAGTGGAGCGGCCTTTCATTCCTTACCAGACTGTACTCACAGCTCACCTCTGTAGCACGTTTCTGGACTGAAACTGACTCTGAGGATGAGAGGAGTCAAAGTTTTTAGATCAGCCATTGGATGATTCTCTTGCAGTAGGCAGTCATACTGACTGACATTATTCCTACACTGCTCCAGCCTCAAAGAGGTAGTGGCACGGACCTTTGGTCTTCTTCATCAGAGAGACGTCAATGTCCTGTAATGATCATTGGATGCTTACTCTTATACACCACTACCAAATAGGGATAATCATCAAGAGACATAGGGGGCCTCCTGTGTCCCTGGAAACCTATGAGCTCCCTTCCTCAGTGAGGTCCAAGGCCGTCACTGAAGAAGACTAGTCTGAGAGACACATTCTAGATAGGAGACTTATGAGCAGACCCAAAAGGCAGAGAGATGTAAAAATTCAGAAAAAAGACTATTTCACATCCAGACTGTGTTTCTTTATTCAGCATTGCCTTCATTTACATTGCCAACTTAGGTTACAAGCATTGAAAAGCATGTGCGGTCCTTTTTCCACACCTCTAGCCATCACTTTTTGGTTTTGCTTTGTTATTCAATCTCTGCAACGTAGTGAGCACTCTCTAGAGTCTGTTCTCACTGTCAGTCTTTCTCTTTTCCTTTCTCCTTCAAAACAGTGACACTTCGAGAGCACTGGCAGATGTTAAGTTGCATCAGACATTGCAGTAAAAGTCCTCAGAAGCATAGTCATTGAAAACATAGGTGTTCTGAGGGCAAAGTTAGGTTGAATACCATAGAGCTAGTAATTCTGTATTTAATGGCTGAATTTTGGACTCTGCAGCATTTGGATATAGGTCAAATTACTGCAGATAATGGGACCTGAGGCCTTTGTGGAAGAGGGAATAGCTGATGTTTGTATGGATTAATATGGTGCTTGATGAAATACAGTTTATTTGAGATGTAGATTGTACACGTAAATGTACATATATTTTCTTCCTTAATTTATGTTTTGTATTCTGTCGTGTTAAGCTTCTACTTTATTGTTTTTCCCATTTAGAGCCTGTTGAGACAGCTGCTACCTGGGTTAGCGTGCTATGAAGACTCCAGTCACCTTCCTTGGTGTTCCTATCAGCAGCATTTAAAAGAACCAGACGTTACCTTTTTTCAGATTTGGTCACATAACTGTACTCCTGGCTCAGTTACATCTGCTCTTGGCGAAAATTTTATTGTATAAATGTATACTACATAACTTGTATGACAGGAAATAAACTTCCCACTATCCAAGAGCACTGAGACAAGTGTGCTGTTGTCTATAGGTGTCTATAAAAGCTGAAGTATTATGTGATTTAGTATTTTTTTCAAATATATGGTTAAGAACACCAGAAAATGAGCAAAAAATTGTACTTTAGTAACTTCTAAGACATTGGTCAGGAACTACCCTTGTTCCTATGTCATAAGATATAGCTATAGCAGGCAGAAGGAGCTTTGAATCCTTAGAGCTATAAAATGTTTGCATAAAATTCACACTTGTCATGTTTTTATGTTTTTCTTTATTTGTTGTAGAATAAAACCAAATTATATTGCTTTTACAAGTCAGATGAAGATATACTACTTTGTAGACATTTTGGCCCACTTCTGCCTGATGATGTTTGCCTTTTCCATCTCATTCCCGTTGCTCCAGTAGTTAATCCAATAAAATCAATAGATTCTTATACATAAAATATAAACATCATCAAGCTGTTCCAAGCTATTTCTTATATACAAAGAAGGATATTCATAGAGTTGGGAAAAGATTAAGGAGATAGATTGTATGGGGTGAATAGAAAAATCCCCCACCCCCTGCCTCATTCACCGTTAGTTCCTGCCCTAAAATAAAAATGAAAGCCTCCTTGAAACTTTTAAGTATGTGATTGTGAGAACTGACCTGAGACTTTTTTGACAAACAGCTATCCACTGGAATATTTATGCTGAAAAATTTGCACAGTCATTTTATGATTTTTGAGCCATGCTCTTTGGCTGGTTTCTTGAAATGAACCAAATACATGGTATTTCATGTTATGCTCTTCATCACTGCTATGTTTGCGTTACTAAAAATCTTTGCACAGATGGGCAGAGGCAGTGCTGTCAGAAATTTTTCAGTTGCAAATTCTCTGCTAAATCCAAGCTTTTTCTCCCTCCAATTGTTTAAAAATAAAACAAAACAAAATGCATAATATGCCTACTTCTGGTTATCTTTTATGCTAACTTAGAGCAAAAATGTATTGCCTAACTTTCTATTTCTTTTTATTCCTCCAGAAGAAAGAATATTATGAAGAATGGGGATAACTTGGCTTATTTCATCTTAATGCTTTCCTGTTTTTAGCCAGTATTTTTTTTTCCTTTTTTTTCCCCCCACTGTTAGCTTTTTTCTAGTATGGTTTTACATGACCAGGAATAGAGGAACTGAATGATACCAAATAAGATCAAAGCCCTTCATCCTTCACTTCATCTAAAAGGCAGTCTGAATCTACCTGGAATTTTTGAAGACTTTATCTAACTCTTTTCTATCCCGCATGTTTGGCACAAAAATCTGATGCTTCTCATACTGGCAAATAAAAAAAAAGGGAAACCCACAGTCTGCTAAGTTGGAAAAGAGCATTGTAGATTGTCTCTTTATAGTGTATGTGCATGGAGCAAGATTCCCTCCTTTTTCACTTCTCTTCCATCTGTATTAAGGCTATAATAGAGTAAATCATAGAATATATGCAAATGGATATGCAGAATTTGTTCTATTATGCAATAATTTGCACTCTCTGAAAATGTTCTAATCCACTTTTTTTTGTGATTTTGGAATAGTTGTATAACTAAAATTATGTAGTGTGAAATATGGTATGTCTGGCCATTATTCACTGTATACTATGCGCTCATCCCCTGTTTAAACAGATTCATTCATCCAGTATGGGAGTAAGTAATACTATGTGACCTTGGTGACTTCTGATAATCTATGAATTCAAAATAACTAGCTCATGTGCGTCCTATAACATTAAATGCATTTGAACAAATAATATCTTCAGTTTTCCTGAATGAGAAATATATTTGCAGAAATGGATCTTCTCACTTTTCACTCAGGTTGTTGAGTTGTATTCTCTACTTGACCCCAACCTGCTACTGAAGCAAAACCCTCAAATTCTGTCCCCTGGATAGATCTCCTGCAATATTACTTCAAACCTGCCTTGGTGTTCTTGTGTAGATCATGAAGTAGATTTAACTAAGAAGATTTTGTAGGAACAATACTACTTAAAACAAAGCCACATTGCAAGATTATCACTGCAGTGAAACAGTAGACCCATTGCCTGCTCCAGGATTTTCCTCTGCAAAAGACAGAAGGGGAACAAAGTGTCAAGGAACGTACCTGGAATCAGCTGAAAGGTGCCAGGGATTTTCTGTCCCTGGGGTGGCTCAGAGTCAGGAGATGACAGGCAAATTACATTTTGCTTTCTTGATCGGTGGAAATGAAGTCTTGGACATACTTTTCTGATAGATATCTTTTCTCAGTATTTTGAGACGTTTATTTATTTCACTCATTCCTAGTCAAGGTACTAATTTTGTGTGCATCTTTATCTGCAACAAACTATACGTTCTATATACATGCATATGTGCAAACACACACTTGCACACTCGTGTGCACATATATATTTATAGACACATATATACACATATTTAGATGTCTATTCTGCAAACACATTATGTATAGTTAGTACAAATATAGCTACAAACAACATTAGTATATATAAATATGTGTAAGCTGTCATTAAATCTGATGATTTCTTACTTGCAGAAAGAGTATGTATGAAATGTTTTTTATGTTGCTTTTTTGAATAGTTGCTGCTAATGCACTGGTATTTGGTGCTCACATATTTTAATATGCTGCATGCCTGAATGACAGATGATTATCTGACAAAGGAAATCTGGTGTTAAACAAAATGAGCTAGTACTACATTTAAAAACCCCAACTCTAACAGAAGAACAGTTAAGTATATGTATTGTGTTTTAAAAATTTAATAGCTGTCTATTGCTGGTATTGTCTTTGTCCGTGTTGACAACAAAAGGATAAATACAGTGCATACAGTAGGTCCCTCTGGTTATACCATGAACATGACACATGTCATCCTATGATAAATTGGCTCTGTGTCTGTTCAATTTCAAATCCAAAGCTCTGGAGGCAGAGGTGTTAGGAAGCAGGCATAATTCTGGCGAGCAGAGGCCTCAGATGCACAAAATTAGCGTGCATGGAACAGATAACAGAAAGAGAGAGGGAGACTGAGAGGAAGTTTGCACAGGTTTGTCAACTACCCATGGTTTAGGTAGTATTGGCAGATGTTAGGTGTAAAAAAAACATCTGTAAGCATGATAATGAATGTTACCAGAATTTGAAGTGACAACTGTGTCGAGCACAAATGCTGTCTTGTTTCTTCATTTGCATACCAATTAAATAAAAGACTCAAATATTAGGTTCCAGAATTTGTTTGACAAATAATCTATGGGGCTTACTCAGTACATTCTGGGTCAGACATGTTGGCTGTGTGACAGATGCAGTGTCAAAAGAAGATTTTAACGTGGAAAAAATGTATTCGGATTGTTACTAAGTACTGTACTTAAAGCACAGATTAGAAAACGGTCTAGTTCTGAAGTTGCTTTAAACAGACCGGTATCTACCTCTCTCTAGGCATTTTATTGTGCATTACTGTCAGGTCTGGTATGCGAGACATCTTCCTCACCAATTGCTGAAGAAAGAAGCAGGCAAAAATAGTCGTGTTCTGTACCATTAGATTGTGCAGCTATCTTATTCCCTGGGTAAATACATATGTTTTGTGGGACTACTCAAAGAGTAAAAGACTACTTGATGTGAGTAAGGATGGCAGAATCAAGCATTACATGCTTAAGCATTTATGCAGAACTTTACATTTTTCATGCCGCTCTGAAATATTTACTAAGCAGTTCATGTGTGGTGAAGGTTCAGGTCAGTTCTTGTTTTAGTAAAACAAGTTCACTTGACCCCGATTTTAAACCTAACTCGAGCCAAAGCAGGCTAGCTGTTCCCTCACACAAATGCAGCTCTGATAAAAGGAACCTATATACCTTGCAAATATGTATGTCTTCTGGGGTATGTCACCCATGTGGCATTTCATTTTGCACTCCTTCATGCCGCGTTTCTCAGCAGTGAACACTGCATTTCACCTCCTACTGAGCTGAAGTAACTTCCTGTATTTTTTTTATGGAATCCATTGCCTCTCAACAGTCTTCCCAAATTTCTAAACATTTGAGAGTCCTAAGACGCTACATCTTGAATAATATTCAGCCACTAGTCAGTGAGCATCTATATCACTGTATGGAGATGATTAAAGCTTGTATAGTCATGGACCCTGGCAAAGTATCAAGGCCAGGCTGGATGGGGCTCTGAGCAACCTGGACTGGTGGAAGCTGTCCCTGCTCATGTCAGGGAGATTGGAACGAGGTGATCTATAATGTCCCTTCCAACCCAAACTGCTCTATGATTCTGTGATTCTACTATCTGGAAAAATTCCTGTTGAAATACTGTCAGTGTGCACACTGTTGCACAGAAAGGCCTCCAAACCAGGAAAAAATATTCGGCTTTGTAGTGCCTGCTTGCATGAGTGCCACTGGGTTGATGTAGTGCAACCCTGCTGATACTCTGAGGAGCAGGATCATGCTACATGTGACACTTCAGGGATAAGCATGCAATAATATGGAAGAAAAATCAGTATAAAAATTGGAGATATACAATATTTTTTAAATAAAAGTTTTGTACTTGTAAATTTATTATATCTCTTTTTGTTCCTTGGGTTTTATTGATGAAATGAATTTACACAAGGTAAATATACTATTTAAATATTTAAAATTCAAATGAAGATATCCCTCTTCAATGCACCTGTATGTACTGGATATGTCTGAGTCCATTTGGTATAAGAAAGTAGGCCGTGAAATTATATGTTCAAGAAGTTAAACTACTCACTGACATAGAACTAAACTTTTCTAACCTCTTCTGTAAATGGTGAACTGCTTGTGAAATTCCAAGCAGACAGAACTCAAGACAACGCACCGATGAGTAGTCTTCTAAATCTCAGAGTTTGGGAACTGGGGGAAAGTGGAATTCCCACTTATGAAAAAGTAGGAATGGAAAAAAAAAGTGTTTTATGTACTAAAATGGTGACTTTTATGGGATATAAAATCTTTAAAAATGAAGTGACTAAAACCAGAGGACTGCAGGTTATGCTGCTATGTGGAAGGAAAAAGACACATGGTTAGTTTTGAACCAGCAAGTGTTTCATACTGCAACCAAGGGATGCATTTTGCAGGGGTGAAATTGAGCAAAGGAAAATTCAGTCTTATTACCAGGAAAATGTGTCTAATAGTGAGATCTATTAGAATTGTGGAATAGTCTCTAGAGAGAAGTGATGGAAGCCCTGTAGTTTGAGTCTTCGAAAACTGGTCTAGGGAAAGGATTTCATACTGGGAAATAACCTTGTATTGGCTGCAGAAGGCATGGTGTCACCTAATGGAAAATATCTGCCTCTAACATCTGTATTCCAATTTATTATTAGCACACTTCTATAGCGTTTCATAGAAATCTGAAGAAGAAAACAGAATCCTGATGTCTTGATGCTTTTTATGACACAACAAAAGCAAAGAAGTTTTGAAATTCTCTGTTGTGACTCAGTGTCATTGCTAAGTGTTTTTTCATGTCCATGCAGTTCCATTAGACTGAGGTTACTTTATGCCTTCATTACCTTTTACTATTTTTCCTGCTTGTTGTTGTTTTTTTTTGAACTCTTCTTGACTTTTTGTTCATATTGTTGTTAATTTCAAAGATCACGAAGTCATGTGTGAGCCGAGAGGAATACTTGCACGGGACGAGGTAGAAGAACACTATTAATATCTGTTCAAGCTTTAAAAGAAAGTTTTCCAGGCAGTAACTTGTGATTATTGTTCACCATTTAGGAAACTGCATGTATCATAGTTGTTCATTTAAATGCCAAATGTAGACGTGTCATTGGATATTAGCAAAAACAAGTAAAGGTTGAGTTTGCATGCCATAATATTCATAGTAAACTGCATACATTTCTCTAGCAGAATTTCAAACTCCTCCTGAATCAATAATTATGCAGTACTAATTCTCTCTAGATTTTCAAGTGATTCCTGTGAAATAACTTGCTGGATGTCTGTCCATTTCTGCTGGAAGCACAACCTTAAACTCTACTGAGAGTCACAGAGTGCTTATATGGAGCAGCAGATCAGAACTAACAAGGAGAGCGAAGGTTCCTCACAAGGAGGCAACATGAAACACAAATATACATACAACTTGTCGTTTCTTAACTTTTCCTGGGAAAAGTATTTTCTTTATTCTTTACACTTGTTCCACAAATGCTTTTATAAGGTTCAGTTCCATCTTGTGCATTTTTATATTGTCAAGAATAAAGCTGATAATTACCATGTTCCAATCATCAGCAATGATCTGACAACTACTAAGTTGTAATATGAAATGTTAAATACAAGGCACTAATAATTACTAAGACATTTCTAAACCTCAGTTGACTCAGAATTTATCTTAAACAGAAATATGAGAGTGAATAAATACCACTAATGGTGGTGCACAGAGGAACAGAGTATTGGCTGACAACAAGCTGCATTTATCTAGTTTCACCATCAGTATGAAGATAAAGTTGCTTTTCATGCCTAAAACTGTTTCACTCATGAACAATGCCCAGGTTTCAGCTGGATTTTTGTAAAAATGAGTTTGAAAAAGGTCCCCTTGATGGGAAAAGCTTTTACATTTATCTTTATATTTAACTTACTTTTCCTTATTCCAGCATTAAAGGTTAGAGTTTGTCCAAGTAAATACAGTAGGTCAGTAGCTTTGGTCTCAAGCATGTTTTGTGATTGTTCCTTTGTTGAAACCTTCTCACTTGAAGGTCTTCTGAGACCTTGTACACCTGGAAGCATGGTGGTGGCAGTCATCAATTGTGTTTCAGTTCATCTTCAGATTTAATGGATAAATGTATGAAGGTCATTCAGATGTGTATCTAGCATGAATTCCTGGACTCTGAAAAGATTTTAAATCTACATTCTAGAAAAATTTTACCTCTTCTTCTGCACGTCTTTTTAATTTTTCTTGCCCCATTCTTTTTCAAAATAAATTGCACAATGAGTGTCAACACAGAGCAGAGTTTAGAAATTCATTTTACAGTTTAGCAATAAAAAGTTCTTAATCCTGGTGGATCACACAGCTAGAATATTGCAGAAAATGATCAACACACTAAAATCATCCCACAATTATGAACAGATATTTAATTTATAAGCTTAGTCTGAACTTATTTTTATGGATAATACCAAATCTGAAAAAATTTTGTTCTCCTGTAGAATTTGTTTATATTACATGGATAGTGTTCCTGAGAAATGAATTGGTTAACCACTGCAAATCAAATGTGTCTAGGTTGACTCCATTTGTAAATGTTAACTTTCTTGTCAACAAGGTTGGCCAGTCTCGCTCCTGTCTGAAGGAGGGAAGGAGAAAGATGGGGAAAGGTGAATCTGTGCAGCATAGAAAAGGGTGAACGTAGAAAGAAACAATATATTTCATCTTTGGAGTTGGAAATTTGCTAATGTTGATTATGTTTAGCCAGAATTTTTTTAAATGCCTGCTAAGTCTGTGTATTTATCAACTGTTGGAATAAAATTTCTGGGGACTTTTTAAACTATTTAGAGGAATTACAAAATATGAAGATATCTGGTCTGTCTGAGAATATTTTGAGAAAGGTCCACTGCTGACAAAAGGCTTTGAGGTCCGGAGGAGCCCGTGGCCATGAAACTGCTAGAAGCTGTCCCACTTCCATTGAAAAGGAGCAGACAATTTGGAGGAGTATGGAGCTGTAGCTTAATTTTATACTGTCTCAGACATCTAGACAATGTAAGAAAATTCTGATTTCTGTACGATATCAGATAGCTTCTGCTGTGCTGAGTCAGAAGACTCTGCTATGCAACATATGTGTGGGATTCTATCTTCAATCTGTTCACTTTTAGCACTGGATTACACCACGATAATCCCAAAGCTGCTATACGGTTTATAACAGAAAAATCAGTGGCCAGCATCGGTAATGGGGATGACAAAACCAAGCTCAGGTGCTGAAAGGAAGAGTTTATGGGGAATTTTGACGTGCATGGAAAGCTGCTGGCAAAAGATCTTACAAGATTCTCAGACCCTGTGAAGCGTGAACGATACAGAGTCTGATTTGGCAATGAGCTTCGCATAGTCTGTTCTTCCACAGGCAGGAGCCTCCCTGGCATGGCTGAATTATAAGGCTGTTAGACTTGCACATCTTGTGGATATCTGTGCAATGTACCATCAAATTGTCAGCGTAGCTGCATTGAGGTTGTACTGTAGAATATATTACTTACTTTCTGTAACACGAAGAATCTTGTCCACTTGAAATATTTTCAGTGGCTCGTTTTGCTTTGCAGTTCCAAGCACTTCTTGCAGCACGTGTTCACATTTTAGGCAGCGAGTTTTTCATTCTTTAATTAAGGTCTCATAGGTATCCTGATGAAACATCCCATGCCATCACTGAAAAGATTCCTTTCGGCATCGGGTAGTGTAAATCTGGGCTCAGAAACACTTTAGGTTTTATCCTCATAGACATCAATACAATTTAACAGCTTTCTTATTTTCATTTCCCTGGTCACACTAGGCATGTTTAGAAGTATCTGTTTTCACTTTGAAAGGTCCTTTCATGTTGCTAAAGTATCAGGAATTCACCTTAGTGTAAATAGAGACTGTTCTCCAATCTCTGAAATACTGATGGATTTACTTAACCTATGTATTCTGCTAAAATGTTCATACTTAATCACTTTATGGATAATGAATATTTGCAAATTGCAGTCTGGCTTTGATTTATTTTGAAGGCTTCCAACAGCTTTCTTTTGGCCTGTGTGCGTATATCTTCATGGTACCCAGGACACATAATGAAATTTATGCATTATCATAATACACACAAATGCATCTATGAATCTCTGCTTCATTATGGTGTTAAGTTCTCAGACACCAGTCTTGATCTTTTAAAATTCTGAACATCCCATTCAAAGCCACTGTATTGCCAGACTCTGAAATCTATGAACTTCTAACTCTTTATTTAAAAGACTAGCAGTAGCTACTCAGCTTTGAGAAACCTAGTCCAACTCAGATATTAAGAAGAATATCTCTAAAGAGTGTTCAGATGAACTCTGCTCATATTTATGCTGGATAAATTTTTCTCTTGACTTTCAAATTCTTGAGGTCATTATGTAATATTTCAAATAAACAACCCATATCATAGAAATGGCAAAAATTATATTCTCCAAATATTCTCTATCCAGTATCAGAATTTTCAGCTGAATATTTTAGAATCTCATAATCCCAAAATACAAATTTTAGACATAATCCAACCGTGCATTACATCTGGCAACTGTGATAATACAATCCTTCTTTTTTATTGTGCAGTGTTTAAAATAAAGCTCACCTTATCACCTCCTATGCCGTATCTTAGTAAGCATTTAGAATTGTTGCAATGGAATCTAAGAAACGAGGAAAAAATAAAATGTTGGCTCTTTCTGGCTCGTTAGGTGTTATACCGGATGCATAACCTTGGAAAAGATTCTAGAAAAAGCAGATACTCTATCATGTCATCAGTGCAACAAGAAGCAGATAAAACACAGTTAATAGATCAGTATGATAATGAACAAAAGTTTCTCCAACATTTTTTTGGTTTTAATCAAAAAACATGTCCATTAGTAGCATGACATCTTTGAATTAACTTTGAAGATGAAGAAAACTTATAGCACGGTTAAAGTAAAGCATATGATAGCTGCATTTATGTTTTACTTAGATAAAGAAATCACTAATTAAGTCTCAATCAATTTATTATTTTCATTATTCCAAGGATTGGATCTAGTGGAACATATCATCTTAGGGGTCCTGTAATAATCCATGATCTGTTACAAGATGCTTTGTTTGGTGCTGGTTTTATAAAGAATCTCTTATTAATGTTGCACTGAATTGAAAAAGGCTTTTAAAATATCTTTCTAGAAACACTTAGAAGCATAAGGAGGAGAACTAGATGAAAGCTGGTAGCAAAGTTAAGTGACAAAGAGTAGCCTTCATGAAGCTGAAAATTAATCAGCATACACTGAAATGTTTATTTATTAGATATTATTTCTGTAGACAGTGACAGAGAATGAACTAGCATTAGTACTAGATTCTGAGAAACAATCAAATTCCATTTCTCAAAAAGTTTATGATGTCAGGATGTATGTAGATATGTCCTGGTTTTATTTTATTTTATTTTATTTTATTTTATTTTATTTTATTTTATTTTATTTTATTTTATTTTATTTTATTTTATTTTATTT
>Ga0065711_1034265_pt1 | contig 24068 bp, 15 predicted proteins | sample Hoacrofraction12_FD_59098 | JGI IMG/M metagenome (GOLD analysis project Ga0065711, IMG submission 59098) | Hoatzin crop microbial communities from Cojedes, Venezuela - Epithelial fraction 12 v2 (version 2) | ecosystem: Host-associated > Birds > Digestive system > Esophagus > Crop | place... | reverse complement strand
GAAGTTAAACAAGACTGGGCCCAGTACTGACCCCTGAGGGACACCACTTGTCACCAGCCTCCAACTAGACTCAGCGCCGCTGATGACAACCCTCTGAGTTCTGCCATTCAGCCAGTTCTCTAAGATTAAAAGGTTGATCTTCATACAAGAAAAACTTGTTCTGTTACATTGAGCACTGAGGAAAAGAAGGTGATTCTGGATCTTGCACACATCATGATCACGTCATCAGCTTTTTATAAAGCATCTTGTACTGCAGATTAGCAATGGCACTGTTTATATCCTAAGAATTGCACATTTAAGGTAACTTACTTGCCCAAATCCCATTGAATCCCAAAAGGCCTGTAGATTCCTAGTACATATTTTCAAGTACTTCTATCCACATTAAGGAGGAATCCCATCCATCTAACCTCACCCATTCCAAGAAGAAATTATATTTCTTCTATTCAACATAATCAACGGATCTGCTGTATCTATCTGTAGGCCTCCTAACTTAGGTGCATAAGAATCATTGATATAAGCGCTTAGATCCCTTGAAGCTTTATGGGAAATTGGCTTAGAGCTGAATATCCATACTTTTAAGTGAAAAATTTGTAAGAAAGTCTAAGCTATAAGCAAGTAAAACTACATTTTGATTGATAGTTTTAAAGCACAAACTATAAATTTTATTAAATTACAAATTGTTGCAGTTATTATTTCCACTATAATATTTGAGCATGGTCTAATAGTACTATTTGTATTTCAAACAGGCCTTTTTTTCATAGGCACAGAAACAGGTGATACGCACCTACCTACCTGGCACTATCCTCCTAAATTCCTGCATGGTACAAGGAGACACCAACACATATTTGCTCAGAGAACACACTTTAGGTCCAAGTCCATTGTCAACAGCAGTATAATGGCTCAAAATTACATCTTTGTATGTTCATGTCTATATTCCAATGCAAGGGATATTGGGAATAAACAGCATGAACTAAAAGCACAATGTAGGCCTCCTTCAGGTACTGGAAGGCTGCTATAAGGTCTCCCTTTAAAGATGACAAGAGAAGTTTAATGATATGAACATATGCCACAGTTTCTCTTTCACTCTACGTTAGACTACCAACCCAGAAAGATCAAGAGAAAAAGTTTAGTCTGAGCAACCAGAAGAATCATCAGAAGTTGGGAGTAATGGAGATGCCAGCTATCCGGATACCTGCTGAAAGAGGAATACAGCAGAAAATAGCAAACTCAGAGAATTCATAACTCTTTGTGTGAAACAAGTCAAAGGGAAAAGACTGCTGTAGAACTAAAGCCACAAACATCTAAGTTAGATGTCAGTGAAAGCCTTCTGACTATAAGGTTATTTAAGCATGAGGACAGATCATCTAGGGAGATTTTAGTCTCTCTGTCATGGGAGATTTTTAAGAGGAGCTCAGAGAATCATCCGCCAGGAAAGACATAGATCTGGCTGATCCTTCCTCTGAAGTGGCCATGTCAGCCTTCCTGAATTCTCTCCCTATGATTTCTTTGGGTTTTATGATCTGTGCTAACCAGCTTCCCCGAATCCTTCTTTGCCCTCTTTTTGCTGTGTTCTCCCTAGGGAATATGCTGCGTGAAATAAAAATGTCTTCCTTCACCAAAGTCTCTTTTGCTGTAAATTCAGCAGTTATGAAATCAATACCAGTTAGGCAGCAATAAAATCTTTCTGCCTTCCCTTCCTAACATCAATCCTGTTCAAAGAAGGAGGGGTATTATACTACATACAAAATATTGATCTAAACCACACTAAACTTGCATAATGGGCAAGAAAAGCTGAGATTTCTGTTTTGAAAAGGTCTAGCAGAATTTATTTTTATTTTGTGATATAACACTCTTGTTTATTGGAATTTTTTTTTCGTTTGGAATATGGATGAGCAACCCTCGATTGATTTCCCATAAAACAGAAAGCTATCTGGGCACCCCTACTGAATGCCATTTTCACAGTACAAAGAAATATTTAAAATGTACAGTGTGCTGCCAGGCGATGTCTCTTTGTAAACACCTAGTTCTCAGTCCTCAATCCATTTCCCTCTTTTTCAACAGCTCTCACTAGAACTAGAATTTAGGTCATCAGCATCATACCAGTCAGAGGGTGATTTTATTTGATTGGGAGGAAAAGCTGATAAGGATGACTGTCAAATGTACCCTGGCAAGCCTTGCAGAATTTGTAGCAGGCATTGTCACCTAGCATAAACCTAAGTATTCAGTGTGTCAATTCCTTCCCACAAAACTCTGTGTTTTCAAGTGTATTACTGTACATAAATGTCTCCATTTAGGCAAAACAAGTTTGCAAACACACTATATTTAGCAGTAGCTCCAAAAATAAACTCAGTCAATGACAGTTGTGACCTCTGAATTTTATGTACTCGGCTCTGGAGTGGAATTTAATACTAAGCAATCATTTCAGAAAGCATCAGAATAATTACTACCTGAACAACTGCCCTGCTCTATAAACTACACAGTCATGTTCATGTTTCTTTTCTTCACCAAGGCAATGTATCTTGAATTTTCTCTGCAAAGCACTCAGAGGAGGGATTGAATTTTTCATTCCAATTTCCCCCTCAACTCCTATGCGCACTTGGGTAGGCAAAGAATTTCCCAGAGTGTTGGCAAGCGGGGAGCTGATGAGTATTGAAAGAATAATGGTCTTCTGCTTCCAAATACTACTATTTAAAAGGAAGCAAAAACTTATTTTCATCAGAGTTTTAGAGGGCAGCAGTAAACTTCATTCCTCTTTAAATGGAGACTATCATTACAGAAGTGTGCCACACTTGTTCTGCTCTTGAGAAAATCCCTCAAGGGAGGAAGGCACAAGAGTGCTCTTGGGATGACAGTCAAGCTTAAGCATGACAGAGAGGCCAAGGTGCTCTATACTTGCTGGGGCACATCATAGTTAAAAAATTGAGACAGCTGCTGGGGTCAGTCACCTTCAGACCTGGGTGGCAACACAGCAGGAGGTTTTGGGATTGAATTCTACTTCAAACCCACTTCAGGACTGGACACTTAGATCCTTAAGCCACTATCAGGACAGGACAAACAATAGCAGACAAGCTAATCTTGTCTTTTCTGGCTTCCATTCCACTGAAATCTTTATCCATAGGAGTCATTTTGTGTTTCTGAGAGCCAAAATAACTCATAAATGTTACATGGTGGGGAAAAGTAAACACTGTTTGGGGTTGTGGCATAGGTGGGTGAAATCACTCAAAGGCAGATTTGCTATTGATTTCAATGGAGCTATTGAAACTTGGACTTACTTTTACAGGCATGACTGAGTTTCTTCCTCTCTAAGCAGAGGAGTGCAACTTACACGTCTCTAAATGGAGTTCTCAGCATGGTAGATGGTAGTAAAAGTTTAGTTCCTAATCCTACAAAGACATACAACATGCTTAGCTTTAAGGATGTGAAGTGCCAGAGACGTGCTGCTCAGTTTGGACTGAGTTTTCCATTCTCTTCCACACTGCTAATTGCAATGCGCTGGTCTCTTGAAATTTTTATTATTCAGTTTGTTCTTTTTAAAGTATGAACAGAATTTATGAACTTCATAGCTGCATTATCAGGGTAACTAAATTTTGTTTGAAGCTAAACTTGTACTGAAATCTTTGCCTGGAACTTATCACATAAGAAAGAGTTGTTAGACTTGTAAGTATTAAAGTACACAGTCAGATTTTTAGAGACTTGAAGTCACCAGAAATTTTCTCCCTTCCAAAAACACATGAGAAAGTTTTTGTCTTTGATTACCTTTCCTGGCTTCTGGGTTTGCATTTCTATATGTGCACAGTAATCCATAGTGTTTAGGCACGCTCACTATCTTGCAGATTTTTTCAGTTACGGAAATGTGTCTGAATACCGGTAAGCAGCACTGAGTCTTGGTAGATAATCAGCTTAATTTTCTTCTTCATCTGTTTTCATTTTTCTCATTTTCCCTTGAGGCAATCATCCCTCATCTTATTATAACTTTGTGGCCATGTATTGCAAAGTTTTGGTACATTTCCTTAGTGGAATTCAGTTATTGCAAGTCATAAAGTGATATTTTTACCTCCACCTTGTGACACCGACTTTTACAAAACCATCTAAATGACCATTTCTTTTAAACGAGGCTGAGAAAAACATACTGCAGTACCAGACTTCAGTTCTGGTTGAGGAAATTCTTTGACAGAAACAGAATGTTTCCCTTGTCTAGGGACTGAGTCCTCACCTGAGAAGAAAATCACCTCCTTATTGTAATGATAAGTTGATAGAAGTGACTAGCACAGAGTCCTCTGCCCCCTCTACTCTCAGCGGTGTACGCTGCCTCTCAGCTGAGAACTTGTGGAGCACGTCTCGCTGTTACGAGATTAACACATCTTTAAATACTTCACGTATAATGGCACAGCTCCCATAGGAAGGACTGAAAGCTGTTCAACCAAATCACTGATACGCAGGGTGTCAAGGCAGTCCCCAAGGATGTAGCAGTTTGGACATCTTTATGCAAATTCAGAAACAGAATCTATATCTGCCACATCCCAGAGAAAAACTCCAAACTGCCAAGTATTAGATAAAAAAAGGGTTGCAGTAACTGCTGCTGGTTTTATTTAGGACCAAAGCCAGCAATTATGGCCTGGAAATTCCTCACTGACTTCTCCTGCAGCCAGCCTGGGGGAATGCTGCGTGTCCAAGCTGAATAGGGCTTGTATAAAGCACACAACAGTAGATTAAAACAACTAAAGTTTTTAAAAATATTTAGTCCCTTAAAGGTGAAGATAGACTTCCATTTGTGGGATTTTTGCAAGTTCCTAGATGTCTAAATATAATTTGGAGATTGCATAATTGGTAGTTTGCCATCTAATGTATTTGAAAATCTCATTGGATTTTACACATTTTACCCCAAAGTTTGAATTGACCTTTCAGCAAGACGGGTTGTTTCTTAGCCTCTTCGCCCATTATATACTCTCTTGGCTTTAGCAGTGTTATATGCTTCATTTATGCTGGAGCATAGAAGAGAAGAGTCATGTCCAAGGAATGTCTCTTTGGACACACATCTAGATTCTGCTTCCAGTTCAGGATGAATTCCAATATCGCCTGTGCCACTGAGATGAAACCTCACTCTGTGCACAATTTCTGCTTTGTACTTATAATAAAGTCTTGATCTACCAGGTAGTAAATAGGCAAAATGTAGGTACACATCTACCGAGACGGAGTAACCCAAGAGGCTCAGCATTTCTGCAGTCCCTTTAATATTAAAACCACCAAAGGTATGCAGTTTTGTGGTGATTCATTTGGGAGCTTACATGTGCTAAGATATATAGATCTAATATTTCACATTGCAGAAATGGTTTATTTCCAGCAGTAAATATGATGTTTGTGAAATGAGAATAGGCTATTTCAAACTGTTATAAGGCCACTGAATAATTGAATTATTACTCATGAGGGGGCAGTGTAATTTGTTACCTGTGTGATTCCACCACACTGAATCAAAGTAATTACATTCATGGTGTCATTTAGTGAAATAATGCTGTGAAGGTCTCTGTGAAGAGAGCGGCAATTGCTGAAAGGATTCTGTTGAAATAATAGCACCAATTCAATTTGTCCTCTTGCTTCATTCATTGTTACTTTATTATGTGGCTAAATAGCTCATTCATGTGCTTTGCTGGAGTGACAAATATGAGCGTTGGAAATGGTATCTATGGAGGAAAAAATGCTCAGCTTCTAAGGGGAGAGCACCAAATAGTCATTTTTAGTATCACAAATGTGAAAATGGCAAATGGTAGATTAAATTTATAAAAAAGAACACAAAGGCAGATTTTTATATCCTTTGAAAGTTCAGTGGTGACATTCCACTAGAGGTTTGCCAGGTGTAAAGAACTGGTGGGAGGTGTCTGGTGACTGTTTCAAATCACAGAGCAGTCACTTCCAAACATCCTGAACTAGGCTGCAGAAAATTATGAAATTGGTATTAAAAAGCGAAAGAGTTCTTTTTAAGAATACGCATTTTTGAGTTATTATTTTATGTATATCTGGAAACTGTAGGTATACATAGATTCATGTTTGTGAGTATGAAGTGGTTTCTGTTGTGTTACTTTATCCACACCTTACTCTTGAATGCACCTATTGCCTTGACTTTTCTGTGAGGTAGGACAATCCTGCACTGCCTGGTTTGAGAAAACAAAGACAAAGAGCTGAAGGCATATTATAGAAGCTGAATTTATGGCTTACATCTGCTTTTTCTTAAGTTTTACATATTTTTTTATTTAAAATTTTTTATATGTTGTTGGGCATGACTGCAACCTTCTTTAGGCATTTGGCTCCAGTGCAATTTAGTACCAAAGCTGGTGAAGGGTCTAGAGAACAAGTCTTATGAGAGCAGCTGAGGGAACTGGGGCTGTTTAGTCTGGAGAAGAGGAGGCTGAGGGGAGACCTTACCTGTCTCTACCGCTACATGAAAGGAGGTTGTAGCGATGCAGGTGTTGGTCTCTTCTCCTATGTAACCAGCAATAGGATGAGAGGAAATGGCCTCAAGTTGCACCAGGGAAGGTTTATATTGTATATTAGGAAAAATTTCTTCACTGAAAGGGTTGTCAAACACTGGAACTGGCTGCCCAGGGAAGTGGTTAAGTCACCATCCCTGGAGGTATTTAAAAGATGTGTAGACATGGCACTTAAGGACATGGTTTATTAGCACGCTTGGCAGCATTGGCTTTGCGGTTTGACTCAATGATCTTAAAGGTCTTTTCCAAACTAAATGATTCTATTATTTCTATGACTAAAGAAGCTGGGGAAATCATTGACTCAGGACAAGGTTAATTTTCACAAGAAGCCAGAAGGGGACACAGCCGGGCCAGCCGACCCAAACTGGCCAAACACAACAGGGTATTCAATATCGTGCTCGGTTCTGAGTGGGGAAGCTGGCCATGGGGAAGTTAATTATGGCTCGGGGATGCACTGGGCATCAGGCAGTGAGAGTTGCTCTGTGCATTTCGCTGTTTGTTTTGTATATTTTTCGTATCAGTATTGTTGTTGCTACTGTTTGCTTTGTTTGCTGTTCTGTTAAACTACGCTTATCCCGACCTATGAGTTTTGCCTTTTTCTTTCTATTCTCCTCCCCACCCCAGCGAGGGGAGGGACGATAGAGCGACCGTGTGGCCCTTTGTTGCTGGCCAGGGCCAAATCAAGACATGGGTCTAATTTCAAAAGATACATGATGAGATGTAGCGAAATCAGAAGGCAGCACAGGGAGAAAGGAACAGTATTGAGAGTAATTCATTGCACAAGTTAATTGGCTTACATATGACCATAGGGACAAGACAGTATGAGAAAGTAGACTGTTGCTTTTATAGAGAGCATGGCTTAAAGGAGAATACATAAAATACATTTCTGAGGTTATTTCCAGTTGACTTCACTATCACAATATTCATACAACAATGGCACTAGTGATCTGGGGTGAGAGAAAAACAGTAAAATCTGTTTGATCCCTCTGAAGTCAGCACAAAGCCAGTGTGTGGAAATGGAAGAATGATACTTCATGAGTTTCATCCAATGAGAAGTATTAAATAGGAATTGAGACTTGACATTTCCTTGGAGCTGACCTAAAAGTATGACGTGGCTTTAGGCTAAGTAGCTCAAGGGAGACAACCTGCAGCTATTTAGGTGCTGTGAGGACTTGTGCTAGACTTGATAGCACTCCAAAACCATTAAGCATATTAAAATACTTCAGTCAGGTCCCTTCTTCCTATGAACTCCTGCTTCCCTCCACCATCTCCTATCTTTTTATTCACCCTGACATGGAATAACTGTTGTGCTAACACCAGTGCTGGTACCAGAGACATCACAGAACTGACCAGCACAACTTGGTAATGGGGGCCTCTCCCAGACCTTAAGAGGGATTTGTGTCTAAATTAGCAAAAGAGAGACATGTGCTAGTTCCAACAAGCTGTTGAACACCTCAGTCCTGCACGGTTTTTAATTCCCAGCCAAAGACTGAAACCCTGATAACTGGAAAACTTTTGCCCTAAAAATAGATTTCTTCACAATGTTGAATTCATGTAGCATTTTATATAATTATAGCCCTTGTTGGAAAATTTATGTTCTACAGATCTGGCTCATAAATCCTACACTTTACAGTACTGCTGTGGCTCTGTTACAAGTTCTTACTGCTGAGTCCAATATTTATTATTGGGGAAAAAGGTGGAAAACAAATCCCCACTTTTGAAAGTGTTCCATAATACCACAGTGTTTTAGCAAATTCTGAACAGTTACTTTCATCTGGGGATTTATCGTGGGGATTTATCATGGTGCCTACACACATAAATAGCAGGCCCATATGTGTATATTTCTTTGAGTAAGAACACAAAGTTGTGATCTTTTTTAATAGGAACACAGTCTTCTGGTGTGTGTAATCATTTGGGGAAGCAGTCTCTCTGTTGCATAATTTAAACACAAGAGTGATTTTTGCTGAGGGAATGTTTTCAGTTCATTTTGAAAATCTGTCTCTTATTATCTTGACGTGATCTTCAGGAGACTGACAGTGCAGTTCCACGTTATGGTATCTCAGGGCATAATTTCATGCTGAGTTTTCTCCATAAGGCAAGACCAGCATAAAAGATGTTGCCTTTCCCTGTGCCTGGTTGCCTCTTCCCTATGCTCTTTGGTGGAACTATACCCTAATACACATCAGTGAGCAGTTTGGGAAAGCAAACACCTTCTGCTACTTTTGTACAGACAATCTCTAGCAGCACTCTGTTTTTCCTAACGCGAGAAGATCATCAGGCCTTTTTTCCTCACTTACGATCACAGGGATTTGCAATTTTCTCCTGTCTCACTGTGGGATCCCGTGGCCAACTGTACTGGTGGTGCAGGGCAGTTCTGCAAGGTGCACACAACCTCCTTCCACCAAAATTGGGACTAGCAGGCACATCCTGGAGCAGCCTTCTGGTTTGCAAGGAGAAGCCCTAAGGCAGGTTCAAGACCTGCCTCAAGAGCACTAGCAAAGAGCACTGTCCACACCACGGTAGCTTGCCTGGTGCTACTTAGACTTTCCAAATCCAAAGACATTCTCCTTTTTTTTTTTTTTTTTTCAGGGAATGCAGGTGCTAGCAGTCTAGGCAAGCCTCCAACACAGGTAATTACATTCTATCATCTTATATTCTCCTTGCTATTGATCTTAATAGCTGTGATGCAACAAGAGTCCTGCAAGTAGACAGCAGCACTACTATATTATTTAAGGCTTTAAACACTAGAATTAAAGTGATAGATTGTATGCATGCAAAAAAAGAAAAGTGTTTACATAGGGAAGAAATGAAAAGAAAAGAAATTGAATAGGGAGGAAATGTGACAGAGCTAGTAAGGCAAAAATTACATCCTTTCAGTGTTCTTGTTAAGGAGGACAGAGGTTCTCTGCAGGCGATATAGGATGGGCTCTGAGTCCCCAGACTGATTGCCATCCCTGTGAGTAAATGGCAGTACCTCACATGAAACCCTGCTCACAGGAGTCCCGAGGAGTGAGCAGTGGTAATGGCTGTCAGATGCCAACGATCTTGTCCAAAACACAAGGCCATCTTCACCTTTCTTCTCCCCCCCAACTAATGAAAGCATTTAGGTTCCTGGAGGAAGGCATGTTCTGAAAACGGTTCCATTTACCTCCAGGACTGTGTGACCAAAAGCTGTGAAATCAGGAGCCCTCCTCCTGCCGAGGATTGCCTGTGCTCCATGCAGCATCCTGGCACTCACGCGCCGGTGCCACAGCAAAACGGTGCTTTCTGAACAAAACCTGGGTGAGAAAAGTTCTTGTTTGAGCATAAATCCCTGATTGCCTCCAAACAAACGTAAAGCTTGTAGTTAAATATATAGTAAATGTGGGTTATTTCCAAACATCCACAGCTCTCTGTTTGATCCGAATGAAACACGTCTGCCAGAGACAGCTGCTGCTAGTCTGCTTACTGCCAATGATATTTACAATCTCTCTCCTTCTCTGCATTTTTCTCTTTTCTTTTTTGTTCTTTCTTTTCTTTCTTTTTTCCTTTCTTCTTTCCCCCAGGTTGTTACCAGAGAAGTTATAACACTCAAATCCTCCTAGATTAAAGTCATACCAGTCCCCTTGAGCTAAATAAGCATCCTTGGCTGCATAACTCCACTGACTGCGATGGGTGTATGCCAATTTTATGGTCTTTAAGGAATCGACTTGTTCACCTGGGCTTAGACCCAATACATGCATTTAATAGGTTGGGGAGCACAGGGTCTACGCTCAGGAGGGGAAACTTCTGAGCTTGTTTCACTTCTTAGGTTGTTTCACTTGCACAAATAACTCTGTTTTCATGTCTTGCCAGCTTGACACCTTCTGAGCTTTCTTTTTCTGGCGTCTGTATGACCTAGCTTCATTGCTAGAAGAAGTCTGGAAAGAAAAGGGAGAGGAAGAAGATCCCCAGTTAATCAGCTACTGTAAGCACTTGATCTGCCAAGCCCACTATGCATTTTAGGAGACCAATGAATATATGAGTTAAGGGGATTCCAGACACAAAAATCAAAAATGTGCAGCCTGGTTGTCTCTTTGAGCTGCAAAACAAGTTTGATCAATGAGACAACACTAATTGGGTTTGGATCAGCCTGAAGGCACGCTGGTAGGATATGGTGTAGAGTTTGCCCTCTTGCATGCATCAACACTGGGAACTTCACTAAGCGGGACTTCAGACTGCCTTCACACAACAGCTGGCAATTGATCTACTGCAGCACAAAGTCCTGCTCATCAGCTCACCCGCAGCCCCTAACCATGATCACAGCAGCAAAGTGAGCGCAATGGCATCATGGCAGCTGACACACTTCGCTCAGTCTTTGGAGTGTATGCCTAGAAGGTAAACTGCAACAATTCAGTTTCTTGACATACATCTGCCGAGCACAGCAGTGTAAGACTGTATTTTTCAAAAGACACTGAAGGAGCTAGGTTTTCACTCGGATCTGGATGCCCTGATTTTTAAGAGCCTTTGGAAAATCTGACGGAAAAAGGCCATCAGGAAGGATTATACCTGATAACTTTAAATCCATAAAGTTTCCAATTCTGAGCAGACACATAGAGGTCTTGGTGTATGAGGTCTGTATTATCTTAGAAGAGTCACATTCCTTTCTAATATGTCATTTAATATGGAATAGTTCCTACTTAAGCCTCATCTGGATTCTGCTCCTGAAGTCTGCAGCTATATTTGGCTTTGAGTTCTGACAGTAAAGTAGGCTAAAAATGTAAAGGTGTTAATCAGCAACATCATTTATCTGATTCAGTATTTATTAGCTCATTTTATAAGGGCTGTTTGTGCTGATATTTGTTTTTATTTTGTTAGGATGTAATGTCTTGAATTTAATCAAGTCAGCTGTATTTGAAATAACTGATACAAAATGCCTTTCACTTCAACAGTGTAGAACAGGGTTAGGTTTTCAAAAGGATTTATGAAACGTAAGACCAATGATGTCAGCTCATTGTTTTTGTGGAAGATGACCTGTACCTGAGACCATCCTGGCTGCCTTTCTCGGTATCCTTTGGGAAGGTAGGGTTTCATGACATGGAAATTCATTGAGCCTCACTGTCTTGCATGCTATATACACTGCACTTTCCTGGACCCACATTCAAAATCCCGGTTGGAATGAGTTCTGGGCAAATGCCAGCACCTCCTTCTCCATGAAATACTGTTGCGTGTGGGCTACACAGGAAGAATAACACATCCTGGTCACCTTCACAGTATAGAGTCAGGAACCACTGAACCACAGAGCATATCTGCTTCAAAGCTCAGACACTCAGCAGGCTGTTTTAGAAACACTCTGACCCTGTTGGCTGAAGATCCTGCTCCTGATTGCCCCTCTTTTAAGCTGCTGACCACCTCCAATGAGCTCTTTATGGTCTTGGGGAGACTGAAGAGATTCAGCAGCTTTTATAGACCTATATGTGGCCCGTCCCTCATCACTAGATGTACCTGCCTTTCCTACATTGCTGTGCCGCAGGTAACGTACCTGGACTGTTGTTTCTCACAGGTTCCCTAAAATGAATGTACACATTTTTTATAGATTACTTAATTTGAAATGTCACATTCCTGGCAGAAAAAGCATATAGTCTTCAAAGTGCTTGCAAAAAATGTACGAATGATAAACTATAGGGTTTGTTTTTTTCCCTTCTTCAGGTTCCCCCATATCTGTGACTAAGTGGTGGAGTATTTGCAAAATTGAGAAAGGGATCAGAAACATGGCACTGTATCTGAGGTTCATTTGTAGAAGGTAGAGTAGCATATGTTATGAGTCAGTTAATCTCTTTAGGGCTTTATCCAGCACAAATTAGGTTCTGTGGTCACCGAGTCACAGCAGGCTGTGGGCCACTGTAGCCTTGGAGCTTTATTCTGATTCAGCTGCCAAGAAATGAACTGCTCTGTGGGCGCAAAAATTGGCTTATGCTCTGTAAACTCCAGCCAGACATGCGCAGCTCCGATGGCTGCTCCTCTCTCTGTACACAGCTACGTGATTTCACTCTCACCCACTCTCCAACAATCCTGATGCTAAGACACAGCCCCTAGAAAATAAAGAAGGTGCTAATTCAGTCTCATCAGAAATCAGCAAAGGTTGTGAAATAATTTTGAAAAATGTGGAAGCCCTCACTGTTTTGGCTATTTAAAGCTTGCCAGGACAAATGCACACTGCAGGGATTAGCTCTGTGATGCTGCTGGAAGCTGGAATTGTCTTTTTATTGTGTTTCATTATTTGGTGGTTTGTTTTGAGGTTTTTTTGACATATTTTTCCCCAGTCTATAACCGGAGATATTGCAATGCCAATAAAAATAAAATGCCTTAGGTTTCCTAAGTGGACAAAGGAACTGGGAGGTATAGCTCTAATTACAACTAATGTCTCAAAGAGGTTTGAAAAATCTCATTCTTAAATGACCTAACAGAGGCACAGACCAAATCATAGGGAAGTCACAAGCACTCCCATATGGGTGTCAGGATGTCTGGCCCTATATGCAGCTTCCTCCTTCCCTACTGATTCCTTGACCTTGGTAAAGAACGTATCATCACTGCACTCTATATTGTGCATAATAAATGAGGCTATAAATATTTGCCTGTGTCATAGCATAGCAAATGAGTACTTATTCTTTGCACAAACTACAACAAAAATCAATTTATTATTACAATGTTTATTTTTGCCTTGGTATTTATTGATGTCCTTCACATGAACTAATAACTTGAAAAAACTGCTTAGTCTTTTTCACTTCTAAGCTTAGTGATTCTTTTAAGTGAATTTTCATGGAGAAGTGATTAATTCTGATATGTCGAAGTATAAAATACAAAGGATGTGCACAGCTGTGACATCCTGAACATCCAAGACATTATATCAATGACAGGAAGCTGCTGACACTGAAGTTTGCCAGTAACCACAGCTTGGCCAGGAGGCATTGCCAGAGGAGGCCAGACACAGGGCTAAATCCCACCCTCTTGCAAACATGTCAAGAACTGCTCAAGTTGAGAGCCTAGTAATTTACGAATATAGCTTTTAAATCTATATGAAGCACTGTACAGGGAAAAACAAACAAAAAAAACATTTACTGAGCCCTACTCACTTTGCAGTTAAATCAAATTTAGAATAGGCTAAAATGCTTCTCACCAATTAAAATTTGCTCTAATCTTTACAGACTTGATAGAGAAAATAGATAGTAAATCCAAAACCAGAATTCTAAGTATGCACGAAGAACAGTACATGACAGCAAGACTCAACAGTGCAAATAGCAGGTTTGGACCAGGTCATTAAAAAGAGACTTTTAGTGCAGAACAATGCTGTAACAGGTGGCAGAGGTTACCTGAACACGGTGTCTGGTAGTTCACAGCAATACTGCTAATCATATTATGTGATTTGTTGATACCGCTGTTCCTTTCATCACCAAGGTAATAAGGAATGTGGAATGACCTTTGATTAAATGGAATCGGAATTTGAGAGAGTGGGAATATGAAGGACAAAAACCTTACCTTTGTTTTGTTATTATTTCATTTGCTCTCTCAACTTTAAAACCCCATATACATACTTAGAAGGGATGACAAAAATATCCCCATAAAAATATATTATTTTTCTTTAGGAAGCTAGGGGTTTGACTGAATGAACAATTTTGTGGAATGCATCTGCTTTCCCTAATAAAAAAAAAAATCTTGATTTTTATGTGGGAGTAAAAAAATCAAAACTCCCAAATCATCAATATATTCAGATTCTCAGTATTCAATTATACTTACTATGAGATGCCCAAAGCTTCCCAGAAATATTTCATCTCTGTTTTATACAGAAAGTAAAACATATTTTCCTCCAACTCTGTTATTCAGATATCCAGAGTGAATTTACTGACTACCATGAGAAAAAGGAGCCTGAGCCCCTTCCAATAGCTCAGCGTCATGGTGGCATGACTGGGGAGGAGAACTGTGTCCTCTAACCTCCTTGCACATCCCTGCTGCCCCAAGCCCTAAGCTTGGTGCCAAAGCAAACTGATTTCCCAGCAGGGAACTTGCTTTGTCTCCACAATTTACCTGGTGCAGTTTTAGGTGCTTGGACTTCAATCAGTTGCTACACATAACCGAAGTGGGGAAAGAAGTCACTAAGCAGAAAAGGTGCCCATGAGGTAAATGACCCCTGAGCAGACCGCTTCTAAGGGGGAGATCCCGCAGGCTGCAGTGGTGGTTGGAGGTCTGGCTGTGCAGTTCTCGGTTTCAAAGAAGCCCCTTCTCTCTGCTTGCAGGCTCACCCTGGGATCTCTCCCACATGCCACAGTGCAAGAAGCAACGTGTTGCACAGAAGCTCAGGACAGAGTCTTTGTTAAAATAAAACAATCATTTGGGGGGATCTTGGCACAGGGCAATGCTTGCATAGGAAATAAAATCTCTCAAGTCAACAGCAGGTTTCTGACCAGTGGTTACAGTAGTCTCCATTGCAAGGGTACCTGGTATCTGCACCAGCATCTTCAGCTGGACTGGAAGAGGCACCCCAAACCTCTGTTCTCATCAGTTCTTATAACCCACCTGGCCACAGTCCTCTGTGACCAGCCCAGCACGTCCATAATCCATCTTGACTACATACTAAACACTGTCCTCTGTGACAATTTCTTCAGGAACAGTTTCTACTGAGTGTTTATAAATGTCTTCTCTATGTAAAATTTCATCACTTCTAAAGCAGGAACATCTAGGAGAGTCTTTGGAACACTCTGCTCAGGTTGTTGATCACCTTTAGGTATACAAAGTGGACCAGACATAGCAGGACCTGAGCTGAGGAATGTCTAGAACTGTCCTGGAGAGATCCTGCAACAGCCAAATGCCTAACTGTGAAGCTTCGGTCCATCACGAAGTTTGAAGCTGTTATCTCAAATTGTCCATTATCTCCAGTCAGTCCATTATCTCATTCCCGCAGATGACAAGCCAGGAGGAGCTGCTGGGCCACCCAAGGAATTAATGTCTGAAGTGCACACGGTTTGCACAGCCCTGACACCCAGCTAAACCACAATTATAACTACAGAGCAAACTTCATTTTCATAAACAGAACTCACATCCCACAGCTCTTGCCACAACAGTGTTCTGGATGGTACTAAGCTGGATGCCTGGAGAAAGTTTTTGCACCATAAGGCAGACTCCTGTTTCTCCATGTGTCTGCTTTAGTACAGCTTGGCTACTCAGAAGTGTTGTCATGCAGCAGTGAACACAGCATGCTGCTCTGGGTCTCCTTTCCTTTTCAATAATAATCCAAAAGCCAGGAAAGAGTATTCTGTTTTTCACTGATCAGCATATAACTTTGTTCAAAGTGGGTCAGACCATCATGCAAATATGTGAGGATCGGCCCATCACTGTGGAAAGGAAAGCCTGGGGAACAGAAATAGACTGCATGAAGAATGACTTTGTATTCCTTGAGGCTTTCATAGGGGCAGAGAAAAAGAAAAAAGAAGCAGCATTTGTAGTTTTGGGTCCTGGTTTGCATAGTGTCTGAGCACCCAGATCTCCACTCAATACCACTGATGTTCTAGAAATTAGGCCAGAAATCACACTGCTCCTGCTCTGATGGGAGTGACAGGTGCCTACTCAGATGACAGCTGAAATGCTCTCTCCATGCTGGCAGGGCAGAGTCCTGGGCTGTTCATCCTGAATATATTCTTTAACGAAGCAATAGATTTGGGTTTGGTTACATCTTTTATGAAGACTTTTTCAATAAATTAATCAGAAGATTCAGGGGATTTAAGGCTTTTAAAAACAGATCAGCTCTTTTGCAATTCCTTTCTGAGAGCTTCAAAACTGGATTTCTTCCCATTCAATTTTTCATATTTCCATTTTGCAAAAGGGAAGATTCCTGAGCCAATGCAAAGACAGAGTCTATACTCTCCTTGATCAGAAACCGCCTCATAGTCACATCTGTGGAGTCCAGTGACTACTCCATGCAACGTGCCTGATTCAAACAGCTGTGTCAAAGAGTCACAGCCACCATACCCATATATGCCTGAACCATGATTCCTCCTGCTCGTTAAAAAGCTCCAAATACCATCTTGTCTCAGATTGCCTCTCTAAGCTTGGACAAGGCGAATAATCAGCAGAGCTCATGCGATGCCTTCTGAGATACTCTCTGCACCTGGGGAGCTTCCTAAAGTCCTCTTTGGGCCAGTTTGGCTGCTCCCAATGGCTACAAGGAATTGCACCCATTGCTTTGAATCTTCTTGCTATTGTTTGGGAAGCCAGTTCAGAGTTAATAACTTTCAGAAAGAAAGTTCACTGAGTCACCAATAAGCTCATCTACAAAGGGCATCAATAGACTGAATCAGGGATACGGAGGGTTCAGACAGAGCCTGAGATTGCAGCTAGGAGTACACCCTCTGCTATACTGAAAGAGGTGGAATAGGCATATGGAGTTTGTTTCAAACGCTTTCCTTGTCAGCCAGTATGGTAGTACCTTTCTGTGAGGAGAGACCCAAAGGAGATAACAGAAGTCCTTACAACCCCACAAAAACAGCCTGCACATCATATACTGCATCATTTCAAAGGATTCTCCATAAAGCAGGTGCACAAAAGGCAGGTTATTCGTGGTCTTCTGGGTCTTTTGCTTTTTGCACAGTAAAAAATCAAGGCAAAGGAGACACAAGGGCACAGTCATAGCTCATATAACTTTTTACAACAAATACACAAACGTAGCATTCTTAACTATATATTTTCAAGCTCCCTTGCCTGATTTCTTCTTATTTCTATAATATATAGCACCATGTGCACCATTAGAGGTTTCGCAAGCACTTTGAAGTTCTGCTGCTGAGATACCTGACATGGACACAAAAGAGAGGTCAATATTTCTTCAGTGTGGTCTTAGAGTCAGACAGGCGTCTAGGCAGAGTCCTCACAGTAAGACATAGGGTTTAAGTGCTTGAGAATCCCTGTTAATATTAATGAAGGTGTACAAGACCTTGTAGCAAAATAGAAAACAATTGTGGTACTGGAAGAGTGTTTGGACTGAAGACAAGAGTGTAAAGGAGAACTGAAAATTGAGCCTATCAGTTCTGAGCAACATCTAGTCTCCCGGTGCTCAGACTGCCTTGACGTTTGACTGTTTCAAGAGTGCTCTTTCTTTTGATTAAAAAAAAGAGCTTTTTTTTTTCCTTTTCTAACTAGCACAAGACCTCAGTAGTCTTTAGCAGGAAATCTCTCAAGACTCAAAGTCAAAAAAATCTGAAAAGGGTAATCGTGGCAAAGGTTTTTCATTTGGAATCCCTTGGCAAGAGATTAACTTTGCATTTGCAAGAACATGTTCTATAAGTAACAGCATGAGTGTGCAGTAGGGAAAGAGAAAAGGACGGTCCAATGGATGTGGGTATGACAGCAGATCTGTGTTTTTTCAGTCTGGCAACCCATGGAAAGGATCTACACAGAATAACTAAGAAATAAAAGGCTTTTTTTCAGTAGGCTGGAATATGGTATACAGAGGTCTACACGTCCACAGAAAAAAATCTTTGGATTTCAAAACTGAAGGAAGTTGAAAGCCACAGGAGTGGAGAGACACATGAAAGAAAAAGAGAGACAGAATGCACGATAATGTAAGTTATAAAATTATTAATATCTGGAAATCTTAAAGAGGAACTAGTGTCCATACACTCCTTCTGAAAGATGGCTTCCAATTTGAGAACTCACAGACTAAGAAAAAAATGAGGTAACAGCTCATAGATTCACCCAAAACCTGTATTTTACCGTCACTTTATGTCAATACTTCATATAAAAATTAGCTACAATATAGACAGGCGAGGGGCCTATATCTGCAAATAAGGGATTACACTCAAAGGTGAGGAAAATTTGGAATTCATCTTGAAGGAAAAACAGGCGTGTCAGGATTTTTATGTGCTGCATATTGACAAAAGATTTGAATTAAGAACCTTTTTACACACATAAAAAAAATTTCTTTTGACATTGACATCTGGAATAAAATATTTTGACAAGTTCAGTTGAACAGCTTCACTGTTGATTACTGATAAGATCTCACATGCTTTGTTTTGAATTAGTTTTATATTAGTTTAATACACCTGTAGAACTTTTTCATTATAACACCTCACCGCACAGGCATTATATCGCAGGTGAGTGATTCCCATGTTCCCTTTGAAAACTTGGATTGCTTTATCATCTTTTACGATGCACTGGAGTCAGATGATTTTGCACTTGAAACATAGAGCATGCTCAGAAGGAAATCCATTTTGTCTTGTGAAAGAAGGAAACCATCCTTCGGAGACCTCTAGATGATCAGGGGTGATAGCATCTCAAACTGCAGTCTCATGGACCAATGCACAATGTGGGAATGTAGTATAACAATTAGCTAAACAGAGCAAGCTAAATCTTCTGAGGCAGCTCAACAGAATAAAACACTTTTACCTGGGCTGAACCAACACAAACTAAAATAATTCCACTAGACCCTAGCCAGGGAAAGAGAGTTTGTTTTCTATAAAAAAAAAAAAAGCATAATATTTTGACATCGTATAAAGTGCGTTTTTTATCTAAAAATAATTGAAATCATCTTTACCTGAAAATTCTAACAGAAACAAAAACCATCAGTCTTGATTCACAGCTTTTGTTTTCTTTTGACACCAATTTTTATGTGTGTAATAACTTTGTGTGAGTGATTGTCCCCTTCCTGGACTTGTTCATGTCCGCTCCTTGGAAGTGTTCAAGGCCAGGTGGATGGGGCTTTGAGCAACCTGGTCTAGTGGAAGATGTCCCTGCCCATGGCAGGGGGTTTGGAACTAAATGGTATTTAAGGTCCCTTCCAATCCAAACCATTCTATGATTCTATGATAGTGAATCTATATAATGCCATTAAAAGGTATCAGCAGCTGTCATTTACCACGGCTTTAGTTAAATACTGTTCTTTCAGCTTCCATTCCATTATGGAAGAAGGTACCTGGTGGAAGCAGTAGTTGATGGCCAAGAGAAGCGAGAGAGAACCTCAGCAAAACTGATGTGTGTCAGCTGGGAGCCTGGATCCAAAGGCAGCAGAACGGTGTTTGCAAGGACACAGGTCTTCATGACAGAGGTCCAGAGACAGACAAAAGCCAATGGTGAATGAATGAAACGCTTTTGTGCGGGTGGTCCTGAAAGAGGGCCAAAGTCCAAGGCACTTGACATACCGGATTTCTAAACTGTGTTCAAAAGCTGCCTCTACTGGTTTCTGCCAGGTTCAGGGAAGCACAACTTTGCAGATATTCATTGTAAATAAGCAGGACAGCACCAAAAAAACCTGTCTGATTCCTGTCATCAATTTGTCCTCTTAATGGAAACAACCTGGCCAGGCCCCAAACACTAACTGCTCGGGTCAGGGGGACAACAGTATAAATGTTCACAATGAAGGACTTCTGGGCTCAGAACACATTTGTTTAATCAAAAAGATTTGTGTAGTGATCAAAGATATTACTCTAACAAAAGCCATATAGTTTGTAGAGATTAGGTGAGATCCAGGCCTAGCAGAAGAACCATCTTTAAAGTTCATTGCTTTAAATCCCACTGCTTTCAGCAGAAATTAGAGGTGTACATAACAGTCAAGATCTACTACACTTAACAGGACAATCTTGCACAAACACTTTCTGACCAAGGTTGAAAACACTAAAAAGTCAGGGAAGAGTTATGGACAATTAACCACATTTGTAAAATCAAAATAACAGACAAGCTAAAGCATGAAGAGAGGTGCAGTTCTCTGAATAAGTGACTATATTTTTTTACAAATTGTCTGCTTCTGATTTATGGACAAATAGGTATGGAACATACGGTGATTTCTGACAGATGGGAAGAGTGAATTCTTTACAGTGTGAATATTAATCACACCATTTTTCTGCTTCTCTCTACGTTTGCTTTCTGCTCATCTTTACTGGAGTGGTTAAATGTAATTTGAATACTAAAAAAACACCTACCCGGACTGAGACCCATGGTACAGTTAACAACAATGTGTTCTTTTTACCTCTCGTAGTTTTCATTCTGGGCATAAAGTACCTGTATGATTTAATGAGGCTGCTGGTGACCTGGGTGGCCAGAACAGCCCTACAGAATTAGAGGAGATGCTGTACCATAAAGGAAGTACATCTGGGTAAAAAAGGCTCTGGCATGTCTGTTTGAAAACAGTTATTTTTTTACCGTGTAGGAAAAACTACGTATCTCCGTTTATTAAGAACAAAAGCTACAAGACAGCTACATCAACGGCAAACTTTATACAAAGCTCTTTCTCTTCCGTGCACACACACTTTCATGTCAGCTTACACAGGTTCTCTGAACAAACACAGCCCAATAAAAAAGCTTGCACTTCCAAGCAATACTCCGTTTGCATAATATTTGTCGAAGAACCTGAGGGACTGGGAAACCAAACACCGAAGCTACCAGTGCCTGTCACTGCAGAAAGATTCCAGCTAAACTTTCCAAACTGCAAACTGTCAGAGCCGCCCGAATGGCGCTGACTATGAATGGGACTGTGGCTCCTTTGAAATCTTGAGGTTCACCATGCTCACTAAACAGCGAGTCTTTTCATCACACCAGAGAGAATACAGGAGAAGTGGAGGAGGGAATCAAGGCCTGAATCTAAATTTCTGGCATGGTAGATCATTTTTTGCATGAGTGGTCCTTAAAACCGGTTAATAACGGGGATTGATAATAAAAGGTTTTCTGACAGGAGTGCTGCAAAGAGTGGACTCGCCTTGCTATTTTCCATTCCAAGATGAGTCTTTGTTCATGTCATTCTTTTTGCTGTTTTCCAAAGAGATGTCATATGGGGAGAAGTGAAAGAATCATCAAATGGAATGATTAATGTTGTGACTGGGCTTTTGGTCTGCATACGATGCATAGGGATAGCTCTGTCATGACGAAAGATAATAAAATTATACGGCTGGTGGTATCCAGCCTGTCCAATATGAACCATATCCACTGCAGAAATATTAATGACTTTAATTGACGTTCTGCATTTTGAATGTCTTTCAAAACTGTGCCCTGTCAGAACTGGAAGGGACTTCATGTGATTTTCTAATTTACATGGCAAAGAGACTTTGTTCATCTATGGTGTCAAAGGTAATTGTTGGGCTAATGAGATTTTATATCAGACATTTATCCAGCTAAATAAACAGACAAGATTCAGCTTGTAAGAATGGCCAAGAAATTAATTTGAAATGTGCAAATGAAGGAATGGAGTCTGGGGAAAGTATTTCTTGCTGCAACGTGCAGGCGAACTGCAGAATCAGAGAAACCAGAACATTTTCTGTCACATGGTGTCAATTATCGAGCTCAAGCCAGTCTGGATCCCATAGATATACCAAATAGCTTTCAACAAATTCAAACTAATGGAGTAATTGATAGCATCAGCTGATTGTCAACACGGATAAGGCAGAAGATGCTTTGCTGGAAGCCTTCGCGTGTGCAGAGAACAAGTAAACAAGGGTTGGAAACCCCAGCCTGTGCTCCCGCCCAGTGCGGGAAGGCAAGCAGTGAATGCAGAAGTGTCTGCCCCTCCCTTCACTCACCACAGCCTGATTCACTCTAACGTTACCCCATCCTCCTTTTGCTCTCCATCCCACTCTACATGGTTCATCCTCATCCCTTTTCCCCATCCTTGCCACACCAGTTTCCATTCACACTCCACACCCCAATCCCAGCCATCAGTCATCAGCCATGCCCAGTTCTGCAACTCCCTGATTCTTCTCCTGCTCCAGGCTCCTTGCCCAGTCAGTCCCAGGTCCCTTCCAACTTGGATGTTTGTCCAAGACATCCCCATGTCACCTCCAGTGCACCAGAGACCTGCTCGTTGCCCTCTAATTTCAATCCATATCCTTCAGGTCATGTTTTCCCCCATTCTCCTTTCTTTCCTTGCCTAGACTCTGTAATTCTGGTCCCTCTATGTCCACCCTTCATACCAACACCCAGGTCTGCTGGAAGCTGCTGCCCTGAGAGCTGCCAAGACACAACAAACTGTCTTCATGTCTGGTACCCCACACACCCCGTCCCCAGGCAGCCAGTGCTACACTTAGCAGGCAAAGGCTTGTTACAGAAAGTGTCAGATATTCTTAGCAAAGCAAAAATATGAAACAACAAAAAATTGTGCATCCCATCTCCATTACTGAAATATTTCCCCCCTTGCTGGAATGCTTTAGAGTCCTGCTGTTTAGGCAGAAGAGGTTCATGTAAATAAGACCCTTTTGCAAAATTATCTGGACATAAACTGCCATCTTAAGTTTACTCACTGGAGCTTGGGGAGAGAGCTACTAATGCAGTCTTTCCAAGAAAAACAGCAAAAGTAGTTTGGGAAAATCCACAAGCAATTCTCTGGAATTACCAGAGTTTGTCCTGAAGGGGAGCAGAAGCGGATTTAAAGGCTGCAGAGGAATAATGTGCTATACTGAGCCATGAAATCACTGGGGAAAATGAAGGGACACTCAGTGTATCCGAACCCTCTATAAACTTTAATCTACTGTTGACACAAGAGATATCAGGAAGGAAGTTGGGAAAAGCATCGAGGGGATAGTATGAAAGAAAAGGTGCTTACCCTTCGCATGCCAGAAGGATTCTTCCTTTCTCAGAAGCTCTGTTACCAGGTCCTTTGCATTGCTCCCTCTCTCCTTCCCAGGAAAAAAAAAAAAAAAGGAGGGGTTGATTTCCATAATCTCTTCTTAGGGGTTGCAATGGATCTTGTATCTCCCTTCTGGCTCTTAGAGGATCATTATTTTATTGCTTCTTTATAGAGCTTTCTTTCTTAAAGGGACTTTTTCCCTAAGCCCAGCAATACTATAAACCCAGAAAAAACAGAGCCAAAACAATATGTTAAAGACATCACTATATGCTATATTACTGAAACCTACATTTAGGGGATGCACAGAAACTTATCTTTGCCTAGGGAGATGCTAGAGAAAAAATGCTGTGAAATTTTAATATTGGTGGTCTCAGGTTAGACTAAGGATAGAATTAATATGACTATCTATAATTCCTGTGCCCATATACAGATCCTTGGCTAAATAGAGGCATTTTGATAGCAGGGGTGACTCAGAATAATTCCAGTTTCCACTTGTGGGACCAACCATGGCCCCCATCGCCCCTGCTAGTGGAAGACGTAGCTTCCATTTGATAGTAAGTCATTCCAATACCATACAAGGATTCTTCCTACTCCTCCATAATGGAAAAAGCTGTGCTTGTGTGGGAGTACTTATGTCTTTAGGGAATGAAGCCATATAATCCCCATGAGTTTGCATGTGAACCTTCCTGGTTTCTTGTGGTATGCCAGAGGACATTTGCATAAATATAACAAGCGATGCAGCAGTCAGTTTGAGAGAGAAACTGCATGCTGTGTTTCTCAGTTCACCAAAGGCCGTATCCTTTGGCAGGGATAAATCTCCTATGCTTTTCCTCAAGAGCTCAGAATGCCAAACACTAGAAAATTAACAAGGAAACTTCCCCCAGATGACAGGTGAAGTTACATCAAGAAGTTGCATCAAGAAGAGTGTGGCCAGCAGGACAAGGGAGGTTCTCCTTCCCCTCTACACTACCCTGGTGAGGCCTCATCTGGAGTACTGTGTCCAGTTCTGGGCTCCCCAGTTCAAGAAGGATGAAGAG
>Ga0065711_1004317_pt1 | contig 24068 bp, 8 predicted proteins | sample Hoacrofraction12_FD_59098 | JGI IMG/M metagenome (GOLD analysis project Ga0065711, IMG submission 59098) | Hoatzin crop microbial communities from Cojedes, Venezuela - Epithelial fraction 12 v2 (version 2) | ecosystem: Host-associated > Birds > Digestive system > Esophagus > Crop | place... | reverse complement strand
GACTGAAGCAAAGAAGGCATTCAGTAGCTCTGCCTTCTCCGCATCCTCCGTCACCAGGACACCCGCCTCATTCAGCAGCGGCCCCACATTGTCCCTAGCCTTCTTTTTGCTGCTGATGTAGTTGAAGAAGCCCTTCTTGTTCTTTTTGACATCCCTTGTCAGCTTCAATTCCAGGTGGGCCTTGGCCTTCCTCGTCGCATCCCTGCATGCTCTCACCACGTTTCTGTACTCTTCCCAAGTGGCCTGCCCCTATTTCCACATTCCATGGACCTTTCTCTTCCAGCTGATCTCTGCTAGAAGCTCCTTGTTTAACCATGCAGGTCTCCTGCCTCCTTTGTAGATGTAAGCCTGTTGTCCTGCAGTCATATGCTGCTCAGAGAGCACCACTTTTGTCATGTAAGAAGAGAAGGGAGGGCCTACATTTGCTTTCAGCTTACACTATTGTAAAGGGAAACAGGAACAGTTAAATGCACTTCGCAAATTTTGAAGGATCTGAGTATGTCCTGAGGGTTTCTAATTTAGCCTAGTAATTTTATAATAAACTGTAGAGAGCCTTTTATCTGTGCTTTGTGTTCAGTGAAGTCACATCAAAGGAAAGAACAGATCATTTACATCCATTTGGAAGCTACTCGCCATATGCCTGGGCAAAAGATATACAGCACTGCTAAACACCCTCTCATCACACCACCCTCCCACCCCCCCATTCACTAAGAGGAAAACTTGTATACATCTAGAATCAAGCTTCAGGAAACGTACAGGCAGCCCATGCTTCCTTTGTTCATCTCTAATTACTCGAAGTCTACTGCCTCTAGCAGCCCTCGCACCAGTCACCATGATCTGTGCTCCCGTGCATCCGCCCAGACACTTCAGCTCTAGGCTATGGCAAGGTCTTTACATTAAAGCAATGAGATACAACTGTGAGACTGATACCTTCGAGAAGCTGACTGATCACCTTTGATACTGCATCTGGACTCACACTGACATCCCTAAGCTCACAAGGTCCTTCTTGACTGTGCAGGCAACACCAGAGGAGAGAAGGATTAAAAATTTGGGAGAAATCTCTCTGAAGTTGTTTAACAAGAAAGGAGCAGAGTTGATGAGATGACATTTTACGTATTCTAATGAAGTTCTTTGTTCAGTGGTGGGAAAAAGATGACTGCTTTTCACAGGGGAATATTTCTCTGTCTAAATTAGCAATGGTTTTCGAGCTTCCGCTGGTGGAACAAGGGGGCTATTAAAACCTCTGGAGATCTTAAAATTCTACGTACTCCTCCTGGCATAGAAGAATCAACTCCACATCTAGATGTAACTTAAACATCTCACCAAATTAAAACTCAGATATTCCATAGAAAAGCTTTTGGAGATCCAAAATAAAAATTTCAGTTAAAAACAAGAAGTTTCTAATTCTCTTAGTTGTGAAGATGACATTCAAAGTTTCAACAGTAGTGTTCTAAAAAGCAGAGAGCGGAAGCGATAGCTCTGAGGGATTAATTGTGTCCATTCACCAGAGGGAAGAATTAACTTCAAATCCATTTGATGAACTGAAATATTTATCCTAAAATAAAAGAATCTTTGAAATGTTGCTGCTCACAAGATCTGCATGCATTTTTGTTGTTATAATTTTTTGAGATACTGGAAAGAATTTGGAGAAGTTGCAAAATAATTTTTGTTTTTCAGTCCAATTCCAGAATGAAATACATGCAATATGATGTTCAGTACTTGGGGACTGAGCTCAAACAGACCCGACAACAGCTACAGTAACAGAGCAAAGAAGATGTTTGAAATGATTGTTTACTGGTGCAAAGGTAACTACAGCACATTCTCTCTTCAAAGCCAAGTACAGGGTGTAGGCATTGGAGGTTGCAAATGGTGTTTTCTAGTAAGAAGTGTGAAGGGAAACCAGATATTCCTTGTCCACCTTTCGTACCAGCTCACTGTCATCACTGCTGAATCACCACCACCAACTACAAAGTTGAGACATAATTCTGGGGCATGTGAACACAGATATATCATCTGACCCAGAAAACAATCCAATTAAAAGATGAAGAAATAAACAAACAGTAGTGTCCTTACTGCAAGCCATATTATTCTCTACTTGGAATCCATCCTACACCTAAAGGCACGAGTTTAGGAGTCCGTCTAGCTGTTCAGGTCCCTTGGTGGTTTCCATCCCCAAATTATTGATAAAGCTCAGTCTTTGTCAGTCTATATCCAATAGATCAGATGCATTTAAAATTTCAGATTATATTTTGTATCTCTTCAATTTATACCTCTCTACAGCTGTAGATACACACACAGAGTATACAGATTCCGAACATACAAGTATTTTCCAATATACTCATCTTCTTAAGAAAAGAAGTTTCATAAGATAAAGGGCCATTGAACACTTTTGAATTATTTCATCTCCATCTAAAAATACATTAACTTATGTAGGTCTAAATGATAAATTTCCAAAACCAGAAAAGTTATTTGATAAAAAGATTTTTTTCCTTATTTCCGTTCTTAGAAATGGGAAGAAGAGCTTTCTCTCTATTAGGTGAGTTCTGACCCTTCATTATTATTCATACTGAACACAAAGTTTGATAAGTCAGGATTTTAGAATTTTGTTCAGGAAGAAAATAATGATATGTTGGATTTTAATATATTATTGAAAGTAAATTTTTAGCAAGAGTAGAAGTTATAGTTGAAGTATGAATATAATACAAGTAAAAATGAAATGATGACACAAATCTGAAATAAAAATACTGACTTGCTGTTAAAATGTATTTTCTAACTGAAAAGGGTTCCACCAAAACTAATTTGTTCTTCTTTCCTATAGAACTGCATTGTCTTTCTGCTTTCTTGTATAATAGTTTTCATTCCACATCTTGCAACTGTTAAAGGAATTATTGGTTTAAAGTATGCAGTAGACGGTTATCACTATTTGCATTTTTTAAACACACGTTATTCCATAAACAGTTTCCCCACATATTATGAGTGTTATACCCAATAGTCTTTCATGAGCTATAGGAAGATCTTTTAGAAGGGCTGAGAACTTCCAGGAATAGAAAAAATTTCATACATCTGTAAGTAAAATCATTCCATGTTTACATAATAGAAATAAGGTAGGGTCAATTTCTGGTGCAGGAACACATACCAGTATAATAATAACAATCTAAAGAGTTAAAAATTGTAATTTCAATTTACATATAAAATATGTATCTGTGTAATTTAGAAAGTGTAAATGAGTGATATGCTAAAGCTGATTAAAATAGAATAAACCAAAGTAAATCTCAGTAACTATTACTGTAATCAACTGTCACTTCCCCATAATCCTCTCTTTGAATACTAAAACATAAATTAGAGAGGTTTTGGAAGAATAAGCTATGACCAGAAGTGTTTTTTAAGTATTTTTAAAAGTTTCAGAAAAATATATGACATTTCCCCTAAATGCCAAATAAAACCAAGTTTGACTATGTCTACCCAGAAAGGAAGGCACGTAGTCTTTAGAAGCCAACAACAACCATAACAATAAAATAAGCTCTTCTAAAATAGCAAAAACTTAAACTGTGAGCATTTTTGGCACTGAGCACATGAGAAAAAAATGAAGCTCCAGCCATTCTACCAGTGTTAAGTTTTTGCAGTTTGGAAATGTAGTCATCAGTTCTGCTGAACAACAGCCACGGAATCAGGCTGTGCAGAATGGTGCTTTTGTTGCGCTTGCTATGCACTGACAAAAGACTAATTCTTCGCATTGTTAAAAGGACTAACTGCTTCAGAACAAACCACCACTATTCAAACTTGTCAGAACAAGCTTGGAGAAAACTAGATAAGAGCACTTGAGTGATCTGTACACAGAGACAATTGAACTGGAAGTGAAGTTACATACACGAATGATCTATTGTGTGGTGCAGCTTTAATTGTCTGAAACAATTCCTTGGTCTTGTTTCTAGCAATGATATTCCATTTACTAAAGGTTTTATGTGATGGATGTTTAAGGGCATACAGCTTGATTGCGAGTGGCCTTTAGCAAATAGTATGCTGGCAACATGGCATGACAGGTACTTTGCATACAGTGTGGAAATATTCACTTCTGAAAGCTTATATGAATCTAGTTTAATTTTAAATGTGGTAATTTATGATTTTAAATAACTGTGCCACAAAATAATCCCTGTACAACACATGATATTCACGAATGGCTACAGATGGAGCTTTCCCGTACAAAAAAATAGATCATTATGAACTGCACCTGTTTCTACCAGCCAGATGATCTTGTGCTGTAATTCATATGTTGCACTAATAATAATCAGATTAGTATTTAATTGTTCTTACCCAACATTTGGTATAAACTGGGGCATATACATCCCTTGAAATCTAAGCCAGCAGTACCTAAGCACAAGTGTTAGCACCTGCATACTTGTAGTCTCACTGGGATGTCAAACAGACTTTGAGTATAAAAGAGAAAGGTACATTCCTATGATGAGGAGCCACCTTCGTACCTCTGAAGCTTTGGCTGGAAGAGGCTTTCAGGGAAAGTGTAAGCTGAGGGTGGAGATTTTTATTCATGTGACACAGAAAGAAGGGAAATGGGGGAACAGTATTCATGATGATGCTGTAAATTTAGATTAGAAATTAAGATTTAGAAATAAAGCATAATAGCATGCATACAATCAGCCAAAAGTACCATCCCAAATAAGCGTAAGTGAAAATGACCATACAAGATCGGATGAACAGAAGTGGCTTCTGGGGTACAACTTTCCCATAAGGGGGCTCCAAAATGCACAGTCAGAAATACTAATAGAAATAAACATTCTCCTTTTGGTATTTTCTACAGTTTACTCACTTCAGTAAAAATAACGGGTGTCTAATCCCATACAACATTTTCTGATATCAAATCATTACCAGTTCTTACTTTTCGGCAAGTAGTAGTGTAATTAATTTTGTATTATGTGTATACATCTAACTCTGGTTCATATTTATCTGATTAATACATATAATAATATCTGCTGTCTGGGTACTAACACATACAATCGGATCAAATAGTAGCTGTCAAAATACTGCAGTGCATCAACACTTCCATACCAATAAGCACTTCATGCTTATATTTATGCTTGGAAAAAGACTGGAAATGTCACTTGACCGTCTAAAATATTATGTCAGTAAATTTCTACAAATAAATGCATAATACTTTATTATGGCCATATGGGCAGAGAGTCCTGCACGCAGCAGGGTGAAATAATCAAATCTGCTATAAAATACATTCTGTGTTTGATGTTTTTACCCCAGCCTTAGGAGGAAATGTCAGACCCCTTCAGAAAGGTTTTTTGGGTTTCTTAAGTTCTTGAGGTATTCCAATTTTAGCTATGAATGGGTAATTTCCTTACATGGCATTTCTTACTACTTTTCATCATTGTAGATCAATGACGTAAATGTTGAGAGAACAGCATGATTAGATGAATACATGTTTTTCTCATTATCACTGTTTTCATAGCATTGTAGATGAAATATTGTATTTTTAAGGGTAAATAATACTCTTCATGTGTAGAATTCTCCATTCATAGATGAGCTGTTCTTTATGAAGATTCAATTGCAATAATATAAGTTGAGGCAAGGGTATGTATCCTAATTTTTAACATGGATTTTCATGCAAATTTAACACTAATGTGATTAAAAAATATTTTTAAACTCTCTTTTTATGTTTCATGCTAATTTCCTTTTGTGATTCTAATTTGCTTTTATTGTGGGAACATACTAACCGACAGTTTATTCATGAATTAGGTAGTGCATACTGTTTGCGACAGCTGTAGACTTGAATCATCCCTTGTGTGAGCAAAACACAAATTTCCTAGACATGCATCAAACTGCGTTCAACCTAAATGTGAGTGAGATGACTGTTAAAACTATAGACCCCAAGCCTTCAGGAAATGTAAAGCCTGTCATGTGAAATTCAATGTGGATCTCAATGCATGGTGTTCTATTGAGCTACTGTACTTGATTCGAAACTAAATTTAGGTATCAGAGAATAACATTATAATCATAAAGCCTTAGGGGGAAAAGAGAGAACACAAGAAAAAAACATTTTTTTTCTTAATGTAGTGGTAGTGAAGAACCATTCCATATAAAGACAATATCTTTTTTTTTCATAAAATTCTATGGCCAAATTTATTTCTGATATTATCAACTGATCTTGCTCTTGATGCTCGTATAGTCTTAACAGACATTGCTAGCATTTACCACCTTTGAAAAAAAAATGGTGTCTTGGTTCATATGTAAAATGAATAGGCTTAGACAGGGAAGAAAAAAAATAACTTACCTGATTTTATTCGTAGTGGATAAAAACCTCAGGGATCAAAAAATCTACTGAAAGGCAGACTGGAAAAGTGTTCATGCACAAGAAACCCAAGTCAACTTTCTGAAGAAAGCTTGAGGATTTCCAGAACATTACTCAAACCTAAGATACAGTATAAAAACTTAAGATATGGTATGAACTTCCATTGTTTTATGGCTATATTTAAGGGTAAAAAAGCTTTGTAAATGTTTACTGAGGCTGAAAAATTATCAGCGCTTTTATACCAAAGATTCCCCATTCCTTACAATAAAGGGAAAGAAGTTACGTGCTTTAATATCACCCCCAGCAAGCGGATAGACACGTTCTTAAAATCAGCCATTGCTGTTAGGTGCTGGACAAAACTATGTGCAATTTAGGTTTTCAATATTCTTACCTTTTAAAATTCCAATTCATTTACTCAGAGCCACTATTATTTAATATCTGGATGCACGGCAACCTCCTCAAACGTTGTGGAGAAAAAGCAAATAAACCCCTCTCCCCAAAAATGTAAGTATATTTAAGGTTTGTTTGGTATTTATGTGCTTCTAAAATTTTTAAGACTTAAACCTAAACTATCATTTACACTACATCCATAGTTACCAAATGCATTAATAATTCTGCAGAATTATTTTCAGCCCAGCAGGTTTAAGAGACATGAGGGTACCTGGCAGCATAGCAAAGGGACCAGGGATAACAATGTAAGAAGCAGGGAAAGTGAAGGGAAACAGGAGGTAAGGGCAGAAGGATTTTAGTGATGTGGTTTGTAAAACCATTGGATTTACAGGGTCCATAAAACTGGACTCTGCTGTTCATAGAAGAACTTGTTTGGGTAGGCCACATTCTAGATGGCATAGCTTCAAGTAATGCAACGTATAAATCCTATAAAATGCACTGAACCATACTAGACCTATGATAACTATAACTGTGCTCCAAAAGCTATTTCCATCAAAGCTCAAGAATTGCTATCTTTAGAACTGGAAAGCAGTCAGAGCCTGTTGTACAACTAAAGTTGGGTGATGTTTGAGACCAATCCCTTTCAAATCTTAGCATTTGGCCTTTGTTTCTAGAGGGGGGAGCTGAAATCCAAGACGTAGAGAGCTTCTCACTCTGGGAAAGTCTGGATTCAGAGCTGACCTTTTGGGGTCTTGGGCTTACGTAGTTTGTGAGCTGGTGTGGAAAGGACATAATATTATTTAAGACAGAGATCACAGAATGGTACTACTGTTCATTTCCAGTGCCACTGAAAGGCTAATTGTTTAAGATAGTGATAAAAAAATTCCTGTCTGAATGTAAAACCATTGAGTTATATAGCAACTCATATGGGAGCCGAGAGGATTGAGGCCTGGGAACTGCCACTGAACTGAAACACAGACCTGAACCAATTCGAATAAAAGAGTAACTCCTTTATCTAGCAACTCCATCACCCTCTGTCAGACAGTGCGTTGGGAATGTTCAAGCCTGAGGAACGTTACTTATAAGTTAGTCTGATTTAAAGTTTTCAGGCTGCCAAATCATGTTCATTCTCTGAGTGTACACACAGAAACTCCTGTCTCAGTCTTCTGCTTAAAAATACACCATTGCTATGGTTTACATAAGGCTGGGATTAAGAGGGTTGGATAAAACAGCCACACATCCATCAGAAACTGAAATTAAGCCTCTTTGAACATCTTAAGCAGAAAGGAAGTGGGTCACTCAATTATCTATGCTTAAAATTAGGCATTTAACTTATTGCAGCTTATATCAAATTATTTAAATCATTCATGGGAATTCACTGATCATTCAAGTAAAATATCTGAAGTAATGAGAACTAGGTGTCTAGAGACAGACATGTATCAAACACGCATCAGTTAATAAATAGGTTTTGATTTAACAATCAAAGATGCATCAAACTTTTTAAGGGCAAGTTCAAAGTACCTGTGTTTTGAGGAAAAAGGAGTAAAACGTAATATGTTTTTATTTTGCTCAGGCTTATGAAAGTAACACTGAGCGGAGAAGAATGGGCTCTATGAGAACTGGGCTGCGCAGCCCCATCACATTCTCATTACCGTGCTCAGCTTCAGTGTTAATGCTACAAAGGTGTTGTTAATGAAGGCCTAATACATCACCTTACCAGATGTTTCCTTAAAGTTCAGAGTAGCTTTGAATGACCGAAGCTAGGCTAATAGATACTAGTTTCAATGAAGTAAAGTATCAGTTAAAACAAGCCAATATTATTAGCATATGTATGCTTAATACCCCCCCCCCGAAATTGATTTCGTCAAGCATTATTTATTCAGAAACAGGCCGCCCTCAAAAATATTCTCAAAGGAAAATACTTAATACTTAAATATCTCAAATTTGCAGTTAACATTGATTTTTAGCTTTTTATTACAAGAGTATTTGAGGAAATGTTTAACAAGGAGCCAGTCCTAATGATACAAGCGGTGTTCTTAATTCTGGTTTTTCTTTCATCCGACCGTAACAGAAGCCAGCTGCTGATATTAGGCATGGATTGGCTTCGATCTTCACCAAAACACAGGGGAAGTACCCTTTATACATTTCTTTCTAGTTCCACACCTCATGGTCACAGTGACCAAAATCTAGACAGCCTTACTTGTCTGACCTAGCTGCTTGGTGGGAAAGGGTACAGAGCACACGAGAGGCAGCTCTCTGCAGACACAGAGCGTTTCTCTAAAACCACAGATTTTTTTAGTAGACTCTGAGAGGGTGGTGACAGGATGGCTCAAAAAGACATTTGTATTAAGCTTGTATTCCCCCTTGCTTCAGCAATCTCACTGATTGCTGCAGGATCTAGCAGTTTTTCTTTCCATCACCTACCCTCCCCCACCACTTTCTTGAAGGTGACATATTAGCTGACTCCTGGAGTACTTTTCTGAGGAAACATATCTGTAGCTAGAAATAAGAACAGCACACTTTGGCTGATATAAAAATCTCTGAAGCATGTGTGATGCTTGGCTCAAGCACTTACAGACTGCCAGACTGCAGCCAGGAAGGCATTTCCTCACTGGGCTGCCTGGCAGAAGTGCTCACCTGGAAATTTCACTTTGCAAGTTCCCTGCTACTGTGGTGTCCTGTGATACCTATAAATCTCCTGAGGTCTCCTGCCTTCTTCCTGTGGCACATTGTGATTGTGGCCATAGATCTTTTATCACGGGTTTAAGCTTGTTAGAGGGTAGCAGAAGTGCTGTGCAGCCTCTGTGAGGAGGAGCAGCAGATATCCCCCAGGCCCGCCTGGATTAACTGCTTGTTACACAACTGTCAGTCTGACAGCCCAGTTGGTCCTTCTCATGCTTGGGTTTCTAACTTGTAAATCATGAACCCGCCCTAATTACAGGAAAAAAAAGTTCTCAATTTTTGTTAATATTTTCTTGTTGCTGGTTTTTTTTTGTTTTGTCTTGGCAATACTGTTTATAGACCCACTTTCATTTTTTTCCTCCTGCACAGCAGTTCTCTTCAGAGACAAGTCAAAAGCAAAATCAAGCTTAAAAAAACCCCAACTCTCAAACGATTTTTAAATAGAACTCATTATATTTAAAGAGATGGCTTAAAAACAATGGCTTTAAATGTCTTATTAATCAATGTAAACCAACTTTTTTTAAAAGGAAGAGCTACATTTCATAACATTACACATACCTTGCAGAAGCACAGATACTGAAGATGGAATCCCATCACATAAATTATTAATTCTCTGCCAAGATAGTTCCCTTAATGTAAGTTTCAAATAGTTGAAAAGTTAAAAAGGTTTTAAAGTTAGAAAAGTTTAGAAGTTAGAAAGGTTTTAAGTCCTTGTAAATAGATGACAGAAATCGAGCTTTCCCTAGCTTCTCAGCAAGAGAAACCATATAGATATTAAAGCACTATTCTAGTCTCCCTGTTTACGTTTCTGTCTTGGACTGTTTCCTTTTGCTAAAATATAGTCTTTACTCAGAATGACTAAGATTAATTTATGTTTCTTTTCTCATAACAATATAAATGAAATATTTGTATGGGATAGATTTGTGCCACCTTCTAAAAAGGACAGGTAGTTTGGATGTAGAACCTGAATACAGGAAATGGAAAAAACCCAAACTAGATGGCAGACTTTCCTATTTCTGACAAAGACACACATCATCGGCAGAGCAGACCTGCAGTTTCCTGTTTGTTTCAGACAAAAAAGACATTAGCAAACATATTTATTCATATAATAGCATAATGTTAGTCATCTTCTATTATTAAATTATTAAGTCACACGACAATATAAAGGCAAAAAAATTAAGCTTGTACATTTGAATAATCAATCAGAAGAAATGATACCAATCTGACATTTCCTTGCTACCTGCACCCTTTGTATATATATCCATAGCTTTTGCTCCCTCTTTATAACATGCATTTCTGCATTGCAAAAACCGTTTGCTTAATAAAATTCAAATATCTGTGCAGTGAATAATAAAACTGCATGTTCACACATCATGCAACACAGTGACCAAAGAAATTCAGTTTGGGTAGCAACATTATTAAAAACTAAACCATAGATTTGCTAGGGGTCTGTGAAATTATGTACATGAAGAATGTTTCTGAAAAATTTCTGAGTGTAGATTTTGAAACTGTGCTGTAAAGAATCCATTCCTCTGGTAAAGAACTAATAGTCTAAGAACAAAGCACAAACCACTTTTATTTGGCAAATATCACTTAGGGATGTATTCTAAGGTAGACCAAATTAATTCCTATACATATACTACTGATAAACAATGTACACTTGATGTACTGTTCTTTCAGCAGAGGCCATGTCTGCTGCACAACAGTGCAGCCTGCATAAGCATTTGCATTTTATATGTTGAAAAGTTTCAGAAAATAACGTCCCTGAGGCCAATATTAATTTCAATTGGAGAAAACCCCCCAGAAGTTTCAGGGCAAGAGGAAGGAAAAAAAAAAGGTTATTCCATTCCTTAAAAACTTTGAAGCCGCACAGCTTTTTAACATCACATTTTCTAGTGTGTGAGAAATCCTGAGCAACAAGTAAAAGTCAGTTTCTACCTCATCTGTACCTTGGTGCATAACTAAGGAGATTGTTTTCAGAAGAGTCTATGCAAAGGCCAGAGCAAAAACTGTCATATTTGGACTTCTTCCTGACAGCTATAGCCAAATATACTCCTCCCTCTTTTTCCATGCAGGGAAAACAGGTTTGATCTACCTGTCTAGCCTCATCTATACAAGCTAGAATCAAAAGTCTGCTTCAATACCCTGTAAAACAAACGATGAGAGAAAAGCTGGCAGTGTTGAACATTTCTCCCATTAAATATTTCACATTGCAGTGAAGGTGAGGCTGCATGGCTGCCCCTCTGCCTCGCCGGGCGTTTGGTCAATGCAGAGCTAGGTACAAGGTGCACCCCTCTCAAGCAGTACAGCAGGCGACCAACTCCTGTCTTCCCATACCCATCATTCTTCTGCTCTAGCCAGGAACTGAAACTTTTCCTTCATTCAATTTATACGCGATATCAGGGTTTATTTCTTTTGTTTTTCTTAACTCTTCACTGTTCTGTTTAGAATAGCAACACGGAGACTGTATGTCTGACATTAATTATGCAGTAGAATTTAATGGCCTTCTCAGACTTATTATGTGACTGTTATCATGAAAGAGAATTTTACGTTTGCAGCCTTGTGAAGACTGAAGAAAACTATAGATTAGGTAAAATAGAACGTTTGTTTTAGATAACTTCTTTCATGACTTTCCAGCATCAGTGAGCATGCTCAAATATGTCCAATCAATTCCCTTGAATTCTCACTAGGGTGAAGATGAGTCTACATGTAAATGTAATGGTTAAAACACATAAAAGATGCTTGATGTCTGTCAGAAAAGACAGCAAGTTTCTTTTGTGGATTTTCCTTTTCAGGCTATTTATAATTCAGAAGTACTTTCTGTATTCACTTATTTAAAAAGAGAGGCACTAGCAAAAGGAAACAACGTATTACAAAGAGGTACTGTGCTAGATAATAAGTTTTCAGCTGAGACTTTATTTACCATACTGAACTAGTTTCACACAGTAAGACAACCTTAAGACCAAACTAGACAAAAGCAAATCCCTTGTGGGGATGTAGCACTGATCAAGGGAACTTTTTTTGCCAGAAAAGACAGTTTCATCATGGCAGTTAGGGGTTTTCTGACTAGAAAGAATATTGTGTTGGACAAATAATTCTGCTAGAATTGCATATACCACATTGTTATGACAGGGACTTTAATTTATTTTGTACTATGCTGTAGTGTAGCTCTACATAACAAAAGAAAATATTATGGGATATACTTATATTCTAGTACTGAAAGGAAAGGACATCTTTACATGAAATGCTTTCCACTTTAAATGTGTATTTTGATTCCACTTTAATAAAATAGTGCTATAAATTATCCTTTTATTTGAAAAAGTCTTTCAGTCCTTCGTCTTAAAATTCTATATTTAAATAGATCCAGACACTAAGACTCACAAAAATCTAAGTGATTCCAAGCTCTGTGACAGAATCCTCCCTCACAACATTCCCATGGTAGAAAACAGACACATGTTGAGGATTTATAATTTGACTGCTTCAACCTTTGCTGAAAATTTTAATAAATATTCAGTTAAGTTAGTAAAGATTTCTAATTGTAAAACTTTCTAACTGTAACAGAAACACTAGCCTGCACCACAAAATAAAATCCATGAAAGAGAATGTACATATTTTATTGTAGGTCCCATATTGTTTCTATAGTTATATCACAACAACGGACTCTGTATTTCTCTCATCACAGCATATTATCATGCTAGTCTTAGCTCTTGGGAAAAGAGGATTGCAGAACACACATGTGAAATAAAAGAAAACACATATGTTTTAGATTAAGCCAATCTCAATATGTTAAATCCCAGACCTGCTCCATAGAAGAGCAAAATGGATATTAACACCATATGATAATTATTCAGTTTAGGACTAGACTGTAAATTGTAACATAGTGTTTTATCTAGATAATACATCCTAATTTGGTTCCATCTTACTTCTCATCAACATTTATTCAGAGGTACATTCACTGCATCAGAAAGAAATGCAGCTATTTTTCTGGCAGCCTGCTGCTCCCTCATTTTATCCAAACCTGAGTGAGATCCTTGTTCTCATTTGTTGAGAGGCAAGGAGTGAGCTACTTATGTATCTTGACCTCAGATAATTCTTGGACTACAGAAGAAGTGGATTCTATAGACACCTTTGGTCTGGGTGTTCAATTCTGATGTGAAAGGTTTAAATATTTGACATGGCCCTAGAAAAGTTTTTGTTTCAATATTACTTTGCCCTATCTATTCTACTTCACTGTAGCTGAAGAACAAAACATATGAGATTTTCATACCTTTTCTTACCATATGGATATCCACCTACAGAAAAGAAAAATATTTACCCTTATTATTGAAATTCTTTTGATAACTTTTTATATTTTTGGTTTGGACTGTAAACTCGCTAGATCACTACAATATTTCTTATATGCTCTTTGGACCACCTGCCCCTCAGCCCAGCTTTGTGTGAATTATAAGAACTAATGTTCCTAAAATAGTTGTGGAATAATATTTTCGTATGTATCTCTTAAGACTGTATTCTGAAGTAACTAACAGACATCCCTAATTAGAATGACATAATTTGCAAGAAATATCATTAAGCAATACTCTACATAGTCAAGAGAGAAAAAGAAACGATAGGACTACATAAGGTCTAATGTTTTCCCCTAACTAGGTCCAGTTGAGTATGGCTGGCAAGAAACCAGGAATTACCAGGTTTACTGTATTTTTCGATGTTCCATAATTTGTTTTTGTTACACATCAAAATAAACCAGACCTTTCACAATCAATTAAAAATACAAGAAGATTAAGAGAAGCAGCTCACTTATTTTCTGGATCAAAGCCTGGACCTTGTGTCACCACATGTCAGGTAATTATCCCAAATACCTGGGTCTTCTGGGCTCCTTTGTTCCCCCTCTCCTTCTTATTCCCAGCATAACTTTCACCAAAGTCAAGAGCTTCCCTGGGGGATTTCTGTTTTCAAGTAACCAAGACTTTTGGACACGGGAATGTTTAGTTAAAATATTTCTGACACAGAATGGTTTAGTTTGGAAAGGAGCTCTAAAGATCATCTGGTCCAACTCCCACCTCAAAGCAAGGCTAACTTACAGCAGCTTGCTATGTCATTGGTTTAAAATATAGATGGTGATAGTCTTTTTACAGACTTTTCCCTTCCTTAGCGATGTCTGATAATTGTGTACACCTCTTTGCAACAGTAATGATCAGAAATACTCTGGTGACTAACAGTAGACAATTTCAAGCCAGCACCTGTGTAATTCTGATTTTTATATCAGATATCTGTTTCATTTTATTCCCTAAAATGTGTCAGCTAGAAGAAGACCATCCATAGATCTTACAAGACACAGAAACGCACACTAGCTAACACTTTATTAAGACCATGTATAAGTTCTGTGCTTTCCAGAAAAAATCACTCTATTTTTACCAATAAAAAATTAGTGGAAGACAGGAAGAGATTATTTTTCAGGTAATCCTATATCACAAATTTCCCCACTGAGTTTATTAGAACTATTGGTGGATGCCAGCACTTTTCAGTTGCTCAGTAAGTCTCCAACTGCTCTATCAGGGTACTGTAAGGAATGGTTTATACTGTGTTCAAAGGGGTCTGTGTAAGAGGACACACTGGTGAAATTGACCAAAGCCCAACATTGCAGACTTATCTTCTAGCACAAAGCTGGCCTAACTTTTGGTCAGTGATTTACAACATCATTACTCTATGGTATTTATATATCATTAAAATAAATTCAGTCCTTCAAAAAATTTCACCATTTGTACTGGAAATATTCAGAATTTTAGTGAGGTGTGTATATTTTCCAACAGATCCAAGTGTGAACAGGGAACATCCACAAAACAAATTACACAGTTTATGAACAGTTTGCAAACAATACAATAAGAAAAACTTTGTCCTGTCCATTCAGTGAAACTAAGGAATAATAAATATATGTGCAGAAGTAAAACTCCTTTCCAAAGCAGGCCCTTTTATATTATTTTTTTGTTTAAGGCTAATTAACAAGTTCTTTAATGCTATCTGAAGTGACTTTAACAAATGAGTATCAGCAGTTCAAACTGAATAGTCTGCCTGACAGCCTAGCTACTCAGAATTTGGATTTTAACATAACCTGCATATAATTTAAAAAATTAAAATTAGAAAAGCTTCAACTACTAAAATGTTGTCATTGTTGTTTTAAATGACAAATTAGTGGGATAGAATTCAAGACATTAATTATCACATTAGTTAGCCAGATGGTTTATTTGAAATCCCAGCAGATGAGTATCTGATTTTTGCTTTAAGTTGGGCTCAGTGAACTAGCAGAGGCAAAGGACAGCAAGGGTATGCGACTCTTTCTTTTACTGCTTTAACAAATAAAATTTTGTCTGCTCATCCCCCTGAGCAATGTTTCAAAAAAAATTTATAGAAACAGTGGTAGCCAAAAGAATATGAAAGTTCCATGACCCTTCAGATATCTTTGGTCACTTACCAGTCTTGTTACCTCTCTGACACATACTTTCCACTAACTTTTTCAAATGTAGAAGCAAACTTCGATAAAAATTGACACTTTTTTCAAAATCTGAAAATTTAAAGAGCCTGCACCATCCTTTTTCTCTCCCCTAAACATTTTGGCAACAAATAAGATTCCTTGCTGGATGACTTCGGGGTGGCGGTGGGAAGAGGAGTCATGCATCAATAGTCACAGAATAAGAACTGGTAGTATGACTTGGTTTAAGTATGCTGTATGAGCAGTTAGCTCTCTAGTGGCTTGTTTAAATGGTCTCAGCACATTCACCAGAGTTTCCATCAGTATCTGCTCCAGATGTGAGAAGAATCCATCAATTTCATTTTCAAAATATTATAGCATGTAATAACTGCCTTTGCTCAAACAGCTTCTCTTAATAGAGAATGTTGAATTCTGTCTGGTAACTGCATCCTGAATAAGTTTGTCTTGGGGAACAAGCCATTATTCTTGGAAGAGTGTCAGAAGTTTTTTGGCTTTCACAGGCTGCCTGAACTATGGACAGATACCATCTGCTCTTACAAGAATATACATCCCTAGTGTATCATCGTACTCATGTATGAGGTATAGAGACATAGAAGGGCAATATCTTTAATCCCATCCCCACTATGAAAGTAAGTGGCAAAAAGCTTGGTACTTGTTTTCTCTTTGTGGTTGAATTAAAGGAGTTGAAACATTAGCAGCACAGCAATTCATTGCCTCTAAATATTTCTCTGACAACCCTTTGAGAACAGAAGCAGCACCTGATGCACCACTTACGTGAAGTCCTGGATAGGGCTCTGTTCTCTAAAGTTAGAATATTAGTACAACATGTGGGAACAGGGTATCTGGCAAATCAAGCAACCAAAGATATTTTACATACCTCCTTAACTAGACTACTGTTTGTAAGGTGATACGTCGAAGCAGAGAAATACCACAATTTTCCTTTCCTTAGTGGATATGTGAGGAACAGAAATATTAAATGACTTGTTCAAAATGATATAGGTATCTGTTGCATAGAAGAGAGTCATGCCTTGTTTCCCATGTTTCAGACCACATACCTTTTGGATATCTGCCCAAAGAAGTTAAAACCCTTGTTTTATGCATTGCTCTGATGTAGTAATTGGTGGAACCTGAAAAAAAAACCAAAACAATCAACATCAAAAATTCAAACCCCAATGATTTTCAACAAGACTAAAATTTTTTAGTGGTGAAATACAAATACTTTGAGGTGGTGCCCGAGAGGATCAGCACATGGAAATATTAACACAAGCAAAAAATTAACTAGGATTTCCAGTAAAGACAGCACAGTTGATTCAGCTCTTAGTATCAAATAGCAACATCTGTACTACAGTAGGTGTATACGACCCCCATCACTTTCCTGCTTCACACAGAATGCAGATTTTCAGTATGAGAGAGAGTATTTCTGGATCAGAACATTGAAGTCAAGCTAATGCATACTAAATGCATCATCTATGTATTTTTAGAGTTCTGAGGCTGCCTGCCTAGTAGAAAAGTTTCTTTTCCTAAGGTTATTCTTGCAGAAGCTAGACATCGTGTAGACTATACTGTGTCCTTCTCTTTCTCAACCTGGGGTAGCTGACATACAGGTGTTCAGATTTGCCTAGTCATGACAAAGTTTTTTGCATCACCATCACCCTTCAGGAGTTTTTTTCTGACTGACTGGACCATGGTCTCCTCCACCAAAGAACAATAACCCCGTAAAAGCTATATTGTCTAAAATCCACATGTGAATTACTTATTATGACCATAGTTTGGGAATGAACAAAGTAATCTACAGTAGAGCTACAGATTATTTGCAATCAAAATTCCCTATAAGGCTCCTGTCTATTATTGCCTTGAGATCCTGAATTCATCCACAGATGGTCACAATACTGTCTGGCATCATTCAATTTTCCTTTCTCAGTTAGGCCTCTCAACTCCTGACTGTAGCACAGTTGCAACTTTGCACCTCTAAGTAGGTGTGAACTATGATGTCTCTCTCTACCTTCTTTGTCACCCTTTAGCATATGAAATTATGAAGATTACCCCTAGATAAAATCTATACCTGTTAAATTAGAAACATGCATCAATACAGGATGTCACAAGTATCTCAAAACCAACTATTATAAATTAAGTTATGGAAAGAATTAATGCACAGAGAAACCTGAAGTTTGCACTATAGAAGGAGCAAGAAAAAAAAAAATCCAGTTCTGTTTGATACTTAAGACTGCTATAAACCTTAGAGGACAGTTAAATAATACTTTGGAGAATATTTTTGAACTGTGATTTTTTTTCAGAATGCCTCTATAAACATGCCACCCCAAGCGCAGCTTGGTTTTGCTGTCACTGGAGAGGAGAAGCTCACCTGTGTGCTTGAGAGACACCTTGATTTGGGTGTCCCCGGGGAGCAATGGGACATGGCTTCTATGTGGGGGTGGGGGGAAGCAGGCTGTCATTTATAGAAAAATTTCAATCTAAGATGTTACTGGAAAAACCCTTTTTACATTCTGCAAAACAATGACCAAAGATAGGACTGCACGTCTTTCCATCCTACATACACAAACACACATTCTCTACATGAGACACAATTTACTAAATGCTGCTTCAAAATATATAGACCAAAAAAATTAGTGACCACCCTTGTCTTGGAAAGGACAAAAGCTGAGATGAAATATCTTGCCTATGATGATGTAACAGGTCAGCAACAGAAGTAGGACTATAAAATGCACCATCAGTTAAGGGAATCATGTACTACTCTTATAAACTATCATATTGCTTCCCTTAAATCTTACTTGAAAGAAAAATATTGGCTTAAAGCGCATGCTGGTCTGCTTTGTCTCCAAATACATACTTCAAAGAAAAGTTGCAAATATTTATTCCAAGGGTGCTAGTGGGCAATCTTTTAGAAGCGGAATAACTACCAACAATATGTCATGTGAAATAAGTGTTGAAGTTACTTAATGGCAGAACACTGGACATTTATATGGGAAAAATAATCTCTCCAGCTTTTGAGACAGACTAAGAGGAGCGGGTGAAGAAAGAGGGACTCCAAGCTGTCAGCTCGCAGCCCTTGCAGATAACTGAATGACTCAAAGTCACAGGGAAATCTTGCCCAGCCCCTAAAGCAAAATGTAATAGCTGAAAGAGAAAAGAAATCATATGACTCAGTGAAGAAGAGTTACTTACAGTTATAAATGGTTTTAAATGTCATTTTTGTAGAAGTTTCACTGGCTGTTATTTATTGGCAAAGAGGCTGGTAATAAATTATGGACCTATATTCTCTTTCAAAAATCAAAGATCCACAATTTTTCTTTCATATTTCATGATTTCTTTGCAAAGCTTGGAGGCTATTCTGTATAAATTTGATTACAAACTTGCAATTTATTGTTTCCCTACAATTAACCCATCTTTTCTGTTAAAACGCTGAGCTTTTGTAAGAGCTGTTAACCAGCCTTTTTTCTGGAAGGACTCTCTTAGCTAGAAATGAGGTATAAGATCTGCGGCTTTCAAGTTCTACTGTCTAAATTGCTCTTCCGCAACAGCTGGAGAAAACGCTTTCAAGAGTTTTGTGCTTCTTCCTGTGTGGTGATGCAGCTTTCCTCTAACGACTATTTCCCATCAATACCCACAGACACCTACCTTCTTAACCACTGGTTTAACGGTTTCTTACCACTTCCACCTTTCCGAAAAAAAGAGACTCGTTTGGGAGAAGGTTTACAAATATCTGCACACCAGGCTGCTGAGGGAGATAATATCTCGAAGAACTTAAAATTAGGTGTACAATTCTTGTCTAAAGAAAATAAACCAAACCAGTCCTGAATCTGTGCAGGCAGCAGATGTGACCAAAACGAGATGTATAAACTCTTTCCCATGCTAAGACTACAATGGTCTTTACTGAAAAATTCACAGCAAGGAAAAATAAGTGACCTTTTTCCACCCAATATAACTGTTGTAGCTTTGATAGTTAATACAACAAAGGCCACTATTCTGAATTATCCCATATTCTTTCGAATTACAGGAAACTTTAAAAAGTAAATCTTTCTTAAATACAGCAAAACACATGAAAGCTGTTTCTTCCAAGAGCTGCTGTCTACTGACAGAAGTATGCTGACTTTTCTGGGAAGTTTAAGGTTTGCTTCGTCTTCCAGAGGACTCTGGAGACCCACCCAATTGATTTCTTAAACTCATGCCACATTAACAAAGTGCCGTATACTTTATCCTCATTACAGTAAAAGTTTCACCTACACATTTATTCAAAACTGCAGTGAATTATTTAACTAACTGATCTTTCCTTAGATGGTAACTGAGAGTATCGTAACAGCCCAGCAAATCAGTGTGCTTTGATACTGACATATACTCTAAAATACGACAAATATTTTATGCTCTCTCTCACACATCTAGTTTACTTATTTGTTATAAAGAAAAGAACAAGGATAGCTGCAGCAGAAGAGCCTGTATATGACACAGTCTGATAACTGTTCATATAGACCACTATTTCACGGAGCAAGCCCTAACTTCATTTAGCGTAAAAGGTGATTCAAAAATTCTAAACTGTCATCTGATTTTAGACCTGCCTGTAATGAAAATACAAACCAGTTTCCACACAGAATGCTAAGGATTTGTCGTCCCCTCAAAAAAGAAGTGCATTTATTTAAATCAAAACATGTGTAATGTCACAGAAATGCCTTGATGCCTTTATAGAGTCATTCAATAAATAGCTAATTCCAACAAAGAATATAACATAAAGTCATTGCTGATATCCTCTGATCTCATAAAAACACAGACTATTGACATCACTAAAAGAGTGTTAAGTAGATAGTCTGTCAGGACTGAAGTTCAAAATTCCTGAAGAAGTATTTACTGAGTAGTAGGGATACTGTCTGCAATCAAAGGGAAAAGGAACATTAAAATACCTATTTTAAAACTTTTTTTCCAGCTGAAAATGGAAAGCTGTTCACAACCAGCGGATTTCATTCAGTCAGATTAATCATGTAGAGGACTGGATTAAATTTAGATTAAAAAGACATTCTTAATATCCAGAAAGGTCAGTTCTGAGGCATTCATGAACAAGAAGGTAAAATGAATGATCAGGGTTTGTACAGAATCATCTGATCCATGAATCTACATCCATCTAGCCCAGCACTCTGGCACTAAAAAACACGCCCAGACCAGATTTTCAGCTACAGTTTCGTGGCAGCCAGGAGGTTGCTCTCTGTGGCTCTTACGTACTCTGAGAGGGACAAGGGCACTTTAATCTGTCCATGTTTATTAGCATCACTTGATTATGGAATGTTTGTGCCACTGCTTAAACACAACAGTCAGCATCTCCTCTCCCTCAAACAAAATACATTGCAAATGCATTGATAGTAAGATCACTAACACTGCTATGTTAATAATATTACTAAATGTGTTAGTTCATGGGGTTTATTTAATTTAAAATGCAGCAAAACTTTAAAGCAATGTATCTGAACATTAGAATGAGATGATGCAAATTCGGTTTGTCTGGCTAGAGCATGGATTCGATTTTATTAATTTCATTTTTGTAAGAAGCTTCATATTACAGGAATACAGGAAAAATAAAGAACACAATTTATAAAGAAAGAGGACAAGATCAAAAGTTAGGTGAACAGTTCAAATCTAAGTGGACATTCACAATTAATTTAATTCTTAGAAAGATTTTTATGGCCTAAGAATGAGAATCCTTGGGGCTTGCTTGGCTGCTACAGCAGTTCAGAAAGGTGTGTTGTATACTGATTTGGGAGAAGTAGTAAGAGAGAAAGGAATAAAGAACTTGCTGTAGGAGGTAAAAAATACCAGTGCCCAGAATCTCTCACAAAATAGATGCAACAAAGACAATAAGTAGGTGACTGACTGTTTTTATTTCCTCTGCTTGTTCAGGAGGCCATGTCAAAGAAAAATTCTGAAATCCCAGGTTTGTATTTTTCACTAGAATTTTTGAGCTGAAAAATTCTGAAGATAATTATCAGCAATGCTTTTGTAGTATTTATGAAAATAGCTTTACTTTTACTTTCAGTGCATAATTATAATTTTTTAGTAGGATGTCAAGATTGTTCACCTACTGTAATGCTTGTGTTAAAACATCAGACAAGTTCATCCAATTGTTTGTACTTCCTTTTCGCTTTTGTAATTCATAACACTTCTTAATTGTTTTTATGCAAGAAATTAAAATGAGAAGTTCAGTAGAACTGATACAGAATTTTTGTTTTGCAAAAAGTTTATCTGATTTTCTGCATTTACTACTCTCAGAAAAGCAGCTACTTATTTAGTGCTTGCCAGTTTTATACTTTTACATTAACTAAGCTATGGATATGGCCCAAATTAAATTTAAAGTTTTAATTTAGACAATAAGAACTTATTCAAATCTCTAGTTTTAATCAGAAATTTTATTTTGTAATCTTTTTCAGTTAATGAGAACATATGCCAGTTTTAAAAGACAGTAAAGATCATAAAGACTGTTTTTCTTGCAAAAATCTTTAAATTACCACATTTAAATTATACTGTATAAGCAGGCAGACTTATAAAGAAACAGCCATTTTATACAATTTACTTTCATTTTTAAAACAATGAACCTGTAAACTACTAAAATTAGAAATAGCTCATTGTTTCATTGTAGAAACCATACAGTTGTAACAAAACAAGAATCAGGCTTCAACATGCACATTCAACATTGTAGGTAAATATATGCCCTTCTCAGACCATAAGTATTTGATTATTTTTATACATGACCAAGAGCTTGTTTGGAATATTCTCATACGTAGATGTACATGTATTTGTCAGTGCGAACACTAAACACCAGTTTGTTAGCTATCACACTTTCTTTCTCTCTCTCCATGAGAAAATGTGCACAGGAACAGATGTAGCCCTTCCTCTCTCCAGCTCGCCAATGATATGCCACGACACACTTTGTCAAAGCAGAGAACCTAGCTTTCATTCTGCATTTCCAGACTTCGTGTAAACTCATTTTGCAATATTAAGACAGAGTTAGATACTGTAACAGTATTCATATAAAAAAGTTAAGATTATAAGAATGTAAATCAACCTTTTCTCATTTCTGCACCAGCAACTGCAATAAGAAGAGGAGCTTTCACTGAGACTCCTTTCAGGCCTCATTCTCTGCTCCCATGCACTGTGTTATTCACAATTTATCCCTGCTTTCATGGGTAACAATAGCATCAGCTGATAATATGCCAAACCAATGGAGTCTTATTTCATTCACTTAGGAGTAGCTTAAAGTCTTAAACGTGTTTTTTTTTTTTGTTTTGGACTGAGAAAATGGGGTGGAGGGAAGGCTGGATCCTACTGTTCACATGCTTTCTTTTGTATAAGTGACGGAGCATTAGCAGAGACTGAGATGCACGTGTATTTTGAAAGTAAAAAAATTAACATACATAATCCAAGGAGACAATACAATCTCTTGAATAGCATCCATTCACACTGAAAACTGAGTCAAAATAATCTGTCTAAACTGTAGATATTCTATGCCTCCGTCTGTATCTGGTCTTTCTATAGGTGGCTGATACACTGGCTCCTGTTGCACTTCTCCAAAAACTCATGGCAGAGAGAAAACTTTGCTGTCTGTCTTTCATCTGTCTCACGAAAACAGCCTGCAGACAGCTCCATACCTTCAACACCACTAGAAGATGCCTGACAATACCACTTGTTCTAAGGTGATTTGTCCAAAGGGTACCAGAAGGAACATCCATAAACAAGGTATGCAGCTGCCCAGGGTACAGGTGCTAATACATCTCACAAGCCTAGTCTCCACTAGGATATAAACATGACAAATTACAAAATAACTTGCCATTCAGCTTGCTTTGAATGCGTAATTTACAGATGAAGAATTCAACCTTCGGTCATTCACACTGGTAGCTGCTACTTTCAGCCCTCACTGTATGAATCAAGTCAGGACTGAAATGTCTCATGTTACTGTCTGACACCACAAGAAGGACTCAAACCCAGAGGCACAAAATTCCTAATAAGGAGGGTCACAAGAGTTTCTGCTATTACACTGTATATTTTATATTAAATTTTCTACCTCACTTAATTTATTCATCTTTGGTGAGACAAGAGGTTGCTGGTAACATTTCACTAATTCTCACTGGTCACCAGGTTGGCATATACAGCTGACAAAATACATAGTTGCTTTTTTTTCTTCCCTTTTTTCTTTCCTTCCCCCCCCCCCCC
>Ga0065711_1034263_pt1 | contig 24073 bp, 14 predicted proteins | sample Hoacrofraction12_FD_59098 | JGI IMG/M metagenome (GOLD analysis project Ga0065711, IMG submission 59098) | Hoatzin crop microbial communities from Cojedes, Venezuela - Epithelial fraction 12 v2 (version 2) | ecosystem: Host-associated > Birds > Digestive system > Esophagus > Crop | place... | reverse complement strand
AACCTCAAGCTAAGTTCTCTTGGCCCACGGCCATAAAAAAAAAAAGAAAAAGGTTTTCTTGGAAAATTAAGATAGGAAAGATGGAAAAGCCGGCCAGGCAGCACCTCACGCCCGTGCCCATGTGGGAGCAGTGGTCCTGGGGAGCACAGCTCCAAATTCACCCTGGTAAAACCCACTGGGATGTACCAGCACTGGTTCCTCTGTGGAGATGCTGTACCAAGAGGGCATCGTACCGGGAAGTTAAGGGGGGGTGGCCGAAGTGTGGCCTTGGGACACCTCTCCGCACACCCTGGACCAGGACAGCACCGAGAGGGAGCCCCACTATCGACCATCACCTACGGGGCAGCTGTCCTGGAGGCATTTGCCATATTTAGCATGCAGGAGCTGCCTGGAGAGAAAGGTTTTTGCTTATTGCTCTTGGATCAAGAACCGCAATGCCCAGCTGAGAGACGCCCCAGCGCTGCGATCCCACCTGCCCTGCGGTGTACGTCACACGGACGTAGCTGTCTTCAGCATCTCACAGGGGCCGTGTGCTCTGCATCCAGAAACACAAGGCAAACACCAAATACATTTTCAGGGCAATTCCCCTCGAAAAACCTCTTTGCCTGATGTTTGCCACCACAGCATTAATTCTTTCCATTCTGCCGCTCTATCACCAGGACAGAAACCGAGGCATTTTGTACGTTTACTCTTGCAGGAGAATTTCTAATAGCCATATATAGCTGATGTGATAGAGCCAAAATAAAAAACCCCGCACTCAGCAAGGCGAGGAACATCTCGCCTCTACGTTGCCATTTTTAGCTATCCGAATGTACATGAGTATTCAGAGGCAGAGCCCGGGGAAGGGCCTGCTTGTCAGCCCAGGACTAACTGATATCGACAGAGGAGAGCAAGCCAAAGCCCCACCTGGCTGCGGGGATGCTGCAGAGAGCATCTTCTAGGAAGACACCTTTTATTTAAATTAAATCCTGTTTTCTGCTCACTCATGGTCACGCACCCATTGGCAACCTGAGCCAACGTGACCGCTTTATGAATTACTTTTTTAATTCCGAGAGCAAATTACACCCAAAAGGAAAATAGTGCCGTCTGTCCTGGAGAAGACTGCTGCCGCCTGTCCCATGGCCTTGCTCCCTGCTGAGTTGGACTCGGTGATCCTTACAGGTCCCTTCCAACTCGAGATATTCTATGATTCTATGAGAGCCCATGTTGCTGGAGCCATTTTCGGGGTCCGGAGGAGCCATCGCTTCCCTGCCGGCTCACACATCCAGGCTTTGCTACCCCTGTAGACACCCTGTAACGCACCATGGTTCTGATGAGCCTTGAAATAACCTCTCGATGGACAGAGCAGGGAAATACAGCTTTAATTAAGTGCTCTTGGCTGATGTTTTTATAACCCAGAATGAGAACAAAAGCTTCCTCTCAGGCAAAATAAACCTTTGATGAGGAATTTAATCAAAACCGGCACAACTTTGAGGGGGTAAAAGGGATTGTGCCAAGATGGTGGGTGCTGCATTTCAGAGGATGTGAGGTCCCCCAGCTCAGGCCACCCAGGACAAGGCTCACTTGTCCACTGGGACAGCATCTCCCTGACTGTCCTGTGCCTCCCATCCCACCATCCTGATTTCACAAGAGACGAGTGACCAAACCCTGAGCTCTCCTTGGAAGCCCATAGGGCAGTAGGGCTGCTCCCTTATGGGGAGACCCAAAGCTGGTCCCACCAGGGCTGCTGAGCCCCACCAGCCCTTCACCTTCCCAAACCAAATCTGCTGCTTCAAAGCCCCAGTTCAGCAGGGAGCGGACAAAAGTGGGGGGCTGGCTCACGCTCACAGGGACCCTACAGCTCTTTATCCACCGGAGAGGATGCTTCAGGCCTTTTATCCTCTTCAGCAGGTGACCCGTGGAAGCATCACCTCATCCTGCTGTATAGAACAGCCCTCCCAAAACCCTGTATCAAAGACCTGCCTTGAATATATATATATATATATAATTTTTTTTTTCCTTCTAATAATAAAAAATTTAGTTCCAGGTCACTAAGCAAAGGAGATGGAAGAGGAGAGAGAGACCTGCTCTGATCTCTTTTGCAGCTTTTTATAGAGAGATGTTCTGCTTAACTGCCTTTCTGAAGGAAAAAACTGTCCACAGTATAAATGGGGACTGGCCATCAGCCAAGGCTGCCCGGCTTTAACCTGCCAGCATTATCAGCTCTGGGGTCTCGCTGGTAACCAAAGGTAAGTAGTAATTTAAAGGAGGGGTGTAAAAGCCCATTTTCCCTGGCTGGAAGGGTCAGACATTCACAGGAGAGCTGAACGGCAATAACCAGCCCCAAAAACATCCGTCTGCAGCAGACCCTGAGCAAGGAGATGGGGAGGAAGGGCCCCAGGCCAGCTTCAGTGGGGGGGGAGTGGGGCATCGCCTGGACCAGGATCCTCCACACCCAAAGTGCAGCTGAGACACAAGACCCAGCTCTGCCCCATCCCTTCCCTGGTGCCCCAGCAAACCATCACCACTCTCCACTGACACAACGTCCCCCTTCCCACACGGGTCATCAGTCACTTATTAATCCTTCCCACCAGTCACAGTCTCCATCACTTCACTGGTTTTTATTCCCCTTGCCTAAATTTCCTCTCGTTTGTTGGATATTCCTGGTATGAAGGAATAACTGATGGGTGGTTTCCCCACTGCCATGAGCCGTGGCACATCACGGGAGTCCAGGCAGGGGGTGAGGCATCAATAAAGCAGATGAGGAAGAGGACGGCGCAGGGATCTGGGTGGCAGTGGGTGATGTGAAGTGCCAGCCATGCAGGCTCAGACCCAGAAACCCACCAGGGACCGTGACACAGCCACGTGCAACCTGCTGGTGACACGTTGGGGAGCTCACCCAGCTCTGCGACCCAGCAACCCTCCTCTGAGAGCACCGACCACTGTGAGGGGTCTGGATTTAGTCTTTCACTAACACTTACATGCAGGCAAATGCTGCAAGAAATCAACATGCTTTGCCCCCAGATCACAGCGCTATTGTGGGAATAACACTGGAGAAATCAAGGGAAGTGCAGAGCTAGTGCTGGGAATTGGCTAGATTAAACAGAATATGAATTTAAACTACTGGAAGTTTATTCGGTCCCGTAGCAATATCCAATAAAGCTTTATGCATATTGATTTAGATAAAGAACAGTTTGCTTGTTTTTTATGCTGTGTTATAAACCAATAAGCGAGCAAAACCCAAGTCATTACTGAAAAGCAGGCGCTCACGTAAGCCTTACAGAAAATGTCTGTCTCGTGGCTTGATAGCCATAACAAAAATGATGAATAATCTGCTGCAGACACTTCTAATTGCAATAGCTTCCTCTTGTGAATTTAAATAGCTTTCTTGAATTACTGCCTTTGACATAATCAATAAAGCTGAGTTATTGCTTTATCAGGCGGTTCTGTACGATTAGGGGGAAGCAGAAACCTGGGGACCCAAAATCCCACCAAAAATTCGAAGCTGGGGGCTTGTCCCTGGCAGAGCTGGGCCACCACAGCCGCAGAGCCCCTCCGGGCTTATTTATATCCCTTTAAACAGACTTGACAGCGAGCTAGAGACAGAACGGGAACCCTTCACTGCCCAGCAACAAATATTTAATGATTACTTGTAAACCCAAGCAATATGTTTAACTTTTCCCATTCCCTATAAAAGGGTTCTTATTTAGCCTAAGCGGGTGCTGAAGTTAAATATAGGGTGCTACGGTGTGCCAGGGTCTCGGGGGGACACAGGGAGAGTTTCTCAGCCAGGATTTCCATCCTCTCGATGTGGAAAACGGTGTGAGCTTCGCCCCGGGGTAAACCACGCCAGCGACGCTTCCCCGTCCCCAAACGAGACTTTTCACAACAACCACCAGCAAGGAGAAATATTTTCTTTTCTAGTTTCAGATTAAACCCAGGAATTTATAGATTTTTTTTTTTCCCTTCCTCTGAAGAAAACAATAATATTTCTTTCTAATAGGGAGAAAAAAAGCAAGAAATTTCAAGCTTTCGGGAAGGCGATCTGATTTGGCAAAACCCTGCCTTAGTTCAATACCCTTTCAGACAAACTTCATAAATTAACGTCAAACTCTCCAAAACTACCAACTAAATAACTTAAAGGCCAGAGTAGCAAGCCCCAAAGAGATGCTGCCCCGTGCACTGTTCCCCTCGACTCGCCGACGTGACCGTCACAGCATCTGCTTCTCCTCCTGCCCCTGTCAGGCCGGGGTTGAGCCACACCAGCGAGCTCCTTGAGCAACCCGGCGATGCTCTGGGGACAGATCCCGTTGTCTGGCCCCATCCCACTCTGGTGGGAGGAAGCCTAAAAATGAGATCATCTAAAAATAATTTCCCTGAGGTCAGCAGTGTCTTGGGGAGAAAGCAGTGTTGCAGAAGAGAGAGGTTTCCATTTTTTAGGCCAAACTAAATGTTGACTTTTTATTAGTTTGGGGATTTTTTTAAAGCTAGTTATCTCATTCCCTGACCGGGGATGGAAACAACTACCCTGGTGAGAACCCAGTTTCACTTTGGCTATCCCACCACAAGCAGATAACGGATTGACAAGATTTTATGGTCAGATAAAGTCATTTTATTTTGTTTCTAAATTCATGCCTTTGATAGATTCTTTGTAGTGCAAAATATTTCCTTTTAATAAATGCTGAGCTATATTAGTATTAAACTAACTTTTTCCATGAGAATCCTCTGCTAGATCTCCCCAGCGAGCAAAAACACCCCCAAAATTAGGGGAAAAAAAAAAAATCTCCTGAGGTTAACAAGGACTTCCCATAACTCACTCTGACTCTCTGCCCTAATAGAGATGGATGAGCCACAGGTGGGGCCACTCAGAGAAAAATCACATTTTTCATTTTGATAGCACCTTTTAACAGGAGCTCTCAAAGCGTTTGAAAAACCTTCAGTGCTGCTTCCCAGGCACAGGGCAGTGAGGGAAATTCCCCTTCAGAGGGAGGACCAAGCTTTTTGGTTTTGCTCTCCCCCTGCTCAATCCAGCCCAAACCCAACCCGATGCCACAAAAGCCTCATCAGTGCAGCACACGAGCTCGTGCCGTGCCCTAAAGTCAGCATCTCGGACCAGCGTTTCCTCAGACACGGATGAAGACATCCCCCAAGCTTTCCTGGGATCCAAAAAGTAATAAATCCATTTTAAAAACCACTACCTTTTCGCTCTATCTGTGCTCTCAGTACTGCGGGGGAGACAGCACAACAAATATTTCCAACTGGATTATTTCTTTTAAAGAGATAAATGAGAAAAATCTTGTTAAGTTGAAGACTAGAGACAAGCATAAAGTGGGATTTTCCTGTCTGGGAAGAAATTGTTCCTTTTTCTTGACTAACCAAACTGTACAGCACCTTCTTTCATCATCTTAATTCCCCAGTCGCCCACACCTCATGTTGGGTAAAGCCTCGCGCAGCAAGAGAGCACCTACCACGCTCCCCTTAACATCTTCTCTGGGGGAGAAAAAGGGATTAACACACGTAATCAAATCCCAGTTTTAGCGGAAACCTTTCTATAATTTAATCGGCATCATGGATATTACACTAGCGACATGTTAAGCTAATATACGAGGACGCCGTCGCTGAAGAATTAAAATGATTGAAATCCAGAGGTGACACCGGGGCAGTGGGACGGCTCGTGGAGGTGCTCGACATCTGCCCATGGGTTCGCCAGCCCCGAGCCCAGGCAGTAAGTCCAGCAGTGCCCATGGGGCAACACACGGCAGGGAGATAAAGCTAAATTTAGGAGCATCATTTTGAGGAGAAGCCGGTTGTTTCTACTAGATGGGGGTTAAGCAGTAAGATAAAGCTGGGGCAGGATTTAAATTTAGATTTAGTAGATTTAGACTGGCTATAAGGATGGAATTCTTCACAATGAGTGTGGTGAAACACTGGCACAGGCTGCCCAGAGAGGTGGTCAATGACCCACCCCTGGAAACATTCAAGGCCAGGTTGGACGGGGCTCTGAGCAACCTGGTCTAGTGGAATATGTCCCTGCTTGTGGCGGGGGGGGTGGCGTAGACGACCTTTAAAGGTCCCTTCCAACCCAAACTGTTCTATGATTCAGCCACCAAATACGTGCTCAGCAACACACCCACGTGGGCTTTGGGTCCCATCAGAGGTGGAGATGACCAGACCTCAAAGCTGCCAAACAAACTGCCCCAAACACAGGCCTCGTTTGGTGAACAAGGTTGCCCATGCCCCACAGCAGCTCCCCTATTCCAAGCTCAGCCTCAGAAAACCTCAGGAAATTAAGGAAGGGAAAAAAATAAAAAATCCTATTGCAGCAGTGACTGCCACCGAGGAGGCTCTGCGGGAACAGCCAGTGCTGGCAAGCAGAAGGCAATGTTCCCGCACTAACGCTGGAGCGACAACATCTTCAAGGACAAAGATGAAGATAAAGCTCCTGTCCCGAGCCAAAATGATTGACGACGGCGAGGGAAGGCGCAGGTTCTGGGGACAGGGGAAAAAAAAGCAACCTGAGAGCGCCTGGTGACGGGAGATGCTCGCTCGGGAATGGTGCAGGCAGCGGCGCCGGATCCTGCCCCACGCGGGGTCACCCCAGCTGTGAGCCCATGCTGCTCCTCACCCCTCTTCCTTCCGCTCCGGACCGTCCCGAGGGATGGCCGCCCCTCACCGCGGCCTCTTGGCACCGGCGCCAGCAGCCTCCCTCTCTTCCTCCCCCCACGCTATACCTTGGGGGGTTGTGAATTTTAGGTCATTTCCACAATAAAATGATTTAAAAAGCAGAGGGGCCAGCTCCCGCTCTCTGCTGCACAGAGGAAATTCCTGGTCGTCTCTCAGGGGCTTTGCCTCATCCCTGCATCAGTGCTGGAGCTGCTCCCACCACCACCTTTTAAGTGTTTTTAACTCTCGCTTCCCCCAGCTCCTCGTTCAGTGGCACCAATCGCCAAATTTCATGAATCCCTTCAAGCAGGAAAAACTAAACCAAACCAGAAAAAAAAAAAAAAAATCTCCTAATGTTGAAAATAAACCTGTTCAAAGGCTGCAAATATGGGACTGAGCGATGCAGAGCAACAGAGGACCAGCCAGCAGAGCTCCTGCCCCAGGGAAAGCCCTCTGAGTCCTTGGGCACGATGGCCAAGAATCATAAGCACGGCATCAAGCGAGCGCCGGGATTTCCATGCGGAAGGCGGCAGGCAGGACAGGAGCAGGGACAACGCGTGCTTCAGCCCTCATGGCCCTGGTCGTGCCGGTGCTGCTCCGGGACGGGGCCCGCAGTGATGCCAAAGCAGAGCCCGCAGAGCACGTTGAAATAATTGGGGTTGGTTTAAGTGGCCCCGGCCTGGCTTTAGCCGCGTGGTTTAAATTGGGGGTAGTTGGACCTTTGGGGGAGTTTTTGCTCTGAATTCCTAAGAACAACTGCTTGGTCATCCCCCACTGGACTGGGGTATAAACAGCCCCAAATTAATACTGCAGCATCCCGGGGGACCACAAGGTACAGCCCTCGGGGCGAAAAGCTTGCTCTGAATAACGGAAAGCCTCATGATGGGCGAAAGAACTTGTGATTTTAGGCATAGATACAGCAAAGGTGCAGGGAGACACAGCCTCCCTCTCTGCCTTCTCCAAATGGCGGGGAAAAGGCTGCGGTGAGAATAGCCTACGCTGTATTTGAGAGGATACCTCTGACCTCATGCTATCCCCAAACAAAGGTGTCAGCTGAGGATGAAGGAGGAAGGCAGGGGCTGAATTCAGGCCTTGGGGATGGTTAAGGAAACATCGCCTCCCTCCAGGTAGCCAAGCCTGGAAAAGCCCCAAGCACAGCTCCGGATGGAAAGTCTGAAAGCTGACACGTTAGATTTCCTCTAGCTGCTTCGTGTGCCTTCTGCCATATCACCATCATCTCTGGAACATTCACATCTCTCAAGCTGCAATGCACACCTCTGCCAAGCAGGAATATTTTAAGCAACCTTGGCACCCAGGTGCGCTCGTACGTGGAATTATGGATGGAGGAAATGTGTGGAAATGACAATACGTGGAGCACTCGGCAGAGCCCAGTGCCAAAACATTTAAAGGAGTTCTAAGCTGGCTGTCGGAACGGGCTTTCCGTAGCCTAAGAGTTATCCTCTAAAGGACAGGCAGGGATCTGGCAGATCGGCACCCACGGATGGCCAGGCAGCGCTCCCCGGTCACCCCGTTCCCTGGGCACCAGGCCATGTTCGGAAGAGTGGCCATGTAACAAGTCCACCTCCATTTATTAACACATATAAACATTTCTGTGCTGAAATTTATATGATCCCTTTAGTAGCAAAAATGCAGATGGAGCCTGAAGATACACAGGGTTTAACCATCTCCCTCGCGAGGCGGCTGCAAGGTCCAGCAGTTGCTGTGCACCACTGCTTCACGCCACCAACACCGATGGTTCACACCACACCCACCTGCACTGAGGACCATCAAGGGCTGCCACAGCTCCCTTCTGGTGAGGGCACCCAGTGGGCTCCTGCTCTCACAAACGCACCTGAAACTTGCTCAAAAACCTGCAAACATCCGAAGTCCAACGACTTTTGCCTTTGGCTTCTTGAGAGATGGCTGTTCCAGGGCACCAAACTGTTGGGTCCCACTGGCTCAGCCCAGACCCAAAGCCCAGGGGAGTTAAAGGGATACCCAAGGAAGGAGGTTTTGGAGGGGGGGTTGTTTTGGCTTTTTAAACCTCCAGTAATCAACCAGACCTTTTCCAAAGCTTGGCCCTGTGACACAGCCACTGGGGAGACACCCAGACTTGGTCTTTCCAAGACCCAGACAGTGCTTGCAGCCCTGTAGGAGCCAGGGCAGAGCACCCAGAGTGCCCAAGAGCTCCTCTCACCCAGCCAGGCATGGGACTAGGCATCGTGTCCTGCCTTCCCACGGCACAGAAAGGGAGCAAAGGAGAAGCAGCATCTGCCTGGCGACTGCCATCTCCCACGGACACATCTCCTGCAATGGGTGCAATTTCCCCAGCAAACGCCCACAGAGCTCAGGTCACGTATGTAGAGGAATACATTTAAAGGCAGCACCCAGTAAAAGTCAGTCAGTCTTGACAAGAACCAGTTTCTCTGTTTCTTGGCTCTTGCCCCAAACTTGTGGGGAAGTTGAAGATATCACCTGCTATATTAAGCACGAAATGCAGCCTAATGGCCAAAAAACGCAGATCTGGCCTTCTGCCTCCTCTCCCACCCATGCTCCCAGCTCTTAAATAATTTGCTCCATTCAATGTTTTTATGCAAACAGGTTTTCAGGCATGGCAGAAATCCACCGTCAGCAGTTATGGAAAGAAAAGGAGAAGATGACAGAGAGACATAGACAAGTTCTCTAAACCCAGGAAAACCTTGTTTGTAATTCAACATAAACAGGCACCATATAAAGCTGGGCAATGAATACCTGGCTTCTCACAGCCTCAGGACCTGCCCGGCTGCAAGGGCACGCTCGGGGCCAGCCCCTGACATCCCAAACCCATGCCAATGTTGGGGAGCACGTTAGCCCTCCGACCTCTGCAGGAACACAGGCCTCTTGTGATATGTCAGAAATCGGGCACCCCAAATTAAAGGCACGAAAAGCCCTTCGATTTCCGTAGAAAAGCAGGATTCAGCCTCTGGCAGCGAGGACGAGCCTCCACAGCAGCCTCCCGTGGGCCAGCCCCATCCCAGGAGGACAGGGAAGCCCCTGCCAGGGCTTATGCCAATTAATGGGTAGTTGAAATATAAATTTCTTAACCAGCAGCCAGAGGTGGCAGGGGACTGCTGGGACTGCCGTCCATCTCCCCCCGCACCCTGGCAGCTTCAGGCTGGCAAGAGCTTAATTGCAGCTGGGGAGGGGGGAAAGGAGCCCTTCCCGCTGGCAGCTCAGCTGTGCATCCCTGGAGCCACCCTCCCCGGCGAACACGGTGGTTATTAAATAATCTGCCGGAGCCAGGCACGTTCCCAGGCCCACGAAACATCTCTTCATTAAACGAAGGGAAAGCAACAGCTTCTCCACATCCCGAGCAGCAGCGGGGCTCGCACCAAAGCCGCTCGCCCACGCCAAGCAGCACGTTTTTCTCAAGGAGGGGACCACCGCACCTCCACATTTCATCACTTCGGCGTGGTGGTTTTGGCAGGCGATGAGCCAAGAGTATCAGTGCCGCATCCCATCGGCCGTTCAGCTACGCTGGGTCATCCTCCGAGATCCCAGCCCGGCACGGTCCCACTGTCACCAGTGACAGGCATCCCTCCTGTGCGGCTGCCCACCGCCTTTGCAGAAAAGGAGGGGAAGTCTAGCGAATTAATCTGTGTCAGATGCATTAGCGACTTATCAGGGGGAAGGAAAGGACCGCAAATAAACCGTAATGATATAAATGTATCCTATAATTAACAGTTAACATGCAGGGAAGATAGCCCTCGGATGGAGTCGTTGTTATCAAGGAGAAACGTGGTCATTTATATTCCGTGTGGGTCCAGGAGCAGGCGAGGAAGCTCTCACACACACCGCAAGCACTCACATGTGTAAATAACAGCTCCTTCCAACGAGGGAAAGGATATACAGCAAACAAATTTTTGTGCTGTTGCTCAAGTACCTTATGTTTAAATAATACCACCTAAGTGATGCATTTCTGCTCCAGCATTAATCACTGCCAGGGGCCCAGGTTCCGTCAGGGAAACTGCCTCCTTCAATCATTTAGGACCATCTACAGCTTCTCTGGACCCAGAGCTGTTCATCATTAGCCTCCGCGCTCTTACTCACACGTGGGTTTTGGGAGAGAAAATCAGAAGCGGGGATGTAATGGCCCGCATGACTTGCAACTGGCCTGACAGCCCCGGGCACCTCTCAGCATCCCCCTGCCACAACGACCGGAGAAAGGAGCTCTGGAGGAGCCGCCATCCCCCACCTTCTGCCCATCTAATGCATCTCATCTAAGCCCGCAACACAGCCCTGAACCTCGGCCGTGCTGGAGAAATTCCGCAGTGACCTGTCCGTGCGGGTGGAGAGGGTTGCCCAGAGGAGAAATAAAGGCCACAGCGGCTGAAAGCAATTTCTAGCGAGTGCAAGTGTGTCTTCCTCTGCAAGCATACTCAGGGCTTTCATTGCCAACCTAAACATTATTCTAACTGTGAAACCCAGGCCATAATACATGTCACGGTTGGAGACTAGCAGGTTTTTATAACCAAATCTGGAAAACAACAGTCACACACTTATTTTTAATACATCACAGCTTTTCCCTAACCAGGTAAGAGGAGGAAATTCTTCCCCCGGGGCCTCGTGAGCTGCTTGGAGAAGGCGGATCCCAGAGCAAACCAGCCGAGGGGTAGAGAGGACACACAGCCATCACGCTGCTGTTAAGGCTGTGGTACTTTTCCAAAGGCTAAAATTGCAAGTGCGCATTAAATATCTTATTGAGACTATCAGCACATACAATTTGCGGTCATTAAATGCATTTCCTTTATGTTTCCCTGAGGCCAGAACAAACCTTACTTTCAGATCATTTGCAAGAAAACTCTCCAAAGACTATAATTTACCTGCTGCCAACACCATAAATCTTTAAAATTAGTTAGTTGACTGTTTGCTAATGACCATAAATGTATTCGCTAATACAGCTACTTTTTAATTAGCTCGCAAGGAGAGATTTGAGTGGAGAGGAACGCTCGGATTTTTTTAATGGAAGTCAATATTATCCCAAGACACCCGAGAAGGCACAATTAGCCTTCTTCCCGCTCCAAGCCCAGTGGTTTGGGGTAATGACTCCATCCAGGCTCATTTCCCCATCCAGGGCTGGCAGCATACACAGGTACACTGGAGCAGCAAGTAACCCAGTGAATTAGAGAAAATGTGGGATATTCCCACTGTCAGGAGGCAGGTGGGAATGCAAACAGCAGGACATGGTGAGAGGCAGAGGGACTGAGGGGGTTTCCCTGAGCCATACAACCCCCTGCATCCCTGCAGCATCCCCACCACAAAGCCATTCTCTTCAGAGCCGGCTCTGTATGGTTATGCTCTCCTCCCGCACAGGGCAACAGTTCTGCCTGAATTCCCACATTTATTCTTAATTACCTCGTGAAGAAGTCAGATATATTGACTGCTGCCTGTTTGATACATAATTCATGTGCCAGGAGAGGCAATTTCCAAAAGTTCACCTTGTTGGATCCTTCCAGGGGAAGGGAAAGCAGGTTTTTATTCTGGGCGTCAGCAATTGCATGCCGTTAGCAGAGATGGATCCCTGCACGCTTTACAGGGGCAGCAGATTTCCAATCGCCGTCGCAAAACACGGGGGCTGCAAATATTAGCGCTCGGAGGCATTTTGCAAGGCAGACATTTTAATTTAAATCGATGAGTTATTGATTCATTTTTCATGCTGGAAGGAGAGAGCACAGTGTGTATTTCTGCCACTCGATCTGTACTTCTGATGACCTCAGGCATACAGTGTAAACCTGATGTAAAATATTTCCTTTCCTAATAGGGGAGCTTTTATGGCCTTGGACCTGAGTGAGCAGAAAGTCATCTGGGAAAGGATGCCTGAATAGGAAACCGTGGCAAGGAAGGTAATTAATGTTCAGCACATACTCTCAAATTAGCCTATCCCTGAATAGGAAGGAAATGAATCACAAGTTGAACTTTTTTATAGCCTCAGGGTCTTCTCAGACACTTACAAAATTTCCTGGTGTACAGGAGCTGATAAAGGGCTTGGCTCCCCACGCCTGCGGGCTTGGGGAAGAGCAGCGGAACGAAGCCAGGGAGGAGAGACCCATCGCCTCTTGGGAAGCCGCCCTGTGCCCGTGGTTTGCTTTTGGAAGCTGGCGGGGATTTTTTAGGGGAGTAGCTGCATTAGGAAGCTCAGGGGTCGCAGGGAAATCTGGCATTCAAGCTGCCACTCTTGACAGCACAATCCCTCTGCAATTATAAAAAAAAATAAAAAAAGAAACAAACCCAAAACATCACTGACCCTGCACACTTACCGATGGGGACCAAGCCCGTGCCTGCCGAGAGCATCGCTTGCGTTTCAGGCAGGGTCCCCTGCCACGTTCAGCTGCAGAGGGCAGGGAGGGGAGCCGGCGCCTTTCCCCTGCCATGCGGAGAGGTAGATGGCTGCGGATATAACGCTGTCTCCCCAACAGTCTGAGATTCGGAAGGATGCATGAAGGACCAGCCCGGCACAGATGTCTGCTGGAGGAGGTGCCTGACCACTCCTGGGATGCCTGGTTAGGGGGTACCTGCCCTTCAGCCCCCCCTTCCCTGAGCTGGGACCAGGGCCTGTGTGCAAGGTCCCTAAGGACCCTAAGAAACAGCAAGTCACCATGCCAGGGACCTCATCAGAGAGCCAAAACCCAGCTGGAGAGAGAACATGGGGAAAGGCAGGGAGCCGAGGCCCGAGGAGGCGCAGCCATGCCAGACACTGCCCACAGCGGGAGCACTGCCTGACTCTCACAGGAAAAGCATCCCTTTTCCAGCCATTTTTTGCTTTCCTGACATGAATCTCCAGCAGTGGCTTCTTTGTCTCCCATAAGTCCATCCTCTCTGACCCTAAAGTCATCATCAGCAACATCACAGTGACTTCCACGGCTGCTCCTGCCATGTCACAGGGGATGAGGACACCCAGTCAAGGAAGGCAATGATGACCACAGACACCAAAGACCTTGTCCGACTGCACCCTTCCCCAAAACTCAGAAATTTCAACCAAAATAACAGAAGTGCAGCCTAGCTGTGGAACAGGCTCTGAAGGGAAGGGGTTTTCCACAAGATACCAGTAGGTCTTTGCCCAGTCTGCGTAATTGCGTCCTTTGAAGTCTGGCTCATAAAACAGCAACAACAACAACAAAAATCACTTTCATGTCTCCAATAAAGCAGAACTATAAAACCATGAGCCAGCTTCCGAGAAAAGCCGCGCTGCGTGAGTCAGGGCAGCGGCCGGGGTTTTAACCGATCGCACGCCTGCAGCCGAGGAGGCCGGGAGGAGCTGGAGAAAGCGGCAGTCGAGACAAGCGTGAGTGGATGGGCTGTGCCAGGGGAGCATGTCCCATCCCTGCAATGCATGTGGCACGTCCCCAGGGCTTGGCCTCGCTGCAGTCAGGGTCATTGGCACTGGGCGCTGCGTCTTGGCCAAGCCGGTGGGCAGAGGGAAGCATTAGCACTGCCCCGAGGTGCAGAGATACCGGACACCTTGCAGGAAGATGCAGTTTAGAGAGTCAGGCAGGAAGGCCACAGTTTGTGAAGAGTGCTCAGCATGGTCCTTCCTGGTGTTACCAGCATCCCCCAGAGCATCCCCCAGATGCGGGTGTCCGTGGCCAGGCTGGTGCACCCCGGCGTGGCACCCAGCTCCACTGTGCTTGTGGGAGCAGGCACCCAGCTCACGGCATCGCAGGTCCCACCCTGCACATCTGCTTTGGTCACTGCATACAGGCAAAGAAATTTTTGCCATGCCCCTTTTGAGAAATACTGTGGTTTAGCCCCAAAAGCAGCTGCCATGTTCCATCTCTGGCTGCGAGCTGGGGAAAGCTGCACGCAAGTCAACTGCCTCCTGTGTTGTACTGCAGCCCGTGCAGTGCTCCTGCAGCATCTGGGCCCTGCAGAACACCAGCGGGAGCTGGGGACCATCAGGATCAGCCCTTTCGTCTGCACTGGAGGTGTCTGAACTAGGACAGAGGCTCAGGTGCCTTCTGCCCCATCTCTGTGCCAGCCTTTGGGGACAGATTTGCTTCCGCCTGGGTGCCGTGCAACACCTCAGCGCTCATCTGCAAGAGCAAGCCCTCACCACCATGATGAGCGATGCAGAAGACCTCTGTGCCCGGGAGCACAGCACCCCAGTGCCAGCCCCCTTGCACCATCCAGGTGTGTCCAGGCACCTTGGTGGCCTTTATTCCCCCCCCCAAGCCTTCCTCCACGGAGAGGAATAAGGTCTGGGGAAACGTTTCCGCCGGCTGCCTGACAAGAGATGCCAATGGGAAGGTGCAGTCCTGAAAATGTCCCTAATGCAACACCTTCCGCAAGAGCCTGGGCTTTGGAAGGTGCCGCATTAGGGCAGCTGTGGCTGGTTGTTAATCAGGGCTTTTCTGTGATGGAGACGTCGCATCAGGGGCAATTTTTCTCCCCAGCACTACAGCAGAGCACCAAACAGACGCCGAGACAGACCTTTGCAGGAGAAGGGAAGAGCTACCTCACATAATCTGGATAATCGTTCGAGGGATGTTTGTAGAAGAAACCCTTCTGGTAATATTAAATGATAAATCATATGCCAATAACTTCCCCGGCACCGATCAGAAGACATTTCAGAGACGAGCAGGAGATGGGGCCAGTCCTGACAGTGACAAATTGGAAGTGCCGGCAGACACGCCGCCCTTCCCAACGAGACGGTGAGGAAATGCCATGTGTCAGCATTTACAAATTAAACCTGCAAGCGGCTGCCGCAGCCCCGCCAGACACAGCCGCCCGGTTCGCAAAATAAATTCTTCTGAGTCACTCTGGTTCAGAGGCGGCTCTCTCCGAAATTAGGCTGACTGTGGGCTCATTCGAAGAGGGAAATGCAAAAGCCACATTTGTCATGCACCAGTGTCCCCAGCTGGCAACAGCGCTCTGCTTTTAACCCCTTGCTTCCCTCTCCGTGTAGCTTCCCAAGAGGCGTGCTTCGGGCACTGCGTTTTGACCAAGACCCTGACTTCGAGGAAGGCTTTGATGATAAAGGACATTGAGACCTTTAACGCTAGATAGGACATTAAGATTTCAAGCCCAAAGCTGCTCCCATGGAGAGAGAGACAGCCAGGGGCACCCCCAGGTCCCAGCCCTGCCAAAGGATGGGGACATTTCTTGGTGTAGGCTGTGGGAAACTTCAGGATTATGATTAAATGAGGCAAAACAAGAAAAGAAAATCCTAGCAGTGCCTCTGTCAAGGGACAAAGGCTGCTCCAGACGCACCTGCTCTTGCCAGCAGAGCAGAAGGACCCTTGGAAAACCCGCAGAGTGCTCCAGAAGCAGAGCTGCCTCGCCAGAACACGGATTCCGGAGCAAACAATAGCTCTTTGTATTGCTAAAACCCACCAGATGGCTGGTGCTGTGAGGATCCAAGTTTAAGAGATGCACTAAGCTGCTGTAGAGGAGGAGCAAGGATGGGGAACAGAGCAGAGCAACCTCAGGCTCAGTCAGTGCTCAGGGTGTGGAGCCGTAAGGAGAAAGGGCTGCCGAGGTAAGCTAGTGTAAAATTCATCCCCAGGTCAACGAGCACCCTTGCAGGCAAGCTCCTGCTCTGCCAAGACCTGCAAACGTGCTCAAAGCCAGTGAGTGAGGTGTACAAAGAGAGTCAGGGAAGAAGCAGGGTCTAGAGAAGAGATAATGGGGCTTTGAGTAACCTGGTCTGGTGGAAGGTGTCCCGGCCCATGGCAAGAAGGTTGGAACTAAGTCATCTTTAAGGTCCCTTCCAACCCTAACCATTCTATGATTCTATGATTTACCAGGATCCACAGAGAAATACATCTTTTGCGTCACACAAAAGCAGAATGTAGATACCGAAGTAAACAGTAAAAATGGAAAACTAGTGAAGGCTCATCCCTAGAGTGCTGCAGAGAGAAACCTCTCCTGGAGAAGTGGCCTGTGTGTGCTACCCCCTACAACGCTTACAGCAAGAGGACATTATGCCAAAGTCAGCAGATCGGAGAGGGTGAAAAAGCACCAAGCAGCGAGCCAGAGGAAGAGATTTTTGCCTATAGAAGGCAGAAATGCGACACAGAGAGGGCGAGATGTAAAGGGGGCAGGTGGGGGGTGGAAATGGCCACCAGATGAGGTGACACCCCAAGAGAGGCAACAAGCCACAAAATGCCAGCTGTAAAGCAGGGCAAGCACGGGAGCTGGCCTGAATGTCTCCGCATTATGCAAGGCAAGACGGTAAAAAACTACAACAGCCCAGCCAAAAAACCTTGCATTCTGCAGCGCTGCTGTCATAGTCCCAGCGGGCACTATAAACTGCGAAACAGCAGAGGAAAGACAGAGGCGGATATTTCGAGTAGTGAAAAACCAACAATAATATCGCTTATAACCAACTGAATTCATGAATCAAATGAGCCCAAAGCTGAAGTGAAAGTGGTTCCCACAAAGGAAAAAATCGAAATTCGTGCCCAGAGCTGCTGAAACCCAGGGAGGTGCGCGCTAGAGTTACCAGGGCATCGCTGGAAGGGATGGAGCATCTTCCAAGAGCAAGAAACAGTTTGTGCTGGGAAGTGTGAAACTGTGGCATCAGCTCTGAAGGAGGCGAGGCTGCACCCTCTGACGCCCGGGACTGGAAGGGACAGAGGGTGCGCGGGACGAGGGGACCGGCACACGCAGGCCATCCTCACCAAGCACAGCCACAGAACAGCAACCTAAAAACACCAGCAGAGCCACGGGGCAGGCAGTGTCCGCGTTAGGAGAGGGGGCTCCTCGGGACGGTGGGTACGGGAGCTCTGCGTCCACTGCAGAGCACGGGAGCGTCCCCCAGCAGCGGGGTTTGGAGGACGGCCAGCGTGAGGCTGTGTTTCCACTCTCTCATACCTGGCACCCGGCTGAGCTCGCCCAGAGCAGCCTGCGAAGAGTTTAACGCTTCCCTCAGCCACCAAAATCTGCACGCAGGTCTGCACCCTGGCAGCCCCGGCTGTCACGGGCCACCGAGACCAACCCAGCTCCCAGGACAGTTGTGCCCCTAACTAATTATTAATAAAACCCATATTGTTCTAAGCAACAAAACAATGGCTTCCCATGAATTTGTGCAATTTGCCCTGGCAGCCTGCCCATGCTCCTCGCCCGCACTGAGGGTGCCAGGCTGCCGGATGCTGCCGGGGTCGTCCTGGGACAACACAGCACCTCTCCTGCAAACCCTTGATTCCCGCCCGTGCCTCACGTTCCGCCCCCAAATCAGACACGCTGCAGCTTTTGCTGAGCTGAACTCTTAGGACAGAGGGGAAAAAACTTCTGGTGATTTATTTTTCGACCCCAAACTACCCCTTTCGGAGGAGGTCTCCCATGCCAAATCCTAGCTTCCAAAAAAAAAAAAAAATCACATTCATTAGTCAGCTCACTTGGCTGGATCTGTAATAAGAATGTAATAAACTTTCCATATGTCTCTGATAAACTAGACAGCTTAAGTTATGAGCAGAAAAAGGCATCAATTTTTAAAATGTCAAAATTTGCCATGTAACTTGGGCCAAGCACTTGTTCTTAACGAGACAGTGGAAGGAGCTGGATCCAAGTCCAGAGTCAAAAGAGCCAGAGGAGGACACGCCAGCTCAACTCTCGTGGCTCCTTTTAAAGCCCTTGTTTTCACCAGCAAGTGAGCACATTCCCCTGGTGCTGACGGCCGGCTCTCCCCGCTCCCAAACCGGGACCCATCCCCACCCCACCGCAGACGGGAGGTGCTGGTGACCCTGGCAGGGCATCCCTCGGCAGGACCCGGCAGCCCCGGGATGCCCATGGGCAGGAGGGTGCCCAGGCACCGCCGCCCTTTGCTGCAAGCACAGAGGTAGGGTCTGGCCAAGAGGCTTTGCGTTTCCAGGCGTGGGGCTCTACCCTTCACCCTCCGGCCCCAGGTACTGGATGCCTTTACATTGACCCTCACCCCACCGCAGGACGAGGAGAAACAGCAGCCTCTCAGGCAGAGGCTCGCCCAACGCTCCGTACCCTGAGCTCAGCGTTGATGAAACCCTGCATTTCAGCGTGCACAAAGCTAGCTAGGCTCCTCTGGGGAAGGGGTCCTGAGCAGTACTGACGCTCTCAACTGCGGCCCAAACTGACTCCAGCAGTCAGGCTCCCACACATCCATGATGTGCGACCTCCGCCTGCCAGATTCCTGACGCCAAGCCCCAGAACGAGTTGTTCAAGGGATGGGGGCAAATGCCTCCCCTGGTCCCTGGCCGACGGGTGGGCATGTGGATGGCAGCAGAAGGGATGCAGCAGAGATCAGATGCGGGCTCGAGCCCTGTGGGGTCTATCAGTCTGTCCGGGGTACAGAGACTGGTCCATGGTCCCCGCCCATGCCATGGGACAGCAGGAGCAGGGTGAGAGCAGGCTAGGACGGTGTCTTTATGTATTTTGCAACCTGCCTTCCCTGCAGCTAGGCACAAAGCCGGACCTCACCCGGGGGCGAATCTGAGCACCATCAGCCTCAAAGAGCGATGGTTTTTCAGCACTTTAATTACAAAGCAGTAGGCGAGAACGGCCTGCCTGATGTTCAGCAGGAAATGGAACTGCACAAGCGCGGCAGACATATTCCTGCACGGCTACCCTAGCAACTCTGGGAAAGTTTCCAAATTCCTGCACCATTAACATTTAAGGAATCGTCTCTGAACTCTGGTAGTTAAACAGTGAGGAGAAACAAGACACTGTAAATGGATTTGTTCGGTGTAGGTCAGTTACCGAAGAGGCTGTTTAAATCAGGGCTTGCTGTTTCACACTGACAGCAAAGGTCTGGCTCAAAGCACTTCATCATTTTAAGTTTTCCACCTATTTTTTTTTTCTTCTTTGACCACTCTCAGGTAACGGCACTGTCTTACAGTCAGGTTCTCCTGCAGCACGCAGCGAAGCTGAGGGGACACAGAGCCTCTCAGATGAGGGCTCCTGCTCACACCTGCCCTGAGGCCACGGTGATGGGCAGCCTGGAAGGGCAAGCCACCGCTCTGCAGCGACCTGCCGGTCACGTCCCGGATGCCTGGCTCGGTGGCTGTGCGCAGCCATGGCAGCCGGTGCCGGTGGGGAGCGATGGTGCCCGGCGCGGGCAGCACACGGGAGCCCTCGCTCCCAGCACAGCACACATCCGCAGTCACAGCCCGCCTCTCCTCTGCTTACCCTGCGCCAGAAGACACCCTGATGCTCTGGGCAGGAAAAAAAAAAAATGTTGTGATTTATTTCCCTGCACGCATCGGCTTGACATCTTTATCGGTGTTTGCAGCAGGAACAGACCTCCGTGCAGGAGAGGGACAGCACATACAGACCCTGACATGCAATTGTGTTTCTCCAATGCCCAGCACAGGGTGCTCCAGGGTCTCTGGACGCCCTTGAGCATCCCTCATCATTTGGAGTGAATCATTTCCTGGCTAAATCGCCCTATGGCTGCAGCTGCCAGGGTAACAAGGTGTGCAAGAGCTTGCTGTGCCTCAGGCTGCGGCTGGCAGCTACAGGGCAAGGCTTTATTTTGTTTTGTTGGTTTTTTTTTTTTTGCTTGAGTGCCCATCTTGTGTTTGAGCTGGATCCGTGCCTGCTCTCTGAGGGTAAGTGGAAATCATCCCTTTTCAAACAAATAGCCCTCAGACTTCAACACCAGCCCAGAAGATGCATAGTTTCTCCCCTCTCCTTTTTCACTTAGCTTGCCCGATGCTACACAGAAGCGTAATTATAGTTACAAACTCCTGATTCAGTGTCCTCAATCCCAGCTGGAGAACTAGTTCTCTGTCTCCACCTCTTCCAAAGGTGCCAAGCCCATGGATTTGGGCTAAATCTAGGAACCTTATTTTATTTAAGCCAGGTATGCACAAAATGTGCCTGCACTAGCAGCCAGCAGGTTCTGGGCCAGCTCTGTGCCGTATTTTGAGCTCCCGCAGCACGATGTGAGCAGCGCACGCGGGCGAGGTCAGCGAGCTCGGCAGCACAACCCTGGCGTGCCCCACGCTGTGCCATGGCAGAAAGTCAAAGCCAGTTTGAAACAGAGCACGCTTTCTATAGCCCCTGCCCCTCCCTAGAGCTAGCAAGCAAGAGAAAAGAAAAAACACAGCCCAAAATATGCCCACCACCCCAGCTGAGCTGCGCTGCCCATCGACCCTGAGCACCAGGCAAAGCTGCACCGTAAGGGCAGCCAGCTACAGAGGAAGGTTGTAGAAACGCCTCAGAATGCACCCAGCCCCAGTGAATCTGTGTCTCCTTACACCAGGGACACAGAGCGTGTTTGCGCGTGGTTTCAGACTCCAGCACTGACCATCACCCTGCCGGCACAGCCACTGCCTGATCCCAGCTACCCCTCTGCAGATCTCCGCTGCTGCTCAGTCGTCAAGGGCATCTCTCCTCCTGCCCGCAGCCAGCTCTGCCCACTGCCAGCTCTGCAGCCCCCCCCGCCCCGGCAGGCAGCCTTGCTGTCAGACTCAGCTCAGGTGTTCGTGCACAAGGCTGGGAGTTCTTGGGGAGGTAGCTGCTCCACCAGCCCTGCAGAGAGTCCAGGACCACCCAGAGCTTCAAAAGACAGAGTCTGCGCCCAAAAGTCCACATGGACCCCAATCCTCGTCCTGTGTCCAAGCCGCTGACGGCATCACAGTGCAATGTACCGCAATGGAGGATTAATGGCCTGGGGAGAGGAGAGGACAAGTTCATCGAGCAGATTGCAGGTCTGGACACCGCTGACCACCATGGGGCTTCGATCCCATTTGGGTCCTTTAGACCAGTGCAATGCTAGAGGACAATTGAAGAGTAGCCCTATGTAATGAAGTCAGGTCCAACTACTTCCTCCATAACAGTCAGTTATACTCCAGCCCAATCCCCCCACCTCTCCCGCAAAAGGCACGGAGCTGTGGAGAGCGTATTGGCAGAGGAGACCACTCCCCGAGGGACCGGGGGCTCACAAAAACCAAACGTGCTTGTGCCGACAGGCAGCTTCTGTGCGTAAGGTACCGGCCGCTGCTTCAGAAAAACGGATTTGCCGTTTGGAGACGGTACAAAACACTTGTGTTCTCCTGCAGCCCAAATGTTTGCTAGATGTGTAATTCTCTCCGCTGACAAATCCAGGAGGAGGGAAGAAAAGAAAATCTGGAAGGGCTTTTATACACCCTCCTGGGATTTTGTTTCAAGTCTAATTGGCACTTATACATCTTTAATTGCAGGCGTTGACCTTGCAGCTTCTCCTAATGCAGACTGAGGCTGCTCGTCTCCCCAGCCCGCAGGCAGCAGCCGTTGCAGTGGGTGCTGTGGCAGACAGCAGTGGCTTTCCCAGGCCCCCGGCCCTTCACGGTGCCAGCCCCAGCCTCTGCCAAAGGACCCAGACCCATGGACACTCGCCTTGGCTGGGCTGTGGGTATTTATGCTCAGCAGCACTTCAAAAAACGCATAAAGCCAGCAAGCTGAGCTCAGCTCCACGCCGAGACCCTGGACAAGCCCAGCCAGAGAGGCACAACCAGCCCCACCATTCAGAGGGGAACCCCAGAAAACCTCCAAAGCAGTGGAAAATCGGGCTGGGGATGGGAGCAGACTCCAAGATTAGCCTTGGGTGGTTTAATGAACGAGCAGCCCTCCAGCAGCTGCAGCAGCAAGGCAGGCACAGCCCCAAAACGCAACCCAGCCGGCCAGAGCCAGCATGCACCCGGCACTATTCACCTTTAGAAATAAAAATCACACTTACTGACACACACCCGCGTGATCCACCGCTCCTCAATTTACTATTATGTATTTCAACAAGTCAAAATTCACCTGGTCAATAATGCTGCAACGAGGGCCCATCGCTCAGCCGCACCCGCGGCTCGCAGGCACCATGATGCGCTGGCATCAATCACCGGGCGCAGGAGGAATAAAAGCGCTGGAATATTGTTGTCCCAGGATTAATGCCTCTTGCTGTGAAAACAAACCTCCCAGACTTGCCTCAACATTCATTTTTGATGAATGATTTGACTTCGCCTTGACACTCCTGTAGCAGCAGGAGACCATTATCCTGAGACAATGTTTTATTCTATTGACATTATCTCTTAATTATAATGTGAGTGATACGAAAGAGAGCGAGAGCCCACCGATTCCTCAGGCAGATTTCTGCAGTTTCTCCTGTCAGGGTATCTGGAAGCGATTTTGCTACAGCGGTTCAAGGATCTGCTCGAGTCCAGCCTGGAAAGCGCCCGTCGAGGAGGGGCAGCACCCTGACCTGCCCCACTGCCACGGCACCCAGGGAGCTGCACCACTTCACACGACCTCAAGGGCGATACGTTTTTATCCAGTAGCAAGTGGTTTGGGTTTTTTTAAAAAAAAAAATAAATAAACCTTCCAGAAGCGGGGAGCTTTTTAGAAAGACAGAAAGGTCGTTTGCATATTTTAAAATGAGATTTTTAGCAAGATTCAAAAGGGATTTGGCATTTACTGTACCTCAGAACACAGTTAACGTTCAGATAAAGTTTTTGGAACGGATCATAAACTTTATGCTTCAGGGATTATGCCAGTTGCTAACTACTGGCAGGAGAGGACTGAGGAGGTGAGTTACTCACTCGCCTTCGCTCCTTCGGGGTCGGTTCCCCTCCCTGGAAGCACCCCGGAGCAGGCAGAGCCCAGACGCTGCCAAGCACAGCTCAGCCTGTGTTCCGCGCAGCCAGGCTGGGCTGTCAGCAAGCCTGATTGGCATTAATTGTTTGCAAGATTTTGTTTTGCAAAACCCTTTTGCTCACGATGAATAAACAAGAAGAGGGGGAACCAAAGCACTCTCTTGTCCTTAAATCCCTGAATCAGAGAAAGCGCGCTTGCTCCCGTCTGCGAGCACTGCAGAGCAGCACATCGCTGCTCTGGAAGGAGCAAAATACCAGAGAACAGCATTTTTTAATATTTAAACTGAGCCAACTTAATTAACTTGCAAGAAAAAAAAAATGGCACAGCACTTTGTACTGGGATGAGCTTTCTCTACAGCAGAAAACAAAAGGGCACGTCTGGTCGCCAGCTCCAGCTCCCACCGACACCGCTCTCCTGGCAGGGCTGGTGCCCGCGCAGCGTGACGGGAGGGCCGGGAAAAATCAGCTGTGACATGATCAGCAGAGCGGGATCAGAGGGAGACGATGGGGCTCACCCTAACGTCTTCATTCCTGCTCTGCAGCCTGAAGTCAAGGCGTCTTTGCTGGTGACAGACAGCGCTTGCAGGTCCCCCGTGTGCTGCGGGGCCAGGGCGATGAGCAGTGCCCTGGCAGAACAGGCAGGGTCACAGAATCACGGAACGTTCGGTGTTGGAAGGGACCTCTGTGGGTCACCCAGTCCAACCCCCTGCCGAAGCAGGGTCACCCAGAGCAGGCTGCACAGCACCGCGGTTCAGGCGGGTCTGGAATATCTCCAGAGAAGGAGACTCCACAACCTCCCTGGGCAGCCTGTTCCAGGGCTCCGTCACCCTCAGAGGGAAGAAGTTCTTCCTCGTGTTCAG